>VFSW01013314.1_pt1 | contig 11440 bp, 15 predicted proteins | sample 5358111 | NCBI WGS metagenome assembly VFSW01 (sample SAMN11554181, study PRJNA540505) | mine drainage metagenome | isolation source: sediment from site ElyBrook_90M | place: USA: Ely Copper Mine, Vershire, VT | collected 2017 | reverse complement strand
CCGGTATCCTTCACCGGCGTCGGCGAGAAAAGAGCGGCCGCCCCTGGGTCCGAGAGCGCCGCTGGTTGGCAGCGGTCTGTGCGAGTGGAGGTCGGGCCCCGTGACGAAGGCGGCTCCGTGTCCCATCTGGGGCTACATGCAACCTGAAGGGGGGAGAGAGAGGTCTCGCTGTCCGCTGAGGCAAGGGCCTCGCACGCAGCGCCAGGACACCCACCTTCCAGATCTTGACCGTCCCGTCGTCGGAGCCTGTTGCGATGAGAGAGGGGTCTGAAGAGCACCACGACACGGCGCTGCAATCCCCCCCCCAACCGCCGATGGACTGGACGGCAACTTGATGCTCAAGGGTGGCCGGAGGGCAGTGCGGCCGTGACAGCTGCGAGGCAGATGAGAGGCGACGTTTTGCTACTCCCCTGTGGATCTTTCAGTTGATTCAGATCTAGGCCTTGCCTGCCAGATGTATGCCTTGCCGTCCCTGGACCCGCAAACAGCGTGTTCGTCATCGGGGCTGAAGGCGCAGCGGATGTAGAAGGCGTTGTTGCCGGGGGGCGTGCAGTGGCCCGAGAGCACCGCCGACGGCCCCGAGGCAACGGCCGACGAAGGAGTGTCAAAGACGTACAGCCGGGAGTCGGTGCAGTTGACCAGGAGTTTGCCTGCGAGGAGGTCGTTGCGTAGAAGTGATGATTCAGTGAGGTATCTGTTGGAGGGCACAGGGGAGGCCACAATGAGGGGGGGAAGACCATAGACGAAGCCCCTATAGGAATGAGAGAGGCTCCCCTCCGTCTCACCCCTGCTGGACACGGCCATGCTCGTGACCCCAAACGGGCCACTGTTGGCTCTGCACGAGAACGAAGCAACGAAGCCCGACGCGCCTTCTTGAAAAGCGCAGCCCTGCGGCGTCCTGGGTGCCGAGGAGGCCACCGCTCCTTGCTGCTGCTGCCCGGGCCGCGTCGACGCCGCCTCTAGCTCGGTGACGGGCCCGTAGGAGGCGCTCCTGAGGTCCCAGAGCTTGACGCAAGTGTCGCCGGAGCCCGCGGTCGCCAGCATGTGTGTGTGAGGGATGAAGGCAACGGCGGTCACGCTGTGGCGGGTCAATGGCTCCGGCGTAGCCTTCCCGCGGGAGCGGGTGGGCGTTTTGTGGGCGTGGCGGACAGAGTGGGCCTCCTGCGAGCAGCCACACGTGGGCAGGTGGGAGTCAAACTCCCAGCGCCCTGTGGTCGCGCATCTCGCCTGCATCTCCCACACGGGGGACATGTAACTCCTCTGCAGCGCCTCACACCAGGAGGCTGCAATCCTCGTATCCCACAGCATCACCGAGCCGTCCATCGACCCTGAGCGAGAAGAAACGGAGTTGAGCAGCACGTTGAATTCAAGTGCATCGTTCTCACCTGTGGCAAACACGCACTCGTTCCCAGGCAGAGGACAGGGGGTCTTGACGCTGCTCTTGTGGCCCAACCCGCTTGTCAGCAGCTGGGCAGTGTTCACGTCCCACACTCCGACAGTCAGATCCCCTGACGCTGTGAGCAGGCGATTATCATCCTGCGAGAGAGTGGAAGACGAGATGCGACTTGCTGGTAGAACGAGCGCATACACACCTTTGTCCACGTGACGTCGAAAATGGCATTCGGATGAGCGTGCCACAGCGCCCGGGGTGCTGTTTCGCCATCTCCGGCCACAGTGTGTGGCAGCCTCTGGCCCGCGTCCAGGATTGCCACGCAGCCATCCTCGGAGGCGACGGCTAGCAGGTGGCCGTATCGAGGCTGCTTGCAGAATGCGATCGCGTAGGACAACGAGGGGTCGCCGTTGGGTGCGACCAGCGTGCTGCCATGCATCTGGCTGTCCCACGAGGTCGAAAAGGAGGCTTCGAGTCGCCGAGCATGCGAGCTTCCGTAGAGCTCTCTGCCGACGGCTCTGTGGAACATTCTGTGTGCTTTTTGTTTGCTCTTTCTCTTTCCTGGCTGTCGGCTGTTCGAAATTCGAAAGACTTGGCCAGGACGCGACGCCGTGAGCAGAACTAAAACGAAATCAATTCGAATTGATTGAATGTTTCATTCTGTGAGAATTGTGTGAGTGTGAAAAATAGACCTCGCAAAACTCATTCAGTCAGCACAAACGGGTTCATCAGGTCGCCGCCTCTCGAATGGCCAGAGGACGGCATGACAGACACGGGCAGCGACGGGTGGTCATTCGAGCCGGCCTGTCCTCCGCTCATGAGCAGCGAGGAGCCGAGTGCCTCTGCCTTAGCCAGGGCGGCTTGTCGCCGCAGCGCCGTGCTGCTCGACGAGTCCGCCAGCACTGCGTCGATGAGGGCCAACATCGATGGCCCGAGTGCTTGAGGGGGGCTGCTGCTACCCAACGGGCCCATCCCGTTGTCCCCTCCGGAAAACACGGCGGCGTGGGATCCAACGCTCTGCGCCCGTGGTTGAGCGGCCTGGCCGCGGCGCTTGGGCTTCGCACCCGCGGAGCTGCTGCTCCTCGCCTGATCAGCGTCGTCCTCCTCTTCGCCGTCCTCCTCCACATGGCTGATGGTACGAAAAGTCCTCGAGCGCAGCGACGTGATGTTCACCTCAGACGTGCCCACGGCTTCGATGACTTCAAAGTCGGGCATTGAAGAATTGGGACGGACGCCATCCTCTCCCGCTGCGGCCCGGCCGCTGGGTCCTGCCGCCGCCGTCTGGTCAAACTGAGTGAAGTTGAGCCCGACTTGCCCTCGACGATTGGCTTGCAGTTCGATCGCGGCAAAGCGTTCGTTGAGGCGGATCTCCGAGGGCCTGTAGCTGTGCCTCGCCTGCAGGTTGTTGCTGGTCATCGGGTCCATGCCGTCAAGGAAGCAGCTGCGTGGGGGAGTCATCTCAGAGCGGCAAACAGAAACGTGTAGAGGCTATTCACAAGTCCCCTTTGCTTACAAGATTTCCAGCCCATTTGTCTCCATCTGGTCCAAGGAGAGGTCGTACAAGGGGCTCCGAGGCGTCACGACGTGCATGATGGTGGCCGGAAGTCCCAGCATAATATTGGTCTCCTGCTCATCCAAACAAGCAAAAGGATCTAGGAAATTGCTTAGCGGAGCAGCGAGCGATCAAAGACACACTTCTCTCCCTAGAGATATGGCTTCCTCCCTCGACCCACCTGCGTGGTGATGTCGTCCACCTCGAGGACGATGAACTTCATCGCGGCACTGCTGACGTTCCCCAACGCGCCATCAGGGACGGCAAGGACCAGCTTGATCTGCGAGCAGGCAGGCAGCAGCACCGCCGTCAGTGTCAGCGCCACGTCGCCCTAGGCGTCCCTCTGCGCCCCCCACCTGTGGCTGGAGGAGGTTGTGCTTCCTGATGTTGGCCACCCTGAACGAGAAGCACCAGAGGCCGCGGCGATGCTCGCACTGGTACAGAACGGCACTGGACGAGAAGCGGATGGCAGCGGCCTTTGGAAGCGGGGCTGCAAACCTGTTGGGGAAGGTTATCGCGAGGTGCTTGAGTGTTGTATCAAGGCTGCAGAGAACCGCCACAGACCGGAGGAAAAATCTGTTAAAATCTGGTCAACGCAAGCCCCAAGGTGCGACCGCTTTCAAACTTGCCTAGCAAACACCACACCCATAAGACAGTAGTCCAGCATGGTGGCGGTGATTATCTCAATCATCGTTACGAGATAGAACAAGTCGCTGTGGGGGTCAGTGGAGAATCAATAAATGAATTGATTTTGGAGGGACATCTCGGATGGCAAGAGCCAGCATTGTGGAGCGTCGATCACTCACCAGTCTGGGTTGGGAGCCAGGCTGCCGCTATATCCTATGGTTGAAGCCGTGTTGAAGCTGAACCAGAACGCATGACCAAAGTCCCGCGAAGCCGGTGCATCGTAGGCAAGGTCATGCATGCACTTTCCCGGAAACATGATGTAGATGAGGGCAAATGCCAGGTACTGCAAGAATGGTCGGGGGCATAATTTATGACATCTGCAAGCTTGAACAGCACTCACTACAACGAAGTACACGGCGAAGAAGATGGCAATGAACCGGCCCTTGGGTGCTGTCAGGAGGGTCGTAAAGAGGTCATTCCAGACATAATGGATGAAAGTCTGGAACAGGGGAAGGCCGAAGCGCTCGATGCCCTTGTGCGGGTTGCTGCATGGGAAACGGGCATGGATCATCGTCAGGCCCTCGCATGGCTGCAAGCCTGCCTCACTTTCTCTCGAGCAGTCGGAGCCAGCCCTTCCGCTTCCCTCCGTCCACTTGTGCGCTGGGCTCGGGATGGCGCAGCGTCGTTGGCTCACCAGAGCTGATCTCCAGCAGTTCAGACGCCGTCCCTGCAGCTCCCCTCTCAGCATAAGGGGCTGCATGCGAGACGAGATCCAGCCGCTCTGTGCGATCGCTGGATCGAGTAGATTTGGAGAACATGGGCGGATTGGGACACGGGTTCGCGGGGACGACCAAAACAATGAAATAAAAAGTACCGTATTTCGGTGGTGACCTGACTGATTTCAACACTCATTTTTTTTTTCATTTCACGCGCTGCGTCGCCTTCCAACAAGATGGAAGTTCCCGAAGTCGTGTCGTGCATCGCAAAGGCGCAGATGGATGCGGCTGCTGATTTGTCAGTCGGCGAGACGGATCACGTGAGTTGATTGCAGTAGCGTGATTATGATGATGCTGCAATTGATTCGGATGATTCTGGCAAAATCTTACCAGCAATCAATTTTGCCAGCAATTTCTGCTGCTCACTTATTAGGTGCATGTCATCATTAGGACAAAGCTGCACAAGGACGGCCACGCCACGCCGGAGAAGGTCGTCAAGATTGGGCACACGCGTCTCTCTCCCAAGACGACGGCGCTCTCCAATGCGGTCCAGAAGGAGGTTGCAGATGTCATGGAGCGTCAGAAGGCTCTCGAGATCCAATTCCAAGACCTACTCGCAAAGCAAGCGGCCCTTGTAGCCAGCGAGCCGTCGCTCGTGCCACCGCCGCCGGTGGAGAAGACCACCATCAAGGCGGCAGTCCCGTCTCCGACCAAGGTCCCATCGACGCCCCCCAAGAAACCACCGACTCCCCCGGCAACTACCGCTGTGGTTGCAAAGGCTGCCTCGCCTCCTCCCAAGAGGTCGCCGATCACTGGACCCCCCAATCCTTGGGAGGTCGCGAGGGCCGAGGCGGCTAAGCGGGCCCAGCAGGAAATCAAGCAAGCCGAAAAGGCTGCGGCAAACGCTGCTGCGAAGGCCGAGGCTGCTGCTATTAAGGAAGCCGCCGCAAAGGCCTTTGCCGAGGAGCAGGTGATGAACGGGCAAAGTTAGATTTTTCTTCCTCTGCCTATGAGCGTCGCTTCATGCCTCTCCTCCTGCCTTTTGCATTGTCGCAACTAAGGCAATCATCGTCTTTGTTGCAGGCCAAGTCGTTCATCACCAGCCTTCCGGTACTGGCCTTGGCTGCTACGATGCCGATGCCAGAGACGCCTGTTCGCGAGACCATCACGCCAACGTCCTCGCCCGCCAAGTCCAAGGAGTCCCTCAAGAAGCAGTCCCCCGGCGCAGAGTCTCCAACCAAGCCGACCCCGACAAAGCCGTCTCCTCTCAAGAAGGCTCAAAGCGAGGCCTCCTCTCCCGCGAAGGCCGCTCCGGTCAGTCCTCCTCCAACCCCGGAGTTTCTGGCCGCCAAGGAGCAATACGATGCGAACCAGGTATGTGCTGGATGTTCTGATCATCTGCGCATGCCTAAGCGTTCCAACCTCTTGGCTGTGTAGGTCCAGATCAACCAAATTTACACTGAGCTGATGAGCAACGCAAAGAAGCTGCTCAGCAGCAGCAACGGTAGCCTCGTCACGTGCCACATTCGCTGAGAGCTGGCATAAGCTGGTAATGCTTATTACTTAAAGGATCTGCTCGGCAGACTGATGTAGGATCAGCAACGCCAGTAAAATAAGTGAATGAACTCCAGTTAATTTTTAGTACCGTCTCGAATTTCTACTTCTTTTTCCCCTTGCCTTTGGCGGCCGCCTTGCTCTTGCCCTTGCCCCCTTTGAGGAACCTCCGTGTCGCAAACCCCCTCCAGTACGCCTGGATGATGACTGCAGCCAGCTTTTGCTTCTCGACCCGCTCATGCTCCATCTTGATGCGGTCGGTCTCCTTGGCACTCTTCAGTTCCCGTTCCTGCTTCAGTCGGAGCTCCTTCCCGTGTTTCTCCTCCATGTCCCTGAGCCGTGCTGTGTCCCTCGTGTGATTCGCACGAAGCATCTCCACCTCGGCCTCCTTGGCCTGAAGGTCGTCCTCGCGCCGGGAGCTCCAGTTGATGCTCTGCTCCTGCAGCTTGGTAGCGAGATGCCGAAGGAACTCGGCAGTGGATTCGTTGACGTTGGTCTCAATCTCAATTTGCTGCTGAACCAGCACTAGCTCTTTGCGGAGGTCCTCCAGCGTCGTTGTTTCTAGCCGACTCAGGTGCTCGTTCTTTGCTGTGCTGCCCTTGTCTTGGTACCTGGTTGAGGATTAACGCCTCGAACTTCGTCCTCAATTGCCATCATGGCACAGATCCCTGTCATGCACCCCTTCCGAGTCCCTTTAGTTGTGACCCCAACAACGAACCTGATATCCACCGCACTCGTCATCTTCATCTCCTTGAGCTGCTCCTTGAGCGCCACCACCATCTTCTTCTTCTCCCGCATCTTCTCCTCATGATCGATCTTTTCATCCTTGAGGTCGTTCCTAAGCTGCCGCACCGCCGCCGTCGTCGTCCGCTCGTGCTCTATTGTCTGCTTCATCTGCACCTCCGCCACCTCCTGCGCCAAGACAGACTCTACAATAGGCTGCACCTTGCGGTACCCGTCGAGCTCAGTCAGCGTGTTTGAGATGAGCAGCTGCAGGCTTTGCCGCTCCGAGGCCACCTTGGCCATGTTCTCCGCGACGTTGGGATTGTCCTTGAGGTTTCGGCACAGCTGCTTGGTCGACTGTCGGAGGGCCTCTGCCACCTGCTGGAGCTCAGCCTGCGCGAGCGTCACAGACGAGAGAGTCGGTGCGAGGGGCAGAGTCATGCATCAGCGCGACACCCCATTGCGCACATCGTTTCTGCCCGTGCATTCGACATGCCCGAGCTCTCACCTGATTGTCTCTCAATTTAGATTTGTTCGGCAGCGTGCGCAGGACGTGTTGTGCGGAGACCAGCTCCTCAAACCTCCTCTCCAAGTTCTTTTGGTTTGCGATCATCCTCGTAATCTCCTCCCCCACGCTCTGTGTCAGCTCCTGCGCCTGCACCTTGGGGTCCACCGTGATGACGCCGACGAGCGTGAGCTTTTCGAGCGAGCTCTTGAGCACAGCATACACCTGAAGCACAGCAAGACACGATCGTGAGTGAACTGTGAGCAAACGAGCATCACGACGCGCACGTTTGCGCTTTCCATCGGCGTTAATTCCAACGTCTGAGCAGCGGCAACCCGCATGATCTCGGGGGGGATTTTGCCATCGCCGACGAGGGCCATTTCGAAGGCTTCGAACGTCCGAAGGCTTTGTGAGTACAAGATTCACTTCGCGAGTAAGCAGAAGGACTCTTAGAATCCAAACTCGCACGGGAACGCGTCAAAGTGTGCGAAAATGTGAAGTGGGGAATGAGAACCCCAACGCTGAGTTGGGTATTCGTATACGCCCTTCCATTGCAATGCTAGACGCGTTGTCTAGCAATTCGCTCAGCCTTACCGATTCCGCCAGCCATGCAAAGGCGGGCGCGTTGGACTTCATTTCATCGGGCCAAGGCTGGAAGATGTGGCCCACGCGACACGGCGAAGTGAGCTGCGACTGCCCTCTCTACCACAGCCTTGCGCAGCAGCCGGTTTGGACGCACGCATGCACGGGTCACCTCGAACTCATTCACCTGAGGGCCACGAGGGACGAATGGGCCGAGCACCTGCGCAGCAAGCACGAGCCCGTGCTGACAGCGATGCATGTGGTCGCAGCGGCTGTAGCAGAGAGACATCTGCACAAGCTGGGGGAAGAGGGTCAGAATTCCACTTCGTTTCACATGGCGACTGAGAGCCTTTCCTGTCCGTTCGGCTGCAAGGACGTTGGTAAACCCGGGGCAGCACCCAGGCTCGACGAAGAAGGTGGAGACTGGCGGCAGCGGCATGTGATGAAGCCCTCGCTCGCGGACAAGATGGTCGCGGCACTGCGATCCGAGAGCAACGCCATCTTCGCCCAGACCTACTACAGCAACGTCGCGGGCGGCGGGGCTGAGAAGAACCAGAGCTTCGCGGCCGGAGAGGTGAGGCTTGCGGCGCTGCGGGCGCACATCGTGCGGGCGCACATGCCGGAGATCCAGTTCATCGTCTCTTACGCAAAAGAGCTTGCCGCTTGTGCGTGTGCCCCCGCGGTCCTGGCAGAGCAACCGGGGCTCCGCGACGCAGCGGGCGGGCTTGCCATGGGGGCCGCCAGGGTCACCGCTCCCGACTTCAGGACGCTCAAGGCCTCGTCGGCCTACCGTTTCCCAGCGCCAGGATCCTTCTCAAAGATGTTTTCGTTCGGCGGCACGTCCCTCTGGACGGCCGAGGGGCGGCGTCAGCAGCCGCAGCGTGCGGCGTTGCCCAGCCTGTGCCCGTTCTATGTGCTGGCTGAATCGAGGTGCAACTCGGCTGCCGGCAGCGGTGCGGCTGCTGGTGAACGCCTGGGAGCGCTTCGGGGCCCTGCTGCTAACGAGGTGGCAGCGGCGCCAGCGTCTGGCCCTCTTGTGACGGGAGCCGGCATGAAGGCTGTGCACGAGTCACGAGACGCTAGCCTAGAGCAGCATCCGCAGCAGCAGGAGAGGGGGAGCATGGACTGCGACGACGAGAAGACTGATGAGGCCGTCAGCTCCTGCGATGGCTGCAGCATCCACTTCATGCGAGGGCATGAGCAGGAGGCGGCAGGTATGTTCTCTCGGTTGTTTCCCTTTGCATTTCTAATTCTGTTTGAACAAACGTTTGCACTCTTGCTGCCTTATTCTCTCGGCAGACCACCTGCTGGAATGCCACATGGAGGAGATGCTGCTGGCTGCAAAGCATACAACACGGGCTTGCCTCGATGCGCTGGAGCCTGAGAAAGAAGGCTATGGAGCCGATCCAGACAGCACCTACCTCGGCCGATGCCACCAGCCGGGTTGCCAGGTTTGGTAACAAGCTTTCCTTTCGGTTCGAGGGATCTAACATTTCCTTCCCTCTCCACCACCTGCCCTCGCAGGTCAAATGCACCTCGTTGCCATTCGCCTTGCTTCACCAGACGGTGATGCACCCCCTGCGCCTGCTCCAAAGCCCGTTCCGCAAGATGGAGAGGCAGTCGCGGGAGGCCGACTCGGCTCCCCTGGCCTGCCCCTTGGCCTCTTCTTGTACCTGCCTCGTGCGCAGCAGCAACAGGCTGGCCAGGCATGTTGCGGCATGCCACTCGCGCCAGCTCGAGGCCTACGCAGCGTCAGTTGCCTCGTTGGCCTCCAAGCAGGCTCTGATTGCGGCCAAGGCTGCGGCCAAAAAGGCTGATGTGTCGGTCGGCGAAGCAGAGCAGCCGACCTTGGAGGAGCTGGAGGGGGATGATGGAAAAGAGGATGCTCCTGTCCCTCCCCTGTCGTGTTCCTTGTGCGCTATGCTCGTCGAGTGCAGGCAGATGGGCCTCCCGGCCATCCTCGACTGGGGCTACAAAAGCAGCGAGCAACCAATGACCGGCCATGGAGAATCCCAGACAAGTTTCAGCAGCAGGGCATCCGAGCCGGAGCGTTCTTTGGGGAGGCCGCACTCGTTGCACGGGAGGTTCAGCATCAAGGGGCGCATCGAAGGAGGCGCGGCGCCCGATGAGGGTGTCTCGGTCTACAGTTCGCTCGTGAAGCGGCCGGCAGAGGCGCCGCCCACCCTCGCTGAGCTCGCGGCCCTGACCTATGCGACCGCGGCAGAGCTGGAGGCTCACGTCGGCTCGTCGCACGAGGACCTAATGCTGGCCATGTCTGCTTACGTCGCCTGCCTGGGCAGCGGATGGGAGGGTTCGGCATGCCCCCTCAGCTCAGCCGCGGTCAAGAGCGAGGACCCCACCCTGGAGGACCCCACCTCCTCGGCAGCCTCTCATCTGTCCAAGGTCCACGCTGCCTACGGCGTTAGCCGCCATGGCATCAACTCTGCCATCCTTAAAGAGGCAAAGAGTGTTAATGCCGCAAAGGGCGTTGCGACCAGGTTTGCCGCTACTGATGATGTCAGCCGCCCTGGGGTGGGACGATTCGTGTTCTACAGCGTCGAGGAGCTTCAGCAGCACATCACATCAACGCCAGCTCATGTGGATCACACGTTGCAGGTTAGACGGAGGGGAGAAAGGCATACGACAGAATTCAGGGGATGCACGTCTTGCTTCGATTGTGATTGGTCCTCAATCGTTTCACAGGTCCTTCGATTAGGTCTGATGACTGTGACAACGGGCTCATTAAGGGAGAAACTTACCTGTGAGATTCTAGAAGATTCCCTCATCAAGCGCAATCTTAACCTTTTCCTTTCACTTCTCCTTTTTCAGGTCCATTTGGCTGCAAAGAGTCACAGCGACACAGGTTTCTTGACCCCTTTAGCGTGCTGTTGCATGTCATGAGGTCGCACGGAGATCAGTTCAGAGAGGTTGCGAGGGAGTCAGCGCCCCGTCAGGTTGTGGCAAACCGCTCGGCGGCCCCCGCTGCAGCTCATTCTGCGAAGGACGAAATCGTGTCTTTCGGACTGGAGGGAGAACTGGTGGATGACAATGCCAACGCCCAAGAAACTGGCAGCGATGTCCCTGCTGCTGCAGCCGCTCTTGATGTGTTCGGGCTCTCTTCCGAAACGAAAGGGCTGTCAGAAACAGTTCAGTCCTCCGTCTTCGGCCTTGAGTGGGAGACCTCGGGCAAGAAAGTGCCTGCTTCTGTGTCCGGAGAGGGATCGAATGCTCAGGAGCTCCACGTGAAGAGGAGCTCTAACTCTCTGATGACTGCACACCAACAAGCCTCGAGAGATGTTTCAGCTGGCAAGGGCAACCTTCCCCAAGCTGCGACGGAGTTCTTGAAAGAGCCTGTATCACCATCATCGGAGGTAGCATCGCCAAGCCTTAGTGATTGGTAGTAGTGCTGGGGAACAAACTGAATAATCTCTCTCTCTCTAATAATAAAATCCGTATCTCTCCTTAACAAAAAAACTAAATCATTCATGCATTCGGGCAGCCGTTGGCGGCGAGCCAATCCAACATTATCTTCTTTGAAATGGCGCCCTCACGCTTTGCCACGAATTTCCCGTCCTTGAACAAAATTAGCGCAGGCAGACCGTACACCTGTGCAGCAAAAGCATCATGGTGCAGATAGGTTTGCACTCAAAAGCACATTGGTAACCGACCTTGTATTCCGAAATCACTTTGGGGTTGGCATCGTGCTCAATCTTCAGCACCTTGAGCTTTCCGCTGTACTCCTGTCGCAGCGAATGAAACAAGTTGGTTGAATCCAGCATGCAAGAGTCCGG
>VFSW01013313.1_pt1 | contig 11440 bp, 10 predicted proteins | sample 5358111 | NCBI WGS metagenome assembly VFSW01 (sample SAMN11554181, study PRJNA540505) | mine drainage metagenome | isolation source: sediment from site ElyBrook_90M | place: USA: Ely Copper Mine, Vershire, VT | collected 2017 | reverse complement strand
ATGCCGATGACACTTCCGCCAGGATGGGTACACGCACCGCAGAGATAGACGCCTTTCATTGGAGTTCTGGCGGACAGGCGATGATTCCACATATACGCAGGCAGGCACTCGCCCTGAAAAATGTGTCCACCTGTCAGACCAACTTTCTGCTCGATATCCGGTGGGCCGAGCACTTGTGCATCCACCACAGCGTTGTCAAGGTTACTGCAAAAACGGCCAATCGAACGCAGCGCCAGGGCTCGCACCTCGTTACGCCGATCGTCCCAACTGCCCGACGCAAAGGCGTACGGCACATACTGCGCGAAGACGCTCATGGTGTGCATACCTGCGGGAACTACGCTAGCGTCATGCACGCTTTGAAAATAAAGTTCGCACCACAGATGATCTGCAAGGCTTCCTGCGCGGGCAGCGGCATAGCTTGCCTTCCATTCCGACTTCGTCAGCGCGGCATTGATCTGGCCGAAGTGATGATGCTCGAGAATCCCCGGGCGAGCTGTGAAGTTGGGTAGTTCGCGCAGCAACACGTTCAGCTTTACGGTGCATCCCTGGATGGGGACGGAGCGCACTTTCTTCACCCATGTCGTATCGGCGGAATGATCCAATAGGCTGAGTGTGCGAATCGGATCGGCATTCGAGATGACAATCGGAGCCGTGATTCTTTCGCCGCTTTCGAGCAACACACCTTCTCCCGGCAGGATGCGCGAAACGGCAACTCCGGCGGCCACGACCGCTCCAGCCTCGCTTGCGGCATCGCAAAAATAAAAGGAGACCATGCCCATGCCACCCTTAACGTATCCCCACATGCCGGGCATACCGCCAAGCCTGCCGGAGGAATGGTGGAATCGGATGGAAGCGGTACCGGAATCGAAAGGGCTTGCGTTGGTGCCAATGACTCCCTGGCCAAGATAGGCGCTTTGCAAGCGCTCATCGGTCAGATATCGCTCGACGAATTCTGCCATGGACAAGTCAAAGAGCAGGCTGCGGGCTTCGTCATCATCCGCAAGCAGATCTTCAAGTTGCTCGTGGGTCGGCGCGTCTCCGATCCATGCATCACGGCGATTGCCATCCATGTTGCCGTCGAACATGCCTGCGGCGGGTCGGAGCAAATCTCGCAAACGCCGGACGACATCGCTCATGGCGCGCCAGCCTTCAACATCCTTCGGAGAAAACTGGCGTACTTCCTGTTCGCAACGATCGTCATCATCCCAAAGCTGGATGCTGCTGCCATCGAGAAACGGAACAAACAGGCCGTTCACGGCAGGCGTCCACACAAAACCGCGATGGGGGAGATCCAGTTCCTCAACCACCAGCGGATGCAGCAGTCCCGCGAGATACGCGCAGGGGGACATCAGCACTCCAGGGAAGGGCTCTTCAATGGTGCAGGCGCCGCCTACACGCTCGCGGCTTTCAAGCACCAGCACGGACTTGCCCGCACGAGCCAGATAGGTGGCGCAGGCCAGACCATTGTGTCCGGCGCCGATGATCACTACATCCCATCTGCGCGATGCAATTTCCCGGATGCTGGCTGGAAGTCCGATCTTGCCTAATACCGCAGCAGTCGCTGACATAAGAACAGTATCTACGACAGTGGGCGATGAAGAAAATGATGCGTTATTTTTCAGGAAGGCAGAAGCAATTCATGGCCTTACAAGGAAGGTCCACTTTCTGAAGAGAGGTGAAGGTCGACGCCGACAACTTCGACGGATCAACCGCCATTCGGAGACAAAGAGAGTCCTTGGATTTCGGCTTCCAGTCGAGCGTGTAACCGGTCGCTGTAGCCAAGAGGCAGCTCAAAGACGCGCTCGTCCGCAGTCAGGATCAGAATGTTTCGGGTCGAGTCCAGAATGGCAGAACAAATACCGCAATGCTCCAGATGCTTCTGCACCTGCTGCAGAACAGCAGGATCGAGAGTCCCATCCAAATAGCCCGAGATGTTGTTCCAAACATGCTTGCAATCTATAACCATGGAAACCACCTCCCTTTCTGAGGGACCAGGCTTTTCAATTCCGGCGCCAGAGTTTTTTGCAGCATGGTTCGAGCGCGATGTAGCCGCACTTTCACAGACGTTTCACTCACCCCTAATGTTTCCGCAGTTTCTTTAATGCTAAGCTCTTCCACGTCTCGCAAAAGAAATACTTCGCGATAGATTTCCGGCAACGCAACGATCGCTTGCTGCAAGATCAGTCGTACCTCGCCGCGCTCCAAGACCTCCGACGGCACTTCTCGCCAATCTCGCAACAGGGCCGGCGAAACATGTCCCTGTTCGTCAGGTGGAACATCGAGAGATTCCATGTGCGTCAATCGATTCCGGCGCAGACGATTGCGGGCCACGTTGAGCGTGATACTGACCAGCCAGGTGCCGAATTTTGATTCCGCGCGAAAGCTAGCCAGGTTTCGATATGCTTTCAGGCACGCTTCTTGCGCAGCGTCTTCGGCATCGGCTTCGTTTCGCAGCATAGAGAGTGCCATGACGTACAGACTCCTCTCATAGGGACGAATGAGCTGGTGAAACTGGTGCGAGTCCCCGGCAAGGATGGACGCAATCATCTGCGCCTCATCCCTGCTCTGCAACGTCGGCGTCATGGTCGTTCGAGCCAAGTTTGGGAGCGCCTCGACAACCATGCATCCACAGAGAAAAGGCCGGCACCAAAGATCAGCACGATCAAGGAGGCAAATAAGAATGTGTAAGGGTCGGCCCCATAAAATTTCCCTGGGTTAGAGACGATCGAGGTGAGGGCGTCACGGTCAGCCGTCAAATACGCCACAAACATATCGCCAGCCAGCAACAAACCGGTGATTCGGGACGCGAGCCCAACGATCAACAGGATTCCGCCCACAAATTCCAGGCTCGAAATACAGATGACTGTCGCCTGTGGAAACGGCAAGTTCAAGCTTGCGAAGAATGAAGTGGCCTGGCTTATGTGATGCAGCCGTCCCCATCCGGATTGAGCAAATTGCCAGCCCCAGTACAGGCGCACTGCCAGCAGGAATGGAGACTGAAGGTAGGAGGCCAGGGCAGAAAAACGGGCATACAAACTAGCTAAAGCTTTCATGAATTTTCTTTACCTTCTCGCTCCCCGGGCGGAGTGCAAAACCATCCCATCGTTGTCCAATAGGCGAAGGCCGATTGCAAATACGCCGGTCGCTCCTCTTCCGGAATCAAGCTAGCGTCAAAGGCAATGTCGATTGCATCTCCCAGCGCCACGCCATGTTGCAAGGCCAGCAATAGTCGGTAGTCTTCCGCCGGGAGTCGACGATAGTACACGGTATCTTTAAACCGGTGCACGGCTATATGCACGGTTTCTCGTTTCATTCCGCGAAGGGCATGTGTGCGTTTACTTAGGTGTCCAGTCGACGCATTGTTGCTGGAGGTATCTCGGCTCCCGCTTTCATTGCGAACTGCAATCAATGCGTCGTCGATTGCATAGTGTGCATCAACCAGCCGTAGATACGGCTGCAATGTCAATTGCGACTCCGCGCCAATTTGCGATCGAGCTTCGACAGTCAGCGTCGGCCAAGTTGCGCTGTCGAAGGCTTCGATGTCAGCCCACTCAAAGCGAGCCATCTCGATGGCCATTTCAGAGTGCGGTTCAATCCATTCAGGATTCTCTTCCAGCCAACTCACCAAGCGCGATCCCAGGTTGCGCAATGAGAATGAAGTGGAAGGGTGCGCCTCAAGATAGGCTCGCATCAGAGCCTGAAATCGCTTTCGGCCCACGACTGCCTGCACGCCTGGAAAATCTTCTTCAAAGCTTGAAAACAAGCGAAACCAATATTGGCGGTTGTAAATCTCCAGACGCTCAAACGACGTCAACCGGTCATTGGGGCGGATGAACTGGTCTGCTTCTGCTGCATTCGACTGCCCAGCAGAATTCCGGCGCCGCATCTGCTCCCGTGCAGTGAGTGGCTGCATCACAGCCTTGGCCATGCGATGTTGCAATTCCTGCAGGCCTGTCATCGTGCATACTCCAGGACTTTTTCCTGCTTCGATTCTCCGGTCGAGGCCGCTTTCAGATACTTGTTCGCCTTCAGAGCCTCGGCATGCACTTCATCAAAGCAAGGAATTCGATCGTCCCACTCCAGCAATGTTGCGGTGGGTCCACAGCGTTCGATGGCCCGCTCATACAGACTCCATACACGGTCAAGAACCGGGTGATCATGCGTGTCGAGGATGTACTTCTCGAACTTTGAATGTCCTGCGATATGGATCTGCGCTACCCGGTGCGCCGGAACCGCGTCGACATACACGCGCGGGTCGAAATTGTGGTTCTGTGAAGAAACATAGATATTATTGACGTCGAGCAAGATGCCGCAGTCCGCGCGTTCGACGACTTCATTCAGGAACTCCCACTCCTCCATCTCGGAAATGTGGAATTCCGCATAGCTGCTGACGTTCTCGACCACCACAGGAACCTCGACAAAATCCTGAACCTGGCGAATCTTTTCCGCAGTCAATCGGGCAGCTTCAAAGGTGTAGGGCATGGGCAGCAGGTCGTGTGTATATCGCCCATCGACGCTACCCCAGCAGAGATGATCGGACAGCCAAGGTGTGCCAGTTCTGCGAACCAAGGCTTTGAGACGTTTCAGATGTTCAAGGTTCAGCGGACCGGCGGAGCCAAAATACATGGAGACGCCGTGCTGCACGACGCGATACTGCTCCAAGATGGAGTCCAGCACGGTCAGCGGGCGCCCTCCATCCACCATGTAGTTCTCGGAGATAATCTCAAACCAATCGACGACCGGTTTCTTCTCCAGAATGTGCTGGTAGTGGGGGACGCGCAACCCAATCCCTACGCCGTATTTGGTAAATCCATTAAAACGACTGGCGGGCATGTTTCATCCTGAGAGGCCGGGGTTGAAATATTCCCCCTGCGACGAGGAAAGTCTCTTCGCAGGAGGAACAATTCCACGGAGAACTAGCCAGGCATCTTAGAGCCGTCAGTGGCGCAGCCACCCTTACCCTTGCAGCTGTTTTTGCCTTTGCATCCGTTGTCGCTCGACTTGCAACCACCCTTGCCCTTACAGCTGTTCTTGCCTTTACAAGAGTGCTTGTCCTTGGCGGACAGCCCGGAAAAGGCGGTTTGACCAAGATACTGGCCGTTTGCCGATACAGTGTTGGGCGCAGAGTTCGGAGTCGCTGCGTGGAGAGCTACCGCGGGAAGCCCGAGCATTCCACCCACCGCTGCGCTCAGCATGATCGATTTCATCGAATTCTTCATTGTGAATCCTCCTGGTTTTGCAGACTCGCGCGTTTCCACGCGGGCTGTGCAACGTTAGAATCCTACAACTCGCATTTGGTTACAAGGCCGGCAAATTTATTTGGCCGGAGGCGCGATTTGCATTCCTTGGTCGGTTCGGCGGGGTTTGACGGCGAGCGGACCGAAATTCAGATGGCATAATGAATGATTTCAGGAGTCCGCTTGTTCGCCGTGTGTGAGCGCTTCCATAGCCCTGTCCTTAAGGATCGCCAGTTCGACTAGAAGGCGTGATTCATATACACGTGGGTTGCGATTTCGGCGACGATGAGCAGGATTGTAAGTATCGAAAGCGCGATCTGAAAGGTTTCTTTGCGTTTTTCCTTTGGAGAGAGAGCCCGCACCCGCCATTGGGATGCGGGGCGGTCGCGCAAAACCCGGACACGACGGATGATATAGAGGGTGAATAGCGAGCCTGCGAGAGCCAAAACCATCATCGGAATGCGAATCAGATCAGCGTGAAAGCTGCCCGTGAGCCGGGTAAGGCCGACGGCGGCAGCAAACGAACCCAGCCCTACGGCGGCGTTGACGCCGCTGAAAGCGACGGCGACCGTGCAGGCGCTCTGCAACACAATGAACAGCAGGCTGGTGAGACTGACAGCCCACATCCGAGGGGAGGTCGCACTGATGGCCTCGGAGGTTACCTCCGACGAGTTTTTGCTCATGGGATTGCAGTTCCTTTAAGGCGGACATTTTGGCCGCAGCACTGGTAATCTGATGGTTGGGCTGAGGCCGACGATCCATCATTCTTTCCAATGATCTGGGAAGATTTTAGGTCAATTCTCTCGATTCTGTCGTTGCAAAAGGACGGCTGAGAGCCGGCGAACCGTGATGCTTCGATGCATCCATTGAAACCTTCAAATGTGGCAGACTCTTCTGAAACCGCGAGATTGAATGTCAGAGGACTCGGCGAGCTTCACCCGGAGCGCTTAGAGTAGGAAGTAATGCACAGTTCTGCAGAGGATACGTTCGCTTTACCGGCGATCGAACAACTTTTCGATTTTTCCCCCGACGCCATCCTGGTCACGGATGTGAAGGGGCACATCCGTGCGGCAAATCATCAGGCAGAGACGATGTTCGGGTATAGTTTGGGGGAACTGACCGGTCTGCCGATTGAGAACCTGGTTCCTGAGCGTTTTCGCGGGAGGCATCCTGCGCATCGCGAGGACTACAACGCGCAGCCACGGACCCTATCGATGAACGGCGGTCTGAACCTGTTTGGCCTGCGGAAGGACAGCACAGAAATCCCGGTCGACATTATGCTTCGCCCGGTGGATACGGCGAATGGTCCGATCATTCTGAGTTTTGTGCGGGATGTTTCCTTTCAGCGGATGGCGCAGGACGCGCTGCGGCGATCCGATCAGCAGTTGCGATCGATTGTCGACAGCGTGAAGGACTATGCCATTTTCCTGCTGGATACCAAGGGAAATGTGGTGACTTGGAATCCGGGAGCCCAGCGAATCAAAGGCTACACTGCGGACGAGATTATCGGGCAGCACTTTTCCATTTTTTATCCTAACGACGATTCGGAGCGGAAAAAGCCGGAGGAACAACTCAGGATTGCCAAGACCAACGGCCGATTTGAGGCGGAAGGATGGCGCATTCGCAAAGACGGGTCGCGTTTCTGGGCGAACGTCGTGCTTACGCCGATTTTCGACGGGCACAATGAGCTGACCGGCTTTGCCAAAATTACGCGCGATTTTACCGATCGGAAACGCGCGGAAGAAGCGCTGATGCTGCAGCTCAGTACCGTTCTGCTGGCCAATGTGGATATCCGCAAGATGCTATCGGCAATTTCTGCCAGCATTCGCGATGTCGTCCCGCATGATTGTGCTACGCTGGCGCTCCGCGATCCGGTATCGGGCGGGTTGCGGGAACAGTTTCTTGAAGCCGGCGAAGGCAAACAGGCCAACCACACGGAGGCCATTATCTCGATTGAAAACTCGCCCGCCGGCTCGGCCTTTCGGTTGGGCGAGCCCGTGCTGCTGAATCAGATGCCCCTGGGCCCCTACGCCAGAGAAACCGTGCGGCATTTGACGGATAAGCAGATGATGTCGGGATGCTGGGTGCCGCTGATCAACCGGGGTACGACGCAGGGCACGCAGATGGTGGCCCGCCGGATGTAGTCCGCCTTCACACAGCGCGAAGCCGACATGCTGGGGCAAATTGCCAGTCAGATTGCGATGGCGGTGAACAATGGCCTGGCCTTTCGGCAGATTGCCGATCTGCGTGACAAACTCTCGCAGGAGAAGAAATACCTTGAAGACGAGCTCAACATGGAGCATCGATTTGAAGACATTGTCGGCGAGAGCACCGGATTGAAACATGTGCTGAAGGATATTGAAACCGTCGCGCCGACCGATGCGACGGTGCTGATTCAAGGAGAGACGGGAACGGGCAAGGAACTGCTGGCGCGCGCGATTCACCGGCTGAGTCCTCGACGCGAGAGGACGTTCATCAAGCTGAACTGTGCCGCGATTCCTGCAGGCCTGCTGGAAAGTGAACTCTTCGGTCACGAGAAAGGCGCCTTTACGGGAGCGATAGCGCGGCGAATGGGCCGACTGGAATTGGCGCATGAAGGCACATTGTTCCTGGACGAAATCGGCGAGATGCCGTTGGATCTGCAGCCCAAACTGCTGCGTGCTCTGCAGGAGCGGGAGATCGAGCGACTGGGTGGAACGCAGAACATCCGGGTAGATGTTCGCCTGATTGCGGCCACCAATCGCGATTTGGAAAAAATGGTTGCGGAAAAGCAATTTCGCAGCGATCTTTATTATCGACTGAAGGTTTTCCCGGTAGTCTCTCCGCCGTTGCGCGATCGTCGCAGCGATATTCCGATGCTGGTTCGCCATTTCGTCGACAAACATGGTCGCCGCATGGGAAAGTCAATCGAATCCATCCCTGAGGAATCGATGGATGCACTTGTAGGCTGGAAGTGGCCGGGGAACATTCGGGAGCTGGAAAATTTCATCGAACGGGCCGTGATTCTAACCCGCGGCAGCGCGCTTCATGTTCCGCTTGCGGAGTTGGCGACTGCCGAATCCGAAGTGGTTCCCGAGATCGACCCGAATCTGCAGGCGGCCGAACGGGAACACATTCTTCGAGTGCTGCGGGAGACGCGCGGTATGATTGGCGGAACTGGCGGAGCGGCGGAGCGACTCGGTCTGAAACGCACTACTCTGAACTCCAAACTCAAGAAGCTCGGCATCGAGCGCGGCGACTATATGTAGTCTCGGTGACGAGATATCGTCTTCGTCACTTCGTCACGTAGGTTGGAAATAGAGTGAACCTCCGCACCAAAACCCACCTTTAACTTTTTCTCTGCAAACAACATGCAGGGATGCGGTCGGGTCCTGTTTCAGCTTTGGCCCGAGACGTGCCCTTAGAGAGTGTATGGCGCAGGCACGAGCCACTTTACGTTACGCATAACGATCGAGAACAATCCGAACGCAGCCTTCATCAAGCTTGAGGGAAGAGTCGTAGGCCCATGGGCCGAGGAACTGGCTACGGTGTGGGGCGACCTGGCGACTACGCTCGACAAGTGTTCTGCGACGCTTGATCTGCGTGATGTGACCTATGTTGACGTCAGCGGTATGCGGGTTCTGCGCCAGATTTGTCGAGAGAAACATCCGGCAATTCTTACGGGGAGCCCGTTGACCGAGTCTTTTGCAGAGCAAGCTCAACGCAGCACCACAAACGACAATCAGGAGAATGATTGACATGCCGCACACCTATCAAACCGACCGGACAGATCGTTGCAAGTCGTATCATGCTGGCGAGTTTTTCAAAGCGTTGCCTACCGACGCATTGGCAGATTTTGAGTCCAAGTCCATACGCCAGACGTACGAACCTCGAGAGGTTTTGTTTGAGGAGAAGCAGAACCCGTTGCGCGTCTTCGTTCTGTTGGAAGGACAGGTGAAGCTCTCGATGAATTCGATTGACGGTCGCCGGCTGATCCTGCGCATTGCTGGACCAGGCGAATTGCCAGGGCTGACCTCCGTTCTTTCTGGCAAAGAGTATGAGATGACGGCAGAGGCGCTGCATCCCTGCAAAATTGCTTCCGTTCGTCGCCAGGATTTTCTGGAATTCCTCCTGCGCTATCCCGCCGCCTACGCAAGCGTAGCGCGCGATCTGAGCCTGGACTATACGCGGGCTTGTGAGCAACTGCGTACGGTCGGGCTCGCCCCCAGCGCTCCCGTAAAGTTGGCGCGCCTGCTGTTGGAGATGTGTGCAGCCGCGCACGAAACCGATCACGGCACTCAGTTCAAACTCACTCTGACGCATGGTGAAATCGGCGAGTGCATCGGGGCTTCTCGCGAAACGGTCACACGGACGTTAAGCGATTTCAAAAATCGGCACCTGCTGGATTTTCGCGGTTCGACGCTGATGATCCACAACCAGATGGCGTTGGCGAGCTACGCAGAAGTGTAAGTTGTGTCTGCCGTGTGTCTCGCATGGCGATGCGCAAATAGAGTCTCCCCATCCGAATGCAGCGCGAATCACCGCCGCTTGCACCGGCGAATTCAGCGGAAGACTAAAAACTACATGCCATACAGATGTAACCGTGCAAGCGGCGACGACGCATCATTCACGGCGATGAGCAAATCGACTTGGCCGTTCAACTCTGGAATACGAATCTTCATCATCTCTGCCATATTTCTCCAATTCAGTTCGCGCCCAGGATTCACCTGCCTGCCACAGCAAAAGCCACATGCTCGAAGGACCGAGTGCCGCTGGTACATTTGTGATGGAGCTGAGGCGAACTCGCAAAGATGGAAGCATCAACCGCGACTATCCTGCCGCACTTGAATGCGGATTTCCTGAAACATCACCCAGAACTGAACCCCGAAGGAACGGCAGAGGGCCTGCCGGAGCGGGTGCTGCAGTTTGGCGCCGGGGTGTTTCTTCGTGGATTCGTGGATTGGATGATCGACGGTATGAACCGGAAAGGTCTGTTCCGCGGACGAGTGGTTGTAGTGGCGTCGATGACTCCGGGGACAGTAACGATGCTGAATGACCAGAACGGAGCGTATACGCACCTTGCGCGCGGCGTAGAGAATGGCCGGCTGGTTGAGGAAAAACACATTATCACTGCGATCAGTCGCGGCATCGATCCGTATAAACAGTTCGATGAATACCTGAAGTGTGCGCACAACCCTGACCTTCGTTTCATTGTGTCCAACACAACCGAGGCAGGCATCGTATACCGGGCAGAGGACCGGCAGAGCGATCGGCCACCTGTTTCGTTTCCGGCAAAACTGACACTACTGCTGATCGAGCGATACAAAGCGATCGAAGGCGATAGGTCGAAGGGATTTGTACTTTTGCCCTGCGAGTTGATTGAGCGCAATGGCGACAGCTTAAAAAGGGCGGTACTGCAAACGGCGGCAAATTGGAACCTCGATGCGGATATTGTGCGATGGATTGCCGAGGCCAACGTTTTTACCAACACGCTGGTAGACCGGATTGTTACCGGCTTCCCGCGCGATGAGATTCAGACGTTGTGGCAACAGTTCGGGTACGTGGATGATTTGTTCAATACCTCGGAAGTGTTTCACCTGTGGGTGATTGAAGGGCCGCCTGCTTTAGCCAGGGAGTTGCCCCTTCGCGAAGCGGGCTTCAATGTGATATTTGCCGACGATATGACGCCGTATCGAGACCGCAAGGTGCGCATCCTGAATGGCGCTCATACGGCCACTGTACTGGCGGCATATCAGGCTGGCGAGAATCTGGTCGGCGATTGCATGAAGGATCCGCTGATCCGAGATTTTACGATCCGCGCGATTTACGACGAGGTCATTCCAACGCTGGCTTTGCCCAAGGATGAACTGGACAGGTTCGCCGCTGCCGTTTTCGAGCGATTCAGCAATCCTTTTATTCAGCACGCATTGTTGAGTATTTCCTTGAACTCGGTTTCGAAATACAAGACCCGCGTGTTGCCATCCGTCGAACAATATCTTGCAATGAAAGGCGAGCTCCCCGCTCTTTTGACCTTCGCGCTCGCCGCGCTGATTACTTTTTATCGGGGGGCGGAAGTTCGGGATGGGGCTCTGATTGGCCATCGCGGCGACAAAGAATATCGCATTCAGGCTGGCCAATCCATTTTGGAGACAATTTCGCGTCGATGGTCAGCTATGGAGGGAGCGGGTGAGGGAATCCGCCAGATGCCGGCATCGGGGGTCCAA
>VFSW01013312.1_pt1 | contig 11440 bp, 10 predicted proteins | sample 5358111 | NCBI WGS metagenome assembly VFSW01 (sample SAMN11554181, study PRJNA540505) | mine drainage metagenome | isolation source: sediment from site ElyBrook_90M | place: USA: Ely Copper Mine, Vershire, VT | collected 2017 | reverse complement strand
TGAACTGCTTCTTCACCATCGCATTGTATTTCATGCTCAGCCCTTGGCCTCTATATACCCGAGGGAGACCATCTTGTCCAGTATCTGCTCTATGCGGGTCGGCGGAACGCTGTGCGCCTTGGAGAACTCCATTATGTCTATGTAGTTGTCGTGCACGGTAAGCCATTCCTCCACAAGCGCCATCAGCGACTCATCGCTGAACTTCTGGAGCGCGGAGAGCTGCTCCTTCAGGTTCTTGTTCTCCCCGCCTATCTGCGAGGACTGTATCGTGAGGTTCCTGTTGGATGCGGAGAGCTCCAGGCTGAGCCGCTTCACCTCCCTGTACTCTGTGAGCAGCGAGTCATACCTGTTGTATAGAGTAGTGTAGTTCTGCGAGAGCCCTGATATGAGGTTTGAGAGCGTAGAGTCAAGGTACTGGAGCAGCTTTGACTGGTTGAGGGAGTACTGGTCTGATATCATCACCATTATCTCCGAGAGGCTCTTTATCACGTCTGCCCTCCTGAGGTTAACGCTCGTATCCTGTATGTAGGAGTATATCACGCTCACCTTGTCTGGCGCGATCTTTATTATGTGGAAGAGATAGGGGCGCTTGGTTATCGACCTGCTCTCCACCTTTATCAGGGAGAGCTCGTTCTGGTCCAGCCTTACAAGGTAGAAAGGGAGGCCCTGGAACTTGGACTTTATTGAATTAAGGTCGCCTGTCAGCTTTCCGTCTATGTCGAACTCCTCAACGTTAGGAGTGCTTGCCTGAACGACCTGCTGGTTTTCTGTAGCGTCTGGCAGCCCAATCACCTAAAATATCTTGGATTAAGGGTATTTATTGATATATGCTCATCCCTTTCTCTGAGCCTTTTTCTGCTCTGCGGGAAGACTCAGGCCCGGAGTGTAGCTGAGCAGCGAGAATGCGTACAGCACCGCAAGCACGAGCAGGCCCAGCAGAAGCGACAGGAGCGAGAAACTCACTGCGACCTCGAACACAAGGAAGAGTATGCCTAGTATGAGATAGATGGCTCTGCGCTTCGTGTACTTGTCGTACCTCTTCTTGTAGTCGGGGTAGCAGGCCTTGCAGACAACAAGCTTGTGGCCCTTCTCGTTCTTTGTCACGTTCTTCTTGAACCAGCGTATGGCGCCTATCACCCTGTCCTCCCTTATGCCTATGCCCTGCTTCCTGTCTCCGCACATTATGCAGTATCCTTCCATCAAATCTACGCTCAAATATTCAATCTATGCTCAGGTCTACAAGCTTGCCGAACGTTGCCCGTATCCTCTCGGTCTCTATCATGTCGAATATGCCGGATATAGTCACGTCGTCTATGCCTGCCCTCCTCAGTATGTTTGTTATGTCCTCCTGCTTCAGGCCCAGCCTCTGCAGCGACTCTGCGAGAGCCACTGCGTTTATGTGCCTGTAGGTCTTGTCTATCTTCGCGAGCAGCTCGTTCGCATTCTTGTCGCTGACCCTGAAGCTTGACAGGAGCCTCTTCAGCTCCACTTTGCTCATAGTGAATGTCTGTGACATGCATCTACCTACGTTGCAAGGGCCTTGCTTATCATGCTGTCGGATACGCCCATGTTCCTCAGTATCGTTATCACCGTCTCGTGATTTATATGCTCCGCATTGAGCACTGCCACGAACTCTGTGAGGTTGACTATCCTGTTCTTGGAGTCAAGCGCCCTGAATATGCCGTCTATTGACACTGCTGTTACGTTTGCCTCGACAAGCTTTGAGCTGAGCATAATCCTCTCGAAGGAGTACTCCTTGGGCAGGTTCGTGTCCCTGATCTCATTGGGCTGCAGCAGGTTTGCAAGAGTAATAGTGTATGTGTCTATCGGCACCTCTCCGACTATCCTGTTTAGCACGAAAGTAGACGGGAACTGCATCGATGTCTGGTATGACATGTCTACGGCGCTCTCTCCAACCCCCAGATTGCTTATCTCGTTCCTTATGTACTGGGAGAAGTTGAGCGATCCCTGCAGGTAGTCCATGAACTTCTGGAACTTTGTCCTGAGTATGAACGTTGTCCCCACGTTTGAGAATATCGCCTCGTTTATGTCCGTAGGATTCTGCGACGCGACTATGAGCCCGAACTGGTACTTCCTTCCCTCCCTTATGATCGTTATAGCGTCGCTCCTCTCGTCGCTCGCAACCTTCCACGCCTCGTCGAGAACTATTATGGCCTTCAGCCCCTTTGTTGCGCTCCATCCCTCCGCCCTCATCTTCTCCTTCAGGGTCTGGAGTATGAAAAGCGCTGCAAGACCCCTGAACCTCTCGTCCGGAAGGGATGACAGGTCTATCGCGACCAGTCCCGATGTTATCAGCTTGTCAAGGTCTACGGTGCTCTTCTTCGCGAAGTAGTCCTCGCCCTCCCGCGAAAACTGCCTGAGCCTGTATATCGCGTTCTCGAGCTCTGCAGGGTACTCGTATGTGCCTTCCTGCAGCTTCTCCTCAAGAAGCCTTGCGACTTCCTTCAGCGTCGGCGCATCCTTGCCAGCAGGCGGGGTTGCAGATAGCGCGAATCCTCCGTTGAGGTATGCCTGCTCCACAGCCTCTGCAGTGAGCCGCCTTTGCTCCGGGAAGCTGCCTATGTCTGTGAGTATGTCCAGGGATGTCATTATCTGCTTTGACCTGTCCACAGGCTTCATGCCTGCAAGATCCATTATGTTCAGGAAGTCTCCCTTGCCCAGAGAGACTATGACTCCTCCGCTCTGCTTGACCCATGCCTTGTACTCCCCTGCCCAGTCTATTATTATGGCGTTAGCGCCCCACACGTAGCTTGCGCGTATGAGGAAGGTCTTTATGAAGAATGACTTTCCTGACCCGGTGATCCCCACTGCAGCTATGTGCGGGTTGGTTATGTTGTCGAATGTCCAGAGGAAGGGCACGTTGAACCGCTTTGTCACGCCTATGAATATTGAATTCGTCGGGTCGTTCATCAGGTACTCTGCCGGAGGCTCCGGAAGCCTGCTTATGAATACCCTCTTTGCGAGTTCGTTGCTCATTATCCTCTGCATCCTTACTAATCCCATAACAATCCCTATTTTTGTATTGGAAACTCCGACTCCAGTTCATTGAACTTCGGAATGACGTAATTGAGCCTGTACAGCTGGTACAGCTCCCTGCCCACTACACGCGTTATGCTCAGGTCGAATATGTTGAATACAGTCTGCAGCTGGCTGAGCTGTCCTGATAGCTTGTCTGTGGCGTCCTTCTCGCTCACCCCTACTGCAATTGACTCCAGGTATATCAGGCTGTTGAGCGGCTTAAGGCCTGCGCCCAGCTTGTCTATCCTCGCCTGTATCACGCGTATCTGGCGCTGTATGTTCTCAAGCTCCATTGCGTTCGGAGTGGTTGTGCTGGACTCGCGCGAGTACTGGAACTCGAGGAGGCCGCGCTTAGCTTCAAGCTCGTCCCTGAACTTCTGTATGTCCTCCCCTGATACAATGAGGTTGAACTTGAAGGGGAAGTCTATGTTCATGGTGGCCTTCTCCCACTTGTCAGGAGCTGCGACAAGCTCTGTCTGGTCGTCTGTAGGCTGCTCCTCTGCGAATACGTAATTGTACACATTGGCTGCAAGGTACCCTGTCGCATAGTAGATGCCGTTAGTGTACTTGACCACAGCGTCCTGGCTCCTTGTTATCACGCAGTCCTTTGACGGGACAATGATTATGTTGAGCATCTTTGTGAAGACCGGGAAGAGTATGTAGTCTGCAAATGCGAGTATGGCTATTATTGCGATCGTTACAAGCGAGAGTATTATTATGATGGTGCCGAATATCCCGAACTTGGGCGCTGCTATGAACACTAGCAGCGCTACCAGGAGCGACGCAGCCAGGTACAGTATCTGCTTTACGTCCATGGTCATGCGCCTGCGTTGCCGTGCTTCAGCATCTCGCTTATCGTTGCAGGCGGAACCGTGTATTCAGGTTCAAGCAGCACAAGCATGTCGTTGCCTGCCATCACGCTTGCAGTGACTCCGAGCGCTGCGCTTATCCCTGCTGCAAGTTCCTGCGCCTTTATGTTCACGAGATTTGTGGCTTCGTCCTCTGTGGAGCCGAGCTGGCTCACCTGTGCGTAGAGCAGCTGCGACTTCGAGTTCGAGGCTGTGACGCTGTCAAGCAGGTTGTGCCACATGGCGGTCTCGCCCTTTATCCTGTCCAGCTGGTTCTTCGGAGTGTCCTTGTTGCCGACCAGGGTGTTGTACCTATCCTCCACTTCCCCCATCTTTGTCCTTATCCTGTTTATGTAGTCGTCCTTGTTTATTATGTGAGTGAGCGAGCATATCTTTATCGGATCGCGGCTCACGTTGAGCAGCTTCGAGAAGGTCTCTGAGAAGCTGTACTTCTCTTCGTCTGTCATCTCCGTGGATGATTTGTATATCGGTATCTTTATGAAAGCGGTGGCATATACGCCGTCATCAGCCCTCTGCAGGACAGCGCTGCCAGAAGGGGACATGTAGAACTGCTCCTCGTCGCTTATGACCACCGTCCTTCCCTTCATGCGCCTGAACGGCTCGAAGAGGTAGAAGTAGAGGGTGGCCGAGAACCCGAGTATAGCGGCGAGCAGCGCGATTACTGCGAGTGGAAGCGCGATTATTCCGAAATCCGCGGGAATAGCGGCGATGATGATGGAGAGTATGATCCCTCCTGCAATGAATCCAACGAACGTCAGAGTCTCTTTTGAGCTGTCCAACCATACCACTTAACGCATTATATTCAAATTAAAACTTATTAAATGCTACTCCGACGCCGCGGAGCATGCAGGTCTGCGCATTCAGATTAGCTGGGCCGAAGTCAGTGCTACATTGTTCACTGTGGCGGCTGTTGGTTTTGCCTGCGCTTCTCCCTTTCTTCCTGCTTCTCTCTGCGCAACTTCTCGTCCAGCGCCTTAGCTGCCAGTAGCTCTTCTCTATGCTCCCTTACGCGCTTTTTCGTATCCTCTGAACCTATTAATACCCCAGGTATTATGTGGCCGCTTGTAGCTGTAGGATACATTGGGTGAACATCAAGCACCTCGCCAAGAGAAGTGGCGGTTTGGACAACCAGCAGCTCTCTGACCTTCTGCCACTTCTCACTTCTTATTATGCGGTTCGTTTCGTCTTGTGATTTCTTGAGTGCGTCTCTCTCTGCCTTCTTGCGTGCATCTTCCTCTGCCATTCCCTCCTTCTTGTTTTGATTGAGCTGCTGTTCCATTATCTCCTTGCGCCTCGCTTCCTGCTGTTCCATTAACCCCCTGCGCCTATCTTCTTCTTTATTTTTTGCATAAAGCATCGCACTAGCCAACCCTATAGGAAGTTCTGCAAGAAACCTTTCTGGAGAGTGGGTTGGTACACGAGTAGAACCTGCTGTCCTTACATATTCCCTTCTAAAATCCTTCAAGGCATGTGCTTCTGATAACTCGCCTCGAGCTACCTTTTCTCGGAGTTCCTCTCCGTGCTTTAGTAGCTCCTGCACCTCTGGCGTTCTGGCTAAGGCCTCAATCCTTCCGCGCTCATTGATTCGCTTGTTTATCGTATTGTAGAATGGAAGGAGAATAGGCATAGCTGCGATGAGCGGATATTTGAGCCATCGGCCGCCTAGCAGTCTTCCAGCTTTCTCGTAGCTGGAATATGGCCTACCATAAATGTCTTTTTTGAATAGTACATCCCTTAGTGGCGGACGGACATCTTTTTGCGGAATCTTAAACATGAACCTAAGATAGCTGCCCACAGTATGACGCTTCCACACTTCCGACTTTTCCGGGGTTTTATATGACTTATACTTATATACTGGTCGGAGATGGAGTCCGAGTTTGAGCCGACCTGATCTGGCTTGAGTTACGCCAGTACTGGCTTGCGGTGCAGAGCTTCGGATGCTTGGTACTGAATCCTTTTTGAATAGCCCTTTGGAGGTCTTGCGGTATGTTCTCCACGATTTAAATCTTTCATGCATCTTACTCCCTATTTTCAATGCACTGCCTGCACCGAAGCCAGGTACCATCGCCATGAGCTGCGACAGACCGGACTTCCCGACCATTGACGCCTTGCCTCCTGGATTAATCCCTGCAAGGGTGGCAAGTCCGAAGAAGTTGAATATGCTGTATCCCCTTGTAGATCCTGCAGCCGCCACAATGAGTATCAGAACTATCAGTAGGGGTATGAGCGCATTTATTGCGCCAAGTGAGAGTATTATTGCGATCAACATATGATTACATTGTGCCTGTTTTCATATAAATATATTCTGCTATTGCGCTGCCGCTATACGAGCTGCCTCAGCCTGCTTGACGGCTTGGCCATTCCGCCTATAAGCTCCGCCAATTGCGTTATGAACGAATATGTTATTGCGAGTATTAGCGCAGGGAAAAAGGCTATCGCAAGCCAGAATGCGGTGAAGGTCTGGGTTATTCCCTTGAGCGTTGTCACAAGGGGTGCGCCAGGGGACAATGAATTTGTTATGACCCCGGTGCCGGAACCGTATTGAGTCAGCAGGTTATCTGACTGCGCAAGCTGTGAGTAGATGGATTGCGATGTCGAAGCGTATGCAACTCCGTACAGCGTGGGCATTATGAAGTAGAACCCTATTGCCGTGGCCATCATCATGCCGCCGAGATGTCGCGTAGGGAGCAGCGTCCTGAATATGACTCCAGGAATGAAGAACACCGGTATTGACGCCTCCATGAAGAAGACTATCATGTAATACTGCACATACAGCGATAACATTGCCTCGACAGTAAATGCGAACACGCTGAACGCAGGCCAGAAGAAGAGGTATAGAATCACCAGCGAGAAGACTGAAAATGCGTTAATCTGCTGCCCGGATTGGGTGTAGATCGTAAGTTTGATGCTGGCGTAATATTTGACTACGGAGAGCTGTGTAAATATATGCGAGGATATGACTGATGATTCATGTATAGTCGATGCTATGTACGTGAGCGATGCGGTGAAAGGATTTAATGTACCTATCATCGATGGAAGAAGTCCGAATAACACTGCTGCGATGAACATGAACATCACTACTATTATTATGCTTGCAAACGCCTCGTATATCTCGCCTATGCCGAAAGTCCTGAGCCTGTCGTTCCTCAGTGCGACTCCGAACATGAATATTGCAACCGAGACAAGGAGGGCTACATTGACTGCCAGTAGCGCTATTGGGAGGTCGCCACCCCACTCCTTCGCAACCTGGGCATCTATGTCGTTGCAGTACCAATTTGCCACTACAGATATGGTTCCGCCCTGGCTGCAGTAGCCGCTAAGATATGCTGGCAGGAGGGATGATGGAGTAGGTGGGGATGCACTGACTGATGTGGATAAAATCAGATTTGCATGCGGGATGCTGGCACCGAGCATCGGTACGATAGCAAGAAGTACCAGCAATAATATCAATTTTCTCATTGTAATCATCATATTATTCTAGTCAATACGGATAACAGATCCATCCTTTCTCCTACAGCTCTGGAGAAGTCTATTATAAATGCATCTACTATGACAAGGTTGAGCAACGGCATTATAGTAAGACCTATGGCAACTAGGCCGCCCCACAAGAAGATCGGACCAAGTATGGGCGTGAATAAATTGGCAATATTGGAGAGTGCGGTGCTGCTTCCCAGGAAGAATGCGCTGAACATGCTTTGCACTACGGTTCCGATCAGTTGGGTAGGACTTAACAGAACCCCTATGGTCGGCATTATTCCGCCCCCGATAGCCGGCCTATGCGCTATTGCGTTTAGCAGGAATCCGTATGATACGCTTATCAGGAGTGGATATATGAAGCCTATACCGAGCCCAAACGCAATCATAGCGCCGCCGAAGGATCTTGTTATGCCGAAAGACCTAGCAACTAGACCAACGACCATGAAAATCGAGAACAGTAGCATAGAAACTTCTACTAGTATTTGCAACATCTGTGACGCAATGATGAGGCCGAACAGTGCACCCATCAATGGCACTATGTATTGGAAGGGCACGCTTGTGGGCACCAATTGCATTGTTGCGGAAAATCCTATTTCTGCTTGTGGGAAGATTGTTATGGAAGGAGATACCCCTGCAACTAAGGCAAAATAGAATACGTTTTGCACGAACTGCGCCACGTCCTGGTTGTATGCGTATATGTCGCACGAAGCTATTCCGTAAAGCGTGTCCTGGTCGCTTGGAGGAGTGTACTTGTTTGATATCTGCACGAATGTTTGCTGCGACAGGAGATCCGCAGATGACGCGCCTGCAGTAGCAACTGACTGCGGCGTACAGGAATACGGAAGCAGTCCGGTATTATAATATAGCTGCGATAGCGGCGTGTAGTAAAGTGCTGAGGAAAATGATATGAATATCAGCGCAAATATTATTGTTACTCCGCCGTCGAATATCTTTGCTCTTGCCCAGACGCGTATGTCCGTCCTGCCAAGAAGAGGCGCAATTGCGTAGAGTATGCCTACTACGCTAATTACGAGAAGCACCCCGATCAGGACTATGGGAAACCATATGTTGGAGCCTGCGCAGAGGAACGTGGAGAGCGTGTTAAGCACTCCGCTGTTGGTATTGCAACCGTTTGAAACCGCCGCTGCTAATATGTTGCCAAACATCATAACACCTTGCTAAACAGCCTCTGGGACTGCATTGACGGAGCGCCAAGCACGCCGCCAATCTTCTCCACCACCTCATATGATATGAAGAGAGAGATTAAAAGCCCGAGCAGCTGCACTGCGGTGTACGATATGGCTTCTGCGAAGGAATCAAGGTTGGCCTCGTACTGCCCGCCTATGTTAAAGACATTGGGAAACAAAGAGGTGATAGTGCCTAAAGAGAAGAATGAATTGAACTTGGGGAATGAGATACTGCAGGGTTGGCCGGGTTGTTGTACGCTGCCAGTATAGCCTGTTGGGCATTGGGAGTTTCCTGAAGTGGCTACAGCAGAGAACGAGTATGTCAATGCCGGAAACACCACCCAGAACGAGATGAAGAGCGCGATAAGCGAGCCGCCGGCTGCCCTCGTCCATGGGAATGATCGCAGGGCTATGCCCACATAGAAGAATATCGGAAATAGGAAGTATATCACAAACAGCAACATTATCAGGAATGTGCCGAACATTATGCTACCGAAGAAGATCATCTGTTCGTCGTATAGCAGCTGCATTATAAGGGATGTCCCAGCAAAAGGGGCGAAGCTGAATCCAAACCCGTTGGGCATGTAGAGAGCCGTGAATGAAGTAGTAACACCGTTGATGAGTAGCGCCACATAAAGTCCGACCCAGTTGGTCAGACCAGCCTCCATTATGCCGCTCTGCAGGAAATTGCATGCATTTACGTTCACGTCATACGCACTGGACAGTGTTGGGAGATTGGCTCCGGAACCCACGCTCATCGTCCCTATGTTCGCAAGGGTGCTTATTGTGCTGTCAAACGCGGGGATGCCTCCTGCCACAAGTAGTACTAGCAGCAGGCTTACGATTGCCTCGAACATCTCACTCTTGGCATACTGCATCAGCAGCTCTAGCTGGAAACCTATACCTGCCGCGTATACAAGGCCAAGGATTGTCAATACCGCAAGTATTATTAGAAGCGAGACGCTCAGGAACCCGGATGGAGGATTTGCGCCTGGCACAAGGTTCGGATTCACCATGTAAATTGGGGGCTGGCCAGGTTGCGACGACAGACCCTTGAACAGTTGTGCACAGTTTATAACCTGTAGGCTTGGTTGCACCGCAGTACCGCCGCCTGTTGGAATTACAGATATGGTCGGGCATGCTGGATTGGCCGGGTTCGGGCAGAGTTCGGATAAGACCAGGTTTGCATGAGGGATGCTGGCATTGAGCGTTGGGATAGAAGCTAGCAGAATATACGCTGCAAACAGGACGCAGGCAACGAATATTAGTATGTGGAATCTCATTGCATCACTATATGAACCTGCTTATTCCGAGTATATTAGTCTCACCGCCCAGCAGGCTGGAGAGCCCGGTTATCGAGGATATGAGCATCAGCATATTCAATATCGGGAGGATGAATCCTGTCACAGACTCTATCCCGTACATGTTGATCAGGGCAAACATTGTTGCACTTATATTCTGCGGGTAGGCAGAGAACGGCAGGATTGGCATTGCAGCGATGAACCCTCCGCTGGTTATCGACAGACCCTCATCAAGCAGGGACTGCGCGCCTTGGAACGTCACAGCGCTGAAGAAAGTGAATTCGAGTTCTGTTATCAATATCTCCTGCGGATAGTATGAGTACAGGTTTATTATGTCTTCGGAGTTCGGAAACACGTAGAAGTTCAGGTTCTTTGTGGTGAAGCATGGATGCGTATCGTCAAATGAGTGGGGAGGAGGGTTGCCCGTGAGTTCCTGGTAATTGCAATTGTAGATTGTTGGCGGAAGTTGGTGCACATCTATTACGCTTGTGATGCCATTGACTATTCCCCCGCCGCTTGTAAGAAACAGCACATAGTTTAGGATTAGGTGCCATACTGGCTGGCCAGCGGCAAATATGCTGCTTATGCACGGATAGCCGGTTGGCTGCAGCTCGTTGCTGCCGTCGCATACGTTCTGCAGCCCCTGGAATACTATGCTTGAAGGAAGCGACTGCACGTCTTTGCTGACGTAGCAGTATAGGCCCTGCCCTGGAGTTGCATCGAAAAGGTTGCCTGGCCCCCTGGCGCACAGCACAAGATCTGGCATGTTCTGCGACAGCCCCGGCGACTGCGCAAGTGTTGCCTGATGGACGCCGCCAGGCAGATTGGCGGTTGGAAGGCCTAGCAGAGGAAGTGGGGGGTTGGTATTTGAAAGGGCAGAATATTCGATGAGGAAGAGCGTCGGGTATATTATGAGTCCAATTATCACCATGGCTATTATCAATCCTCCGACGCGCCGCGTGTACGATACTGTACGGAGCAATATCCCTGCGACAAGCAAATACGGCCACAGAAGCAGGAGCAGGAGTATGAGTATCATCTGAAATAGATAGGCGTAGAGCATCGATGTTCCAGCCGTAGTGATTATTGGCATTACCAGTCTGTGGACCACATAGCCACTGAAAGGATCCGAAGTCACCCTGACCTGCGAATATCTTGAGCCCAATTCAGGTACGCCTATGGGAAGTACGCATTCATCACCCTGGCATACTGCAGTGTATACCTTAAATGTCCTTAGGAAGAATACCAGGCTCTCAAAATGGAATATGCCATTTAAGTTATCTACAGACTGGTTCGACATATTTGCAAGTATCGTGTATGTTGCTGCAAGCCCGTAGTCAATGTTGGCGGTTGAACTGCTTACGCCGTATTTCTGCTGGTTTTGCGAACTACCAGCAGCAGATAGGAGATGACATACCTGCGTTGTCGGCGATAGCAGGTTGTTCTTGCCGTAGGTACGTGCAGAGTTATTAAAGAAGGTTACCTGTGAATTCGGAAGATAAGTTGTGCATATGTTGGTTATTGAATGCTGCGTATTCTGGGACAGTAGGCTGCCGAATGTGAGACT
>VFSW01013311.1_pt1 | contig 11440 bp, 9 predicted proteins | sample 5358111 | NCBI WGS metagenome assembly VFSW01 (sample SAMN11554181, study PRJNA540505) | mine drainage metagenome | isolation source: sediment from site ElyBrook_90M | place: USA: Ely Copper Mine, Vershire, VT | collected 2017 | reverse complement strand
ATCCGACCTGGAACGTGCCGCCGTCGATCATCTACAACGAATACCTGCCGGCGCTACAGCAGGACCCGACCGTGCTGGAGCGCATGGGCTTGCGGCTTGAGCACGGCCGCGACGGCAGCATCCATATTTCGCAGCCGCCCGGCGAGCGAAACGCGCTCGGCCGCATCCGCTTCAATTTCCCGAACAAATTCCTGGTCTATCAGCACGACACGCCGGACAAGAATTTGTTCGCCAGGGAAGACCGCGCGTTCAGCCACGGCTGCATGCGGGTGCAGAATCCGGACATGTATGCCTCGGTCCTGCTCAACATCACCGAACCGGGCGGGCACTACACGCCGGAGAAGATCCGCAGCATGTATGGTCAAAGCGAGATCGACCTCAAATTCCCGACGCCGATTCCGGTCAATATCACCTACCAGACGGCGTTTGTGGATGACGCGGGCACGCTGCAATTCCGCAAGGACGTCTATGGCCGCGACGGCATCATGTTGTCGCTGCTTCGCGGCGGCAAGAACAGGGATCTGGAGAATGTGATCGCCCATTCCCAGCCGAACTATGTCCGGCCGGCCGGCAACCTGCCCGACGGGGTCCGATTTGCCAGTGACAATTCGTGGTCGTCAGGCCCTTCGTTCTTCGAACGATTGTTTGGCCTGCCGACGCCGCCGCCTGGGCCCCCGAGCCGGCGTCAGCGTCGGCTGTATGACCGCTAACTGACGGGGCGGCCAAGCCGGCTGGATTACTGAGTACAATCAAAGGCCTCGTCGGTTCGGACGGGGCCTTCGACATTAACCCTTCTCCACCTCGATTTAGCCAAGGGGCTATTTTTCGCCACACTCGGCGGGTTAGCTTCCGGTTCGACTTGGGGGAAGGCGTAAATCTCGATTAACCCTTCCGCATTTAGATTGCATTTATCCTCTTTCGCCACACGGGGTAGCGAAAGAGTTCCTCGATCGGTCGTCTTTGGGTGGGCTCGTACGTGCTGGCTGGTTTCGCACGCCAATTGAATTTGTCGTCTTTGCCCAAGGCCGGATATCAATTCGGACTGACATCCCTGTTGCTCCTGGCCGGAGCCGGCTCAGTCCACGACGCGACCGCGCTGAACGAGACCCGCACCCTTTCGTTCCACCACACCCATTCCGGTGAAGATCTCACCGTCACCTTCAAGCGTGACGGCCGCTACGACGAGGAGGCACTGAAGCAGCTCAACCACTATCTCCGCGACTGGCGCAGCCAGGAAGAGACCACGATGGATCGTCACCTGTTCGACATCCTCTGGGAAGTCTACCGCGACATCGACGGCAAGAAGCCGATCCAGATCATCTCCTCCTACCGTTCCCCCGCCACCAACGCCATGCTTCGCCGCCGTTCGTCAGGGGTGGCACGCTTCAGCCAGCATATGCTCGGCCATGCGATGGACTTCTTCATTCCGGACGTTCCGCTCGAGCAGATCCGCTACGCCGGCCTCCGGCTGCAGCGCGGCGGCGTCGGTTTCTACCCGACATCGGGATCGCCTTTCGTCCATCTCGATACCGGCAGCATCCGTCACTGGCCGCGCATGACCCACGATCAGCTGGTCCGCGTATTCCCTGACGGACGCACGGTGCATATTCCCTCCGATGGCACCCCGCTGAAGGGATACGAACTGGCCCGCGCCGATATCGAAAAGCGCGGTAACGGGGATGATGCTGCGACGGTGAGCAAGCCGAGCCTGTTCGCCGCCTTGTTCGGACGCAAATCGAACGACGACGAGGATGAAGCCACATCGGCTCCCGTGGCCAGAGAAAAATCGGCGCCAGGTCCGGTCGTCGCCGTCGCCAAACCCTCCGAGTCCGTGCCGACGCCGCGTTCAAGGCCGGCAGCCTCGGCCTTCCAACTGGCCTCGGCCGACATGCAGACCGTGCAGCCGGAAAAATCGAAACAGGCCGCCGACAAGGCCGAGGCGAAACCGCAGACGCCGGCTGACATCATCGACGCCCGCGGTTTCTGGGGCGATACGCCCGAGGCACCGAAACAGGCCACGCCCGCGCAAGTCGCAGCCATCAACGCGCGCCAGACCCTCGCCTCCGCCGATCCGCAACCGACCGCCAGTATTCCCGCCGCCTACCAGGCGATGGCCTATGCACCGGCCTCCACTTCGCCGGTTGACCGCGCCGATATCGTGGCGGCCAGCGCGCCGATTCCGCGTAGCGTCCGGCCGGTCCGCAATTCTACCGCCAGCACCACAATCGATCTGGTCGTCGCCAAGGGTGCGCAGGGCCAGCGTGGTGTGGTGGCGACTTCGGCGCGGATCGCTGCCTCCAGGGCCGACGATGCCTGGATGCGCGTCATGATGCTGGCTCCGAGCGCCAGCACGTCAATGTCCGCAACCGTGCTCGGCGATGCCGATCTGAGCCTGATGAGCGCACATTTCGTCAAGCCGCAGGCTGTCATCGCGATGGACTTCTCGGACGATCCGCAGATGGGCCTGAGCTGCGATCAATTCAGCGGATCGGCCATCTCAACGCTGACGACGCAGTCCTTCGTGCAGCGGACGGCTTCGCTGCGCTAATATACCCGCTTCCCGAGGTTCGAGATCCGGACCCGCGTCCTCGCAAGCCAACACCGGGCGCGAGGCTCTCATAGCATCCCGAGCGCCTGCATATAGGTCTCCAGGATGGTCTCCTGCTCGGCCCGCTCGTTGGCGTCCTGCTTGCGCAGGCGCACGATGGTGCGCAGCGCCTTGACGTCGTAGCCGTTACCCTTGGCCTCGGCGTAAACGTCGCGGATGTCGTCGGAGATCGTCTTTTTCTCTTCTTCCAGCCGCTCGATGCGCTCGATAATGGCCTTGAGCTGGTCTTTGGCAAATTTCGTCGCGGGCTCTTCCTTGACGGCGGCAGCAGAGGTGGCCATCGGGTACTCCTGATGAACTTGAAGGTTGAGGCGGAGGAAGCGCCGCACGCTTCATCACGCACCGCATCCTTGGATGATGACCCTCAAGAGTGGCGCGCTTTCCGTCAAGGCAACATCGCGCTCATCCACAGCGCAAAGTGGGTACCGGTTTGCGTGAAGACGCGGCAAGCGCGCGCTCCTCAGGACAAAGGAAATCGCCGACGGTCAGTGCCCCGGATTGCCCTTTTTCATGGCCGCGAGCTGCTCGGGACTGGCCGTTCCCTGGTGGGTCGCCTTCCAGGTCTCGTAAGGCATGCCATAGACGGCCTCACGGCTTTCGTCCTTGCTCATGGCTGCACCCTTGGCGTCGGCTTCTTCCTTGAGCCAGTTGGACAGGCAGTTGCGGCAGAAGCCCGCGAGATTCATCAGATCGATGTTCTGAACATCGGTGCGGGAACGCAGATGTTCGACAAGGCGCCGAAAGACGGCGGCTTCGAGTTCCGTTCTGGTTTTGTCGTCAATCGTCATGACCTGGTCTCGCCATTTTGTGCAGAATAATGGAAATAGATGGGAAACCGTCACAGATTTTTCCACATCACGCCCCAAACATAACGCCGACGGGCAGGATTCGGGCTACCCCCATGGCCTGAAAGTGCCGCCTTGGCCGTTGACAGCCACGGTGCGCGCACGCGAAATCGTCAATAAATTGATATAGCTTTGCTGAATGACCGACAGAGATTCTCATCGTCCCGCGCGATTCTCGAGGCGCACGGCCGCCGTTTTGATGCCGGCGCTGGCGTTCGCGGTGACCTGCCTGTGGAACGGCTCGGCGGCCGCCGACTTTCGTCTCTGCAACAACACATCGAGCCGGGTCGGGATCGCGCTCGGCTACAAGGATGCCGAGGGCTGGACAACCGAGGGCTGGTGGAACGTGTCCTCGCGGGCTTGCGAAACCCTGCTGCGCGGCACGCTGGTGGCGCGGTTCTATTATATCTATGCCCTCGATTACGACCGCGGCGGCGAATGGTCGGGACAGGCCTTCATGTGCTCGCGTGACAAGGAATTCACCATCAGGGGTGCCGATAACTGCCTGGCGCGCGGGTTCGACCGGACCGGCTTCTTTGAAGTCGATACCGGCGAACAGCGCGCCTGGACCGTGCAGCTCACCGAATCCAACGAACAGCCTGCGCAGCGCGTGCCGGGTATTCCGGGCACGATCGGCCCAGGCGGGGCCGGAAACATTCCGGGCATGTCCAATTCGCCGGGCGGATTGCCCCCGGGCGCCTCTGGTCTGCCACCAGCCACGGCGCCCGGAAGCAAGCCATGAGGCGTCTTCGTCGTATCAAGATCCTTGCCACACTCGGCCCGGCCTCTTCCGACAGCGCCATGATCAGGCGGCTGTTCGAGGCCGGGGCCGACGTCTTCCGCATCAATATGAGCCACACCCCGCACGACAAGATGCGGGAACTGGTCAAGACCATTCGAAGCGTCGAGTCGAGTTACGGCCGGCCGATCGGCATTCTGGTCGACCTGCAAGGGCCGAAGCTGCGGCTGGGGTCGTTCGCAGAGGGCGCGGTGCAGCTCAATAACGGCCAGAGCTTCGTGCTCGATTCCGACAAGGCGCCCGGCGACAACACCCGCGTCCAGCTTCCGCACCCGGAAATCCTCGCAGCGCTCAGACCCGGCCATGCGCTGCTGCTCGACGACGGCAAGGTGCGCCTGATCGCGGAGGAAACCTCCCCCGAGCGGGCCGTTACCCGGGTCGTGATCGGCGGCCGGATGTCGGATCGCAAGGGCGTCAGCCTGCCCGATACCGACCTGCCGGTCTCGGCGATGACGCCAAAGGACCGCGCCGACCTTGAAGCTGCGCTGGTGACCGGCGTCGACTGGATCGCGCTCTCGTTCGTGCAGCGCGCCGAGGATGTCCTTGAGGCCAAGAAACTGATCCGCGGCCGCGCCGCGGTGATGGCCAAGATCGAAAAGCCGCAGGCGATCGACCGCCTGCCCGAAATCATCGAGGCATCCGACGCGCTGATGGTGGCGCGCGGCGATCTCGGCGTCGAGCTGCCGCTGGAACGGGTGCCGAGCCTGCAGAAGCAGATGACGCGGCTGGCGCGTCGCGCCGGCAAGCCGGTGGTGGTCGCGACCCAAATGCTGGAATCGATGATCCAGTCGCCGGTGCCGACGCGGGCCGAAGTTTCCGACGTCGCGACCGCGGTCTATGAGGGCGCCGACGCCATCATGCTGTCGGCGGAATCGGCGGCCGGCAAATTTCCGGTTGAGGCGGTCTCGACCATGAACCGGATCGGCGAGGAGGTCGAGCGTGACCCGACCTATCGCGGCGTGCTCACTGCGCAGCGCGCCGAACCGGAGCCGACCGTCGGCGACGCGATTGCGGACGCCGCGCGGCAGATCGCCGAAACGCTCGATCTTTCCGCGATCATCTGCTGGACCAGTTCGGGATCGACCGCGCTGCGGGTCGCGCGCGAACGCCCCAAACCGCCGGTGGTGGCGATCACGCCAAACCTTGCCACCGGGCGCAAGCTGTCCGCGGTCTGGGGCGTGCATTGCGTCGTCGCTGAAGATGCGAAGGATCTCGACGACATGGTCAGCCGCGCCAGCAGCATCGCTTTCCGCGACGGTTTTGCGCGAGCCGGCCAGCGCGTCATCATCGTGGCCGGCGTGCCGCTGCGCTCTCCCGGCACCACCAACATGCTGCGCATCGCTTCCGTCGGCCCGGATGACGATGCGGATATGTGAGCGGCGCTTCGGCGTGCGCCCCGGAACGACAATAATCAGAGCAACGTCGCGTCCAGCGTGATCTTGGTGTTCAACAGCTTCGACACCGGACAGCCGGCCTTGGCCATGCCTGCGAGTTCCTGAAATTTCGCGTTATCCGCTCCAGGGACCTTTGCGCTCAGCGTCAAATGCACGGAGGTGATGGCAAAACCGTCGCCGACCTTTTCGAGCGTGACGTCGGCCTTGGTGTCCATCGCTTCCGCGGTGAGCTTGGCCTCGCCCAATATCAGCGACAGCGCCATGGTGAAGCAGGCGGCGTGCGCCGCGCCGATCAGTTCCTCCGGGTTAGAGCCCGGCTTGCCCTCGAACCGGCTGGCGAAGCCGTAAGGGTAGTCTTTCAGCGCGCCGCTCCTGGTCGAGATCGCGCCCTTGCCGTCCTTGATGCCGCCTTGCCATTTGGCCGATCCGGATGTCGTCGTCATGCGAGGCTCCCACAGGTTGGGGTGAACGATGGAGGCCTCTTACGCGACCAATGCGGCGGAAAATGTCAATTCACGAGGACGGCACGAAACCCGCGCAGTACTTCGACTGAGGCGCAGCGCCTACGCGCCGACCAGCGCTTTCGCCGGCAGCACCGCCTGCACCACGAGGCCGCGGGCGCGGGCGTCCATCACGCCGACGGCGCGCAGCGCGAGCAACGTCACGGTCTGCACGGCGTCGCGCAACCTGCCGGGATCGTCCGTATGGTCCGGCGCCAACGGTCCGACCAGCGATTCATGCAGCGCGCCCAACAGCGCGGTCGCGGCCAGGGCCGTGTCCTGGGCGGGCAGGTGCCCGGCACGGACCGCAGCCTCGATCCGGCTTGCGATCTCGCCGGCGATCTCGCGCCGGCTTGCCAGCCGCGAAGTCGTGACGTCGACATCGACCGGTTCGGCGAGGATGCCCCAGGCGAGCTTGCGCTGGGAGAGGACATGCACCGCGACCGTGGTGACGGCTGCCGCAAGCGCCGATGACGGCCCGGGGGCTGCGTCCGCGGCGCGGCGGATCGCGGCCAGTTCATCGCGCGAGACTTCCGCGATCAATTCGGAGATCAGATCGGCCTTGGAGGGGAAATAGCGGTAGACGGTACCAGCAGCGACATTGGCACGGACCGCGATCGGCGCGATCTGCACCGCAGCCATGCCGCCCTCGGCGGCTGCATCCCGAGCCGCTGTAAGGATAGCGCTGCGGCGCGCCGCGAGGCGCTTTACGACCTGATGGGTCCGCCGATAGACCATTGGCGCGCTTCTCGTCCCTTACGCGCATTCGGACCTAAGAGGCTCGTTAAAGCGCATGTTCAGTTTTTGGGCGAGGACACAAATCGCCTTGAAGAACTGAACACCAATTCAGACCTGAAGACAATAAGCAAATAGACTGATTTGGAAGGTCGCTAACCCGCTTCCGCGGCGGCCGCCGGCGACGGCACCGGTTCGCCTCGCCACCATGGGCCAACACGGCGCGCGATCAAGGCGGTGACGATCAGCGTTGCGCCGAAGCCTGTCGGCGCGCCGAGGAACGGAAAGATCATCAGAAGCACTGCTGCCAGCCCTAGTGTCGGCAGTTCAAGCCGCGCAAAACCCTGATCCAATCCGACGCGGACCACGAACGCCACCGCAATCGCCAGCACCATCAGGTCGTAGAGAAACAGATAGGGCGTGACCAACAAAGCGCCAGCCGCAAGGGCCGCGGCCTTCAACGGATAGCTGACGCCGCGGCTGCGCCACATCAGCGCTAGCAGGACCGCCACCGCGCCACTCATGATACACTGGAACACCCATGCCAATTGTTCGGTGCCCCCAAAATAGCGGACCAATCCAAAGATGCTTTGCAGCTTGCCCCACGGCGCGCGGCCCTCGGTGAGGAATGCCTGGCTGAACATCGGCATCCAGTGAAAGAAGGCCTGCCAGCTTTCGGTACCGAATGCGAGCCACGACAGCGATGCCATCATGATCGCAACGGCAGCGGCCGTAAAAAACACCTTCCACTGCGAGGCGGCGATCAGCGCCAACGGAAACAGCAATCCATATTGCGGTTTGTAACTCAAAAGCCCGAGACAGATTCCGGACAGCACCGGCCGGGTCGGCATCAGAAAGAGCGTCCCGCCGATCAGCGCCGCGGTAAGGAAGCCATTCTGCCCGACCAACGCATTGGTGAACACCACCGGAAACGCCAACGCCAGCAGCAGGCCGAAGCTGCGGCCAACGATCGCGCGCATGACGGCGAGATAGGGCACGAGGCTGACCGCAGCCCAGCCAACATAGGCCACGGCGTAAGGGAAATGCGCCAGCGCGGCCGCGACGAACAGAAACGGCGGCGGGTAATGCCAGGCGAAGTTGCCGTCAAAGCTCCGGCCGAGAACGGCGAGTTGAACCTGCTTCTGGATATCCCAGTCATAGGCTAGTGCGGGATGGCCATCGAGCACGAGGCGGCCGGCGGACCAGACATTGACGAAATCGGCCGGGATGCCGAGACCGTCTTCGTCGAAAATCCACCAATGGGCGACGAACCCGGTCTGAAGCAGCGACGCGTTGATGGCGCACAGCACTAAGCACACGATCACCAGCGCGGGAGGGATCGCGTTGCGCTCCGAGGCAACCGTCGGGGCCGATATGGGCGTGGCCATGCGAAGTCCTTCCGCGCGCCGTCACGGCGCGCGCAACCTCCACCAATAGACCGGACAGGCTTGAGGAAATCTTAAGTTCCAGAGCATTCAAAAAGGCCATCCCGCTTGGGTCCCTCGGACGGGATTTTCACGGCCTAATGGTGCCCTCAAGCGGCGACGCCTGGCCGCGACAAGGACGGCGCTTCGCGGCGGCGCATCAATGCCCTGTACAATAGAGCCCCGAGGGCGGCGCCGATCAGCCATCCCCAATCCCCGATATTGGTGATGACCCCGTAGGCGCCAAGCAGCGACAGCCCGATCGACGTCGATCCCGCGCCGGCCAGCGCGAGCAGCGCCATACGGTTCCAGCCGCTCTCGAAATAGAGCGAGCGGTCCGGCGACAACGTATAGAGGTCTTCAAGGATGATCTGCTGGCGTTTCACCAAATAATAGTCGGCCACCATGATTCCGAACATCGGGCCGAGCGCCGCGCCGAAGATGCTGACAAAAATCGTGATCGCCTGCGGGCTCGAAACGAAGATCCACGGGCAAACCATCACCGACAGGATCGAGGTGATCAGTCCGCCGAGGCGGAAGTCGATCTTCTCCGGATAGAGGTTGGAAATGTCGTAGGCAGGCGACACAAAGTTGGCGACGATGTTGATGCCCATGGTGGCGACGATGAAGGTGATGGAGCCGAGCACCACCACCCAGGGATTGCCGATGTGTTGAACGATGGCGACGGGGTCCATGATCGCTTCGCCGAACACATCGACGGTGCCCGCTGTGACGATGACGGTGATGACGGCAAAGACGATGAAATTGACGGGCAACCCCAGAAAATTGCCGACCTTCATCGCCCTCTCGTTTTCTGCGAAGCGGGAGAAGTCACCGAAATTGAGCAGCAGAGCCGCGAAATAGGCGACGATCAGCATTGCCGCATTCGCCATATGGCCGATCACCGAGCCCTCGGCGCGCGGGCTGAGCTGCAGCGACAGGCTGGATATGCCCGTCTGCGCAACGATCCAGATCGCCAGCGCGAACATCACGATGTAGACGGCGGGCCCGCAGAAATCGATGAACTTGCGGATCGTCTCCATGCCGTTGAGGAAGATCAGAAGCTGAAACAGCCACATGAACAGGAAGGACAACCACCCCAATGCCGACAAGCCAAGAAAATCCGAATGCGTGAGCGCTTCGGCGGCCGGATAGAACGTCAGCACCAGCGCCTGCACGGCCTTGGATGCGAAATAGGTCTGCACGCCGTACCACACGATGCCGACGATGCCGCGCAGACTGGCGGCGATGTTGGCGCCCATCACGCCGAACGACATCCGCGCCACAACCGGGAACGGCGTACCGTATTTCAACGAGGGACGCCCGATCAGATTCATCAGGAAGTAGACCGCGGTGATGCCGGCCGCCATCGCCAGCAGGACTTCCCACCCCGTCAATCCAAGGAAGAACAGGCTCGCGGCGAAGGTATAACCGCCGACCGAATGCACGTCCGACATCCACATCGCAAAGATGCTGAAGACACCCCAGGTTCGCCCCTCAGGCGCCAGCGGCGCCAGATCGTGATTGTAGAGCCGCGGGTCCGCACCCGGGATGGCAATGGCTGGCGATGGGTTCGAGTGACCTGACATCGGCGGCTCCTGCGGCTTGACAACGGAGACTGGCAGATTTTTTCAAGCAAGTCCCGCGCCAAGAGGTGCACGAGGCTCGTCTTGGCTCCTTCATTCCGGGCGTTTTGACCCGGGTCTCTCCCCTCCCTTGCTCTTTCGGGATCGCGAATTTCAATCCCGACCAAATGTCGTCGATCGCGCAGACCTTGATATCGAAAAGGCCGAGCGGTAACGCGGTGTCGCGCACGACAACATCGGTCAGGTCGGTCGGCACGCCGCCAGCCTTCTTCGGCCACGATATCCAGATCGGGCCATCGGCTGCGATGGCGGCACGCTAGCCGCGCTGTCTAGCGGCGAGGCCCGCCGCTTCCATTGCAAATACATGCACCATGTCGACCGGCGCTTTCAGCCGGGCCGCGATCTTCACATCGACAGGCAGCTCACCGACGTTGCCGTCATAGGCGGAAGGTGCGCCGTTCACAAAAATGCAAAAGCCCGGCTGGATGCCGAGCTTTTGCGCAAGCAGTTTTCCCGAATAGCCAGCCATCGGCGCCCAAGCATCAGGCCTGCGGCTGCGGCTCCAGCCCGGGATCCGGATCGGGGCGCGGGCGCGGCTTGCCGGCCGGCGGCACAGCCGACGTGCGCGGCGTGGTCGGCTCCAGCACCGACTCGCGGTTGGGCTTCTTGCCCTTGAGCAAGTCAATGATCTCATCGCCGCTCAGGGTCTCGAATTCGAGCAGACCCTTTGCCAGGGCCTCGAGGTCGGCGCGCTTCTCGGTCAGGATCTTGGTCGCCTGGTTGTAACCTTCCTCGACCAGACGCCTGATCTCGCTGTCGATCTTCTGCACAGTCGCCTCGGAGGCATTCTGCGTGCGCGACACCGACATCCCCAGAAACACCTCGTCCTGGTTCTCGCCATAGGACACGGTGCCGAGCTCTTCGGAGAGCCCCCAGCGCGTCACCATCATCCGCGCCAGGCGCGTCGCCTGCTCGATGTCGGAGGCCGCTCCGGAAGTCACCTTTTCGCGGCCGAACACCAGTTCCTCGGCGACGCGGCCGCCCATCATGATGGCGAGGCGCGAGGTCATCTGCTCCAGCGACATCGAGAGCTTGTCGCGTTCGGGCAGCTGCATCACCATGCCGAGCGCGCGGCCGCGCGGAATGATGGTCGCCTTGTGGATCGGATCGGTCGCGATCACGTTGAGGCCGACGATGGCATGGCCGCCTTCGTGATAGGCGGTCAGCATCTTCTCTTCCTCGGTCATGACCAGCGACTTGCGCTCGGCGCCCATCATGACCTTGTCTTTTGCTTCCTCGAACTCGGCCTGCGTCACCATGCGCTTGTTGCGCCGCGCCGCGGTCAGCGCGGCCTCGTTGACGAGGTTCATCAGGTCGGCACCGGAGAATCCGGGCGTGCCGCGGGCAATGGTCTTGAGGTTGATATCCGGCGCCAACGGCACCTTGCGGACGTGAACCTTGAGGATCTGTTCGCGGCCGACGACATCCGGATTCGGCACCACCACCTGGCGGTCGAAACGGCCCGGGCGCAGCAGCGCCGGGTCGAGCA
>VFSW01013310.1_pt1 | contig 11441 bp, 11 predicted proteins | sample 5358111 | NCBI WGS metagenome assembly VFSW01 (sample SAMN11554181, study PRJNA540505) | mine drainage metagenome | isolation source: sediment from site ElyBrook_90M | place: USA: Ely Copper Mine, Vershire, VT | collected 2017 | reverse complement strand
TCCCGGCTTTGCCGCCAATATCTTTGAAACTATAACTCACAAGCTGCTCCGACCACGTTGGCACCGATGGACGGAAATGTACGCGTACCGTAAAACTGCTATCGGGCGCGAGCTGGAATGGGAACGATGGATCGCTCGTGCTCCACCCCGGCTGCCAAACCGTCCCATCCCCGGTCACTGTGATCGAGTCACAGCCGAGGTTGGTAAAGGTAATTGTGGTATCGGCCGAGGAGCACGTACTCAGCGTATCGAGATTGAGGGAAGGGGCCGTCGATACCAATGTTCCGTTCGATGAGTTGAAAGTTACCCGGATATTAAGGGTCGTGTCGAACTCCATCGAGGTATCGTCATAGGTTCCGCTAAGGTGAACCGATAAAATATACGTGCCGGTCAGTCCCTGTGTGGGGAATTCGATAAAAAACGTATCCGTCGTCCCGGGGGCTACCGTGTCGGGCAAGGAAAAGGTGCTTGAGTATTTTAAACTTGGGTCGATGATAAAAGAACAGTGCTGTATTATCAGATCTCCACATAGTTGCGCCGGCACATAGACTGGAATCACCGAATTCTTACAGTTCGAAAGCGATAACGGCACCGGAACCGATAGCCGTGGACGCGCTCGGCGAACCGACACATCCGCTGACAGCCAGAGGGTCGTATCAAAGGGTAATCCGGTGCCCTTGGAAGTCAACCAGAGTGAGACCCATGTAAAATAAGATCCGGGTGTATTACCATTTACTCTTAGACGGATGAGGTTTCTTTGGTTTGGAAGGATCGTTGTGTTCCACGGGCCGTTTAGCACGAATATTCCGGACGCGTCGGAACTGGCAACGGAATCGATCAAGAAGGTATCGCAGGCCGGCGCTGTGATCCAGATTGGAACGGTGGTGTCCGAGCAGGTGAGCAACGCGATGGAATCCGCCATCGAAATTTTCGGCAGCGGACTGATAAGGATCGAAATAGAACTATCCCATTGCACATTCTGACATTCATAATGGGTCGAAGCGTGGAGCCCGAAGGTGGTTCTTTTTTGCCCGGGCGGGATGGAAAAATGAAAGACCAGCGGGTTGGAGGTCGGCAATAGTTTAATGGAATCGGGCTTAATCGTTGCCGCGCCATCTCGATCTGCCCAAACCGTCAACGTATCGGCTCCGAAAGGCCAGTAAATCGTTACCGTATCGTGGGTAGGTGCCGAGCAGCTGCCAATGACTATGTTTTTAACCACCAAAGGGTCGTTCCATGGTGAGTTCTCAGCGGGAGAACTCCACAGCCAAACTTCCCCGTTGATCATAGCCACGAGATCATTATCTGACGCGCCGAAGGAGAACATTCGCCGATCCCCGGCACTTGGGAGGTGTAATTCGAGAGATTGCCACCAGCCCGATCCTGGTTGCGTTCGGACGACATCCGAGCCTTTTAGAGCATATAATATTCCAAAATTTCCCCCAGCAAGGAGATCTGTTGCGCCCTGACCGAAATCGGAAGTAAGAAACCAGTCCGCCCCGCCATCGGTCGATTCATATACTTCATACTTGAGCTCGTCCGTGATCGTATAGTAGTTACCGGTGCATGGATCGCAGACACAGGAGTACCCGCACCTCGAAAATTCGGTCCTTGAATCGCTCCAAGAAATTCCGCCGTCGTTAGAAAAGGCCATCCTCGACATATCGTCGCGCGCAGCCACGCAGCTGAGGCCATTCGTTGAAGCGAACGTGGTCCCCTCCATCATTCCGGTTCCCGTCAAATTCATTCCTTGAATCGAGCCGTTCTGGTCGAGATAAATATCGTCCGCATCCACTAGCGTTGCCGTTGTTTTCTGCCACGATGCGCCGCTGTCGGTCGATTCCCATACGCACGTTGAACCGCTCGCGGCATAAAGATTTTTTCGATCGAGGAGGCGTAGTGAGCGGAAGATCGCGGGCGTTTCAGGATAGGTGCTTTCTTTCCAAGTGCCCGAGTTGTAATAAAAAATATGGTCATCGCCCGCCACGACGCCGTGCGCAGTATCCCAAAAATAGGCACAGCGAAAATTCACTCCGGGAAAATTACCGATTTCCTTCCACGTCTGAGCCTGGGCGGTATGGAACCACGCAAAGAATCCGGCGAGGAACACGCCGGCGGAAAACATCGAGTGAGACCTGGAACGAAGCATAGTCGATCCTTCTAAGAATAGCACGCATCAGGGGCCATACCCTATTCTTCTGACACGCGAGGGAGGCCAAAAGTTACAAGGGTCAGAAAATAGTAAACGAATTCGTTATCCACCTTGCGGCTGCAATTCGAACCGCTGCCAGTTCGGATTACGATCGATCAGCGAGATGCGCACCAACGCGCCCGATTGGTAGAGCGGGAGCATGTCCTTATAGTGATTGCCGAAGATCGCTTCGGAATTGCCGGTCGGAAGCACGCCGTAGAGGACGGGGTCTTTCATGTCCGTGACCATCCGCATCGAGGGGCCAATCTGCATTTCGTACGGATTCCAAAGGTAATACGTGCCTTGCAGGACGGTCGTAGGCCCGCCCGGCATGGCGCCGGCGGGAATATCGACCAAGCGTGCAATGAGTTTGCTGGTTTTGTCGAATGGGTGCCGGAACGTGAGCGTGTGCAGCCGGCCCCATTGCCATGTGCGAAGGTCGCGGCCGAACGTGAGCGCGAGTATTCGCAGTGATTCGCGGAACGACGTCTGGATAATGGAATCGCGGGAAGCCACCATGCTGTCATGCCCGCCATAGGGCCTGCGCCACCAAACATTTGCGGTATCCGGCAAAATATTCGCTAGCGTTTGAAGCGGAATGTTATTCAAATAAATAAATTCACCATAGCGCTCCGTGCCGAGTGCATCGCGAAAGGTATTGAAGAGCAGTCGGTTCAGAAAGACGGAATAAATCGCTGGCGCGATTTCATCGGCCCGCATTCCGCCATCCCAATTCCGGAGATAGGTCAGGACCTGCGCCGTAAAGGGATCGATCTTCGAGGGCTGCTTCGTGTCTTCCGAAGGCCGGTGGCTGGCGAGCCAGATCGAATCATTCTTTCGCACGAGCGCCATCGTGCTGTCGGTGATGGCAGTATGGCGCATGAGCGAATCCTCCTTCCAATAGAGGCGCATGGAATCGAGCCGAAAGGCGGAGGTGCTATCCGGCGCGATGCTCGGCGGATTCGGATTGGGATACAGATCGAGAAGATACGGAAGGACGCGACGAAGGTCGTACGGGCTGATGATGTCCGTTTGAATACTCCGCGCGGAAGCGGTGGTTAGCTTCGCTGTGCTCGTTTGGAGCAGTTCGCTAATGCGATCGGCGCGGGAGTCGGGTTCCCAATCCAAGCCAAACGCGATAGGGTTGCCGGAGCCCACGGTTTCCGGTGGATTATTCGCAGAAACGATATATCCACGCGCCGGATTGGTAACGCTCGGAAGTTCGCGCATATAAAGAAAGCCCTGCCACTGATCTTCAGGATTGCTTCCATCGCGCGGAAGCAGCAACCGCGCATCACTGCCGGAGCGTTTCGGAAGCCTGCCAATGTATTGGTAACTAATATTCCCCTTCGTATCGGCCAGGCAGAGATTGAGGCAGGGCGTTGCGAATCCGCTCATCCCGTTTCGAGCTTCGGCCACCGATTTCGCGCGGGGGAGTGCAAGCCATCCGGCAAGCTCGTCCGATAGCGCGTAGGTTCCGTTCCACATCATTGTGACGGGCCGGTGGGGATTATTAAAGATGGAACGATTCGGAATTCCGCCGGCGCGTTCGTCGCCATGGAACGATCTCGTCAAATTATCGGGATGCATTCCTGTCATGACCGGCCCGTGAATGGTAAGCCGCACCTGGAAGGGCATGGGGCGCAGCGGGTCGGTCGTGGAATTATCGCTCGCGCGGGCGGTATCGCGAACGCGAATGGTATCGTAGATAATCTCGAATTTTCGAGCGGAGCCATTCGGGAGAATATACTTCGTGCCGGTCGAGTCGAGCTTTTCCACGAAGTAATCGCATTCGTCCGCCATGCCACTGGTGATGCCCCACGCCAGATCCGGCGTGCGTCCCGAAAGAATGACCGGCAGTCCGGGAATGAGAAATCCCGCCACGTTCATTCCATCGTCGCTCGTAAGGTGAGCCAGGTACCACCGCGAAGGTGTGCCGAGTTGCAAGTGCGTATCGTTTTCGAGGAGCGCCGCGCCGCTTGCCGTTTTCGAAGGCGCGACCGCAAACGAATTCGAGCCTCCGCCCAGAAACGTGCCGATCGCGCTGTCGAATCTGCAGCCAGCCTTGAAAATCGCGGCATATTCGGAATGCATCACGCCGCGCATGCCTATGCGTTGCATCGGTTTAGGCGCGCGCGGTTGCGGCGGCTGGATCGAAGGTCTGGCCGCGGGTTTCGTCGCCGGCTTTACTCTTGGCTTCGTGGCTGGTTTTGCAGTCGGCTTTCGTTTGGGCGGCGGAGCATTTACAGATTCGAGCGGCGCGGCAGGATTTAGGTTGGCGGGCAGGAGAGCTTTGGAGCTTTCGTGAATTACCGAAGCTGGCCGCGGGACCGCAAGGTAGTTCGAAACGAACATTGCTGGGCTTGCGCCGCCAAGCACCGTTGCGCCATTCGCCGGATAAAACGGGAACAGGGAATGAAGCCGCGCGCTATCGAGCGCGAGCGAGAAATCGCTGTAAGCCGCATCGGTGAGCGCGGAAAAATTCATTTCCCACGACATTAAGCGCCCAATAACGAGACAGTCTTGCGGCTTCCAATCTTCCGGCGCGAGGCCGAGTGCATCGAATTCGAAACCTAAGTGCGTGCGGTGATCCCGAAGATACGCATTGATGCCGGAGCAAAACGCGGTAAGGACTTCGCGCGTGTGTGCGCCTGCCTTGTTCCACATCTGGTCCGCGATGCGCGAAAAGCCGATCGTTCGCGCCCACTCATCGAGCGGCAGCGATTGCGCGCCGAATAATTCCGACATCCGTCCCGCGCCCAGCCGACGTTCGAGTTCCATTTGGAAGAGACGGTCCTGGGCTTCGGCGTAGCCTAAGCCGAAGTATGCGTCGCGCTCGGTTGCGGCGTGGATGTGTGGGATGGCATACTGATCGCGGTCGATTTCGACGTTCGAGCTGATACCCGCGACCGTCGCCCTGCCCGTATAGCTCGGTACCGTGCCCGACATAAAATGGACGCCGAGCACCAGCAATCCCACTATAAGCAGGAAGATCAAATATCCAAAACCTAATGCGAATCGGGAAAACATGGTGTGTGACAGATAACGAGATTTTTTTGAGTCTTGTTACCTTCGAGTATTGTTGAGCAAGCTCTGATTCAACCTTTCATCCTGCAGCCGCCGGCAAAACGACGGCGGAGGGTTGGGGGTGGATAAACCAATCCCTCGCCGCCGTGCACCGGACGATTTATTGGCGCAAAGCAGCTTAGGAATATTCTAAAACCGCGCGAGCGCCCGCAAAACGAACGCGAAGGGTAGCGGCATAAAGTGCCCGCCGCCAGCGAAGAGAACCTGCGGAAGGCGGGGTTTACGCAGGAGATGATTGACCGGGTGAAGGGGGAGTAACAACCGCGAAACGAGGACGGAGGGTTGTGGCATAACGAATCCCTCGCCGCCGCCCACCTCCCGATTGATTGGCGGCGTGAGGGAAACAATGTAAACGCCGTGTTGTCGCAATGAGCATGAACGACGATGTTCTATAGCCATGCCACAACCGTCCCCAATATTTCAGCTTCTCTTCTATCAGGTGAACAACGGCAAGAATTACTATGACGAATGGATTGATTCGCTTGACAGGAATGTACGGTTCGACATTCTCGCTCAAGTAAAAAAGATCGAGGTCGGGCTTGGCTGGCAGAAGGAGTTGGGCGAAAAATTATGGGAACTGAAAATTGACGTGGGACCCGGCTACCGCGTCTATTTTTGCAGGGATGGCGCTGAGGTGATTCTTTTACTTGCCGGGGCCGACAAAAGCGACAGAAGAGAACTATTGCGCTCGCCCGAAAGCTTATACGGGAGATCGAAGAACACAAACACACGCGGAAAGGAACGTAACATGCCGTTTATATCGCACGAGGACCTCATGAAGAAGTATTTAGCCAAACCCGAGGATGCGGTATTGTACCTCAACACCTGCCTGAAAGATGGGAACCCCTGGCTGATTGCCGACGCCTTTCGATTGGTAGAAAAAATTCATGGTACCAGCCAGAATTTTCGTATCACCTTCGAGCGCGAGGAGGCCCCCCCAGGCCGAACTGCCCGGAAAAACCGCGTCCTTCATACCGCGCCGAAACTACTCCGCCCGCCCGCTAAACGAACGCGAAGGGCAGCGGTATAAAGCGCCCGACGCCCGCCTTGTTAATGGGGCGCGGGAGGGGTGGTGCGTTAAAGGTATTCAATGAGTCCACGCATTTCGCTTTGGCTCAGAGCTCCATCCAGTGCTAAGCAGCCAAGAACAATTTCTCCAATTCCTGCATCCGGTTTGCAGTATAAAATGCCAGCGTGATCCCAGCGCGTTGATGCGATGCGAAGGAAGTCAGAATCTTTCGTAATGAGAACACGCTGTTCCAATTGCGCAAACTCGAATTGTGTAGTATCGGGTGTGCTCCTCAGCCCAGCTTCTTGAGTCGTCGTTATATCGAAACCCTGAACGCGCAATGCGAAAGCGACCTTCGTTGTGACACTCTCATCCAAATGGAATCGGATTTCCGGCACGAGTTTCAGTGGGGACGAGCGCGAAGGCCTTCGAGGACGGAGCCGCGTTCCGCTTTAAGTTGACGGACAAAGTCCTCGTCATTCTGGAAGGATTGATCGATTTCCGCTTTGTGATCGTAATAATATGCCATTGCGGCATAGACCGCTGCGAGAGGAACATTCCAGTCTAAAGCGATCTCTTCCAGCGACATCCGCTGGAAATGATGATGCGCCACGACGAATTTAACCGCAAGCCGCGTGCCCGCAATGCGCGGCTTACCGAAGCACATATCAGGATCGGAAACGATATGTTCCATGCTGAGATTCATACGGAAGCAACAGAAACGGCGAAGAATTGGGTTCCAAACGGGGGGAGCGAAGCCCTCGCCGCAGCGCACCTTCCATTTTATTGGCGCAAAGCGGCGTGAAGTTTTCGCCACGCGGGCTGGAAAGCCCGCGGACAGACTGAAAGCCGGTGCTACATGGTTCCCGCCGCACCGAACTCGCGAACGTTTCTGGCCCGCATCTTGACCCTCTCTTATTTACCAGACATTACTGTACACTCATTAAGAAAATGAATCTCGCGCTACTTCACATTCGAGCCGGAGTTTCCTGACTCCGTGGAGAGTGTCCATCGCAAGGGCCGCTAAACTCTCCACGGAAATTCGCCATCCATCTCACCGGCGGCGCGCATGACCAATCATGCGCTGTTCTTCACGTTTTTTCAACTTAACTAATCATCACGGAGGTCATTATGAAGACCAATAGGATTCTTATTGCCATTCTTTTACCCATCACGATTGCCGCGTGCGCCACCGATCACGCGCAAGACGGGCTGACTCCCATTTCGCGCTGGGCACTCGCCCTGACCGCTCGCTTGCACACACCGCAATGGAAGGAACCGAGCGATTCTTGCCAGAAGATCGCCGACCATTGGAAGGCGGTTGTCAAGCAGGATTTGGCGATGGCCTGGCATTTTGCAAACCGGCCAGATTTGATCCAGGACAGCACGGTTATTCAACTCACGGGGGAATACGTTCCCAGCGACAGCCTGCCGATCATTTTCGAGCGCCACATGGCTAAGCTCGATACCGCCGAAAATGTCGCGGAGAATTACATGATCGATCAGCGAAGGCTGTATTCGACGGATCCCGAAGCCATCCGGAATGCGCCGATTACGGAGCACACCTACGATCGGCATGTTGCCGAAATGACTGCGTTTCGAACGGCCATTTCTCTCTACGATCAATTGCTCGCTATTGACAAAGCGTCCCGCGAGGGAGCTTATTTTTTCGGGGCGAGATGACGGGAACTGCGAAACAAACGAACGCAATGGCTGCGGGCCTTCTTTTAGCTATTATGAGTGACTCCGCTTTACTATTCGATTTTTTGCTCGACATGCTTAAAGCAGCTATTGCGCTGTTGCAAATCTGCTTGACTCTCACCTTGCCGCTCATGCCGCTTTCTCGAATAATTCACCGGTACATTCGACGACACCTGCTACCGGATACAAAGAGTGATGCTACGCGAAGAGAACTACGAAGAACTTGGGCACCTCCCGACGCATGAGTTCCTCGGCAGCTCGCCGAGCAAGGTGAAACGATGGACCTACCCCCTCAATTCCCAGGCATTTTAGATCGCATCCACATATATTTGGCAATGACTCCGGGATCGGTTTTCTGCAACCCATCACTCACAACCTTCTGGAGCTTTGCCTGATAATTGTTCCAGTCAGTCTCGTCCTTAAGAATTGGTAGATTCTTAAAATAATTGATATAATGGACACCATCATGATCGAGAGATATTATATCTTCTATTTTCAGCCCCGATAAGTCCAAAATTCGTTCCTTCACCGCTTCGAGCTTTGAAAAGACATCCGGGTGAAGAACAATTCGCGGATATTTAGCCACTTCTGACTCCAGCTGATACGCCTCTATCACTGCTGGGCCAAACAGAGCAAACGAGTTATGACGGGCGTAGCCTAAGCTCACCCCTCCGCTGCAAGTAAGACCTGCATCATTAATAAGTATTCTCGATATAAAATAGAGTGACTGAATAATATACTCAAAGGCTTCCGCTGGATCGTCCATGCCAATGGAGGCAACAATGCTATCCGAGAATTGAGTTGCCGCGCTGCTGCTTGGGGCATCATGTCCGCCGAGCGCTCTCTCCCATTCGGCTCTGGGAGTAAAGCGGCTCCCTATCTTGAACAGCGTGTGCTCAATATTTCGTATTCGTGTTTCATCAGGTACTCCATCTTTGACTGTGGATTTGATTTCTTCCTTGAATCCGAGGATGTCGATAAATACTACAACGCGCATTTCGTATGTCATCTGATTATTCATTTAACTATTCCAAATTAGAGATTAGTTTTGGCGCTGTGCATCTTTCATATCACTCATACTTTGAGTTAACTCGGCGTCAATTATTTGTAACCTTTTAAAATGCGCTTGGACAGCCGGATCTTGATCCGCCGCCATTTTATTGCGTGCATTCTTATTCTTTTGCAAAGCATGAACAAGGCTGTGAAGTTCAGACGATTGCTCTGTTTGGGATCTGAAATTCGAAAGCAATGCCTGATACAAATCAATTTCACTACTGTGGTTATCGGGCTGCGACAATTTATCAAGAAGCCGATCTACCGGCCCATAAATGGAATCGATTAGAGGTTGTCGCTCCGAGCAAAGATTTGCCTCCTGCTCAAGCACAGGAAGTGAACCCATTAAGTTGCTTTGATCAATTGTTTTTTCGGCGGCAAAAAACGTATCGTTTATTTTATGTAGCTCGGCGGACATGTTGCTTATTCGCTGGCTTGACACCTCGTCGCGAAGAGCTGAAGTTGCAGCATCATTCATTTGGTGCGGAGACAAAAGAGATTTAATAACAATGAAAATTATGGCACCCCCAACAGCAGCCATTACCCCCTGGGCGCGTCTTTTGAGTGGATCGGGGGTTGTAGTCTTATCATCACTAGGAGATGACATTTTATTTTGTTCTTCGTTTTCCATAGTGCAAAATTACAACAATTTTTGGCTCGTGTCATTTATTTCCTCCACCGATAACTCCTCATCGGTTCCGCGCTTCCTCGTTTTCCCGTAAACGGGTTATAATTCCCTTTCGTGCTCCAATTATTGAGGCGCGAGTGATCGGGCGCGGTGCGGTCGCTGGGCACCGCTTTAGGCATAGATTAGCCTTCCTTTCGGCTCAGGAATCGGGCGGCCGAGTTCCCGCGCGTAGTCAATCCACTCGCGCATGACATCCTGCACTTGTTGCATGCATTCATCATAAGTCTTCCCATCGGCCATGCAGCCGGGAAGTTCCGGCACTTCGGCGATGAAGCGATTATCCTGCTCGCTCCAATAGATTATGACTTCATATCGGTTTGTCATACCTCGTTCAAATTATAGTTTTGAAAAATCTTACGCACCTGCCGCACCTGATACGCTTTGGCCATTCCACCTTCGGGCTGCACGTCGATAAGTTCACGGATGCCTTGTCTCGAATATAAGTGATGACTTCCACGAATACGTTCGTGAAAGCCCATCGCGCGCAGCATCCCGATCAATTCTGTGAACCGGATATTGTAATCGGAAGTGCCACTTAGCAGGCTATCGAGCGTTTTTCTATGACTCATGATATTGTTGTTACTTCCTCCTCCGATAGCTCCGCATCGGTTCCGTACTTCCCCGCTTTCCCGTAAACGGATTGTAATTCCCTCTCGTGCTCCAATTATTGAGGCGCGAGTGATCGGGCGCGCTGCGGTAGTGCGGCGCGACGTACGTCCCGGTCTTGCGATTGACATGCCCGCGGACGTGGACTTGCGCGATCGTGGCGAGCGGCCCAAGAAGAATAATGGTTAGAATGAGTGCAAGTTGCTTTTTCATTGTGGTTTCTCCTTTTTTTATGCAAGTGTGAAGTTTCGCTCAACGTGTTCATCCCAGCCCCGGTATTCCACCGCCGGCCACAAACTTTTCCGGCGGCCCGGTCAGATTGAAATTGATCGTCCGCGTAATCCACACTTCGGTGTGCCTGCCGTCGCTTACCGCAGGTGTGAACCGCATCTTCCACATTGCGGTAACAGCGGCGTTCTTAAAGTCCCAGTTCGTAGCGTATAAACAATTTACCCGTACGACCGCGCCGTTGGTATCAATGAGCGCGTCGAGTACCACTCGTCCATCGTAGCCATGAATCCTCTCGCTGATGGGATAGACGATGCTATCTTCGAGTTTTGTAATTTCCCGAGGCTCGGAATCGACGGCGATGGCAGCCCTGAGTGTGGTAATCGGAGCCAGCGCCACGAATGCGCATAGGATTAGCTTTTTCATTGTGTCCCTCCACGTTGTTTTCAAGTTTGAAAAATAGTTACTCGTTCATCGGCTCGTGTACCGGTTCCCATAGCGCGCGGTGAAGGTGGAATCGGCTTCGCGCAGATTCACTTCGTTGCGGGCGATACGGTTGCGGCGATAGAGGCCGTCGGCGCTGTCGTCTCGCCAGATGTTGTGGGAGAGCCAGACGTGATCGATGGCAAGCAGGTCGCGGAAATCGAGGATGCGAATGCTATCCCGTTCGCGCTGGGTCGTGAAATAAACGTGATCGAGCGAAACCGTATCCACAACCCACGTGAGTTGTCCGTTAACCATTTTTGGAATGTATTCCCGAGGTGCAACCCGGTGGATGGTAAGTTCCTGCGCGATCGCGGTGATCGGCGTGAGAAGAAGGAATGTGAGAATGATGGTCTTCATAAGAATTGTCCCCTTATTACTACATGATGAGTAAA
>VFSW01013309.1_pt1 | contig 11442 bp, 8 predicted proteins | sample 5358111 | NCBI WGS metagenome assembly VFSW01 (sample SAMN11554181, study PRJNA540505) | mine drainage metagenome | isolation source: sediment from site ElyBrook_90M | place: USA: Ely Copper Mine, Vershire, VT | collected 2017 | reverse complement strand
GACTGGAACTGGCGGAAGCGCGGCGTTCCGGTCAGATGGTCGTGCCGAACCGGAGTCTGTCACACCTGCAGGAGTGATGTCGCCATGGATACTCTTGATGCTCACATTTGCGCTCTCGGCAGGAGATGCGTTCGAAACGCCGGCCTGGCGTGCAACGCTCCCTGAATTGGCGCCCAAGGAAGATTCTGGCAGCGGCTTCCGCGCTCAACCGGATTGAGTTTAACCTCGCCCGAGCGGTTGGGCCGGCTCTCGCTGGCGCGATCATATCTGCGGCTGGCGTCACCACAGCCTTCATAGCAAATTTCATCTCTTTCTTCGGTGTCATTTTGGCTGTCGCCAGGTGGAAAAGACCTGTGCGCACAAGGAGCGCGCCGCCCGGAATCTTTTTCGGGAGCCATACGAAGGTATCGATCCATACCATCGTCCAATAGATTCCTCTCGTTAGTTTTGGCTTAATCGCATCTGCATTCGCAAACACTCGGGAATTCTTGCGATTGGACGAGTCAAGAAATGAGAGGTAACGCAATGTCAGCCGCGACAAACGACGAACGGAACGAAACATCATTCATCCCGAACGAAGAAGCAACCCTCCTAACGTCTGCCAGAGCCGGTGACTCGGCGGCATTTGAGTGCCTTGTCATGCCGCATTGGGACGCTCTCCTGCGAGTCACGCAGCGGATTCTTCGCAACCGAGAAGATGCGGAGGACGCCGTTCAGACCGCACTTCTCCATGCCTTCCGCAATCTGAATGGCTTTCACGGGCGTTCGCGTTTCTCCTCATGGCTTACTCGCATCGCCATGAACGCGGCTTTGATGCGCTTGCGCGTGGGTCGACGAAAAAGGGAAACATCGCTTGATGAGGTGACGGAATCAGGTGAGGTTCGGGTGACAGTTCGTCCCGTCGAAACGAGGCCGAACCCTGAGCAGGAGTACTTATCTAAGGAAGGGCGAGTTTTGCTCCTAGAAGGGCTCAAGAAACTGGGACCCCTCGATGTTGAGATACTGCTGCTGCGCAGCGTGCAAGAGTTGTCGGCCAAAGAAACCGCGGGAATTTTGGAGCTTCCGGTCGGAAGAGTAAAGTCGAGACTGCATCGAGCGCGCAACAAATTAGCGCGACATGTGCGCTCAATCGTGGCACGGCGAGGTTATCGGGGAAACGTCAAGAGACAAACGTATCGGGGCGCTTCTGTTGCAAGAAGCACTTGACGCCGATGTTTGAATGCTCGTTAGGCAATTTCTATGTTGCTGCCGTCAGTCGTCAATGTGCCCAACGCGGAGCCATTCTTTCCCTCAAGCTTCCGAACGACTCTCGTCCCAAATTCTTCGCCAATTTGAATCGTCAAATCGAGAGAGCAAGAGGAGCACAGCCAGGCGTATTCGAGTTGCCCAGACTCGGCTGAGGGTCTCGATTTGTGCCCAGCCCGAGATTTCCCGGGCGCAATCAAATACAGTCTTCCTTCGTGCAGATAACGGAACGTAGTCGCACAGCGTGGATTCGCACATTTTGAGAGCATTGGATCTCCGAATTCTTGTCCGGTGATTAGGTCTTGGCTGTCGGCCCCAAGAACCTATTCGGTCCTGCAGTCGGTCCGCATGATTACGCCACAACCGGGACAATCGGGCTATTGGACGAAGGTGTTGACCAATACCTTCGGATCAGCTAACCGCGAGTGCGGAGCATTTTTGCAGGGAGGCCAGGTTCAGAGGTTGCATCACCCGAAGGCCTGACTCAGGTTGCTCGGTGTAAGGATTGGATGCTCGAAATATTGGTCAATACCATCGTCTAATAGACTCATTTCCACCCTTCTGGCTAAATTGGAATTGTCCAAAACGACTCTGTGGAGTGGCACGTGAGGATTGCCAGCTATGTCAGTAACTGAACCCGCGACCGAGCAGAATCTGGCGGATGGCCTGGCAGAGCCGTCTGAGGTGGGTGACGTTCAGGCAGGGAATCCCCTCCCAATTGGAGGCGCCCACCAGCAAGGAAACGGAGTCAATTTTGTTTTGTTCAGCCGCCACGCCACCGGGGTCCGTCTAGAGCTCTATCAGAAGGCTGACGATTCCTCTCCGAGCAGAGTCATTGCCTTTGATCCAGTGCGTCATCGGACGGGCGACGTCTGGCATGTGTGGGTGCGAGGCATTCCCGGAGGTCAACTTTACGGTTACCGCGTCGAGGGGCCGTATCTTCCAGATGAGGGCCATCGCTTCAACCCACATAAGCTGCTTCTGGATCCTTATGCCAGAGCAATCGCCGGTGTCGAGAATTGGGACTTTCTAGCCGCCCGCGGCTACGATTCCTCGAGCAGCCTGACTGATCTAAGCTTTTCGACTGTCGATGATGCAGGTACCACACCGAAATGCATTTTTACCAACGATCATTTCGACTGGGAGATGGATTCGCCTCCAAAGCATTCCGCCTCGGATACAGTCATCTACGAGACCCACGTTCGCGGTTTCACCATCCATCCGAGTTCGAAGGCGGAGCGTCCCGGAACCTTCATCGGGTTGACCGAAAAGATCCCCTATCTCCAGGACCTGGGAGTGACCGCCGTTGAGTTGATGCCCGTCCTCGAATTCAACGAAAACGAATCGAACCGGCTGAATCCAACCACTGGAGAAAGACTCAAGAACTACTGGGGCTACAATCACGTCGCTTTCTTTGCTCCGAAGCTGTCCTACAGCACTGGAGGGCCGCACGGTCAGCAGACCCGGGAGTTCCGGGAGATGGTCAAGGCTTTTCACCGCGCAGGCATTGAAGTCATCCTGGATATCGTGTTGAACCACACGGCCGAGGGCGATGAACTGGGACCCACGATTTCTCTGCGCGGTATTGAGAACTCGATATTCTATATGTTGCAAGAGAACGGGTGTCGATACTACAAGAACTTTTCCGGCGTCGGCAATACGCTGAACGCGAATCATCCGGTCGTGCGGGAGTTCGTCAGGAATGTGCTTCGTTACTGGGTCATGCACATGCACGTTGACGGTTTTCGCTTCGACCTTGCTTCGGTCCTGGGCCGAGATGAGCATGGGAACATTCTCCGCAACTCTCCGCTTCTCGAGGGCATTGCGGAGGATCCTATCCTGCGGGACGTAAAAATTATCGCGGAGGCTTGGGATGCAGGTGGTGCGTATCAAGTGGGGAGTTTTTCTACCCGGCGTTGGACGGAATGGAACGGCCGTTTCCGTGACGATGTGCGCCGCTTCTGGGTTGGCGACGGGGGCATGATGGGATCGTTCGCAAGCCGAATCTGCGGAAGTTCGGATTTGTACCAGGGCTCGGGCAAGGGACCTGCTAGCAGCCTCAACTTCGTTACTTGCCATGACGGCTTCACGCTGAACGATCTGGTCAGCTACAAGCAGAAGCACAATGACGAAAATGGCGAGTTCGGCCGCGATGGAACCGATGCCAACTACAGCGACAATTGCGGGGTTGAAGGGCCAAGCCAGGATCCCGGTGTAGAGGGCATGCGCAACCGCCTGATCAAGAATTTCCTGTTAACCCTGTTTATTTCTCGAGGGGTTCCCATGTTGCTCGGCGGGGACGAGTTTCGCCGAACCCAGCGCGGCAACAACAACGCTTACTGCCAGGATAACGAGGTGAGTTGGTTTGACTGGAGCCTACTCGAAACGCACAAAGAGAGCCAGCGCTTCACTCGGGGAATGATCGCCTTTCGTAAAGCCCATCGCGTTTTGCGAAGGGAAACGTTCTACACCGACACAGACATAAAGTGGTTCGCGCCAAACGGTGCCCCGCCCGACTGGGCGGACCAGCGGCAGAAATCCTTTGCGGGTCTGATTCTGGGACGGACAGATCCCGACCTGTTCCTCCTGTTTAACGCGGACACCCGATCCGTTGATTTTTCCATCCCCGCGTTGCCAGCCGGGAAGATCTGGCGTTTGGCGGTCGACACTTCCCGAACCGCCCCCGACGATTTCTTCGACTCCGGGAAAGGGCCTTCCATGCAGGGCCAAATCGGTTTTCGGCTCGAACCTCGATCCAGCGCAATTCTCTTGTCGGATGGCGGTGAGGTACTCCGTGACAATTAACCCTGCCGCCGGAAAACCGGCCGACCCATCCATTCTTGTTAACGTCCCGAAACTCGTCACCGCCTACTACGAGTTGCGGCCCGATCCGAGTGATCCCAGACAGCGGGTTGTGTTCGGTACGTCCGGCCATCGCGGATCGGCTCTGGATGTCGCGTTCAACGAGTGGCACATCCTGGCCATCACGCAGGCGATTTGCGATTACCGCAACCTCCAGAACATTGACGGACCGCTGTTCCTTGGGATGGATACACATGCCCTGTCCGAACCGGCGTTTGCGAGCGCTCTAGAAGTCCTGGCGGCAAACAACATCGAAGTAATGCTCTCCGAGGGCACGCCCTACACCCCGACACCAGCCGTCTCTCATGCGATTCTGCTTTACAACCGCGCACGAAAGTCAGGACTGGCCGACGGTATCGTCATCACTCCGTCTCACAATCCCCCCGACGACGGCGGCTTTAAATACGACCCTCCCCATGGAGGACCGGCGGATTCGAGCGTGACTTCGTGGATTGAATCGAAAGCGAATGCCTTTCTCGAGCGCAGCCTCGACGGTGTTAAGCGCACGCAGTTTGCCAAAGCGCTGCGTGCCCCCACAACGCACAAACACGACTTTTTGAGCGCCTACGTCAGCGATCTCAATACTGTTGTCGACATGAATGCGGTGCGCGACGCCAAACTTAAGCTTGGCGTCGATCCCCTCGGAGGCGCGGGCATCGATTATTGGCCGCGGATTGCTGAGCAGTATGGTCTCGATCTGACCATCGTCAACCAATCTGTAGATCCTACATTTCGCTTCATGACCGTAGATTGGGACGGAAAGATTCGCATGGATCCTTCCTCGTCTTATGCCATGCAGAGACTCATCGCATTGAAAGACAAGTTCGATATTGCGTTTGCCAGCGATACCGATCACGACCGCCATGGCATTGTGACCAAAGGAGGCGGGCTACTGCCTCCGAATCACTACCTTTCAGCATGCGTCCGCTATTTGTTCGCGAACCGGCCTAATTGGAGTGACGTCGCCATCGGCAAGACCGTAGTGAGCAGCAGCATGATCGATCGCGTCAGCGCTCGCCTGGGGCGGCGGCTTTATGAAGTTCCGGTGGGGTTTAAATGGTTTGTCGAAGGATTGCTTGCCGGCCGCTTGGGTTTTGGCGGCGAGGAGAGCGCCGGTTCCTCCTTTCTGCGCCGCGACGGCAGCGTATGGACCACTGACAAAGACGGAATCGTCCCTTGTTTACTGTCAGCAGAAATTACGGCGCGTGCGGGCAAGGATCCAGGTGAGATTTATCGAGAGCTTACCCGCGAACTGGGCGATCCCGTCTACGAACGCATCGACGCTCCCGCTACCCCCGAAGAAAGATCCGCTCTGGCAAAATTGTCCCCGTCCGACATTCACGCTACAGAAGTAGCCGGTCAGCCGATCCAGAAGATTCTGACCGCAGCTCCGGGAGACGGCAATCCAATCGGAGGAATCAAGGTGATCGCCAAGGATGGCTGGTTTGCAGCGCGTCCTTCGGGCACGGAAGAAATCTACAAGATTTACGCCGAGAGTTTTCTCGGTCAGAGCCATCTACAACAGATTGAGGAAGAAGCCCAGAGCATTGTTTCGGAAGCGCTGGCTCGTAGCGCCCAGGCGGCCTGAGCCGACAAGCCATCAGAAGAGTTCGTTGGGGAGTTGGTTTATGAGTAGCTCGATAATTACTGACCAGACAATCAGCGATCGTCCCCTCGGTCTAGCCATTTCAGATGTTCTCACCGACTTGGCCTTGGATCTCAGATGGTCGTTCAATCACTCGGCAGACCAGCTTTGGGAGCAACTCGATCCCGAACTCTGGGAACTTACCCACAATCCTTGGGCTCTGCTGCAAACTGTATCCCGGGAAAAACTGCAGAGTGTCACTTCCGACCCAAGATTTCAAAAACTCCTGGTTGATCTCCACCGCGAGAAAACGCTTGCCGAAGAGTCGGAAGCGTGGTTTCAAAAGACGCATCCGCGTTCGGGCGTTTCGACAATTGCGTATTTCTCGATGGAGTTCATGTTGAGCGAGGCGCTACCCATCTATTCTGGTGGACTGGGCAACGTTGCCGGGGATCAGCTCAAAGCCGCAAGTAACCTGGGTGTTCCGGTAACCGGAATTGGGTTGCTCTACCAGCAAGGTTATTTTCGTCAGGAAATTGATGCACAAGGCCACCAGCAGGCTTTGTACCCGTTCAATGATCCCGGCCAGCTTCCGATTCGGCCGGTACGCGAGCCAAACGGCGAATGGCTGCGCCTGGCCATCGCTTTGCCTGGCTTCAAGTTGTGGATCAGAGTCTGGCAGGTTAAGGTGGGCCGGGTCAAATTGTATTTGCTCGATACCAACGATCCCGCCAACCTTCCATCCTTCCGCGGCATTACGACCGAACTGTACGGCGGTGGTCCGGAGTTGCGCTTGAAACAAGAGTTAGTCCTCGGTGTTGGAGGATGGCGACTGCTGCGAGCCTTGGGATTGCATCCCGAAGTCTGCCATCTCAATGAAGGTCACGCCGCATTCGCGGTGCTGGAGCGGGCGCGTTCCTACATGGAGGACAATGGCCAGCCATTCGACGTCGCGCTAACCGTCACTCGCGCCGGCAACCTCTTTACGACCCATACTCCCGTGGAGGCGGGCTTTGACCGCTTTGCTCCCAGCCTGATCGAGCGATACCTCAGAAATTATGCCGAGGAGAAACTGTCGATCTCGGTCGACGACCTTCTAGCGTTGGGGCGACTCGATCACCAGGACTCGACCGAACCGTTCAATATGGCATATCTGGCGATCCGCGGCAGCGGCGCCATCAACGGCGTAAGCAAATTGCACGGTCAAGTGAGTCGGCGACTTTTCCAGCCCCTCTTTCCCAGGTGGCCTGAAACGGAGGTGCCGGTCACGCACGTGACCAACGGCGTGCACACTCCTACTTGGGACTCCGCTGAAGCAGACCGCCTGTGGGAACTTTCCTGTGGAAGAGAATGCTGGCGCGGAACACTGGCAGACACAGGAAGAGATATTCGTGCCGCCAGCGATTCCAGCCTATGGCAACTCCGCGCAGATAGCCGGAAGGCCCTCGTTGAGTACGTCCGAAGGCTCTACGGCCGTCAATTAGCCGCGCGCGGAGCGTCGTCGGAAGACCTCGCGCAGGCCGCGCTGATCCTCGATGACAATATTCTGACTTTGGGATTTGCACGTCGCTTTGCTACGTACAAACGCCCGAACCTTCTCCTGCACAATCCAGCGCGGCTTCTGAACATCCTGATGAATCGAGAGCACCCCGTTCAACTCGTGCTTGCAGGCAAGGCTCATCCCCAAGATGCCGGGGGGCAAGAAATGATCCGGCAGTGGTTTGAGTTTGCTTGCCGTGTTGAAGTTCGATCGCGCGTGGTCTTCCTTTCCGATTACGACGTTCTCATGGCGGAGCATCTGGTTCAGGGTGTGGACGTCTGGGTGAACACTCCGCGACGGCCCTGGGAAGCAAGCGGCACGAGCGGCATGAAAGTGCTGGTGAACGGGGGGTTGAATCTTTCGGAACTCGATGGCTGGTGGGCGGAGGCATATTCCCCGGAAGTGGGCTGGGCAATCGGAGACGGGCGCGAACATGGGGATGACCCTTCTTGGGACGCAACTGAAGCTGAAAGTCTCTATGCGGTGCTGGAAACAGAGGTTATCCCAGAGTTCTACGCCCGCGACGAAGATGGAATTCCACGTAACTGGGTCGCCCGCATGCGCGAAAGTATGGCCCGCTTAACTCCGGCCTTTTCAACCAATCGCGCCGTCCGGCAATATACCGAAGAACATTATCTCTCGGCGGCAGCAGCTTTTCGTCAGCGCGCTGGGAATCGAGGTTCAGTGGGAGCCGATCTCGTCGCCTGGCGGGCCGAACTGGCGAAACATTGGTCGGCGCTGCGATTCGGCCCCACGAGCGTCGAGCAGCAGGGCGGGCGATATCTAGTTCACGTTCAGGTTTTTCTTGGCGATATCGATCCTGATGCCGTGAGGGTCGAACTCTACGCGGAGGCGCAGAAAGAGGGGGACTCAACCGTGCACGCTATGGATCGCGCCGAACGCCTGGCCGGAGCGACAAGTGCCTTCACCTACAGTGCGTCTATTCCCACGAGTCGCCCGCTGGCTGACTATACGCCGCGCCTCATTCCGCAGCACGCAGGGGCGTTCGTACCGCTTGAGGCTCCTTTTGTTCTGTGGCACGAAGCACCGTCCTGGCGATGAATTGGAGCTGTGCTCACAGAGTTGAACTGGAGAGAAAAACTGAATTTTGTTCATCAAACGAGTGAGAGGAAGCAACCCCATGTCCAATAAACGTAAGTCACTGGATAAGCAACAACCGAGCGTGATCACCACCGATTTTTTGGGAGAGGATCGGCACGAGCTCGTGGCAAAACTGGCGTACCAGCTTTGGGAAGAGAGAGGTCGTCCGTTGGGTTCGCCTGAGGTTGACTGGCTCGCGGCGGAACGAGCCGTGTACGCGTCGCTGGTGGCATCGGGTTTGATAACCCCTGCCCGGAATGCCCCGCAGCAGATAGCAGAACAGATTTACTCGTAATGTGCGGAGTGGGACTGCAGCCATCGCTTTCGTTGGCGAGCTGACGCCATATACGGCGTTCGATAAAGGGCGTATATCGGATGACGATTTCAAATCAGACCGTTGAGCTATGTATCGAAGAATGTTTGCAGTGTCACGCCGGGGCTCTCAATGCCGCGGGAAGTCGCTGGAGCAAGATCCGATCGATGAGGGAATGTATCCGGCTTTGTAACGAATGCCTCGAGTTGTGCCGAACCTGCGTGGCGCTACTTACGGGCGGGCTGGCGCACAATACCATCGTCCGATAGACTCGTCGCCCGTCTTTTGGCTAATTTGATAAAGGTGCTTTGGCGCACTGGCCGTTCCATCAGCGGAGCGGAATCTGAAAGGAGTGGGTTTATGCCGGGCCTTTTTAAAACTTCCAACCCCGGCCTGAACGCAAAAACATTCGAGAATCGCGTTGCCATCGCCAACGAATCGATGACGCTGCAGGGCACGGTCAACAAAACCGGCTTTCTGCTGTTCTGTGCTGCCGCAACCGCCGCTTGGACGTGGCGGCTAGCCCGCACGCAGCCCGAAGCCGTGGCGCTGTGCTTGTGGGGCGGACTTATCGGCGGGCTCGTGTTCGCGCTCGGCACAATTGTCAAGAAGGAATGGGCGCCGGTCACTGCTCCGATTTACGCACTCTGCGAAGGCCTCGCGCTGGGCGGGATTTCAGCCGTCCTCAACCGATCCTATCCCGGCATCGCGCTCCAGGCGATCGGATTGACGAGTGCGGTCACGGCGGTGATGCTGCTGTTGTACAGTTCTGGCGTGATTCGAGCGACTCCGAAGTTCACCGTTGGCGTGATCGCGGCTACCGGAGGGATTTTTCTCTTCTACATGATCGACTTCGTGATGGGCTTCTTTGGCCATCACGTGTCTCTGCTCTACAGCAACGGGCCGTGGGGAATCGCGCTCAGCGTATTTATCGTAATCGTAGCGGCGGTGAATCTGATTTTGGATTTCGATTTCATAGAGACGGGCGTTTACGCGGGCGCGGCCAAGTACCTGGAATGGTACGGCGCCTTCGGCATCATGGTGACTCTGGTGTGGATGTACATCGAGGTTCTGCACCTGCTCAGCCAATTGCGCAGCCAGCGCGCACCTGCAACTTGAGACCCGCAAGCACGGTCACCTGGCAGTCTGCCGCCGGCACAGGGCGGCAGCTCAGGCAGCCTGTCCGCCCTTCGGAGCAACCGGATGCGCGAGCATCATCCGAGAGTCTGCGCGGGAGGCGCGCCTCCGTTCAGTGTACACTCGGCTATCCTCACGGGAAGCTTCGTGAATCCTATGCCTACGCGAAATTCATTCGCATTGTTTTCCATAGTTTGCGCCATGGTTCTTGCGGTGCTCTCAGCCCCTCACTGTCCCGGACAATCTATGCAAGAGAAGGCATGGACGCTTCTGGAAGCGGGCGCACACCAATCCAAGACTGAGAGAAGGGCCGTGGCAATTCGTGTTCTGGGCTTGCTGCCCGACAACGACCGTGCCACTCAACTCGCGCAAGACGCACTTCAAGATCCCAAACCTGAGGTGCGGGTAGCGGCCGCAACCGCGCTCGGAAAAATGCACGCGGCGAGTTCTGTCACCCATCTGAAGGAGGCTTTGTCTGACGAGAAATTCAGTGTTGTCCTTGCCGCAGCCCATGCGCTGCATGAGTTGAAAGACCCAGCTTGCTACGAGGTGTATTACGCCATCCTGTCGGGGCAACGCAAGAGTAGCGAAGGTTTCTTTGAGCAAGAAACAGAGATGTTCCACGATCCCAAAGAGATGGCCAGGATGGGATTCGAACAGGCCATCGGTTACGTGCCCTATGCCGGGATTGGATGGGACGCAGTGCGGACGATTATGAAAGATCGAAGCGATGGCTCCCCCGTTAAGGCAGCGGCGGCCAGCAATTTAGTGTCCGATCCCGACCCACGCACCGCCGTGGCACTAGTCAACGCTACTCATGACCGCAACTGGGTCGTTCGTGTGGCCGCGTTGCAAGCGATCGCAGAGCGCGGGGATGCCACCGCCTCGGGCAAAATTGAGCCTTTGCTCAAGGACTCCAAATTGGAAGTCAGGTACACAGCAGCGGCGACTATCGTACGTTTAGGCGCCCCGCCAGGATCCGGTAAAACCGCGGGAAAAAACTAGCCTGAATCAGATTTCGGATGCCCTCGGAGAGTTGAATTCACTGGTTTTGCTGTTCTGGGCGACCACGAGGGGGGCATCTCGAATGCCTATCATCGGGCAAACCACTCAAATGGCAGCACATTGCTGCTTGAGGATTCCGTCTTCAACCTGCTAGGAGTTCTGGCCCGCGGTCGCCCTGCCTTGGCGCAAGCATTCAAAGTGCGGGCACCAGCGGCAATTTCCATTATGTCCTGAGCTTTCCGAGTCTCACTCTGAATGATGGATTCAAGCTGATGCACGCTGAACATCGGTTCCACTGCAACTACGGGAAACGGAGCCGGCAAAAAGTCGTGCCAGTCCAGTGCATGGAACAAACCACAGTGGCCTAGGTGACGAGGCCACTGTGGTAGGTGTGAGTAGATTGTACCGACTCCCTCGATGATCTTGGACGGCTCACGCCGCGCGCTCCCCTTCGGTCGAGGGCTCGTAGCTGTCGATTTGCTCCGCGCCTGAAGTCTTCAACAGGGCGCGGGCTTTCGCTACTTCCGCTGCGGTTCCATGGGCGAAGAGAACGAACTTGCCGGCTTTGATCGAGGTCTCGTACTTTACGACGCTGTTTTTGGGAATGCCGAGGCTGAACAGTCCTGCGCCCAGGGCGCTGAGCCCTCCCACGAC
>VFSW01013308.1_pt1 | contig 11442 bp, 8 predicted proteins | sample 5358111 | NCBI WGS metagenome assembly VFSW01 (sample SAMN11554181, study PRJNA540505) | mine drainage metagenome | isolation source: sediment from site ElyBrook_90M | place: USA: Ely Copper Mine, Vershire, VT | collected 2017 | reverse complement strand
ATGCGGGCGCGGCGACCGTGGACGGCCTGGAGTTGGACGCGCAGGCCGCTCCGGCAAACTGGGTGACGCTCGGGCTGCGCTACGATTATCTGCACAGCAAGTTCACCAGCTACGTGATCAACAACGGCGACGGTACGTTCACGAACTACAATGGCAACCAGGTGCCCTTCGTCGCCAAAAATCGGATCATGGCATCGATCGATCTGCATACCGACTTGTCGAACGGGCGGGGGCGCATCGCCTTCGGCGGCGACTACTCGTATCGCAGCTCATATTACATTACGCCGGGAAACACGGCCGACACCCCGGACTACATCACCGCGCTGACCGCATGGCATGGCCTGATCAACCTGCACGCGTCGTGGACGTCCGAGAACGGACGCCACGAGGTCGCATTGTTCGCCCAGAATCTGACCAACATACACTACGCGCTCGTGCCGGCGGACCTGTCGGTGTGCGTACAGAGCGGACCGGAGTGCTTGAGCGGCACCGACCAGCTGTACAACATGCGGCCGGGGCCGTACCAGTCGATCGGCATCACCTTCAGAGAGAAATTTTAAAGGTTTGAGCGATGGGGCGGGATGTACATGAAACGGCGGTTCGTGGTCAGTGCGTTGCTTTCGATCCAGTGTGCCGCGGGGTTCGCGCATGCGGCAGTGGCGAATCGACCGGGCGATCGCTATTCGATCGTGGAGAAGATTCCCGGGCCGGACGGCATGTGGGATTACGCGGCGGTCGATTCGCGGGAGCACCGGCTGTACCTGGCGCAAGGGTCGCATATTTCGATCCTTGATCTCGCCGGGGCTGCGGCCGGTTCCGGTGCCTGGAGCCGGCTGGCGGTGCCCGCGGCGATGTGGCACGGAGTGGTGCCGCTCACCAGCCGGGGCTGGATTCTCGGCACGAACGGTCGTGCGCATACGCTCACGGTGTTCGACGCCAAAACTCACAAGCTTTTGAAGGCGATCACGACCAGTGGCGGTCCCAAATCGGCGCTATCAGGTGAGATGGCGAAATTTGCGGTGCTCGCGGACCCGGATGCGCTGGTGGTCGACCCGAAAACCGGGCTGGCCGCGGCGGTGAACGGGGGCAGCGGCGACGTGGCACTCGTGAATCTTGCAACGGGAGTCGTCACCGGCAGGGTGCACGTCGGCGGAAAGCTCGAGTTTGCGGTGGCCGACGGCACGGGCAGACTGTACGTCAACGTGGAGTCCAAGCATGAGATCGCGGTCATCGACGTGCCTGCGCGCCGGGTCCTGCGGCGCATCCCGCTCTCCGGGTGCATCGAACCCAAGGGGCTGGCTTACGACAAGGGCACCGGACTGCTGGTTGCCGGATGCGACAATGGATTGGCAAAATTTGTGCTGGCACGCAGCGCTTCGGTGGTCGCGACCCGCAACATCGGTCGTGGCTCGGATGCGGTGATCGTCGATGCGCGCCGGCACCGGGCGTTCGTGCCGAGCGGCGCGGACGCCGAACTCAGCATTTTCGACATCAAGGACCCCCGGCACATTAGGCTCGTGCAAACTCTGGCGACGGAACGGGGAACCCGACTGGGCGCCGTCGACGAACGAACCGGTCTGCTGTACCTGCCGTCCGCGACGCTTGGCGCACCGATTCCGCCCTTTCCCTGGCCGTCGGCGGTCCCGGGGACGTTTCATATCCTCGTCGTGAGTCCTCAGTCCAACGAATAATGCGTTATGCCAATCAGGAGACAATGATGAATCGTGAGAGCAACCTAGTGGCTGATCGCGCGCTGTCGAAGTTCCTGGGTGAGCCACTGGCGCCAAAGGTGGACGTGGCGGCGCTGCAGCGTAGGGCCTTCTTGATGAACGCCGGGGCTATCATCGCGGCGTCATCGCTGGGGCCCCTGGGATTGCGAACTGCGGAAGCCGCCGAGCGCTCGAAGTCGGCGGGATCCGGGTCCCAGCCGCCGCGGTTCAGAATCGATGTGCATCACCACATCGCTCCACCGGCGTACGTGCAGGAAATGAAGGCATTGTTGTTTCCGCCGACGCTTGGGTGGTCGCCGCAGAAGTCGCTCGACGACATGGACGCCGCCGGGGTGGAAACCTCGATTACGTCGATCACGACGCCGGGCGTCTGGTTGGGCGACGACCAACAGGGGCGCCGGGTCGCGCGCGAATGCAATGACTACGGCGCCAAAATGGTGGCCGACTACCCAGGCCGCTTCGGAATGTTTGCGGCGATCCCGCTGCCGGATACCGAGGGGAGCCTGCGCGAAATTGAATACGGTCTGGACGTGCTCAAGGCCGACGGAGTTTCCGTGTTCACGAGCTACCGTGATCGTTGGCTCGGAGACCCGAATTTCGATCCCGTGATGGAGGAGTTGAACCGACGCGGGGCGCTGGTGTACGTGCACCCGGACACGCCTGTATGCTGCCGCGATATTCTGCGCGACCTGTTCAATAACTCGGTCATCGAGTACACGGTGGATACGACCCGAGCGATCGCGAGCCTGCTGTTCCGAGGCACCGTCACGCGCTATCCCAAGATTCGCTGGATCTTTGCGCATGGTGGCGGAACCGTTCCATTCATCGTCGAGCGGCTGACGCGGATCCCGGCGACCTATCCAAAACTCGCATCGACTTTACCTGATGGAGTCATGGCCGAATTGTTGAAGTTTCACTACGATCTCGCGCAGGCGTCCACCCCGTCGGCGCTCGCCTCGCTCACCAGGCTCTTTCCGATCTCGCGGCTGCTATGGGGAACTGATTTCCCGTTCCGGCACGGGGTGGAATATGTAGCTCAGCAGCGTGATTATGGCTTCAGCGACGGTGATCTTCGCAAGATCGGCCGCGAGAACGCCCTCGAATTGCTGCCGCGCTGGCGCGCGGCGAAAGTATAGGTGGTCGGCATCTCGCAGGCGCGGGTCACGCTCGCATTGTGCGCGGGCGCTGCGCTGTTCGAAGGGTTCGACAACCAGTCGATGGGGGTCGCCGCCCCGATGATGTTTCGCGAGTTCTCCATCGCGCCTGCGCAGGGTGGTTTGATCTTCAGTGCGGCCACCCTGGGTCTGTTTTTGGGCGCGTTGGCCGGCGGGCGCGCGGCCGACTACGTTGGACGCAAACAGACCCTGACGGCGTCGCTGTTGCTGTTCGGCATCTGCTCCCTGCTGACGGTGGCGGTGAATGGTGCGCATGCATTGATCTTTATGCGTCTGTTGACGGGACTCGGGCTGGGAGGGGCGATGCCCAACTTCATTGCCCTGGCGTCCGATGCGGCGGATCCCAAAAGGAAATTGAGCGCGGTGACCATGGTCATGGCCGCATTACCCTCCGGTGGTGCGCTCGCCGGCGTAATGGCACTCAGCGAGCGGATGGGCGGGGGGTGGCGCGCGATATTCATCGGCGGCGGATTGGGGCCGCTGGTCGTTGCCTTCCTGCTGTTGGTGTCTTTTCGCACCAGTGGTGCGGACGGCGTCCGCGGACCGGGGAAGCCGGGACTTTCAATGGAGTCGCCGGTCGACAGCGTCGGCACGGTGCTGTGGGGTATGGGCCGCGCGCGCGCCACCCTGTTGCTGTGGAGCGGCTTCTTTTTCACGAATCTCGTTCTCTTTATGATGCTCAACTGGTTGCCCAGCCTGGTCGTCGGCTTGGGGTTCACGCGCGCCGAGGCCAGCATGGCCTCCATCGTGTTCAACCTGGCGGGCAGCTGCGGAGCGGTTCTACTCGGTCGCCTGCACGCCGGCACCCGCCGTCGGCAATGGGTGCTGATGACTTACGGCGGCATCTCGCTGGCGCTCGCGGCGCTTGCCGCGGTTGCTTCCTTGGGAAGAGGGTTCTCCATCGCGCTGATGGCCTGTGCGCTGGCTGGAGCGTTCATCATAGGGGCGCAGCTGATTTTGTACGCGCTCGCGCCTCTTTACTATCGGCGCACCGGTCGTGCCACGGGTGTCGGAGCGGCCGTTGCCATAGGACGGTCGGGATCCGTGGTGGGACCGCTGTTTGCCGCGGCGCTGCTGGCGTCCGGCAGCGCCGGAGCGGCCGTCTTGGCGGGTGCCATCCCGTTCGTTTTGGTTGCTGGCGCCGCGGCATTGGCCCTGACCTGGCAGCCGCAAAGCATCGACTGACACGCTTCCCGGCACCGTGTGATACGTCCGGATTTCAGCCAGTCGAGTTCTTGGCCGCCCGATGTATCGCCTTGCGCACGCGGTTGTAGGTGCCGCAGCGGCAGAGGTTGGTCATCGCGGCATCGATATCGGCGTCGGTAGGATGAGAATTCCGGCGCAAAAGCGAGACTGCCGTGAGGATCATGCCGGACTGACAGTAGCCGCACTGCGGCACATTCTCCGCAATCCAGGCCTGCTGGACTGGGTGCGACCTGTCTTTCGAAATTCCCTCGATGGTGATGATTTCGGTTCCGGCGGCCGCGCTGACCGGGAGCACGCAGGAGCGCCGCAGCTGGCCGTCGACCAGCACGGTGCACGCGCCGCAAGCGCCGATGCCGCAGCCGAACTTGGTGCCGGTCAGATGCAGTTCGTCGCGTATCACCCAGAGAAGCGGTACGTCGGCGTCGACTTCGACGGAGTGGTTTTCGCCGTTGACCTTGATGGTGATCATGCCGATGTCCTGTCGACCGTAAACGTCAGCCCATGTTTCGACAACGGCAGCGACCTCAGTCGCCTGCCGGTCGCCGCATAGATCGCATTGGCAAGCGCCGGAGCGATCGGTGCCGTACCTGGCTCACCGATCCCCCCGGGGGGCGCCATGCTCGGCACAATGTAGCTTTCAAACAGCGGCATTTCCGCCATGGTCATCACCGGATAATCGGTGAAGTTGCTCTGCTGAACCGCACCATTTGCGATCGTGATCTCACCACGCAGCGCGGCGGTCAAACCGTATACCATGCCGCCCTCCAGCTGCGCGTGGATGTTGTCGGGCTCAACGGCCACGCCGCAATCGACCGCCGTCACGACGCGATGCAGCGTCACCTCATTGCCCTTCATCGAGACGTCGGCGACCGTGCCGATGTAGCTGCCGAAAGCGGCGAGCGCCGCGATGCCCAACGAATGTCCGGGGCGGGGCGCGTGCCAGCCGGCCTTTTCGGCAACGAGGTCGAGCACGGCGAGCTGGCGTCGGCCGTTCGGATGTTGCAGCAGCGAGCGCCGCAATTCGTAAGGGTCACGATTCAGATGACGGGAAATCTCATCGATGAATCCCTCGAGCATGAACGGGTTGTGCGAATCATTGACTGATCGCCAGAAGCCGAATCGAACACCGATGTTCTTGTCCACGCCGGTAACGAGGAAATTCGGGATCGCGTCCGCATAATTGCTGTCGGCGATGCCGCTGGTGTAAAACGCCGGTCCGGCGGCCATTCTCGTCGGCGTGGACGAAGTCACCACGTTGCCTTCAAATGCGGCTATTTCTCCGTCGTGACCGAAGCCCGCGCGAAAGCGGATCGCCGCTGCCGGCCGATAAAAGTCGTGCTGGATGTCCTCCTCCCGCGTCCAGATGAGCTTTACCGGCCGGCCGGCCGCCCTGGCCGCGACGGTGGCCTGGGTGACGAAATCGGCCTCGCCGCGTCGGCCGAAGCCGCCTCCAAGATAGGTCGTATGGACCCGGACACGCGCGGTCGGAATCCCCAGCACCGCGGCGGCCGCCTGTTGGGCGCCCTGCGGTGCCTGGGTTCCACACCACACGTCGCAGCCGGTTTCGTCGATGCGCACCGTGCAATTCATCGGCTCCATGCACGCATGCGCGAGATACGGCACTTCGTAGATGGCTTCCATCGCATGCGCGGACGCCGTCATGGCCGCGCGCGCGTCACCTTCGCTGCGCGCAACGGCGCTCGGCCCGTCGAATGCGTCGCGCATGATTTGGGAGATCTTGGCACTGTCCACGCCGGCAAGCTTGCCCAGGTCATATTCCACCTTGACCTGCGCGAGCGCCTTCCTGGCATGCCAGTAGGAACGGGCGACGACCATGACGCCATCCGGCAGCGGCACCGTGGCGTGAAAGCCCGGCACCTGTCGCGCCGCCGTGTCGTCCAGGGCCTTCAGCGTGCCACCCAATGTCGGACAGGTCCTGATCGCGGCGTAGAGCATGTTTGGAAGGGCTACATCGATGCCGTAGAGGGCGCTGCCATCGACCTTCTCCGCCACATCCACTCGCGATGGCGAGGTCCCGATCAAGCGAAAATCCGCATTCTGTTTGAGTTCAGGCTGTTGCGGCACGGGCAATGAGGCCGCCTGCGCGGCAACGCTGCCGAAGGGGCGCGAGCGTCCGCTCGGTGCGTGCGTGATGATGCTGTTGGCGGCAGTGCATTCACCGACGGGAACGCCCCAGTCGGTGGCGGCGGCGTTCAGCAACATTTCGCGCGCCGCCGCGCCGATGCGCCGCAGTTCCGTGTACCAACCGCGCACCGAAAAGCTGCCCACCGTCGACTGTTGGTGGAACACTGGATTGTCGTAGATCGCCGCGGCCGGCGCGTCCTTGACGAACAGGCGGTCCCAGCTTCCGCCGAGTTCTTCCATCAGAATCATCGGCATTGCGGTATGGCCGCCTTGGCCCATTTCGACCGCCGGGGCGATGATCGTGATCGTGTCGTCCGTTCCGATGTTGAGAAACGCGGACGGAGTCCTGGGCGGAGCCGCGCCCATCGGGGCGGAATGCGTCGCGCGCGGCGGCAGCACGATCGCAAGCAAAAGACCTCCGCCGGCGGCGGCGGTCGCCCCGATGAACGTGCGGCGGCTGAGTCCGGGCGGCTGGGGATCGGATGGAATTCGCATAATGCGGGTGCTCCACTACGCGGCGGCTTTTGTGGCTCGATGAAATCGTCGTGGCGGCTTGATTATAGGACTTTTGGTGCCCACGTGCGCTCGTTTCGAGCCGCCTTGTATCCAAATGCACGCTCGTGTTAAATCAAATCGACCCCCGACTCGCCGTTCGCGCCAATTCATCAGAGGTGACTGTGTCCGACGTCCTGCCCGCTTCGTCGCGAAGAACCATTACGCTCGAAGAGCATTTCGTGGTCCCGAGTTCGCTCGGCACCACCTTTCATCCGCCGGGACTGTCCGCGGAGGCATGGAACAACATCGAGGCGAGGCTGCTCGATGTCGAGGACGTTCGCCTTCCGCAGATGGACGCCAATGGCGTCGACATGCAAGTGGTGTCGCTCACCGCCAATGGAATTCAAGGGGAAACGGATCCTCGGTGCGCCAAGGATCATGCCAGGGCGGCCAACGACTGGTTGGCGGAGAAATTCGTGGACCCATACCCGGCGCGATTCGCGGGCTTCGCCGCAGTCGCCTTGCAGGACCCCCTGGCCGCGGCCGCGGAAGCGGAGCGCACCGTCACCGAACTGGGGTTCAAAGGCGTACTGGTCAACGGTTATACGAATCTCGGTCATGAAAATAACGCGGAATATCTGGATCTTCCGAAGTTTTATCCCTTCTGGGAGAGAATCGAATCATTGGGTGTCCCGGTATACCTGCATCCGCGGGCGCCCTTGCCGAGTCAGCGGATGATCTACGAGGGGCATGACGAGCTGATGGGGCCGATGTGGGCATTCGGCGCCGAAACAGCCGTCCACGCGCTGCGCTTGATGACCAGCGGCTTGTTCGACCGCTATCCGCGCCTGCAAATGATTCTGGGACACATGGGTGAAGGACTGGTCGCGATGATGGCGCGAACGCAGCGCCGCTTCGAATACGCGCCTTGCGGAAAGGAGTTGAAAAAGCCTCTAGGACAGTACATGCGTGATCATTTTTATATTACGACCAGCGGCAATTTTCACACGCCCACGCTGAAGAACGTCATTGAAGAAATGGGCGTCGACCGGGTGATGTTCTCCGTCGACTATCCCTACGAGAGCATGGCCGAAGGCACGCGCTGGTTCGGAGACTGTCCGCTCGAAGGCGAAGCGCGGTTGAAAGTGGGTCGCGCGAACGCGGAGCGACTATTGAAAATCGCGGTGAAATAATGGACTTCGAGCGGGCGACTGATCGGGAGGCAGCGGCGTGAGCGCGAACAGCCGGGCGACCGCGAGCGGATTGGAGGGCATGTAGAGGTGTAGATACGAGGCGTGCAGGCGCCCTTCGGGTAGATCAAGGCTGTACAAACCGATGTTCGCGAGCCGATGCTGCATCGTGACTTCGCCCGGAATCAACCCGGCCATGGGCCTGCGGCGGCCGTCGGCCCCGGGTATTGCGGCGTCGCGCAGCGGTGAGAAGAACGACAGTTGCGCGCCGAGCCCGGCCAACAGCTCGAGATTCGCTCGGTAGATGAACGAGAACGCCTCGTCGCGCGCGACCGCGATGCGGACCCCATCGAGCGCGGCCGGCAGCGGTCGCGTCTCACCGGGCGCGAAGGGCACCGCCGACGGCGGCTGTTCGTCGATGCTCCGCAGTGAGGCCGCGGCGCGCTCGATGCGCGCGTCGAGGTCGGTGATTTCGGCCGCGTGCCGCAGCCCGAGATGGCGTTCGGGCAGCGTGATGTCGGCGTCGCGCGCGAGCCAGCCGAGCGACCGGATTCCGGCCGGCAGACTCTCCACCAGCATTTGATAGTGCTGCTCACCGGCCACCCGGTTCGCGAACACCCCCGCGAACGGCAGACCATCGCGGTAGCTCCGGAGTCCGTGCGCGATCGCGCCGAAGGTCTGCGCCATCGCGCCGCCGTCGATGACGGCGAGCACCGGGATCCCGAATCTCATCGCGAGATCGGCGCTCGACGGGTCGCCGTCGAACAGGCCCATCACGCCCTCGACCAGGATGACGTCGGCCTCGCGGGCCGCCTGATACAGCAACGCACGGCAGTTATCCCCGCCGCCCATCCACAGGTCCAACTGATAGACGGGTGCGCCGGAGGCCTGTTCGAGGATCATCGGGTCGAGGAAATCCGGGCCCGTCTTGAACACGCGTACGCGCAGGCCGCGACCGCGATGATGGCGCGCGAGCGCGGCGGTGACCGTCGTCTTCCCCTGTCCTGACGCCGGGGCGGCGATGAAAAGCGCGGGACAGTGGGCGATCGATTCAGCTTGGGCCATCAATTCGTCCTCCGGCGCGGCGGATAATCGATGCGAAACGGACATTGATCAATACTAACATTGGCTTGGACTTGCATCATTACTGTTCCTAGAATCCGCTGCCATCGGCATCTCGTATAAATTCACAAATCCGATGTAGGGGGGAATAGCATGAACCGATCGTTCCGAAGCCGCGGCGTCACGCCGACAGTCGTGGCGGTTCTAAGTCTCGCGCTGGCGGGTCTGGCCGCGCCCGCCGGGGCGCAGCAAAATGCGGATGCGAAATCCGAGGCCGATGCGTCATCGGGGACCCTCACGCAGATCGTCGTCACCGCGAGCCGGCGCACCGAGAATGCGATGAACTCATCGATCGCCCTGACCTCGCTGGATGCCGCGCAGCTCGAACAGAGCGGCGTCAAGAACCTGACCGACCTCCAGTACGTCGCCCCCAACATGTCCATCCAGCCCACCGGGGTGAGCGAACAGATCAATGTCCGCGGCGTCGGCCAGCAGAGCACCGATGCGAACGCGGTGGCCGGCGTGCCATTGTATCAGGACGGCATGCTGCTCCCGCCGATCGACAGCGCTTTCGATTATTTCGACACCGCGAACATCGAGGTCCTGCGCGGGCCGCAGGGCACGTACGCCGGCGCGAGCTCGATCGCGGGTGCCGTTTTCGTCACGTCCGCCGACCCCAAGCTCTCGTCGGGAGTCCATGGGAACTTCACGTTGGAGGGCGGCAATTACAGCGACGTCGGAGGCCACGGCGCGATCAACCTGCCGATATCCGACACGCTGGCGGCGCGCGTCGCGTTCTATGTGGAGACGCGCAAGAGCTTCTTCCGCGACAACGGCCTCATTCCCGGCCCGGGTAATGCGGACTTTGCGAGTCCCGGGGCACCCGGTTCGCTCGACGAGAAGGAGGTGCGCCTCAGCCTCCTGTGGCGGCCCAACGACAATCTCAGCGTGCTGTGGAAAACCCAGCTGGGTACCAAGGACACCGGCGGGTTCCCGTATATTCCGAGCCCGGCACTGCCGGGCAATCCGTCGCCGACCGAGTTCTATCCATCGACGTGTTATCCGACGTGCACTCGCGTGATCTATGACGTTCAGTCCCAGGACAACGAGACGGTGTGGCGCTCCACGGTGGAAGCCAAATGGCGGTTCGACAACGGCATCACGATCCGCTCGCTGACCGGGATGGCCTCCGCGCGCACGCTGGAAATGCTCGACGACAATGCCAATGCGGTGGCGACGGCCGATTTTCCGCTGGTCGTCGAACACGCGGACCAGGGTCAACAGGATACCCAGGAAGAAATCGACGTGCTTTCGCCGACCGAGGGCCGCTTCCAATGGCTGGTCGGCGGCTTTTTCATTCATAGCAACCTGCCGAGCCGGAATTACGTCACTCAGACCGGATCCGAGCCGGCGTATATCGACGTGCTGGCGCGAAAGTACACGGATGCATTCTTCGCCCATGGCTCGTATCAGCTGACTCCAAAGTGGAAAATCACGGCCGGTGCCCGCTTTACCCAGGATCACGCCCATTCGGCCGGACAGGTCAACGGCGGTCAGGGGCTCGGGACGCCGCCGCCGCCGCCGGTGCTGCTCGGCGGACACTATTCCGGATCGAACGTGACCGGAAAGGTCTCGTTGAATTCACGCCTGACCCCGCACAATCTCCTGTACGTTATCTTGGCCAAGTGCGCGAATTCCGGTGGAACGTCGAATGGCGTGGCGTTCGAGCCCACGACCAACTGGGACTACGAGGGTGGGTGGAAGTCGACGTTCTTCGACGGCCACGCGCGACTGCAGCTCGACGGCTATCGGATGAACATCAAGAATCAGCAGTTCGACGCGATCACGCCGGTCACCGGGGCGGTCGTGCCGACGAATTTCCCGACCTCGACCAGCGAGGGCGTGGAGGCTGCGCTGCAGATGCAATTCCACGGATTCGGCGCGAACGTGTCGGCGGCCTATAACAAGACGAACATGGGGCCGTTCGACGTCCTCAATCTGCACTACATCTCCAGCATCGCGGTGCCGATTCCCCAGTGTGCGCCCGGGGAGACCGCCGTCCCGGGGGTTTGCCAGGACTACGGCCCGCTCCTGCTGCATCTGGACAACAAGCCGCTGCCGTACGCTCCGAAATGGACCTTTGCGGCATTGCTGCGATACACCTATCTGCTGGGGTCGGAGGATACCTTGACTCCGATGGTGGGCTTCACCTATCAGGGAAGTCAGTGGATGTCGCCGGTCGAGGTCTATCCCGTGGACTACGAGCCTGCGTACGGTCTCGTGAACGCGCAGCTGGCTTACCAGCACGGCCGCTACGGTCTGACGGCTTATGTAAAGAATCTCACGGATAAAATCTATGTGAGCGGCCAGTCTCCGCCTGACTATTTCATCGGGCCGCCGCGGCAGTTCGGCATCCGGGCTAGCGTCAAGTTTTGATCG
>VFSW01013307.1_pt1 | contig 11442 bp, 6 predicted proteins | sample 5358111 | NCBI WGS metagenome assembly VFSW01 (sample SAMN11554181, study PRJNA540505) | mine drainage metagenome | isolation source: sediment from site ElyBrook_90M | place: USA: Ely Copper Mine, Vershire, VT | collected 2017 | reverse complement strand
GGTCTGCGGCCAGCCCGAGTCCACCCGCATCGACATCGTAGAGCTGCCCGAGGACGCCGTCTCCGCCGCCTGGGCGCCCGAGATGGCCTGCATCGCCGGCAACCGCATCGTCGATCACACCCCCGCCTCGCAGCGCCTGCTCGCCAACACCCTCGCCCACCAGTGGTGGGGCAGCGAGGTCTCGCCCGCCACGCTCGACGACGCCTGGGTCACCAACGGCATGAGCCGCTACGCCGAACTGATGAACCTCGAAGACTCCGCCGGGAAGAGCGCTTTCCAGACGGCCATCGGCGATGTCTCCGCCGGCGCGCTCGCGTACGACACCGAGCCGCTCTCCACCCTTGGTCGCCTCGATCCCTTCTCCCCACAGTTCCAGTCCATGACCCTGGAAAAGGGCGCAATGGTCTTCCACATGCTCCGCTGGGAGATGGGGGACGACGCCTTCCAGACCTTCCTCCGCACCCTCCTCTCCCAGTTCACCGACAAAGGCGTTCGCAGCTCCCAGCTCGAAGACATCGCCGAGGCGCAACCCGTCAACGGCTCCCGCCTCGAACTCACGCCCTTCTTCTCCCAGTGGGTCGACAGCACCGGCGCGCCCGCCTTCACCGACAAGTACACCGTCTACCGCCTCGGCGACAACAAGGGCTTCCGCACCGTCGGTTCCATCGGCGAGGACCTCGATCTCTTCCGTATGCCCATCGAGCTGCAGATCGAGACCGACGGCAAGACCGAGGACCGCCGCATCGACGTCGCCGGCACGGACTCGCCCTTCAGCATCGACACCTTCGGCCGCCCGCGCCGCATCTCCATCGACCCCCAGGACTGGGTGCTCAAGAGCACCCCGGACCTCGCCGTCCGCGTCGCCGTCCTGCGCGGCCAGCAAGCGGTCGCCCAGGGCGACCTCGCAGGCGCGCTCGCCGAGTACCAGAAGGCCCTCGACATCAACAAAACCAGCTCGCTGGCCGCCTACCGCATCGCCGAGGTCTTCTTCATGCAGCACAACTACCAGACCTCCGCCAACAGCTTCCGCGACGCACTCCGCGGCGACGGAGAACCCAGTTGGACCCAGGTCTGGAGCGACATCCACCTCGGATACATCTTCGACTGCACCGGCCAGCGAGAGCGCGCCGTCAACCAGTACCGCCTCGCCGTCCAGACCAACGACAACACCCAGGGTGCAGTCAACGAGGCCCGCGCCCGCCTGGCCGCCCCCTACAAATGCACCCGCGCCGACAACTGACCGCAGCACCCTCCACCTCCGGCAAATTGCCTCTCCTGCGCTATACTCACCCCGGCCCATCTCAACCAAGGAGTCTTCCATGCTCAAGGGATTTCGCGACTTCATCCTGCGCGGCAACGTGGTCGATCTTGCCGTCGCCGTCATCGTCGGCGCCGCCTTCGGCAAGATCATCACCGCCTTCACCACCAACATCGTCAGCCCGCTGATCGGGGCCATCGTGGGCCAGCCGGACTTCTCCTACCTCTTCCTCACCCTTCATGGCGGCAAGATCGGCTACGGCAGCTTTCTCACCGCAGTAGCCGACTTCCTCATCCAGGCCTCGGTGGTCTACTTCCTGCTGGTTCTGCCAGTGAATCATCTTCTGGCCAAAATCAAAGGCCCCGCGGCGGTAACCTCCAAAACCTGCGCCGAGTGCCTCTCCGAGATCCCCTTGCCCGCCAAGCGCTGCAAGTTCTGCGCCCAGCCCGTCGCTTAGGACCGCCGCGGATCGCCGCACAGACACACCCAGCCGCGTTGTCCGGCAAAGCCGTGCCCCCGCGGTTGCATCCCTGTCCGCAACCGCAACATCCACAGCCGCTTCCCTGCCTACAACTTGCGCTGCACGCCATAATCCCCAAGTGCTATGTCCCCTTGTGGTAACCGGGCCGATCATGGTTCTTGAATGGCGCCAAAACGGCCGCTCTGGAGTTGCGCGCAATGATCCACAGTCCGTATCTCGTTCTGGCCGCTCCGGGACCGCTCCCACCGCAGCGCACCAGTGCCACGCATCCACACCGGAACGAAGAGGGCAGCCGATGATTCGATTCCGGGTCTTGGGGTCGTCCGTGGATAGCTGTAGCCTGCCATCACCGTGCCGTATCCCACGCAGCGTGGCCGGAATGGCATTCAACTTCAGCAGGATCAGGCTCCCCCGTCCCACACCGCGGTCCGGCCCGGCCATCCCAACCAACGCCCAGCCGGCCCAGACAGCTTCGCCGCGCACCGAGCCCCGGACAAGCCACACTTCGGTGGCAACCTCGTCAATCTGAGGGAACAAAGAGCTTGCCTGCTCAGTCCTCGGGGCCGACCCGAAACTGGCCGTTTTGTACCCCCCATCTGGCATTGTGCATCTCACTATGGGGAGGGACGCATGGATGCAATGATCGAACGGGAGAATGGCAGCCTGCTGCGAGCGGCCCCGCGGTTAATGCAAATCCTGCGCGTACTCACACGGCACAGGTTTCTGGGGGCATTGTTCGGTACAAAACATTCTCCATCGCCCAAACAGGTACGGGAAACCCTCGAGGAACTGGGTCTGACCTTTCTCAAATTCGGTCAGGTGCTCGCGATGCGGCGCGATCTGCTGCCAGACGCCTACATCGACGAGTTGGAGTTGCTGCACAACAATCTGCCGCCGATGGACTTTGCCACGGTGCGGGCGACGGTCGAAGTCGAACTGGGTGCTCCCCTGACGGAGCTGTTCTCGTCGTTCAGCCAAACGCCGCTCGGTGCCGCCACCATCGCACAGGTGCATGAGGCGACGATGCATGGTGGGCGTCATGTGGCCGTCAAGGTGCAGCGGCCCGGCCTGAATGAATTAATCTCAAACGATATAGCCGCGCTGACGTATCTGGTAGGGCTGGGCGAAAAGCTCTTCCCGCATCTGCGCGCACTAGACCTCCCGGTTGTGGTGCATGAATTTGCCAACACTCTGAAGCGCGAGACAGACTTTACTCGCGAAGCGCGCTCCATAGTGCTCTTTCGCAGCGCGCTGGCAGATGTACCCGACCTCTGGATTCCGAATGTCGTTGCGGAGTATTCGACAAAAACCGTGCTCACCATGGATTACTCGCCCGGCGAGCGGTTGGATCTCTACGCTAAACTGCACCCGGAAGCGATGCCGCGGGCGATCGACACCCTGGTAACGCTGATGCTGCAATCGATCTTCGAAGAAGGGTTGTTTCACGCCGACCCACACCCCGGAAATGTCTTCATCCTGCCCGACGGACGGCTCTCCCTTCTGGACTTCGGGATGACGGGAGACCTGGACGAGCCGATGCGCGAATCGCTGATCCTCCTGCTCGAAGCGGTCGTCAAAGGCGATGCGCGGGCCGCCACCGAGGCATACCTCGAGATGGCCCCCTCAAGCGAAGAGGTCAACCGGGCAGCACTGTTGGTGGACATCAAGGCCACGCTCTATGAAGTCGGCAAAAGCGACCTGGCGAATGTTTCCATCGGCGATGCGTTCGAGTCGCTGCTCCATGCCGGAAGCCGCAACGGAGTTCACAATCCAAGCGAGTTTTTCCTCCTGACACGCGCCTTCGTCCTCCTGGAATCTCTGGTGAGCGCGCTCGCGCCGGAACACAACTACATGGAATCGTTTCGCAAAGAGATCTCGCGTCTCACCGCGAAGCACTTCTCACGGGCACAGATCAAGGAAAAGACAACCACGCTGATGCGCGAACTGGAGCGATTGGTAAAGGATGCGCCCGGCGACACGCGACGCATCCTCCGGCGTATCGCAGAAGGCAATCTGGGCCGGCTACCGAGTTTGGACGCCCTGGCAGGTCGTCTAAGCCGCAACCTCGGGCGGCTCGCGGCTGCTATCGCGTATGCCGCTCTGGTGATCGGCGGCTCGATGCTGTTGATGACTCCGATGGGCGACTGGCACGATATTGTCGGCAAAATCATGCTTCTCAGCGGAACTGTCGGCATGATTGTCACCGGTATTGGCGCATTGCGTCGCGCCCCTAGCCAACGCTGACGCTGCCTTCAACTGTCTTCGCTCGGCATTCCTGTCGTTGGCCCCTGGATTATGCATAGCTTGAGCCGCCGCCGTTGTCGGTCAGCACGCGGCAATGGAGAAGCCTGGACACAATCGGCTTCTCCATTCGGATCGAACGGACAACCTCCTGAAACTTCACATCTAGAACGAGAGCGCGAGCAGTTTGGCCCAGACCTGCGCATCGACGGGCACTCCCCGGCGCAGGTTCTCCTCGCGCAGCACCAGAGTCTGTTGCCCAGGGTAGCGCACCGGGCGCGCCGGGTCCACCGGCACGCCCGCGCCAAGCGACTCGACAATCCCAGTGGCAATGCGGTCGAGCTCATCCCGCGTGGCGAAGCTCGATGGGTCGATGGCCACAAAAATCTGGCTCACGCCCGACTCGCGCGCCGGATCGCGTGGGATCTGGTGCGTGGCCAGTCCGCCGGAGAGCATCGCCGCCAGCAGGTCCAGCGTCAGCGACAGACCCGATCCCTTCCAGTAGCCAATCGGCAACATGCGCCGCGATGCCTGGATCTCCGCTGCATCGACGCTCAACTTGCCGCTTGCGTCGTATCCTCCCGGCACCGGCAACTCTTCGCCCCGCGAGGCATACGCCGACAGCGCTCCCTGCGAGAACTGCGAGACAGCCATGTCCAGCACAATGTGCGCGCCGTCCGTGCGCGGGATGGCAACCACCAGCGGGTTGTTGCCCAGCACCGGCGTCCGCGCGCCCCACGCCGGCAGGTTGGGCAGCGTATTGGTCCAGCACAGCGCGAAGACGCCAGCCTCCGCCGCCAGCCAGCCATAGCTGCCGCCGCGCATCCAGTGGTTGGTGTTGGCCAGCGCCACGCCGCCCAGTCCGTGCAGCCGCGCCAGTTCGATGGCGCGCTCCATCGCCGCGTAGGCGTTCAGGTTGCCCGGCCCCAGATGTCCGTCCCAACGCTCCAGCGCCGCCGCTCCGGCCACCCGCGTCGGCGCGGCGGCAACGTCGATGCAGCCGTTGGCAACCATCGCGGCAAAGCGCGGAAAGCGGTTGAGACCGTGGGTGTAGACGCCGTCGCGCGTCGTCTCGGCGAAGAGCCGCGCGCACAGCGCGGCGCGTTCGCCCCGCAGACCGAGGCGCAGCGTCGCCCGCTCCAGTGCACGGTACAGGTCGTCGTAAGGGACTCGCAGCATCGCGCTGTCCAGTCTACCGCCGCGCGTCTGTTCCACCGCAACATCCCTCCGGCAGGCTCATCCCGCCGCGGCTTCTTCCGCCTCTTCCTCCACCGTGTCGCCCTCACCCGGGGCCAGGAAGAGGTTCGCCTCCAGCCCGTGCTGCCGCGTGGACAGGTCGTAGTAGCGCCCGCCCAGCCGGTACAGCGACTCATGCGTCCCGCGCTCCACGATCAGCCCGCCCTCGATCACCAGGATCTGGTCCGCGCGCCGGATGGTCGACAGCCGGTGCGCGATCACGAACGTCGTGCGCCCCTGCATCAGGTGGTTCAACCCGCTCTGGATCATCGCCTCGGACTCCGAGTCGAGCGAGCTGGTCGCCTCATCGAGTATCAGAATCCGCGGGTCGGCCAGGATCGCCCGCGCAATCGAGATGCGCTGCCGCTGCCCGCCGGAGAGCTTCACCCCGCGCTCGCCCACCACCGTCTCGTACGCCTCGGGGAACTTCTCCGCGAACTCATCCACCCGCGCGGTCCGGCACGCCTCCATCCACTGCTCTTCGGTCGCCGCCGGGCGTGAGAACAACACATTCTCGCGGATCGTCCCGTCGAACAGGAACGTCTCCTGCAACACCACGCCCAACTGCTGGCGATAGCTGCTCAGCCGGACCGTCGCCAGGTCCATCCCGTCGATCAGCACACATCCCGAGCTCGCCGTATGGAAGCCGCAGACCAGGCTGATGATCGTCGACTTGCCCGAACCAGACGACCCCACCAGAGCGGTCACGCTTCCCGGCTTCGACTCGAAGCCTATCCCGTGCAGCACCGGCTTGCCCGCCTCATACTCGAAGACCACATCCTCGAACGCCACGTCGCCGCGCACCACGCCAACCGATTGCACCCGCCCCGGCTCCGAGTCCTCTTCCCGCTCGCTCAGGATCTCCGTCGTCCGGTCCAGCCCCGCCAGCGCCTCCGTCAACTGCGTCCCGATGTTCACCAACTGCGCGATCGGCGCGATCATGAACGCCAGCAGCATGGTGAACTGTACATAGCTGCCCGTGTTCAGCCGTTGCGCCATGCTCTCGTGCGCGCCCAGGTACATCACCAGACCGCCAACGATCCCCAGGATCACCGTCGACGACAGCGTCATCAGCGACTGCGCCGTCAGCGAACTGATGATGTTCCTCAACAGCCGCGTCACCCCCGCCGCAAACACCCCCGCCTCGCTCTCCTCCGCGTGGTACCCCTTCACCACGCGCACGCCGCCCAGCGACTCGGTCAGCCGCCCCGTCACCTCTGCATTGATCTTCGCCCGCTCGCGGAAGATCGGGCGGATCGTCTTGAACGCCCGTTGCAGGATCAGCCCGAAGACCGTCATAATGCAGAAGGTCAGCAGAGTCATCCGCGCGTTGATGCGGACCATCAGGAAGAACGCGATCACCGCCGTCAGGATGCCGCCCACGAAGTCCACCAGCCCCGTGCCCACCAGGTTGCGCACGCCCTCCACGTCCGTCATGATGCGCGCCACCAGCGTGCCCGTGCGGTTGCTGTCGTAGAACGCCACCGGCAGCCGCCCAATGTGCGCCTGCACCTGCATCCGCAGATCGGCAATCAGCTTCTGTCCCTCGGTCGACAGCAGTTGCGTCAGCGCATACGACGTCACCCCCTGCACAAACGTCGCTCCGGCCACAGCCGCGATAATGCGCGGCAGCAGGCGTATGTCGTGCCCGATCATCACCTTGTTGATAAACGGCCCGGACAACAGAGGCAGCGCAAAGCTGCACAGCCGGTTCACCACCATCAGGCAAAAGCTCCCCGCGATCAGCCAGCGTCGCGGCACAACCAGCTTCCATACCTCGGGAAGCACCTTCTTCAGCGCAGGCTTGGGCCGCTGCGACGTCAGGTCCGCGGCCACGGCGCGCCCCACGCCGCGGCTCGGCCGGTCGCCCGCAGGCATCCCGCCGCCCATCCCACCGCCCATTCCGGAATGACCATACGACACAGCCATACTCCGCAAGTGTACCGCGCGCGACGCACAGATGCCCGCCCGACGAATGAATTGTCATTCTGGGCACAGCGAAGAATCCCCGCATTTGTTCGCGGAGCGACGCATTGCACGAACGCGGAAGATGTCATCGCCCCGCCGCGGATGCGCTGAACCCTCAATACAGCCAGACGCGGCCCTACGCCGCGAGCTTGCCCGACCGCCGCGCCGCGATGAACGACCGCACGCACAGCCCCACATACACCGCGCACACCGCCGCCATCGCCGCCTGGTCCTCCACCGCCACCGGATGCGCCAGAGGCATTCCGTGCGCCTGTATATACTCGTCGATCGCCCTTGAGAAAGACCCCAGAAATCCCAGCAGCCCTACCGTCACCGCAAAGTGCATCCACAGCATCCGCCGCTTCGCGTCCTCGGTGGTCGCCAGCGCGCCGAACAACGCCAGCGCCAGCCCAAACCATACCGGGATCAGCGCCGTCGGATGCGCACTCCCCGTCGCCACAAACCCCCACCGGCCCAGCACAATCAACACCAACCCAAACCCAATCGTCAACTTCGCCATCGTGAAGACTCCTCATCGTTCGTAAACTATGCAGAGATCGTCATCTCGACCGGGGCAACGGATGGCTGCATCGTCCGTTGCACAGTGGAGAGACCCCCGCATTTCGTCCTTGCAACTCAATGTTGCATCCGGAGTACAGAGTACCTTCATCGCTCCCGCATCACGCCGCCGCCGCGCTCTTCATCGCCGCCAGCACCTCGGTCGGCGTCCACTCGTTCGTGGGATACCACGCCACCACCCTGCCATCCTTGCCAATCAGCGCCGTTGAGAGCGAGTGCGTCAGCGTCCCGCCTTCCCCCGCCGTGATCCCCACGTCGAAGAACTGCGTCAGCGGGGCCAGCTCCCTGGCATTCGGCACGGCAAAGTCCCAGTGCGCGAACGCCCGCTGCGCATCGTCGCCAATATACGCCGCGCCGTAGCTCTTCAGCACCGCTGGCGTATCCACCTTCGGGTCGAAGCTGATGCTCAACAGGTGTGTCTTCGCGTACAATGCCGGGTCACTCGCCAGCGCCCGGTCGATCTGGGCGAAGTTCCGGCTCATGCGGATGCAGAAGTCCGGCAGCGGACAGCGCGTGTACACAAACGTCAGCAGCAGCACCCGCCCCTTGAACTGCCCCAGATGGATCGTGCGGCCATTCTCATTGACCAGCTTGAAGTCGGGCACCGCATCGCCCGCCGTCGGAATGTGGTACTGCACCGTGGGCTTGTAGTCCGGCTTCGACTGCGCCGTCACCACGATCTCATCCAGCACCGCGTCTTCAAAATCGTCGCCCACCTTGCGCACCAGCAGCTTCGCCGCAATCAGGTCGCCGGGGTGTAGCTCGCTCGCCACCGAGGCGTCCTTCAGCTTGTACGGCATCGTCATCGCGTCCATAAAGCCCGGCACAGCCGCGGCGTCCAGCAACACCATCCCCTTCGCCGCGTCCACGCTGACAATCTTGCCGCGGATCGCAAACGTCTTCATCTCCCCCGCCGCCGCCGCATTCGCCGCGCCCGATGCGCTCGCCGCGGTAGCGTCCGCCGCGCCGCTGCTCGAATGTTTGCAGCCAGCCAAAAGCACAGGCATCAGGACCAACCCGGCCGCCGCTCGACCCGCGAATCGCATCCGCATCCCTCCTGCCTCCATCATAACTGGGCGCGCATTGCCGCATTGTATTTGGATCGCACTGCCAATGGGTGAGAGAAACCGGGACTCCGCGTTCGCGTTCGCGATTCCCGATCCCGCTTTTCCACTCCCCACGGGCGTATAAAAGGCGTATGGACGAATCGCTCGCGCTACCCCATCCGATTCAGCAGGCACTGGAGCGTGGCTCTACCGTCCTCACCGCCAACCAGCGCGCCGCGCGCACCCTGCACCGCGCCTTCGATCTCCACCAGCGCACACTCGGCCGCGCATCCTGGGAGCCACCTGCAATCCTCGCCTGGGACACGTGGCTCACCAGCCTCTGGCAGCGTCTCCTGCTCGACGGCCACGCCCCCGATCCGCTCAATCCAGCCCTGCTGCTCAGCCCCACGCAGGAGCACACTCTCTGGCGCTCCATCATCGCCGCCGATGGCGCGCCGGGCGAAGCTGTGGACCGCGAGACCGGCGGCGCACCGGTCGGCGCGGCACTCAGCCGTCGCCCCATCCACGCGCTCGCCGAGCTCGCCGCCGACGCATGGCGTCTGCTGCACGCCTACCGCGCCCGCCGCCGCCTCGCCGCCGCCGCCGCCAGCTCCGACACGCGCGCCTTCGTCCGCTGGGCCAACGAATTCGACCGCCGCTCGACCCGCTCGCAGTACCTGACCGAAGCGCAGCTCCCCGACACGCTCCGCGCCGCAGTCGTGGCGGCCCGTCTCATCCCGCCAACCGGCCTCCTGCTCGTCGGCTTCGATTCCAGAACACCCGCGCAGACCGCCCTGCTCGACGCAATCGCAGCCACTGGCACAGCCATCGAGGAGTTCAGCCCAAAAATCCCAGATATAAGCGCGGCTACGGGTGCGGGTGCCTCATCCATCGCAGCGACTGCCTCATCCATCGCAGCGGGTGCCCCACCCATCGCAGTCTCATCGCGATGGGTGGGAAGAACAGATCGCGGGCCGGATGCAACTCTCACCCTCGTCGCCGCAGCGGACGAGCGCGTAGAACTCGCCGCCTGCGCCCGCTGGCTGCGCGCCAGCCTCACCCAGCAGCCCACCGCGCGCATCGCCGTCATCGTTCCCGCAATCGATACCGCGCGCGCCGAGATCGACCGCGTCTTCCGCCACACGCTCGCGCCCGAACTCAACCACATCGCCGCACCCGCCAACTCCGGCCCCTTCGAGTTCTCGCTCGGCATTCCGCTCGCCCATACTCCGATGGTCGCCACCGCGCTCGACATCCTGCGCTGGGCCACCGGCCCGCTCCCGCTCGACCGCGTCTGCGCGTTGCTGCTCTCGCCCCACTTCGCCGCAAGCAGCCCAGAGCGCGACTCACCCGGCAGCGCCGACGACGAACTCCTCGCCCGCGCCGAGTTCGACGCCTTCGTCCTGCGCCAACAGCACCTGCTGCAACCGGAGATCTCGCTCGACGCGCTGCTTGCCCGCGCCGCCAACCCGAAGCACGGCGCGGCCTGCCTGCCCATTCTGCTGCAGCGCCTGAGCGCGCTCCGCCCGCTCTTCCTGCGCCGCGACCTGCTTACCGCCGAGCGCACCCACGCCGATTGGGCTGCCCCCGTCCACGCGCTGCTCGAAGCCGCCGGATGGGCCACGCTCCGCCACCTCGATAGCGCCGAGTTCCAGACCCGCCGCAAGTGGGAGAGCGCGCTCGACCAGCTCACCACGCTCGACTTCGACTCCCGCTCCGATGGAACGCGCGTCCCCTTCGCCGCCGCCCTCGCCGCGCTGGAACGCATCTGCGCGCAGACGCTCTTCGCGACCGAGTCGCGCCACGCGCCCATCCAGATCATGGGCCCGCTGGAGTCCGCCGGCTCCACCTTCGACGCCCTCTGGTTCCTGCGCGCCAACGACCTCGCATGGCCCTCCAATCCCACGCCCAACCCGCTCCTGCCCTGGCTCCTGCAGCGCGAACTCGCCATGCCGGGAGCCGATCCCGCGCACGACACCGCCCACGCCCGCCGCACGACCGAGCGCATCGCCGCCTCTGCCCCCACAGTCCTCTTCAGCTACGCGCAGCAGACAGGCGACGGAACCCAGCGCCCATCGCCCGTCGTCGCCGCCCTCGCCGCAACTGGCCTCACACTCGAACTGCGCGCCGCAGACGCGATCGCTCCCGCAGACCCCGACCCCGCACCCATCGACCTCGGACCCATCCCCGACGACGTACCCATCCCGCCTCCGCCCGACCGCGTACTCGAGGGTGGCGCGTCCCTCCTCGCCGCGCAGGCCGCCTGCGGCTTCCGCGCCTTCGCCGAGAAGCGCCTCTTCTCCTCCGCGCTCGAGCCCGCCGTCCTCGGCCTCGACCCACGCCAGCGCGGCAGCCTCGTCCACGCCATCCTCGAAGACTTCTGGGCCAACGTCGAGACCCAAGCCGCACTCCAGCTCCATACCATCAAAGAGCGCGACGGCATCCTCTCCCACTGCATCGACGCCGCCCTCAGCAAGCAATATCCCAATCCCGCGCCCGGCTGGCCTCGCGCCTACCTCCTCACCGAACGCCAGCGCCTGCTCACCCTCCTCCGTCCGTGGCTCGCCTACGAGGCCAACGAGCGCCCGCCCTTCCCCGGGAAGTCGCGCGAACAAGCCCTCCGCGACGTGCGG
>VFSW01013306.1_pt1 | contig 11442 bp, 12 predicted proteins | sample 5358111 | NCBI WGS metagenome assembly VFSW01 (sample SAMN11554181, study PRJNA540505) | mine drainage metagenome | isolation source: sediment from site ElyBrook_90M | place: USA: Ely Copper Mine, Vershire, VT | collected 2017 | reverse complement strand
TCGACGAGCGCCAGGACGACGTCGACACCGTCGCGCTGCTCGCGGACGTTCGCCGTACCGCCGCGAAGCTCGACTACGAGTCCAACCGGAGGCACCGCGTGAGCGACGTGATCCTGGCCGAGCTCGGCGCGCTCACCGAAACGGACACGTGGGGCGCCCGGCTCGATGCTCTGCCGCCGGCGCTCGCAGCGGTCCTGCGCGGCGAGGTCGCGCACACGTGGGGGGCTGCGGCGCACGCCCAGCGCCACGACTCGCTCATCTTCGTGATCCCCACGCCAACCGGCTCGGAGCCCAGCGTCGCCGACGTGACGTTCCAGCTGTGGGTCGAAAACGGAGTGATCGCGGAGGGGCTCGTCCAGGGAGACGACCTGTTCGTGCGCTGGGCCGAGTCGCTCCAGGTGCGGACGCTCGACGCCGGGAAGCGGGAGGACCGACGCTTCGCGGCCGCGGCCGTGGTCGACGTCCTGCAGGGCACGTTCGAGGCCACCCTTCCGGCCTCGCGCTGCACGAAGCCCCCGCAGGGCGCGGAGATCCTGTCCCGGGTGTGCGACGGCTGGGTCGTTTCGGTCCGGATGGGGGAAGGTCCCGGCACGCTGGACGTTATCGACGTACGTGGACCCGCTGCCCTGCCCGAACGTGCGCGCGTACCCGGAATGCGATAGACGTTCTTCGGCGGCACCATGATCCCGTTCATTCACATCTCCGACTTCCACATCGGGCCCGTGCCGCTGCATCCGTTCGGCATCCTGGTGGCCACTGGCGTCCTGGCGGGCACTGCCGTCACTACCCGCCGCGCCCGCACGCTGGGCTACGACGTGGTGAAGCTCAACTCGTTCGTGACCTGGATGCTGGTCTCGGCCTTCGTGCTCTCGCACATGCTCGACCAGATCTTCTACCACTGGCAGGAGCTCGTGAAGGCGCCGTGGTCGCTCTTCACGCTGTGGACCGGACTCAGCTCGTACGGCGGATTCGTGGGCGCGGTCGTCGGCATCGTGGGGTGGAAGTACTTCGCCATCGAGGACGGGCGGCTGCGCAGACGCGCCAGGCCCAGCCCCATCCTGCCCTTCGCCGATCTGGTGCTTTCGTGCTTCCCCATCGGATGGATGTTCGGGCGCATGGGCTGCGCGAGCGTCCACGACCACCTGGGCGCCACCGCGGCGCCGGGCACCTGGATCGCGGTCGAGGCTCCCACCGGGGCCCGCGACGAGGTGACCAACCACTTCGGGTTCATCGACTTCACCCACGGTCACCATCTGCGCTTCGACCTGGGCTTGTTGGAGATGATCTTCACGGTCATCCTGGCGGCGAGCTTCGCGCTCACATGGAGGCGCAGGCTCCCCATCGGCACCTACGCCATCGTTTCGGCGCTGGCCTACGCGCCCGTCCGCTTCGCCATGGACTTCCTGCGTGTTCCCGAGAGTGAGGGGGGCGACACGCGCTACTGGGGTCTCACGCCGGCACAGTACGGGTGTTTCCTGCTCTTCGCGTTCGGGATCTACATGATCTTCTTCGTGCGCAAGCTGGCGGCCAGCGGCGTCGATATCATCGAGCCCCTTCGCGCCAGCGAGCCGTCGCCCACGGAGCCCGCCGACGCCACCGCCTGAAGGCGGCACGTCACGCGGATGCACCCGTGGCGTGTCGCTCGAGCACCGCGCGCACGTCGTCTGTCAGCGGCACCGACCGCATCGCCGTGAGGTCGGTCAGCGCCATGACGTGCCGGACGGTCGCCACCGGGCTGCCATCGTCGCCACGCGTCAGCTCGAAGCGCATGGCCACCGAGCTGCGTCCGAGCTTCTCCACGTGGACCGCGATTCTCACCTCGTCGCCGAAGCGCAGGGGCGCGACGTAGTCGGCCTCCACGTGCACTGCCGGCAGGCCCAGCTTGCGGGTCCGCACCAGCGCGACGTAGCCGCCCTCGAGCGGGTCGAGCATGGCGCCCATGGCGTCGTGGCACCACGTGAAGAACCGGGCGAAGTAGACAATCCCCGCCGCGTCGGTCTCCTCGAAGCGGACCTGATGGACGTACTGGAAGGCAGTGCCCAATGGCGCGTCCGCTCAGCTGTCGAGATCCTGGCCCAGGGCCATGAGCGCCTCGGCGGGCAGAACGGCGTTCACCCGGTACGCCGGGTGGTCGATGATCATGTCGATGTGCGTGAGCGTCTGCTCGCCGCTGGCGCCGCCTCGCAGCGCGTTCGCCAGGGGAGCCGGCAGCGCGAACTTCAGGTAGTGCACGGCCGTCGTCCGGTCTTCCACGGCCCCGTCGCGCGTCGCCGCCCTGGCCCCGACGCGCAGCGTGCCAGTCGCGATCCAGACGTGCTTCTCTAGCCCCGCGGCGGCCACGAGGAACGCGTCGCGCTCGACCTTGTCGGGGATCTCGACCATGAGCGTGCCGGACAGCTCGCCAGGTCCGGGCACGAGATCGTTGTACGTGTCGACCTCGTGCTGCACGGCTGCCGGTCGGGTGATCCGCTCCGTGCGCAGCATCTCCTGGATCTGCAGCAGCACGGTGTCCCGGTTCTCGAAGACGATGCTCGCCTTGGGCCCGAGCTGGACGCGCCGCGCCTTCTTCTCGGCGATGACGCGCGTGCGGAAGGGCTCGCGGATCTTCTCGTACTCCGCAAGGCCCAGGATCTCGCCGGGTTCGATGGGCTTCATGGTGACCTCAGCGTACGTCGGGAGCGATGCCGTAGGCGACAGCCAACGCCTCCACGGGGTGCATGGGGGGGTGGCCCGTCTCAGCCTCGATGCGACGGGCGGAGAGGGCGCAGTCCGTGACCACGACGGCCGGACTGGCCTGCGCGATGCCACGCACCAGCTTCTGGGCGTAACGCCTGCCCATCTCGTAGTGCTGCGTCTTCATGCCCCAGGTGCCGTCGACCGCCGAGCACTGCTCGACGAGCTCGACCTCGGTGTCGGGCAGCAGGTTGAGCACGCGCATCGCTGGATAGCCGATCTTCTGGGCGCGCAGGTGGCAGGCCGCGTGGTACGCGATCTTGCCCAGGCCCTTCTCGAACTCCTTCACGAGCGTCCTGTCGCGCCGTTGCTGCTCGAGCAGCTCCATCACGTCGACCGTGGCGGCGGCGACCCTGCGGGCGTCCTCGGTACCGAGCAGCTCCGGCCACTCCTTGCGGACCATGTAGCCGCACGTTGGTTGCAGGCTGACGATCCTGCGGCCCTGCTCGACCTCCCGGAGCAGCGACTGCACGTTCGCCTGCCCCTTGGCCCTCGCGGCGTCGATGTCGCCTCCGTCGAGGTTGGGCATGCCACAGCACGTCTGCTCGGGGCGAACGACGTTCCAGCCATTGCGTTCGAGCACGCGCACGGCCGAGGCGCCGATGTGTGGAAAGTTGTAGTCGGCCAGGCACGTGGCAAAGAGGGCGACCGTGCCGAGCGTGCCCGCCTGTGGCAGGGGCTCGTGGCGCTTCATCCAGCCAGGCAGGCTGCTCTCGCCGAAGGTCGGGATGGGGAAGTCGGCCGAGATGCCAGCGACCGCGGACATGGTCTTTCGCACGAGGCGATTGGCATTCACCAGATTGGCGATGCGCGCCATGGGCCCGGCCGTCATCTTGCCTAGCAGCTGCGGTTCGCCCAGGACCGCGTCCTGCACGGTGACCCCGTTGCGCCTCGCGCGCTGCGCCTTCTCGCGCATGAGTAGCCGCGGCACGTCGAGGTTCCACTCGTGCTTCTCGTCGGCGGTGTAGGGGCACTTCACGTAGCAGAGCTTGCACTGGAAGCAGAGCTCCGTGGCGCTGGCGAACGCGTCGTCGTCGAGCAGCTCGGCGCCGACGGCCCCGCGCTTCTCGATGTCCCGGTCGACGCGGCCGAGAAGATCTGGGAACGTGCCGCAATAGCCGACGCACATGCGGCAGTTGTGGCAGATCTCGAACGTACGCCGCATCTCGCCCTCGAGATCACGGGCGTCCCAGTACCGCGGGTCGTTGGGGTCGCGGGCGGGAGGCTGGCTGGGAACGAGGTCGATCTTGGACATGAGGATGGGTAGCGGCGAAGCCGCTCAGTACCGGGAGCTTCAGCGACCGGTGACGAGCGGCTGCGCCGCCGTATCGGTCGTCAGCTCTTCAGGACGTCGAGCATCTTCTTGAAGCGCCCCGCGTGGCTCTTCTCGGCCTTCGCGAGCGTCTCGAACCACTCGGCGACGTCGTCGTAGCCCTCGTCGCGGGCCGTCTTCGCCATGCCGGGGTACATGGTCTCGTACTCGTAGGTCTCGCCCTTGATCGCAGACTTGAGGTTCTTCTCGGTGCCGCCGATGGGCTCGCCCGTGGCCGGATCGCCGACCTGCTTGAGGTAGTCGAGATGGCCGTGCGCGTGGCCGGTCTCACCGTCGGCCGTCTCCTTGAAGTTGCCGGCGATCTCGGGGTAACCCTCCACGTCGGCGACCTTCGCGAAGTAGAGGTATCGGCGGTTGGCCTGCGACTCGCCGGCGAAGGCCTCCTTGAGGTTCGTGTGCGTCTTGCTGTCTTTGGTGAGCGGCTTGGACATGTCTCGTGTCTCCCTGGTGAGCGTTGTCTGTCGTCAGGTTTCTTCGCGTGAGCACGCGCTGCAGAGCCCGCGGTAGGTGCGTTCCACGGCGCGGACCCAGAAGCCCGGCGCGGCACGGTTGAGCTTGTGGATGGCCCCGGGTGTGGGGGCCAGGCTGCCGGCGGCGATGTCGAGCACGGCGCCGCACCCATCGCACACGGCGTGGTGGTGTGGCGTGGTGTTGGGGTCGAAGCGCGCGGCGTCGCCTCGCTTGCCGGGAATGCGAACCAGGCCAGCCAGGCCCGCGTGTGCGAGCGCGTCCAGCGTGTTGTAGACGGTGGCGAAGCTCATCGTCGGAAACGAGGGACGCAGCCGCTCGAAGAGATCCTGCGCGGTGGGATGGCTCTCGTCGCCGGCGAAGAGGCGCACGATGGCGATGCGCTGGGGCGTCAGCTTGAGCCCCGCCCGCTTGAGGTCGCGCATCATGGCGCTGGCCCGTACCGGTTCGCCCTTCATGCGGACGAGGAAGGTAGTGATAACGATTCTAAAGTGCAAGCCCCTCCAAACGCGGGGCTGGCGGAAGGCAGGCCGGTCAGTCCTTCTTCTTGCGTCCGCCCAGGACTGCGAGCTTGAAGTAGCTGAGCTGGCTCTGGGCGGCGTGCTTCACGAGGTCGAGCTTGCTCGCTTCGCGGGCCGCCGTGCGCCCCATCAGCTCGCCGGTCTCGTACAGCTCGCGCGTCTTGGCCCGCTGCAGCTTTCCGCTCGACGTCTTGGGTAGGGCCCCGGGGGGGAGTGCCACGACGTCGTCCAGCGTGAGGCCCATGCCCTCCTGAACGGCCTTACGCACCTCGGTCAAGAGGGCCGTGGGGGCCCCCAGGCGCTCGGGCTCCTGCACCTCGAAGGCAAGCACGACACGCTCGCGGTCTCGCTCCAGGCCGCTGGGGTCTCGCGCCCCGAAGGCCACCACGTTGCCTTTGCGCACGCCGGCGATCTTGCTGGCCTCCCACTCCATGTCCTGAGGGTAGTAGTTGCGGCCGTTGACGATCACGACCTCCTTGCTGCGCCCGCAGATGAACACGTGCTCGTCGTGCAAGAAGCCCAGATCCCCGGTCTTGAGCCAGGGCCCGGCGAACGAGTCGCGCGTGCGCTCGACGTCCTCCCAGTAGCCGCGCATGACGCTGGGGCCCCGGATGCGCAGCTCACCCACCACGTCCGCGGCCAGAGGCGTGGCGCTCGTCGCGTCTTCGGGGGCGAAGACGCGCACCTCGTGCTCCGGGAACTGCGGGCCGCACGAGACGAGACGCACGGCGGTCTCGTCGTCGTCGGCGACGGTGCGGACCTGCCCGTTCTCCCAGAGCGTCGGGCCGTGCACGGCGATGGTCTTCATGCCTTCGCCCAGCTCGGTGAAGGCGATCGCGAGCGAAGACTCGGCCATGCCGTACGACGGCAGAAACGCCTCGCGCTTGAACCCGATGCCGGAGAAGGTATCGCCGAACGCCTCGAGCGTCTCGGGGCGAATGGGCTCGGCGCCGCAGCCGGCCACGCGCCAGCGGTCGAGCGACAGGCCCTCGAGGTCGGCGGCCTTGATGCGCTTGACGCAAAGGGCGTACGCGAAGTTCGGCGCGTACGCGATGGTGCCGCCCACGCGCGTGAACGCTTGCAGCCACGTCACCGGGCGCTTGAGGAACGTGAGCGCCGGAAGGAAGTGCACCGGCACGCGGTGGAACAGCGGCGTGAGCACGAACCCGATGAGTCCCATGTCGTGGTAGAGCGGCAGCCACGACACGGCCACGTCGTCGTTGGTCAGGCGCAGCCCGTGCTCGCCGATACACCGGATGTTCGCGGCGAGGTTGGCGTGCGTGAGGGTGACACCCTTGGGACGCGAGGTGGAGCCGCTGGTGAACTGCAGGAACGCCACGTCCTCGAGGGCGACCTTCTCGGGTTTGAGCGGCTCGGTGGACTCGCGGATGCCCTCGATGGCCACCACCTGCTCGAGATCCGGGCACTCGGACTGCACGGTTCCGAGCAGGCGCTTGATCTTCGAGGTGGTGACCAGCGCTCGGGCGCCGCTCTTGTGGACGATGTGCCGGGTGTTGTCGAGGTAGGCCTGCAGCTGGCCCAGCGCCATGGGCGGGTAGATGGGGACGGGAACGATCCCGGCTCGCAGCGCCCCGAGGAAGCAGAGCACGAAGTCGTCGTTGTTCGGCAGGATGAGCGCGACGCGGTCACCCTTGCGCAGCCCAAGCGCCTGCAGCGATCCGCCGAAACGGCCGCTCATTCGTTCGACCGCCGTGTAGGAGAACGTGGCCTCGGCCGACCCCTCTGCGCCGGGGGGCAGGAAGCCCGGGATGCCGGAGTCGGCGAAGAAGCGGTAGCCCCGCGTGGGGTCGGCGCTGGCGGCGTCCTCGATGGCCTGGGCGATGGTTCGGGGCGACAATGACATGCGTATCCGGCGGACGATTTACCACAGTAGCCCGGGCCAGGGCGCGCGGCGTATCATCGCCTCATGCCCCTCATCGAGACCGAGGAAGCGGCGCGCCGGCTGGCCCGCGCCATCGCGAGCGACCTGTCCCTGTACAACGAGGACAAGATCGTGGGCGGCATCCAGAACGACAACCTGTTCGAGGCACTGGCCGAGGAGATCGAGGAGGGCCGCGCCCTGTACAAGCGCCGCGTGTCGCCCGAGCTCTACCCGCGCAACTTCTACGACCGGGCCCTGGTCGACATCCTCATCAAGGCCAAGGGACACATCAAGTCCAAGCTCTGGTGAAGCGTGTACGTCGTCCCGCGTGAAGCGGGCGGCTCGCGCCTCGATCGGTTCCTGGCCGGCGTGACCGAAGTCTCGCGGGCGGAGGTGCAGCGCTGGATCGAGGCGGGGCGCGTCACGGTCAATGGCGTCGTGAAGGGCGCGAGCGCGCGCGTGACGGAAGGGGACCGCGTGGAGGCGCTGCCCATGGAGCGCCCGACCACGGAGGCGCGGCCCGAAGCGGGCGTGGAGTTCGAGGAGCTTTACGTCGACGACGACCTGGTCGTCGTGGTCAAGCCGGCAGGCCTCGTGGTGCACCCGGCGCAGGGTCACGAGGGCGGCACGCTGGTCAACGGGCTGCTGGCGCGCGGATACTTCCGCAGGGAGGATCTGGAGAACGAGGAGCACGACCGCCCCGGCATCGTGCACCGCCTCGACAAGGGGACGAGCGGCGTCATGGTCGTCGCGCGCACATCCGCCGCCCGCGAGAAGCTCAAGGCGCAGTTCCAGGCCCACACCATCGAGCGGCAGTACGAGGCCATCGTCGTCGGGGAGGCGAGGGAGGCCACCCACGCGACCCTTCACGGCCGGAACCCGCACGACCGGATGCGCTTCACGTCGAAGGTGAAGACCGGCAAGCGCGCGGTGACCCACGTGCACGTGCTCGCCCGCCTGCAGGGGGCAACCCACGTGGCTTGCACCCTGGAGACCGGGCGGACGCACCAGATCCGTGTTCACCTGGCGGAGAGCGGGACGCCGGTGCTGGGAGATCCGCTTTACGGGAGACCCCCGAGGGACGCGCGGGTGCGGGCGCTCGGCGAGCAGCTCGGGCACCAGGCGCTGCACGCACGCGTTCTGGGCTTCGTGCACCCCACGTCGGGCGCCTTCCTGCGGTTCGAGGTCGACGTGCCGGACGACTTCGTGGCGGCGTTGAGGATACTCGCGCCCGAGTGACGCCCCTCACGCCGTCGCTTCGACGCCTCCGGCCAGCAGCCCCGTGTGCCGGCGCTTCAAGAGCGACAGCGACACGAACCCCACGAGCACGGCGAACCACAGCGTCGCGAACCGCACGAGGATCATCGCTGCCGTCGCGGTCGTCGCGCCCACGTGGCCGAGCTCCTGCAGCTGCCCCTGCAACGACGTCTCGGTCACTCCGAGCCCGCCCGGCACCGGGACGAGCGCGCCGGCGAGCGTGCTGGTCGCGTAGAAGAACGTCGCGAGCCCGAGGCCCGTCTCCTGTTCGAACCCCTGCAGGATGACCCACAGCGCCGTGCACTCGAGGGACCAGGCGGCGATCGACAGCAGCGTCGGCACGACCAGATTCGACGGCCGCACCAGCGTCGCCAGGCTGTCGTACGCCTCGTGCAGCTTCGGGCCGATGCGCTTCAGGGGTCCGGGGCCGCGCTCGACGAGGCCGATGATCGCGGTCGACAGTCCGCGGCTCGACACGACCACCAGCAGCACCAGCACGGCCGCCATGCCGAGGCCCGCCCAGAGCAGACCACCCGAGAAGCCGAGCGAGCCGATGACGATGAGCACCACCACGCCGATGACGTCCGTGACGCGCTCGGCCACGACGATGGGCGCCGTGCGCGCCACGGGCACGCCGTACGTCTCGAACAGCACCAGCGACTTGAACACCTCGCCGACCTTGCCCGGCGTCACCGTGAGCACGAAGCCGCTGAGAAACGTGAGCAGGCTGTCCAGGCGCCCCACGCCGCGGATCTCGAGGCGCGCGAGGTAGAACTCCCACTTGAGCCACCGCACCATGTAGTTGCCGAAGGCGAGCGCGCACGCCGCCCCGAAGGCCCACCAGTGGAAGCGCGCGAGCTCGTCCCCCATCTTGCCCAGACCCCGCCACACCGCGAAGCCGCCGTAGACCACGACGGCCAGCAGCATCGCCACCAGGAGGCGGCGCAGGGCAAGGCTACGATTGCCGCTCACGATCCGGCCCTGCGTGCCCGCAGCGTGATAGCGAGCCACACCAGACCCCCGATGACGGTCAGCGCCGCGATCAGCGCGAACGCCCACCGTGGGGCCTCCCACCGTCCGCGGGCCAACCCGGGGTCGGGCCGGTCGACGACCTCGCTCGGCGCCGGCGCCGGTGCGCTCGTGGAGGCTGCGGGGGACATGGTCGGCGCGGCCTGCATCGGCGGGCTGTCTAGCAGACTTTGACAGGCGTTGCCCCGCGTGCTGGCTTAGCGTGTCCACCGATGGAAGGCGCGTCCGACAACGGCACCCCGAAGAGCTCCCTCAGCGATGCGCAGTTGCTCGAGGTGGCCTCCGAGGCGAGCCGCAAGCTCCGCGAGGCCATCGCCGTGCGCGTGGTCGGGCAGGAGGGTGTCATCGAGCTGATGCTCGTCGCCCTGCTCGCGCGCGGTCACGCTCTGCTGGTGGGCGTGCCGGGCCTCGCCAAGACGCTCCTCGTCGCCTCCCTGGCCGAGGCGCTCGAGCTGTCGTTCGGCCGCGTGCAGTTCACGCCGGACCTGCTTCCCGCCGACATCACGGGGACCGACGTGCTGCAGGAAGAGGGCGCGGGGCGGGCGGTGAAGTTCATGCCCGGCCCCATCTTCCATCATCTGGTGCTGGCCGACGAGATCAACCGCACGCCTCCGAAGACGCAGGCCGCGCTGCTGCAGGCGATGCAGGAACGGCGCGTGACCATCGGCACCAGCACGCACTCGTTGCCGGATCCCTTCCAGGTGTTCGCCACGCGCAACCCCATCGAGCAGGAGGGCACGTACCCCTTGCCCGAAGCGCAGCTCGATCGGTTCCTGCTCGAGGTCCACGTCGAGTACCCCAGCGAGGGCGAGGAGCGCGAGATTGCCCGGCGCACCACGGGCGTGCAGGTCGACCACGTGCCCCGTGTGCTGGGTCGCGACGAGGTGCGCGCGCTGCAGGCGCTGGTGCCGCGCATGCCGGTGACCGAGGCGGCCGTCGAATTGGCCGTCGCGCTGGGCCGGGCCACGCGCCCGCACGACCCGAAGGCCCCACGCGAGGCGCGCGAGCTGGTGAGGTTCGGGGCCGGGCCGCGGGGGTCGCAGGCGCTCGTGCTTGCCGCCAAGGCGAGGGCAGCCCTGCACGGTGAGGCGGCGGCGGACGTGGACGACATCCGCGCGGTGGTGGTGCCTGTCCTGCGCCATCGGCTCGTGCTCAGCTACCGCGCCGAGGCCGAGGGGATCCGCGACGTCGACGTGCTCGAGCGCGTCGTCTCGGCGGTGAGCTGATTCGCCTGCCCCGAGTGCAAGGGGTACACTGCAAGGTACGATGGCCGAGCGCCGCGCGCGGGAAGCCGAGGAACCGGTCGAGGAGGTCCGCAAGGCCAGCGAGCCCGTCCCCCTGCGCATCGCCGTTCCCTCCATCCCGGCCCCGCCTCCGCAGGGCCCGTGGCGCAGCTACAAGGAGACGGTCGCGCACCGCGCCCGCCGCATCGTCGAGGCGCAGCGCCCCATCCGCGTGCTGCAGGCGCTGCGCTGGGACGACTCGGTCGAGGAGCAGTTCCTCAAGGCGAAGCAGCGCGAGCTGCCCCGGGTCGACGCTGCGACGTACGAGGCGGTCGAGCTGGGCTTCGACCCGAAGGCGAAGGTCGAGGAGTTCGAGACGATCGCACGCGACATCGAGGGCGAGATCGGCCCCGAGGACGCCATAGGCCAGATCATGATCACGACGGCGCTGGAGTACCGCGACGTCGTCCGCATGCTGGCCGCCCGCGGCACCGCCAGCTTTTACGCCTGGTCTCGTCGCCTCTACGGATCGCCCAAGGACAAGTTCCCCGACGGACGGTCGACGGTGCGCGACCTCGGGCAGCTGCTGTACGGCATCCTCACGAGCGTCGACGAGTGGTCGTACCCGATGCGCTCCGCCTCGCCCGCGTACGCCCGGACCATCGAGGCCCCCGAGGCCGCCCGCATGCTGGGTGACCGGCTCGCAGGCTACTTCGACGAGAAGCTCGTCCGGGTCGAGGTCGACGATGGGATCCTCGCCGACGCTTCGGCCGGCAGCGACTACGTCAAGGTCCGCAGCGGCGCGAAGTTCAGCCCGCGCGACATCGACATCCTCGAGGTGCACGAGGGCTGGGTGCACGTCGCGACGTCGCTCAACGGCCAGGCGCAGCCGGTCGCCAAGTGGCTCGCCAAGGGCCCGCCGCGCACCACGGCCGTGCAGGAGGGCCTGGCGGCGCTCCTCGAGATGTTCACGTTCCGCACCTACCCGCGCCGCGC
>VFSW01013305.1_pt1 | contig 11443 bp, 7 predicted proteins | sample 5358111 | NCBI WGS metagenome assembly VFSW01 (sample SAMN11554181, study PRJNA540505) | mine drainage metagenome | isolation source: sediment from site ElyBrook_90M | place: USA: Ely Copper Mine, Vershire, VT | collected 2017 | reverse complement strand
AACCGCAAGCCCTCGGCCAAATGCGTTTCATCCTCGACCACCAGGATGTGGCTCACGCCCCGCTCCTCGGCAATTCAAACGTAATGGTGGTGCCGCGGGCCTCGCCTCCGCTTTCCGCAAACACGCGGCCGCCATGCGCGCGCGCGATCGAGCGCACGATGAACAGGCCCAGGCCCGTGCCCTTCACCTGGGCGAACGACCGGCCCGCCACGCGATAGAACCGCTTGAAGACGCGCTTCAAATCGTCCGGCGGGATGCCGATGCCGCGGTCGCGCACGCGCACGGCCACGTGCTTGCCGTCCGGCGCGTCCATCTCCACCGAGACGTCGATCTGCCCGCCGGAGTACTTGATGGCGTTATCGAGAATGTTCGAAATCGCCGTGCGCAGCTCCTCCGCGTCTCCATGAACCCGGAATTCCCGGCCGTTCACCGGACCCTGCCAGTGCAGCGCCTCGGGCTGCAGCCGATGCCGCGTGCGCGCCAGTTCCACGCACTCGCCCACCAGCCCGCCAAAGTCCAGGTCCACGGCGAGCCGCGTGGCGTGCTTGTAGCCCGCCTGGCCGGCCTTCAGCACCTGCTCGACCGTCCCCAGCAAGCGGTCGGTATCGTCCAGCATGGATTTGTAAAACTCCCGGCGCTGCGATTCCTCGACGTCCCGGCGCTGGAGCGTTTCCAGATAGAGGCGAATCGAGGCGATCGGCGTCTTCAATTCGTGGGTCACGGCGTTGATGAAGCTGTCGTGCTGTTCGTTGCGCCGGATCTCGCGCACCAGGAAGATGGTATTGAGGATCAGGCCGGTGATGATGGCGAGAAAGAAAACCAGGCCGAAGAACAGCAGGACGCGTTCGCTCCAGTTCAGGATGATCCAATAGCCCGTGAGCGCCACCGCGAGGGCCACCAGGGAGATGCCCAGGACCAGGAAAAAGGCCATCGTTTTGCGGCGGCTCGTGATGCGCATGGCGGCTCAGGTGGATTGTAACGCGGCGGAGCAAAAGATTCTCGCGGAGATGTTTTCAAACGGGATTTGCGTCCCGGAGGGGATTACCAGACCAGGAATCCGCCTTCGTTCATGAGGGGATCCCACCGCGCCGGCGCGTCTCCGGGCTCTCTGTGCTTTCTCTGCGTCCTCTGTGTTGCATCTCTTGCTGCATTTCACCGGCTTAACACGGAGAACACAGAGGAAACACAGAATACACCGGGAAAGACAGTGCTTCTTATGGAGCGCTGTCGCCCAACGCGATTGATTCGATTGTGTCGAAATTGGGTTGTGCAGCAGCGGGTTAAACGGAGACCAGGTCCTCGGCCACTTCGGCGGAGGGCACCTCACTGGCAGGCGTCTTGGTGGCAAGGTCCACCGCGTACACCTGCCGGGCCAGCCCAAGTTTCTTGAGCAGGGAGATGCCGTACCAGTTGAAGTCAACTTCATACCACGTCAGGCCGTGGCGCGCTGAGACCGGATGGGCGTGATGGTTGTTGTGCCAGCCTTCGCCGAACGACAGCAGCGCTACCCACCAGCTGTTGGTGGATTCATCGCGCGTCCGGAACCGGCGCGTTCCCCATGTATGCGTCGCCGAATTGACCATCCAGGTGGAATGCAGCCCCACTACCGTCCGCAGGAAAACGCCCCAGAGCAGGAACGGCAGCCCGCCAATCCCGAGCAGCACCACGCCGAGAACGATCATCGGCACGTAGTGGTATTTCGTAATCCAGATATGAAACTTGTCCTTGGCCAGGTCGGGAACGTACCGCGCCAGCGTCGAGGTGTCGTGGTGCATCGACTTGCCCACCAGCACCCATCCCATGTGCGCCCACCACTTGCCGTCCTGCGGCGAATGCGGATCGCCTTCCTTGTCCGAATACTGGTGGTGGATGCGGTGCGTGGCCACCCAGAAAATCGGCCCGCCCTGCAACGACAGCGTGCCGCACGTGGTCAGAAAATATTCCAGCCACTTGGGGGTCTTGTAGCCGCGGTGCGTCAGCAGCCGGTGATACCCCATCCCGATTCCCAGGCTGCCGGAAACCCAGTTGAGGAACACCAGCAGGAGCACAACCTTCCACGAAAAGAAGAACAGCGCCGCCACCGCCACCACGTGAAACAGGACCATGAACGTCGCGGTGACCCAGTTGATCCCGCTGTCGCCGGTAGCGCGCTTGCCCAGTTGTTCGATTCCTGCCGTCATGGTTCCCCTAATCTTGTCTGCGAATGCGGAAGCTGAAATTTGAAGCCACGCGATGTTCCCAGAATAGCAGGAGAGCCAAAACCATCTTGTAATAGTTCTGTAATACCAAGGCGAACGAGCCGTGTCAGTCAGCAGTACGTCCCCATGGATTCCGCGCGACGGCGCGGATACGAGCGGAAGACCCGCCAGCAAACCCACGGGCAGCTTGTCAATCCCCCATCTTTCCCGGATAATAAAATCTCTTCGCATCGCGGGTTTCCTCCACGGCGCTATGGTGCAACGGTTAGCACGCGGCCCTTTCAAGGCTGAAATACGGGTTCGATTCCCGTTAGCGCTACCAATCCTCCGTTTTGGAACCGCTTTCGATGAATTCCCGGCGAGTTGGAGTAGAATACATGCCGCTTCCCAGTTCAAAAGTGAGCTCTTGAATTCATCGCTCTAATAGGCAGGAGACAGCATGACCACATCCGAACAGCAGTTGGCGGCCACTACGCAATGGTTTGCGAGCCCACGTTTCGCGGGCATCGTCCGCCTCTACTCTCCGCATGACGTGGTGGAGCAACAGGGCACGATATCCAGCGACTACACCGTCGCGCGGCGCGCCGCCGAGGAATTCTACGCGCGCCTGCGCCAGCTGTTCGAGCAGCGCAAGCAGGTCACGACCTTCGGCCCCTATTCGCCGGGACAGGCGGTCACCCTGAAGCGGATGGGGATCGAAGCCATTTATCTGGGCGGCTGGGCGACTTCCGCCAAGGGTTCGTTCTCCGAGGATCCTGGTCCGGACTTGGCGAGCTACCCGCTCAGCCAGGTGCCGGACGAGGCCGCCGTGCTGGGCCGGGCGCTTCTCACGGCCGACAAGAACCAACACTTCGCGCGCACGCGGATGAGCGAAGAACAGCGCAAGGCCATTCCGGCAGTTGATTATCGGCCCTTCATCATCGCCGATGCCGACACGGGCCACGGCGGGGATGCGCACGTCCGCAACCTGATCCGCCGCTTCGTCGAGGTTGGGGTTCCCGGCTACCACATCGAAGACCAGAAGCCCGGAGCGAAGAAGTGCGGCCACCAGAGCGGCAAGGTGCTCGTCGGCGAGGACGAGCAGATCCGGCGTCTGAACGCGGCCCGCCTGCAGCTCGACATCATGCGCGTGCCGGGCATCATCGTGGCCCGAACCGATGCCGAGGCGGCGACCTTTCTCGAGAATCGTACCGACGAGCGAGACCAGCCCTTCATCCTCGGCGCGACCAACATCGAGCTGCCCAGTTATCGGATTGGCTATCTGGCCATTCTGAGAAAGCTGTTCGAACTGGGGGGCGACGTCCGTGGACACCTGCTGTTCGCCGTGTCGGAAACCGAGTACCGGGCGACCTTTGCCTGGCTCGAGCAGACCGGACTCATGAAGTTGATCCAAGAGGCTGCCCGGGGCGTCAAGCACGCGTCGCCAACCGAGCTCGACGCCGTGCTCGAGAAGATCGACACGCGCTATATGGAAGTTTGGCAGGCGGAAGCCGGGCTAAAAACCTATGGACAGGCGGTCGCCGACATAATGAAGTCCCGCGCGGCCGAAGGCGAGCGTTTCGACATGAGCCTCGAGAAATGGATGGCGTTCTCGAAACGCGCTTCCTTCTACGAAGTGCGCGAGCGCGCCAAGTCCATGGGCATCCAGGTGGCCTGGGATTGCGAGCTGCCCAAGACGCCCGACGGCTTCTATCAAATTCAAGGCGGGATCGACTACGCCATCGCCAAATCGCTGGCGGCGGCCCCTTTCGCCGACCTCCTCTGGATGGAGACCAAGACGGCGGACCTCGCGGACGCCGGAAAATTCGCGCAAGCCATCCACGCGGAATATCCCGACAAGATGCTGGCGTACAATTTGTCGCCGTCCTTCAACTGGGACACCACGGGCATGAGCGACGAGGAGATGAAGCGGTTTCCGGAGGAACTCGGAAAGCTTGGCTTCGTCTTCAACTTCATCACCTACGGTGGACACCAGATTGACGGCATGGCCGCCGAGGAGTTCGCGACCGCGCTGAAGGAGGACGGTATGTTGGCCCTGGCGCGATTGCAGCGCAAGTTCAGGCTGCTGGAGTCTCCCTATCGCACGCCGCAGACGCTGGTGGGAGGGCCACGGCTCGACGGCGCACTCACCGCGTCCACGGGACGTACCGCGGCCACCAAGGCCATGGGTATCGGATCCACGCAGTTCCAGCACCTGGTTCAGACGGAGGTTCCGCCCAAGCTGCTGGAAGAGTGGCTCGCGGCGTGGCGCAAGCACTGGGAGCTTCCGGCGAAGATGCGGGTCGAGCTGCGTCCCCACACGGCCGGCTCGGAACTGCTGGAACTCAGCGTGCTCGACGAAACCCGGGGCGAAAAACTCGCCAACATCATTTTCGCCGACGCCCAGGATCGTCGCGGCCGGAAATTCCTCCTGGTCCGCGACCAGAACACGATCGAACGGCTGCGCAAGAAGCGCATGATGGCGCTCGTCCAACTGTTTCTGATCCACCGCTATAAAGCCAGCACCGTGCACTACGTTACGCCGACCGAAGATAACGAGTTCCAGACGCAGAAGATGAAGAGTATGGGTATCTTCTCGGACGTGCAGACCGAAGTCGGTCAAATCATCGTCGCGACCGTCAACAAGCAGGTTGTCGATAATCTGCTCAAGCCTGACAGGACTGCCCTGCTGGAGATGATCCGGAAATCCTAGCCGCAACTGGCGCAGTCCCCTAGCAGGGTGCTGAAAAACCCCGGAATCTTTGTGGGTCGCGGCTTTAGCCGCGACATAAACGCCGTAAAATCATTGGGGCTTTAGCCCCTGAAGTTCTCTGGGGCGTATTTTTCAGCACCCTGCTAGGGGAAGTCCGTCGTCACCGTCGAGACGGTCCCCTTCCCGTCGTCGATTCTCAGGAGATCGACAGCATCGCGCCAGGATTGACAGAATCGAAACTCAACTTGACGTGAATAGGCGTCGCTCACTCGGCCACATAACGCCCTATCCGCAACAGTGAAATCCACGACATGCCCCGACGTCCGGTTCCAGGAAATACAGTCCTACGGAATGCCCCTCGCACTCTGTCCTCCCCGAACGCCGTTTCGGGATAACTTCCGGGTTGCCGACAAACCGCCCGGAACGTCGCCGGCGCACAAGGCCATGCCACCTCCGGCTCTCCAAAATGGTAATCTCTGGTCGGCGTGTTTGAACGCAAAGCTGTGGGAAAATCGACGAAAACAAAACCTGAACAACCCGGAACCGAGGAAATGTCCGTCTACTACTACAATCCGAGTTCGACCGACGAAGTTATCGCAGCGCACATTCGCCGGCACCGCCATACCGCGAACATTCTCAGTGAGATGGCGAACCAAAAGGGCCCAACACCGCATCCGAAGAAAGGTCCTTTGCGTCTCACCGAAGCGGAGTTAACTGCCATACGCCAGGAAGCACTGAATCACTTTTTCGACGACGCGAGGCTGTCTGAAGAACTGCGTGAAAAACGGATTCGCAATCGGGAGCGCTATGAAATCCGGAAGGCGGACGACAACTACCAAGTCGAACTGGCGGCAGTTTTGTTCGCACGAGACTGCGAAATAGCCGTCGGGAAAGCCGTTGGCGAATTCTCCGACATGCTAACCCAGGCTGTCATTGCCCGCCGCGGGCGCAAGGATTTCGCTTTGAAACTCCGCACCGAAATGTGGGCGGAGTGCCTGCGGTTCGCCATGAGATTGGCGCGATTCGAGACCGCAGGCGTGTGGATAGACAAGGCCTGGGGGACTGATCCGCGGGAAAGCCCACTGCCCCAACTTTACAAGCTTGAAAGTATTTCGGAGCAGCAAGCTGCGGCCGCGGCATTTTCAGGCAAGTTTAAGGCGAAATTCGAAGAGCGCATCCGGCATGGGTCTCCGAGTTGGTTGAATGAAGCGGACCGACGGATGGAGTTGCGATGCCTGTTGAGCAGCGCGCCGAGGTACGGAGCGATGCTAGATGGAAGCAAAAAGGCATTGGCTTCTCTTCTCATGACGAACCCTGACCTGACAGCAAAACAAATGTGTGCGAAGTTAGACGCTTACAACGAGGGGAATCCTGGGCGCGCGCCCGTTCCCATGTCGTGGAAAAGCCGCGGCGCACGCTCCTGGATTGACTCGTATGAAAGATTCCCTGAGCCAGTCAAGACCTATGTGAGTTCGGTCAGGCGGGCCATGGGTCAGCCAAAGGCACATATGTAACGAATTAGCATAGTCAGGCTAGCCAGCGAAGCAATCCATTGAGGATCTACTACTTATCTGGTGCAGGTAAGGAATGACAACCGCTGATTTGAGTTGTCGCGATTCCTGAGTTAGCGTTAGCGCCATGACACGAGCTCGAAGCGCGGCGGCCAGTAGCAGCAAGTCTTCTCTATCACTCAGCTTTTCGATGCGTGCCAATCTTGCTATCCAGCGCAACCATGGCGAAAAGGCGAGCTACCTCGTACGGCTCTTGCCCTTCTTGCAATGTCTAGTCAACATTATAAAGGTGGCACTAAAAACGGGGGCTGTTTGGATGATGCGTTCACCCTATCGGTTTTAGGTCCGGGCACGCGCGCGCTGCTCGTCGCTGATCGCGGTCCATGGCTAGAGGTTAGCGCGCTATCCACACACCTTCAGCATCGAAACTAGGCGATCCGTTTCTACCGAACATCTGGTGCGCCTGATCACAAAACGGTCGGATCACTGTATCGGTGCTGGACAAGTCGTCGATCGTCATGCACGGAAAGCGGTAGTCTCTTGCTGGTATCGGCGGTGTATGATTTTCGCCGAGGCCTCCCATTGCTGCATATCCTCCGACTAAAGGTTGCTGAAGTCGAAACATCATGCCGAGAACATAAGGAGCGCCGATTCCGGCCGCTTCGTAAACTGCAGTCGACTTCAACACAAATGAGCGCAAGTGATGATCAATCGAAGCCGGATAGAGGATATGCCCATTTCCCTCACCCGGAATTTCGCGAACAGGAACCTGAAGACTTGCGCTCACTAGGCCATTTCGGCGAAGCCTTACAGTGAATTCGTAAGCATTTTCGCGCCGTTCGAGGCCATCAAAAACATAGTCGACGTGGCCGTACACTTGTTGTCCCGCACGGCTAAACACCGCCACAGCTCGACGGACGCTTTCTCCTCGGACGTCAACTAGAAAGTCAGCAAAAAATGCAGGGATAATTCCGATTATGAGATACGGCAGAGGGGTTGGGCGGGCCACCTCAAGGAACGATTTCTGGAGAAGGTCCTCCGCCTGTTGAAGCCGGCTGGCAGTTTTCATAACGAGGTCCTTAATCTCTCGAACGGTCATGTGATAACGCTGCCGTTCGCGACGGGACGGGAAATAGATGTGCCCCTGATGCCGCACAGAATGCGGCTTGTTCGCGCTGTTCGGAACGCGTATTGCAAGCACTCGCCGCCCATCCCCAAGGACGACAGAAACCGATTCCAGCGCCAACCGTTCTTCAATAGCCTCCATTACTCGGGCGTCGTAGGCGTTTAACACGACCTCTGGATTCGGCACGTCTAAACCAAGCACTCCGTCGGGATCGGGAGCTCCGGTCGGCTGTCCGTGTTCATCTCGTCGCTCAGGAACACCCAAAAGCACAATGCCGCCGGCTGCGTTCGCGAACATGCAAACGTCGAGCAAGAATTCGCGGCTGCCCCGATCACTATCGTCGTATAACGCACCTTTATATTCCAAGTGCAGGTGCTCTGTAAGCCCGGAATCGATGAGTCGACGAACGTCGTTCTCGCGAATGTCACGAAGCGGTCTACCTTCCCATAGCATGGCTTCATTCTGAAGTCGGGAGCTGGGTTAGCGCAAGAGGTGCAGTGAACAAAGTTTTCCCGTCGTAACAGACCTCAGGCACCGGGCTCTGATCGAGCGACTACTGCGAGGATTTCTCACTTCGCGAGTCACAGGCCAACCGGAAGTTATTCCGGGCCAGAAGTCCGGTTCTGGGAAGTTGCAAGTCCCAGTGACGCTTGCGACAGATTCTGGTCGGATCACGACGCAGTCGGAAGTAATGCCAAGGATGCGGTTCCAGTTTGTTGGGGTTTGGGCTACTAATCCTCGTTGGTAATTCCCACCAACTCTGAGCGACCGATGCGCGGTTCCTGCCGGGCGGCACGGCCCGCCGGCGAACCCGCGCCATCGGCCCAACCTCACTGCGGCTCCCGGTGATTGCTTCCATCCAAAATACGAAATGGACATGCAGCGGGATGCTCGCTAGCCTGTGCAGGAATAAGGGCCCGAGGTCTTGATCTCTCGACAGGGTGGAAAGGAGCCGAAATGGCGGGAACAATCATCGATCTGGTTCTGCTCAGCACTCTTCTGGCGGCCGCCGTGCTGTGCGCGGCCGCGCCGCTCGCGTTCATGGGAGTCATGCTCTGGCGCTGGCACAAGGAGCTGGCTCAGTTGCGCCAGCCGAGCACCATCCGGCCCAAGGCTCCGCCGAGGACGGTGTCCGTTCGCCCCCCGATCCCCTCGCTGCCCGTGGATGCAGATGCGCGGCTGGACCGCCTGGCGTCCTGACCACTCGGTCTCATCTATGCGCTGCGGAACAAGTGACGCAACGAGTCGGAATTTCTCGGCCCAAATCCAACAGAGCCATGCAGAGCCGCTGATTGATTATTGAGGATGTAATTCCTGGCCGTTTCTCCGTAGGGGCGTCCCGCGGATCACGCGGGACCGTGCCCGCCTTCAGCGCATGGCTGCAGGTCCGGCGCACCCGTACGCGTCATTTCGCTTTTCACCGGGCGCTGTTGTGAAACGATCAGGCTGGCAACCCCGCAGGGCGCAGCAAGCAGCGCCCCTACAGCCGATTACTAGCAGGATGCTGAAAAATCCTGCGAGCGTTGTGGGTCGCGGCTTTACAGGTTGCGGAAAAACTCACCATCGTGTCATTCCGAACCCCGGTCGCCGTATGACCGGGGTGAGGAATCTGCTTTTGTATTGAGGTTGGCGCGAAAAGCAGATCCGTCGCTCCGCTGGATGACATGTAAACGACTTTTTCCGCAAGCTATTCTTCCGCGCTGATGCGGCCCCAGTCGGGCAGCTCCCGCCGGCCCAGCAGCGCTTCCGCGGCCCAGCGTGCCAGATGGACCGACAGCGCGACGCCGTGGCCCGCAAAGGCTCCCAGAACCACGCCATCGCGGCTCCGCGGATGCCAGGCGAAAACCGGCAGCCAATTGTCCCGGAACAGGATCGGCCCGCCCCAGTAGTGCGTGAAGTGAATTTTTTCGAGCGCCGCGTGCAGGCCCCCCACGCGCTGTCCGAGCAGCGCGATCATCCGCGAAGTCTCTTCGGCGCCCATGCGGATCTCCGCCACATCTTGCGACGCTGGCGGATCGAGCAGCCCCGCGCCCCACATGATGGAATTGTCCGGGCAGACGCGTCCCCACAGGTAGGGAAAATCAATTGTGTAGAACGGCTTCCGCTGGGAAAGTCCAATGGCGCGCAAAAGCTCTTCGCTCGCCGAAGCACTCAGCGCCACCAGCGCCAGCTTCGGGTGCGTCGAGGCCTCCAGCCCGGCCAGGGGGAGCGACAGCGCGTTGGTGGCCAGCAGGATTTTGCCCGCCGCGATTTTCTCGCCGCGGCCGTTGCCCGCTCGCCCCACAGTGCGCGCCGGCCGCTCGCCCCCCGCCACGCGGTGGACCGCCGCAGTCGCGCAGCCGCCCGGAATCTTCCCAGTCGATGGGAGAGTTCGCGAGAGGTTCGCCGCCCCGGCCAATCTCCCACGCCCCGGCGAGCGAGAGATCGCACGCAACGCGGAATTCATCCAGAGCCGACGTGAAACCCGCGAGGACGTCGCCCAGCCCGGCCAGATCGCCCGCCGCGCTTTCCGCCAGGGGGATGCCGCCGGTGCGGCCGCTCGCCCCCGCCCCGATGCGTCCCGCTTCCAGCACGGCCACCGATTTTCCGGGCGCCAACCGCTTCAGCCACGCGGCGGTTGCCAGGCCCGTGAACCCGCCTCCCACGATGGCGAAGTCCACCGAGCCAGGCAGCGCCTGCTCGGGCACCGTGAAATCAATGCGCCACGGCGGGGTGCCCCAGGGATCGCGTTCGGCGGAAGGGATCATGCGAGAGACCTCGAAAATTGAAAATCCCGGGTTGAGAGTTGAGGGTTGAGAGGCGAAAGCAAACCGGGTGCTGCAAGAGGCGCTCCCAGGTGGCCATAAGGGTCCATCGGGCGCCAAAAATGTACATTTTTGCGCACCAATGGGAGCAATATCCATGCTCCCTGTGGCACCATTTTTGCACGCTTTTGGGAGCATCAACTTTGCTCCCGTTGTCGCCATTTCTTGCGCGGCCCAACGGCTGACGCGCCCGCGGCTTGCCGCCTGCAATTCTCCGCGATTGCTTCCGCGCTCGCCTTACAGAATCGGCTCGGTCCAGTTTTCCAGCGTGCGTTTGACGTGGCTCATGAACTGATGGGCGACGGCGCCATCCACCACGCGGTGATCGTAGGACAGCGACAGGTAGACCATCGAGCGGATGGCGATGGCATCGTCAATCACCACCGGGCGCTTCTCAATCGTGCCCAGACCGAGGATCGCGACGTTGGGCTGGTTGATGACCGCGAGGCCAAAAAGCCCGCCGTACGAGCCGGGGTTGGTGATCGAAAACGTGCTCTCGGTCACTTCCTCGGGCTTGAGCTTTTTCGTGCGCGCGCGTTCGGCCAGATCGTTCATGATGCGGCCGATGCCCAGAAAATTTTTCTCCTCTGCGTTCTTGACCACGGGCACGATCAAGCCCCAGTCCAACGCCACGGCCACGCCGATGTTGCACTCCTTGTGCAGAACGATATTGGTGCCGTCCACCGACGCGTTCACCGTCGGAAACGCGCGCAGCGCCTCGACCGCGGCGCGCACGAAAAACGGCATGTAGGTCAGCTTCGTGCCGGTCTCCTGCTCGAATTTTTCCTTCATGGCGGCGCGCAGGCGGACGATTCCGGTGACGTCGGCTTCCTCGAGCGAATAGACGTGCGGCGAAACGTGCTTCGACAGCACCATGTGCTCGGCGATCCTCTGCCGCATGATGGACATCGGCTGCACGTCGTACTGGCCGAAGTACATTTTGTCGCGCAGGGCTGCGTCGGGGGAACCCGCGCCGGCCGGCGGTGGCGGAGCCGCGGGCCGAGGAGTCGCAGCGGCGGGCGCCGGCGCGGCGGGGCGCGCGGCGGCGGCGGCGCCCCCGCGGGGCGCGGGGAGCTGCGGCGTGGTGCGGCGGCCGCCCGCGCCGGGGGCGG
>VFSW01013304.1_pt1 | contig 11443 bp, 11 predicted proteins | sample 5358111 | NCBI WGS metagenome assembly VFSW01 (sample SAMN11554181, study PRJNA540505) | mine drainage metagenome | isolation source: sediment from site ElyBrook_90M | place: USA: Ely Copper Mine, Vershire, VT | collected 2017 | reverse complement strand
CTGGAAGTCACCGCCGAATCCGAAGACGGCGTCATCATGGCCCTGCGCCACCGCGAACTGCCGGTGGCGGCCGTGCAGTTTCACCCCGAGTCCATCCTGACCTCGGAAGGCGACTACGGCCTGCGGCTCATGCGCAACGTGGTCCGCCTGTACCGGCCCGCGGTGACGGCTGCCGCTATCTCATGACGGCCGCGATGCGGTACTCCTCGAACGCCAGCCCCACCAGGTGAACGCCGTCCGGACGCGCCACCAGCCGGTTGATCCGCGAGACGTGCGGCGCCGCCTGCGCCACCACCATCTCCGGTTCGATAGCGCCCCGCACCGCGGCCGCCCGCATCCCGTCCCGTTCCTCCCATCCGCGCTCCAGCGCGTGGCCGCGCGCCACCAGGCCGTCCAGCAGCGCGCGCGCGGCCTGGAATCCGGCCTCCTCCTTTGCTCCCGGCGGATTCAGCCCCAGCCACTCCGTGATCAGCCGGTAAGTGAATCCCCACAACGGCACGCCGCGCAGGTCGATGGCGGGAAAGCGGACCTCCTCGGGCAAGCCCGGCGCCGCCCGCAGCGCGTGCCGCGCCGGGTCGCGCAGCACCTCCAGCGGCGCCCACGCGGCTTCCGCCGCTTCCCGCGGATCCGGCGCCGCCGTCATCTCCGCGTCCACCCGGAACACGAAGGGCGCCACCAGCAGGAACGGCCCCGAGCGGCGGCGCGCTGTCGCCGGCGGTAGCGCCTGGGCCAGTTGCTCGCGCGCCAGGTGGATGCCGCACTCCTCCGCCAGTTCCCGCAGCGCCGTGTGCAACAGGTCGCTGTCGTCCGGGTCCCGCCGCCCGCCCGGAAACGACCAGTGCCCCGACCATGGGTCTTCCTCGCGCTCCGCCCGCCGGATCAGCAGTATGGATTCCGCCGCGCGCGCATGCACGATCGCCACCGCGGCATCGGGTTCCGCCATCACCCTCTATTGTCCGGCGCCCGCGCCGTCAATCAAAACGTCCGGCTGATTCCCAACGTGGGAACGATGTCCTCGGTGCCGCCGCGAACCCGCGCTCCCGCCGCCGCCTGAAACAAACGGTTGGGAAACGCGGTCAGGTAGTCGCGGAACTCCAGCCGCAACAGCCAGCGCGGGGAGAACGCGTACTTCACGCCGGCGCCGAAGCTCAGCAGCGGAAGCGCCTGCGACCCCGTCGCCAGCGACGCGAAATCGCTCAGCGGCCGCGCCCCCGTGATGGTCTGGGTGGCCTGGAAAATCTTCACGCCCCCGCCTGCCGCCGAAAAAATCGTCCAGCGGGACTTCCTGATCGGCGCGTGGAACACCAGTTCGGCGGTCAATGCATGCGACTGCCCGTCCAGATTCGCCTCGGCGCCGTGCGAGCGCAATTCCAGGTCGCCATCCTGGTAGAGGTAGCGCCCTTCCACGCCGAACAGGCGGCTCCAGTCCCATTCGGCCATGCCGCTCAGGGCGAACCGCGGCCCGAATCCGGCCAGCGCGGAACCACTCGCGTTGGTGATGGTGGCGTCCTGATAGAAACCGAAACCGCCGGCGGCGCCGACCTCCAGATCGCCGGCCATCGCCAGCCCCGGAAAGGCGATAATGAATACCTGAACAGCCTTCGCGACGAGTCGCATCATGGTTCGCATCCGTCAAAGGATTACAGCGATGGACGGGGATTGCCGGTGAAAGGTTTCTGGCTCGCCGCGCTGGCTTTCTGTGCTCTGCCGCTCCATGCGGCCGGGATCGTGATCGCCGGCCGCGTCGTCGACGAGAACGAGGCCGGAATCGGCGCGGTGGACATCACGCTCCGCGCCGCGGCCGGCCAGGAATGGCACGCCGCCTCCGGCCCGACCGGCGCGTTCCAGGTCCAGGTTCCCGCCGAAGGCCAGTATTTTTTCGCCGCTAAACAGGCCGGGTATCTTTCCGTACAGAACCTGGCGGTGAACGTGACCGCAAGCCTGGGCGAGGTGGTGCTCGTCCTCAATCACGCCAAGGAGGTCCTCCAGTCGGTGGACGTCAGGGCCACCCCGGAAACCGTGGACGTGGAACAGACGCAGTCCGAGCGCGAACTCACCGGCATTCAGATCATGGACATTCCCTATCCCTCCACGCACAGTCTGCGGGAGGCCATGGCGCTGATCCCGGGCCAGGTCGAAGACGCCAACGGCGGCCTGCACTTCGACGGCGGCCGCGAAAACCAGACCAACTATCTGCTGGACGGCTTCAATGTCAGCGACCCGCTCACCGGCGCCCTGCAAGCCGCGGTGAGCGTGGAGGCCATCAGTTCGCTGGATTACCTCAGCGGCCGCTATTCGCCGCAGTACGGCCAGGGCTCCGCCGGCACGCTGCAGATCAACACCCAGACCGGCGACGATAAGTTCCGCTATTCGGCGACTAACTTCTTCCCCGGCCTCAACACCGTCGGCGGGCTGCACCTGGGAGACTGGACCCCGCGCTTCAATTTCTCCGGCCCCATCGTCAAGGGCCGCGCCTGGTTCTCCGATAACCTGGACGCCGATTACAACGTCACCGTGATTCCGGGCCTGCCCAGCAATCAGAACACCACCACCGCCCTGCGCGGCAGCAACATGCTGCATTCTCAGGTGAACCTGACCCCTCGTAACATTCTTTACTCCGACTTTTTGATCGACTACGGGCGCGCCAATGAACTCGGGCTAGGCGCGCTCACTCCGCCTTCAACCACCCTCAACGAGCGCGACCACGACTATTTTCTCGGCGTCAAGGATCAGATCTATTTGGCTCGCGACACCCTTCTGGAGCTGGGTTTCGCCGAAACCATGACCTTGATGCGCATGGTGCCCCTGGGCACGGGCACTTACATCATCATGCCCAACTCCACCGAGGGGTACAACTTCCTCAACTCCACGCAGCACTCGCGGCGCGCCCAGGTCCTGACCAATCTCTTTCTGCCGTCCTGGCATCTGGCAGGCGCCCACCAACTCAAGACCGGCATCGACGTGGACCGCCTGGACTACTCGCAAGGCGCCACCCGCACCGGCTACGATCTCTATGGCGTGAGTAACAACCTGCTGCGCTCGGTCACCTTCGCGGGCAACGGCTACTTCAGCCGCCCCAACCTGACGGCGTCCTCCTATGTGACCGATCATTGGCAGGTGCGGCCATCGCTGGTCGTCGAGTTGGGCGTGCGCGAGGATTGGGACGAAATCCTGCGCCGCTGGTTGTGGTCGCCGCGCACCGCCTTCTCCTACTCTCCTTTCAAATCCGGGAGCACCCGCATCTCCGGCGGATTCGCGGTGCTCTACGACCCCACCATTCTTCAGCTTTTCGCCCGCCCCCTGGACCAGTACACCATCACCGACGTCTACTCAACGGCCGGCGCCCTGCTGCTGCCCAACGCGGTCTCCTTCTACACCCTGCCCGGCGAGCATCTCAAGGCGCCGCTCTATCAGAACTGGAGCCTGGGGCTCGACCACCAGTTTCCGTGGCATATTCGCGCCAGCTTCAACCTCCACCGCAAACGCGGCGGCGACGGCCTCGCCTACGTCAATACGCTCCCGGCGCCTATCGCCGCGCCTGCGGACATCGCCGCCGCCTACCACGCCGCCAATGTGGAGCAGATCTTCACCCTGACCAGCTCCCGGCACGATCAGTACGACGCCGCCCAGGTCATCGTGCACCAGTCCATCGGCGGCCGCTATGAGTGGATGGCCAGTTACACCCGCTCGCGGACTTACTCCAACCAGGTGCTGGACCCGTCCCTCGAACAGACTCTCCTCATCGGGCAGAATAACTCCGGACCCATGCCCTGGGACGCCCCCAACCGCTTCCTGGGCTGGGGCTATCTTCCCACCTTTTGGAAGAACTGGGCGCTCGCCTACCTGGTCGAGGAGCGCACCGGCTTCCCCTTCTCCATCCAGCACGACACCGGTCAACTCATCGGCTCGCCCGACTCCTACCGTTATCCCTCGTATTTCAATCTGAACCTGCACCTGGAATGGCGCGTCCACTTGGGTAAGTACCGCTTCGCCATCCGCGGCGGCCTCGACAACCTGACCAACCACAAGAACCCCACCGTGGTGAACAACATCATGGAGTCGCCCAATTTCCTGACCTACTACGGAAGCGAGGGCCGGCACTTCGTGGCGCGCTTGCGCTGGCTGGGCAAGGAGTAAGTGCCCGAGCTGCCCGAGATCGCCGCCTGCATCGAAGCGGCCCGCGCGTCTGTCGCCTATCGCCCTCACCGGCAAGCTCACCGCCGAAGAAATCGCGCGCCTGCATGCCGCCGCGCGCGACACCCTCCGGCACTGGCTGGACCGCTTGTGCGCTCGGGCCCGCCGCGAGTTTCCCGAAAAAGTCACCGCCTTCCGTGAGGGCATGGCCGTCCACGGGCGCTACGGCCGGCCTTGCCCGCGCTGCGGCGAAACCGTTCGGCATATCCGCTATGCCGGCCGGGAAACCGATTACTGCGCGGTTTGTCAGACTGGAGGCAAGCTGCTGGCCGACCGAAAATTCGCGGCGGGGGCTAACCAAAGCCATAATAACCAAAGACACTACATGGTATCCGCACCGGCGGCCGGCCGCTGCTAAACCGTTGTCACGGCGGGAATTCACCATCTGACTCGGCGAAAAGCCGCGGTCCTCGTTCCCGTGAATCGCACCGTTCGCAGGGCCGAGGATAGTCGTAGATATATTGACAGCGGTCAGTCACCGGGTTGACTATTTGGTTGGAGTATCCTTAGCGGTTGCGGGAGCGTGCCACGTGAGAACGAACTCTTGCTCAAGCATCATGTGCGCGGGGAGGCGCGGCTACATCCTGATCGCGCTGATGCTCTCGTTAGTCTTCCTCCTCGGCATGGTGGGGCTGGCCGTGGACGTCGGACGGATGTACGTCGCCAAGGGCGAGACGCAATCGTTCGTGGATTCGGCGGCGCTGGCGGCGGCCGCGAAGTTAGACGGCACTTCCGCCGGAATCACGCGGGCACAAGCCGCGGTGGCCAGTGACCCGGGAACGTGGGGGTTTGGCCTGAATACCTTCAGCGGCGTCACCACCAACTTCGCGACGTCCCCCGGCGGGCCGTGGGTAGCCGCGCCCGCCTCGCCGGGTGCTTACTACTTCGCCCAGGTTTCCACCACCGTGAGCCTGCCGATGTATTTCATGCGCTTGCTGGCTGGGTCCACCGCTCAGGTCGGCGCGCTCGCCGTCGCAGGCAGGTACCAGGTGACCGATCTGGTCAACGGCGGGGAGTTTCCATTTTCGCCTTACACGCGCGCCACTTCGCCCAGTCCGGACAGCACCACCGACCCTTATGGCTACGCGATCGGAGACCAATACACCCTGCGCTGGGGCGCTCCCGGTACGCGCACCACTTGCGGCACCGACGCCAACAATACGCTGCCGAGTAACGGCAAGATACGGGGATATTGCTGCGTCAGTCAGAGCGCGGCGAGTCTGCGCCAGGCCATCGTGGGCGGAAAAACCGATCCGGTGACCATCGGCCAGCCCATGCCTATGGACAACGGCGCCAAAAATACGGAAATGAGCGCCATCGCCATGCGCGTCGAGGAGGACACCGACACCTCCTCGACCACGTATGCCCAGTACCTCGCGGCCGGGACAGGAAACGGAGAGCGCGTGGTGGTCGTGGCCGTGAACGGTGGCCCCCCGCAATACACCGCCCTGGGGTTCGCGGGCTTCTTCCTGCTGAATGACAGCGCTTATACCGGGCTCAAGGGAAACGACTCGGCTTGCGCCGAGTATATCGGCGCGTGGGTAAAAGGCGTCACTCCGCAGCCGGGCGGCTCCGGAGCTTACCACCTGAAGCTATATCAATGAGACCCGCAACCAGACCGAACGGCCACGCCATCGTCGAGCTCACCTTCAGTCTGCCGCTGCTCATCGGCCTGTTCCTGGGGACCTGGCAGTTCGGCTGCGCCTTCTACAACTACTCCAAATTACAGCAGGCGGTGCGGGATGGTGCGCGCTACGCCTCCATGGCCACTTACGACTCCGCGAATTCGACTCCCAGCGCCGCCTTTCAGACCGCTGTACAAAATGTGGTCGTCTACGGCGATCCGTCGCCCCCGGCCAGTCCCCCTCCCGTTCCGGTCGCTCCGGGCCTCACCACCAGCAACGCCGTTCTGACCGTGACCTTCACTTCCGGCGTTCCTACCGCCGTGGCGGTGGCAATCAACAACTACCAATTCCCGGTCTATTTTGGCACCGCCACATTGATCAATAAGCCCGCCGCCTGGTTTCCTTACGTGGGCACTTTCGGACCACCATGAGCAACGCGGCAAAATCGAGTCCGCGTGGGACAGGCGTGCGAGGCAACGCCATGCTGGAAGCCTGTCTGATCACGACCATTTTCCTGACCCTTGTCTTCGGGTTATGCGATACCGGCTGGGAGCTTTTCTTCCACCATACGTTGATGAACCAGGCGCGCAGCGCGGCCCGTTATGGAGCGGTCAACCCCGGAAGCACGCCCGCGATTCAGAACGTGGCGCTCTACAACGCCACTACGGGCAGCGGGCCAGGGGTGTTCGGACTGACTGCGGCGAACGTTAACGTCACTCGAAGCGGCACGCCTGGAGGAACCGACGACCGCATCGTGGTGACCATCACCGGGTACCATTACACCCTGGTAACGTTCGTTTGGGCCGGCGCCCACGCCGGACGGGACATCATTATAGGCATGCCGGTCGAGAATTGATGGGCGCGCCCGGCCGCCATCAGAACGGCACGTCGTCGTCCGTGATGCCCTGGTTGAAGGCCGGCTCGTCGGGAGGCGCCGCCTGGCTGGGAGCGGCGGCCGGACGCCCGGCGCTGCGCGGCATCGACACGGGTTGCTGGCTGTACTCATCGGGCGCCCCGCCGGCGTCCTGCCGGCTGCCCAGCAGCACCAGGTGCTCGCAGACCACTTCGGTGGTGTACACTTTCTTGCCGTCCTTATCGTCGTAGCTCCTGGTCTCCAGGCGCCCTTCCACGTAAACCTGCTTGCCCTTCAGCAGGTAGTTGGCGACGTTTTCCGCCCGCCAGTACTTCACGCGGTGCCAGTCCGTTTGTTCCTTCCATTCTCCGGATCCCTGGTCCTTCCAGCGGCGGGTGGTCGCCAGGGAAAAGGTGGTGACGGACGTGCCCGAGGACGTGAACTTCGTTTCCGCATCGCGGCCCAGGTTGCCGACCAGAATGACCTTATTGACGGATCCCATATGGCCGCACTGTAACACTTTTCGCGCGGGTGTGCTGCACCAAAGTTTTTCCCTGAGTCCAAAAGTTCGACCTTTCCGTCCCGCCGCCGCCGCGCCTGCGCCGCGCCAGGTTGCACATATTGATGGCCCGTTCCCCAGCCGCCCCTTTGGCCCGGCGATTGCTCCTCCACAACGAAAATGATAATTCGCACATGGTCCGTACTGGCAGTGCTGGTGCTTGCGATGGGGATGGCCCAGGCCACCGTCCTGCCGCCGTCGGGCTCCGGTCCGGTTCCCGGGAGCGTGTTCGGAACGCCCGTCAGCGGCCCCTTTCTGGCCGATACCGGCACCCAGACCTTCACCGCCACCAACTCGCTCGGGCAGACCACCATCGAGGGATTCTACCGGGCCACGGTCTACTCCGATCCCGGCAACAACTTCTGCGCCGGCTGCCTTGATTTCTTCGTCGAAGTGTCCAGCGATTCGTCGTCCCTGGACGCCATCGAGCGCATTACCGAAGCCTCCTTCGGCAAGTTCCAGGTGGATGCCGGTTACGTGGTCACCGCCCCGGGCAACGTGGCCCCCTCCACCGTGGACCGCAGCAGCAACGGCGGCGTCATCGGCTTCAACTTTACCCAGCCCGCCGGCGTCCAGCCCGGACAGTCCACCCAGGTGCTGGAGATCGAAACCAATGCCAAAATGTTCGTGGCGGGCACCCTGCAGATCATCGATAGCAGCGTGGCCTCCGTCGCGGCCTTTGCGCCCGGGTGCGTGCCGGAGGCCAGTTCCATCAGCATGACCCTGCTGGGCGGAGCCCTGCTGGGTTTCGCCTTCATCGCGCGACGGCGGCGCGGCGCGTAATCCCCGCGAGCCGCGCTGCTGATCCACCAAGGCCATGTTTCCTATCCCGCCCGTGGCATCCGAACATCCTGAGCTATCGCCGTTGTCGCTGGCGCGCATGCTGTGGAAGTCGAAGCTGCTGGCCGGCCTCGTCTGGATCTTTCTTTGCCTGCTCTCCGGCGCCGCGGTCTACAGCATCCCGGCGATGTATAAGGCCGAGGCGGTGATCCTGGTGGACAGCCAGAGGGTGCCGGAGCGCTACGTGGCCTCCACCGTCAATGCGGACGTGCAGGACCGCCTGGCCACCATCTCGCAACATATTCTCTCCAGCGGCCGGCTGCAGAAGATCATCAACGGCCATCGTCTTTACCAGGCCGAAAAGGCGCGCCTCTCCCCGGAAGAGATCGTCGAGCTGATGCGCAAGGACACCAAGATCACCCTGGAGCGAAGCTGGAGCCAGGAACGCACCAGCGCCTTCCGCATCGCCTATCAGGGTCTCGATCCGGTGACCGTCGCCGACGTGGCCAATCAGATCGGCAATCTCTTTATCGAGGAGAACCTGCGCACCCGCGAGAACCACGCCGAAGGGACTTCCGAGTTCCTCGAGGAGCAATTGCAGCAGGCCAAAAAAACGCTGCATACGCTGGAAACCCAGTTGGAGGATTACAAGCTCAAGCACCAGGGCGCATTGCCGGAGCAGCAGAACTCGCTGGCCGGAGCGCTGGCGCGCTGCGAGGCCGAGCTGGCCGGGAATCAGGACGCCATCAACCGCGCCGAACAATCCAAGGCGCTGCTCACCGGTTCGCTGAGCATGGCGGAATCCACCGCCCGCGTGCTGGAGCGGAGCGCGCGGCCGGGTATCGCCCCGGCATCAGAGGCGGGCACGGGCCAGACCTCCGCGGCGCTGCAGGCGGAGCTGGATCTGCTGCGCTCGCGCTACACCGAAGAACATCCCGACGTCCAGCGCCTCGAAAAGCTGGTGGCCCAGGCGCGGCGGTCGGAAAAGGCGGCGCCACGCGAGAACCCGGCGGCATCCCCGGCGGCCGGCGGCATCGACCTGCTGCAGCAGCGCGAGCGCATCGCGCGGCTCAAGACCGAGCTGGACCTGGCCGGACGCGAGATCGAGCGCGCCAAGATGGAGCGCCGGCAGATCCTGGCCAGAATGGCGGCCATGCAGACCCGCCTGGACGCGCTTCCGGTCCGCGAGCAGGAGTTGACCGCGCTGTCCCGCGATTATGAAATCGCCAAGGCCAACTACAAATCGCTGCTCGACAAACGCATCGCCGCGGACATGGCCACCGACCTGGAGCGCCGCCAGCAGGGCGAACGATTCACCATGATCGATCCGGCCCAGCCGCCCGTGAAGCCGTTCTCCCCGGACCGCGCCCAATGGCTGGGTGTGTGCGCGGCCCTGGCGCTGTTGATCGCCGTGGCCGCGGGCGTGGCGCGCGAGATGCAGCGCAACGTGTTGCTGGGGGAATGGGAACTGCCGCCCGGCGTCGCCATTCTGGGCCGCATCTCCCCCATCGCCCCTCCCGCCCCGGCGCGCGGCTCCGCGCCCGTGCCGTCCTAGGGCCGCTATGTACGAAGAATTCTTTCATCTCTCCAAAGCGCCCTTTTCCATGACTCCCGACCCGGAGTTTCTCTTCCTGGCGCCCACCCACCGGGAGGCCCTGGCCGGCCTGATGTTCACCGTGCTGGGCCGCCGCGGCGCGGCCGTGCTCACCGGCGAAGTGGGCGCCGGCAAGACCACCCTGCTGCGCAAGCTGATCCGCTCCGTGCCCCCCGCCCAGGCGCGCTTCTGCTCGGTCTTCAGCACCAACGTGCCCCCCGCTGAATTCTTCGAGCTCATCCTGATCGGCTTCGGACTCGCCGTGCAAGGGCGCGGCAAGGCGCAACTGCTGCTCCAGTTCTGGGAGTTCCTCATGACCTGCGACGACGAGGGCCGCACTCCCGTCCTGCTGGTGGATGAGGCCCACAAGCTCTCGGCCGAATTGCTGGAAGAGGTGCGCCTGCTGATGAACTTCGAAACCGCCGAGCGCAAGCTGCTGCAAGTGGTGCTGGCCGGCCAGAACGAACTGCGCGACCTGTTGCGGCGGGAGGATCTGCGCCAGTTGCGCCAGCGCGTCTCGGTGCGCCTGGATATCGTGCCCCTGCAGCCGGCCGAGGTGGAGCAGTACATGCGCCACCGCTGGCATCAGGGCGGCGGCAACGGCAACTTCCCCTTCGTTCCGGAGGCCGTGCACCTGGTGGCCCAGGCCTCCCAGGGAATTCCGCGCGTCACCAACGCCATTTGCGATATCGCGCTCTTGCGCGCCTACACCTCGGAGACGGCCTCCATCGGCCCGGAAACCGTGCGCGAGGCGCTGGCCGTGCTGGAACTGGGCGAACCGCCGGCCGGTCCCCGCCTCCCGCTGCCGCAAGTCACCGGCGGCATGGCGGCACCGCTGCGTAAAGCGCCCGCCCCATCCGAACCTTCGCCGCGCCGTCCCTGGTGGAGCGGCGTCTTTCCGGCGGCCGGGAGACGAGCATGAGCACCATTTTCCAGGCGCTGGACACCAAGGCCCGCTTGATCCCCGGCGACACCGCCGCCCCTTCCCCGCGGCCCACCCATAAGCTGGACCCCGGCATCCGCGTGCTCCCCATGCAGCTTGCCGAATCCTCGCCGATGCTGCCCTACGACGGTTCCAGCCCCCGCGCCGGCGAGCAGTACCGCGCCGTTCGCACCAATCTTCTGCAGCATCCCGATGCGCCGCGCATGCTGGTGGTGTGCAGTTCCGGCTCGGGCGACGGCAAGACCCTCTCCGCCGTGAACACGGCGGGCGCGCTGGCCATGAAAGGCGAAACCACCGTGCTCCTGATGGACGCGGACCTGCGCAATCCCAGCCTGGCGCGCACCCTCGGCTTGCCGGAAGATCCCGGCCTGGCCGATGTGCTGCACGGCGATTGCCGCCTGGAGGACGCCATCGTCCGCACCGCGCAGTTCCCCAATCTCTACGTCCTGCCGGCGGGCAAGGCCCGGCGCAATCCGGCCGAATTGCTGGATTCCGCGGCCTGGCACGAGTTGTGCGCCCTAGTGAAGAACAGCTTCCGGTTCGTCCTGGTGGATACGCCGCCCATCGCCGCGGTGACCGATTACGACCTGGCGCAGGCCGAGGCCGACGGCGTCATCTTCGTGGTGCGGCCGGATCATTCCGACCGCAGCTTGTGCCTGGCAGCCTTGCGCAAGGTGCATGCCACCGGGAAACTGACCGGCGTGCTGATCAATTGCGCCGAGGATTGGTTCCTGTACAAGCGCTACGGGCGGTATCCCTACCCGTATTGCAGTCCCGGCGCGTAGCGGCCGCGGAGGACCCCCCAAAAAAGTTAAGGCCCCGGCTGGGTATCCGGGGCCATGCACTCAGAGGGTTGGCGGCGGGAGGGGACTCGCCGCCAGGGATGCTGTCTGTA
>VFSW01013303.1_pt1 | contig 11443 bp, 12 predicted proteins | sample 5358111 | NCBI WGS metagenome assembly VFSW01 (sample SAMN11554181, study PRJNA540505) | mine drainage metagenome | isolation source: sediment from site ElyBrook_90M | place: USA: Ely Copper Mine, Vershire, VT | collected 2017 | reverse complement strand
GGGTCGAGGAGGACGGCAGCGCGCTCATGACCGACGAGACGTTCGGCCCCGTGCTGCCCATCGCCGTCGTCGACGGCGCGGACGAGGCCATCGCACGCGCCAACGCGTCTCGCTACGGCCTGACGGCGAGCCTGTGGACGAAGAACAAGACCAAGGCTCGCATCCTGGCCCACAAGCTCCGCGCGGGCGTCGTCACCATCAACAACCACGCGTTCACCGGCGCCATCCCGGCGGCACCGTGGAGCGGGCACGGCGAGACCGGATGGGGGATCACCGGCTCGACGCTCGCGCTGGATACCTTGACGCGCCCACGGTTCGTCCTCGTCGACGCGAGCCGAGGCAAGCGCGAGCTCTGGTGGTACCCGTACACGCCTGCGCTGCGCGACGTGGCCCTGGCGATGGCCACGCTGCGCTGTGGAACGGCGGGCCTCTTCGCCCGGGTCGGCGCCCTGTTCCGCCTCGTCGGCGCCATGGTCCGGCGGCTGCGCGGCGGCTGACCTCAGTAGCTGATGCAGGATTCCACGCGCACGGGGAGCAACCGCTCCCGGCCGCCCAGGAACGACAGCTCCACGACGAACGCGTAACCGACCACGTACCCGCCCTGCTTGTGCACGAGATCGGCGGCGGCGCGGGCCGTACCACCGGTCGCCAGCACGTCGTCGACGACGACGACGTGCGCCGACTCGCGGATGCTGCCCTTGTGCATCTCGAGCGCGTCGCGGCTGTACTCGGTGATCATCTCCACGCGGTCGACCGACGCGGGTAGCTTGCCGGGCTTGCGCACGGGCACGAAGCTCGCGTTGAGCCTGGCGGCGAGCGCGCCGCCGAAGATGAAGCCGCGCGCCTCGATGCCGACGATGACGTCGACGTGCTCGCCGATGAACCGCTCGGCGATCCCGTCGAGCACGATGTGCAGGGCGCGCGGGCTGGCGAGGAGGGGCGTGATGTCCTTGAAGTTGATCCCGGGCCGGGGGAAGTCGGGCACGTCGCGGATCAGCGCGCGGCAGTACTCGAAGCTCGACACCGGCCGCGTGACCGACGCCGGCACGGGCGCCGGGGCTCGCTGCACCGCCTTCTTCGCGGGGGCCTTCTTCCTGGGAGTCGGGCGGGTCGTGCGCTTCTTCGCGGGCATGCGTCAGCTCCTGGGGCGGGTGAGGGCGGCGGCCAGCGGGCCCGTCACGGTCTGCTGGCGCGTGTCGGTCAGATCGAGCACCAGCGGCGTGATCGACACGGCGCCGTCGTCGTACGCATCGGTGTCCGTTCCCGGGTCGCGCTCGTGGCGCACGCCGGGGCCCCCGAGCCACAGGTACTCGCGCCCGCGCGGATCGCGGCGGAAGTCGACGACCTCTTCGTAGATGCGCGCGCCGAGGCGCGTGGCGCGCACCTCGCCGGTCCAGCGCTTGGGCACGTTGACGTTGAGCAGCACGCCCTTGCCGACCGGCACTCCCGCACCTTCCGGAGCCGCGAGCGACTGGAGCAGGCGAAGGCCGATGTCCACGCACAGCTTCGCCGTCTCCTGCAGGTCCGCGGCGCCGTGCGCGCTCGTCGCGACGGCGGGGATGCCGCGCAGGGCCCCCTCGCGAGCCGCGGCGACGGTGCCCGAGTAGAACGCATCCTGCCCCAGGTTCATCCCGTGGTTGATTCCGCTGACGATGAGGTCGGGGCGCCGCGGGAGCACGCGCGTGCCGGCGTGCAGCGCCACGTAGACGCAGTCGGCCGGTGTGCCGTCGAGCGCGAACAATCCAGGCTCGACGGCGCGCAGCCGCAGCGACCGGTGCAGGCTCAGCGAGTGGCTGGACGCGCTCTGCTCGCTCTCGGGGGCCAGCGCCACGACGTCCGCCACCTGGGCGAGCGCCTCGCGCATGGCCCGCAGCCCCGCGCTCGAGTGCCCGTCGTCGTTCGAGAGCAGCACCAGCGGTCGCATCGCGAGTGACATACCCCAATACCTCCCGGGCTGTCTTCTCGTACACTCGGTGGCCCGTGGTCCCGACGCGCAAAGAACCGCTGGTCGAGGTCCTGCACGGCGTCCCCGTGGCCGATCCGTACCGATGGCTCGAGGACAGCGATTCGGCCGAGGTCCGCGCCTGGGACGAGGCTCAGACCGCCATGGCGCGCGAGTGGCTCGATCGGCTGTCGGCGCGCGAGAGCCTGCGGGAGCGTGCGCGGGCGCTTCTGTCGGTGGGTCACGTCGGCGCGCCGATCTCGCGCAGGACCGTGTCGGGCGTGCGTCGCTATTTCCACGTGCGCCGCGAGGGCTCGCAGGAGCAGGCCGTGCTGTGCGTGCGCGACGGCCTCGACGGGGCCGACCGCGTGCTCATCGATCCCGCCCCCCTGTCGGCCGACGGCACGACGGCCATCGACTGGTGGGTCGTCTCGAGCGACGGCGCGCGCGTGGCCTGGGGCCTGAGCGAGGCCGGAAGCGAGGAGAGCACGCTGCGCGTCCGCGACGTCGCGACCGGGCAGGACCTGCCGGACCGTATCCCCCACACGCGCCACGCGAGCGTCGCCTGGATGCCCGACGGGGAGAGCTTCTACTACACGCGCTACCCCGCGCCGGGCGACGTGGCACCGGGGGACGAACGCTATTTCTGCAAGGTCTATCGCCACCTGCTGGGCCAGGACCCGGCCCGCGATGAGCTCGTGTTCGGAGAGGGCCGCGACAAGCTCGATATCCCGGCGGTCGTCGCGGCCCCCGGCGGGCGCTGGCTCGTCGTGCGTGTGCACATGGGCTGGCAGAAGAGCGAGCTCTGGGCGCGCGATCTGGGCACGCCGGGCGCACCCTTCGTCGCAGTCGCTCGAGGCTCGGAGGCCCTGTACGAGCCCGTCCCGATGGACGACGTCCTCTACGTGCTGACCAACGAGGGCTCGCCGCGCTACCGCCTCGTCGCCGTCGACTGGAACGACCCGTCGCGGCTGCGGTGGCGCGAGCTGCTCCCTGAAGAGGGCGACGTGCTCGCGGACCTGACTGTCGTGGGCGGCGGCGATCGCGTGCTGGTTGCCACGTACCTGCACGAGGCCACGGCGCGGATCGAGCGATTCGACCGCGATGGCAGGCCGCTCGGGCCGGTGCAGCTGCCCGTGCTCGGCTCGGCCGCCGTCGCGGGGGCCCATGACGCGGCCGAGGCATTCGTCGAGCTGACCTCTTTCGCGACTCCATGGAAGGTGCTTCGCGCGGACGTGGGCACGGGCGCAACCACCGTGTGGGACCGCGTCGGCGTCGGCTCGTCGCTGCCTGCCGTACGCGTCTCGGTCCTGCACGCGACGAGCAAGGACGGCACGCGGGTGCCCATGTTCGTCGTCGAGCCCGCCGCCGCCGCGCGCGACGGAGGACGCCCCACGGTCCTCTATGGCTACGGCGGCTTCAACATCGTCCAGTCGCCGAGCTTCAGCGCACGTGCCCTCATGACCGTGGAGCGTGGCGGGGTATGGGCCGTCGCGCTCCTCCGGGGTGGAGGCGAGCTGGGTGAGGAGTGGCACCGCGCGGGCATGCTCGACCGCAAGCAGAACGTGTTCGACGATCTGTACGCGTGCGCGGAGACCCTGTTCCGGGAGAGGGTCACGCGTCCCGGGCACCTCGGCATCGTGGGCGGCTCGAACGGCGGGCTGCTCACCGCCACGGCAGTCACCCAGCGCCCGGAGCTCTTTCGAGCCGCGCTGAGCCTCGTCCCGCTCGCCGACATGCTTCGCTACCACCGCTACCGCATCGGCGCCCTCTGGACCGCCGAGTACGGAGATCCCGACGACGCTGCAGCGTTCGCCTGGCTCCACGCCTACTCGCCCTATCACCACGTGAGCGACGACGTGCGATACCCCTCGATGCTGCTGACGACGGCCGAGAGCGATTCGCGCGTCGATCCGATGCATGCCCGCAAGATGGCGGCGCGCCTTCAGGCCGCGCAGGCCGATGCGACCCACCCGGTGCTCCTGCGGGTCGAGAGCCGGGCTGGGCACGGCGCCGGCAAGCCCGTCGCGAAGCTGGTCGAGGAGCTGGCCGACGAGATGGCGTTTCTCTTCCACGAGCTTTCCCTCGGCTGAGAAGGCATTCTGCGCCCCTTTCTGGACGTCCGTTCAGTGCCGAGCTAGGGTGCCCTCATGAGCACCGACACCACGGTTCTGCGAGCCATGCTGAGGCTTTCCCGCCGCCGCGAGGTGGCCGACGAGGACGCGCTCGCGGTGCGTTCCGGGCACCCGCGGGCGTCAATCCGCAACGCTCTACGTCGACTCGAGGCCCAGGGCCTCGTCGAACGTCGCCCCCGCCTGCCCCCACGTCTGACCATGACGGGACTCGCCGTTGCGGTGGCGCTTCTGCCCCCGCCCGCCGCGCGCCCGGCCCGGCGGCCCCGGCGCGATTCGCGCGCGGCATGATGGTCGGTTCGTCGTGGTAACAAGGCCTCGTGGCGGCCAGGGCGACTTACGAGCAAGGACGGCAGGCTCGTAGCGGCGAGGTCACCTCGCTCGAGGGGCGGGCCCGCGTCATCGGTACCGTCCGCCTGGCGCTGTCCGCAGCGGCCGTGGTCCTGGTCGGCGTGCTCGTCTGGGGACACATCGGGAGCTGGGTGGGCGGCGCCATCGGTGTGGTGGTGGTCGTCTTCGTCGCGCTCGTCGTGGCGCACGCGCGGGTGATCGATGCGAAGGAACGGGCGGCCGCGGCGCTGAGGTTCCACGAACGCGGGCTGGCGCGCATGGACCACGCCTGGGAGAGGTTGCCGGCCACGAGCGAGCGGTTCAGGACGGGCGACCACCCGTTCGCGGCCGACCTCGATGTGTTCGGGCGCGGCTCCATCATGCAGCTCACGGATGCGACCGAGACACTCTTCGGCGAGGAGCGGCTCGCGAGGCTGCTGTCCCTCGAGGATCCCGGCGTGTGGCCCGACGAGGTCGCGGCGCGGCAGGCGGCCGTGCGCGATCTCGCTGCGAGGCCTGCATTTCGCGAGGCCCTCGCGACGGCAGGAGGCGTCCTGGCGGACGAGAAGCCCGATCCGTCGGCGCTGCTCGGCTGGGCCGAGGCCCGGGACGCGCTCCCGCAGGGGATTCGCGCAATCGGCTTTGCCGCGCCGGCCTTGCTCGTGGCGATCGCCGTGGGGGGGCCTGCCATGGGCGCGCCGCCCAGGGCGATCTGGCTCGCCACGGGCATCGCCATCGCGCTGGGCGCGTGGATCGGCGTCCGGCTCTCGCCGCTGCTCTCGGCTGCGTCGGCGAAGGAGCAAGCCGTGTCGCGCTGGCGAGGGATGATTGCAGCCATCGAGAAGGAGCCGTTCGACGCGCCGCTGTTGGTGGGCCTGCGCGAATCGCTCGGCGCCAACGGACGCAAAGCCAGCGACGAGATCGCCGCGCTCGCGCGCATCGTGGGGTTCGTCGACGCGCGGCGCAACGAGGTCTTTCGGCTCCTGGTCGGACCGCTGGTCATGTGGGACGTCCACTGCGCAGCCGCGCTGCTACGCTGGCGTGGGCGGGCCGGGTCGCACGTGCGCGCATGGCTCGACGCCCTGGGCCAGATCGAGGCGCTGGCGAGCCTCGGGGGCTTCGCCTTCGAGCACCCCGCCTTCGCATGGCCCGAGCTATCGGCCGAGCCGCGGCTCGAGGCGCGAGCGCTGGGGCATCCGCTCGTGGCCGATGACAAGCGTGTGGACAACGACGTCTCGCTGCCGTCGGCCGGGCGAGCTCTCGTGGTGACCGGCTCGAACATGTCCGGCAAGAGCACCCTGCTCCGGGCGCTCGGCGTGAACGCGGTGCTCGCGATCGCGGGGGCGCCCGTGTGCGCCAGGTGGGCCCGCCTCGGGGCTCTGCGGGTCGCGACGAGCATGCGCATCGAGGACTCGCTCGAGCAGGGCGTCTCGCACTTCTACGCGGAGCTGCGTCGCCTCAAGCGCGTGATCGACCTCGCGCGCTTGCCGGAGCGCGCCCCGGTGCTGTTCCTGCTCGACGAGATCCTGCACGGGACCAACTCGCGCGAGCGCGTGCTCGGGGCATGCGCGGTGGTCCGCGAGCTCGTCTCGCGGGGCGCGCTCGGCGCGGTCTCCACGCACGACCTCGGTATCACGGCACTGGGCCAGGAGCTGGGAGGGAAGGTCGAGAACGTGCACTTCGAGGAGCAGGTACAGGACGGTACGATGACCTTCGACTACGTGCTTCGGCCCGGCATCGTCCAGAGCTCCAACGCCCTTCGTCTGATGCGCGCGGTGGGCATCGACGTGGTCGAGGTGCCGTGACTAGAATCCCCGCCAATGGGTGAACCCGAGAAGTCAGTCGTGCGCGTCATGGTCGGGGCGATCACGCTCGTGAAGAGCAAGACGCTCGAGGAGATCGCCAAGGTCGTCTGCGAGGAGGTCACCGGGGCGGGCTACAAGCTGGTCCGGAGCGTGACCGTGCACGGCGAGGTCCCCGTCATCCAGCAGCTGATCTCGAACGTGTCCAATGACAACGAGGCCGACGTCATCATCCTCGTCGGCGGCACGGGCTTCGGGCCGCGTGACCATGCCTGCGAGGCGATCGATGCCTACGTGGAGCGGCGCATCGAGGGATTCGCCGAGGCCTACCGCAACCTGCTCCGCGGGCCGATGTCGCCGGCCGAGGCTTACCGCAGCGATGCCGGGCCGTCTGCGGAGCTGGGGGCTCACACGTGGCTCGTGAGGGCCACGGCCGGCGTCTACAACCAGTGCCTCGTATTCGCGCTGACGGGGCGCCTGCAAGACGTCCGCTCCGCGGTGCGCACCCTCATCTGCCCTACGCTCGCCGAGGCCGTTCAGATCGCCACCGGCAAGCTGCGCCCGGTGCACCTGCGCGCCTGACCCTCACATCTCGTCCACCGTGAAGGCGACGAAGTCCGCGATGGACGTCGTGCCGCAAGCGAGGGCCACCAAGCGGTCGAGCCCCAGAGCGTTGCCTCCGCTCGGGGGCACGCGGGCGAGCGCCTCCAGGAAACGCTCGTCGAGCGGGTAGACGGGCAGGCCGCTCGCCCGTCGTGCGGCCTGGTCGCTCTCGAGCCGCGCCCGCTGCTCGACCGGATCGACCAGCTCGCCGAAGCCGTTGCACAGCTCGACGCCCGCAACGTAGAGCTCGAACCGCTCGGCGAGCTCGAGGTCGCCCGGCTTCCTGCGGGCGAGCGACGCCTGGGCGGCGGGGTAGTCGACGAGGAAGATGCCATGGTCCAGCTTTTCGATCCCGGGCTCGACGAGGTCGACGAGCGCGCGGAAGTAGCGGTCCTCGTCGCGTGCCGCTGCCTCGAGCGTGGCCGCGCGCGACCAGCCGGCGAAGCGCTCGAATGCGGCGCAGACGCCGAGCCGCTCGAAAGGCGGCTGCAGGTCGATGCGGCGGCCATCGACGTGGACCGCACCGCCGGTGACGGCCGCCACCAACTGCTCCGTGTCGCGCATCACGTCGTCGACCCCGGCGTGCGCCCGGTACCACTCGAGCATCGTGAACTCCGGGTTGTGCCTCGAGCCCACCTCGCCGCGACGGAAGCACGGACCGATCTGCACAATCCGCTCGAACCCTTCGGCCAGCAACCGCTTCATCTGGTACTCCGGCGACGTCGCGAGCCAGCGGGGGACGCCGCGGTCGCCGCCGGTCACCTCGAAGGCGTCGAGGTGCAAGTCGAGCCCGGGCGAGGGCACCAGCACGGGCGTCTGGACCTCCACGAAGCCGCGCGCCGCGAAGAACGCGCGGGCATCGCCGACGACGCGCGCCCGTTCGCGCAGCCGCTTCACGGTTCAGCGCCCCGCCGGAGCGAGCCCGCGCAGCACGAGCTCCGCCAGCTGCCCGGACGCACGCACGAGCCCTCCGCGGTCGGCCTTGCCGAGGGCCCACGTCATCGTGATGCCGTCGAGCGCGCCGAAGATTGCGCGCGCAGCCAGGTGAGGGGAAACGTCGCCGCGCAGCTCGCCGGTCGCTTGACCGTCGGCGACCACCCGGGCGATCGCGTCGAGGTACGCCGTGAACTTGGGCGCCGCATACTCCTTCATCAGCTTCGTCGACTGGCGGATGATGACCGTGACCACCTCGGCCAGATCGCGCTCGCCCTCGAGCAGGCCGAGCTGCAGCTCGATGATGCGCCGCAGCTTCTCCGAGGCGCCGCTGACCTTCGGCAGCTCGGAGTGCAGGAATGCCAGCAGGCGCTCCACGCGGTCCTCGAAGAGCGACACCAGCAGCTCGTCCTTGCTCTTGAAGTAGAGGTAGATGGTGCCGTCGGCGACGCCGGCCGCATTCGCGACCTCGCTGACGCGCGTCGCGTGGAAGCCCTTCTTGGCGAAGACGCGCACCGCGGCGTCGAGGATGCGAACGCGCTTGTCGCCGGTTCGCGAGTTGCGCGAGTTCGGGCGCCGGGGCCGACGCGAACTGAGTGAGGATTCACTCATCGCGCCTGGAGCTACCAGACCGGCACCGACCGGTCAACGCGGGGACCGGGGCGCACGCGTTGCGAGGCGGTCATTCAGCGCACGGACGCGAACGTCTGCTGCGCGAACGCGGCCACCTCGTGCCCCATCCACGGGCCGAGCAGGGCGAGAGCCGCCACCACGGCGACGAGGCGTGGCAGGTGAGCGAGCGTCGGATCCTGGATCTGCGTCGCCGCCTGGAGCGCAGCGGTGAGAAGGCCGACGACGGCGGCCACGGCCAGGACTGGCACCGACACCGCCACCACCAGGAGAAGGGCCTGCTGCGCGAGGTGCACCAGCGTGGCCGGCGTCATGCGTCAGCCCGGGCCCGCGTCGCTGGAGCTGGAGTCGCCGCCGGACGACGAGTCGGTCTTCGCGTCGGATGTCGTCGCCTCGTGACCGCCGTCGGTCGCCGCCGCTTCAGGGAAGGTGGAGCCGTCGGGGGGGGCGGGGCTGCCCGCGTCGACCTGCCCGTTCAGCGAGCACTCGGGCGTGGTGGCTTGCGACAGCGACTGCGGGCAGCACACCTCGGGCGCGTTCGTGACGCTGGGGTTCGGCGGCTTCTCGCAGACCAGCCCGTAGTTGCAGTCGTTGTTGCCGTTGTCCGTGCTGCACGGGTAGCCCTCGCTCTCGCTGGCGCAGGCGGAGAGCGCGACGAGCGCGGCAAACGAGAGCGAGACCGCGGTCGCAAGTACGGCAGCGGAGGGGAAGGGGGCGTGGCGGCGCATCGGGCAGCGGGACGTTTCCAGAAAACCGAGCGAAATGCCAGTCCCGACTACGAGGATCCCCTCAGCCCGTGGCTTCGCGCTTGCGTTGCTTGGCTTCCACCGCCGCGGCGAACAGGCCCACGTACTGGGCCGCGCTGGCAAAGGAGAAGAGCAGGGAGAGCAGGACCAGCATCTGCCCCACGCGCACCAGGTCGACGATCCCCAGGTCCAGGCCCAGATACACCAGATGGAAGGGGTAGCCGAGCAGCAGCGCAATGATGCCGATCATCTGCAGCGCCGTCTTGGTCTTGCCCTCGTTGCCCGCGCTGATGACCACGCCCTCGCTGGCCGCCACGCTCCGCAGGCCCGTGACGCTGATCTCCCGCCCCAGCAGCACCACCACCACCCACGCCGGGATACGTCCCATCGGCACCATCCAGACCAGCGCTGCCATGACGATGAGCTTGTCGGCCAGCGGGTCGAGGAACTTTCCCAGAACGCTCACGACCCCGAGCTTGCGGGCGAGGTAACCGTCGAGCAGATCGGTGATGGCCGCGACGGTGAACAGGATGCTCGCCCAGAAGCCTCGCTCGGGCGAGGGAACGTCGAGCAGCCAGACGAAGAACGGGATCGCTACGATGCGCCCGAACGTCAGCAGGTTCGGGATGTTGAGCGCGTCCTCGGCCAGCGAGCGCCTGCGCGGCACGGCCGGTGACGCCGGTGTGCTCATCCGCCCGCGCAGACCAGGACGGTGCCGCCGCCCGAGAACGAGACCAGGCCGCGCTGCCCGCTCGGCGACTCGGTCGGCGGCAGGGCGCGCGGCACCAGCCGGCCCAGCCACGCGACGATCCACTCGCGCCGCACGAGCAGCTGCGCGCCGGCAGTGCAGGGCAGGCTCGCCAGCTCGCCGCCCACCTCCATCACGACCGCTCCGTGCCCCCGCAGCTGCGCGACCTGGGCAGCCTCGCTGGAGCGCGGCCCCTCGCCGGGCGGATCGAGAGCGAGGCGGCCGTTCTCGTAGGTCAGGCGCATCTCGAACCCGAGCAGCGCCTCTTCGCGCACGAACGCCATCTCGTCGTCCAGGGCGATCACCGCGAGCCGGTGCGACGGGCGCGGGCCGAGCACGACCTGCGCGTCGCCGGCGACGCGGACGAACGGGCTACCGATGCCGCCGAGGACCTCGGTGGTATCGGCGTCGCGCGCGCGCCGGTGCAACACGCGTGTCGTGATCGAGCCGGCGACGACGCGCAGCGCGTCGAGGCGCACGGCGAACGCTGTCTCCGCGCCGACCTTCGCGACGACGATCCCGTTGTCGCGGATGGCGACGGTCTGCCCCTCGAGCAGACCGAGGAGGGAGGGCGCCACCGCCGCGTCACCGGCCGCGCGGGCAACCGCGGACTGCTGGACGTCTGCGCCAGGCATGGGGGGCGGGACCAGCCGCGTCGAGACCACGGGTGGCGGCACCGTCTTGGTCTCGTGCACGGAGCTGGGGGGCGCCGTCATCGGCGGGGGAGGGACCGAGCGAGAGGGCCTCGCGGCCTCACCGGGCTCGCGGGTGTGCCAGTCGCCGTCGCCTCCGCGCGGCGGCCCCGGCTCGGCGAGCGCGAACTTGAGGTCGCCCGCGTCGAGCTCGGAGAACGCAGTCTCGGCGACCGAGCGCACCCCTTCGTCGACGGCTGGCGGACCCTCGGGGGCTAGCGAGCCGCCCCGCTGTACGCGCTCGGTCAGGCGCCTGGCCATCATCACGTGCCCGCCACGCTCGAACGCAATCTGCGCGGCCTCGAGATCCCCGATCTTCTGCAGGGCAAGCCCCAGATATCCCCACGCGCGCTTGTGCTCGGGCTGGATGCGTACCGCGTCCTGCAGCACGCGCCGCGCCCGCTCGGGCTGTCCGGTCTTGAGGTAGCCGAGCGCGAGGTTCACCTTGATCGAGGCGTCGTTCGGGAACGAGGCCTCGAGCGCCTCGTAGATCTGGATGGCCCGCGGGTACATGCCCAGGCGGAAGTAGACGGCGCCGAGCAGGTCTTGCCCCTTGGGGTCCGACGGCTGCATCGTCAGCGCCGACTCGAGCTCCTCCTTGGCCTCGAGGACGCGGTTCTCCTGCAGCAGCTCGCTGCCCCGGTACAGGTGGAAGAGGAAGTCCTCCTGGCTCGTCTCCCGGCTGGACTCGGCGGCGACGGACTCGTACTGCGCCGAGGGGATGAGCCGACGCTCGGTCGTGCGTTCTGCCGCTGGCGCGGGGGGCACGCTCTCGGCGCGGGGCATCCCCTTGATGGTAGTGGGCGGCAGGCTCCGAAGCTACACCTGTCGCCGCGCCGCCCGCGCCGCCCACAGCCCCGCGCCGATGGCGGCGGCGGCGACCAC
>VFSW01013302.1_pt1 | contig 11444 bp, 10 predicted proteins | sample 5358111 | NCBI WGS metagenome assembly VFSW01 (sample SAMN11554181, study PRJNA540505) | mine drainage metagenome | isolation source: sediment from site ElyBrook_90M | place: USA: Ely Copper Mine, Vershire, VT | collected 2017 | reverse complement strand
CCTGCGGGCGACAGGGCTTTCATCCCCATGCCTCAAGGCAGGGGGCTTTCGCCCTAATTTTGCTAAGCCTATGCCTCAGCTTCCAGCACTTTGTGCAGGAAGCTGCGCGTGCGCTCTTCCTTCGGATTGCTGAAGATATCGGCGGGCTTACCCTGCTCTACGATCACGCCGCCATCCATGAAGATCACGCGGTCGGCCACATCGCGCGCGAAGCTCATCTCATGGGTGACGACCATCATCGTCATGCCTTCCTCGGCGAGCTGGCGCATCACTTTCAGCACCTCGCCCACCAACTCTGGATCCAGCGCGGAGGTCGCCTCATCGAAGAGCATCAGCTTCGGATCCATCGCCAGCGCGCGGGCAATGGCGACGCGCTGCTGCTGCCCGCCAGAGAGGCGCGCGGGAAAAGCGTCGGCCTTCTCAGCCAGGCCCACTTTCGCCAGCAACTCGCGCGCGCGCCGCTCCGCTACCTCACGCGTAACATGCTTCACCTGCATCGGCGCTTCCATGATGTTCTCTAGCGCCGTCATATGCGGGAAGAGATTGAAGCGCTGGAATACCATGCCGATCTGAGCGCGTACATGCGCAATATTCTTTTCGCTGTCCTCGACCAGCTTACCGTCATGTTCACGATAGCCGATCAGCTCACCTTCGATGAAGATTCGCCCCTTGTTGATCTTCTCCAGATGGTTGATGCAGCGCAGGAATGTGGTCTTGCCAGAGCCGCTCGGCCCGATGATGACCACTACCTCGCCCTTCCTGATCTGCATGCTAACGCCACGCAGCACTTCATTCTGATGAAAGTACTTGTGGACTTCCTGCGCATCCACCATTGCTGACGCGGTTGCGCTTGCGCTCATAGCCGCGGACCTCCTCGTGTGGGGTGGGAAAACAATCGCATCAGGCGACTAGACACCAACGCCTGCCGCTTGACGGAACAAGCGGTCAGGGAGAGCAAACCGGCTCCAGAATGGCTTGGGGGCGCCAGGATCGCGTGTCGAGGCGTTGAAGCGCCGTTCGAGCCAGACTTGTACGATGCCCCAGAGTGTTGTCATCAGCAGGTACCAGATACAGGCGACGGTCAGCAATTCCAGTGATCGGAAGATCGGACTGCCAATAGCCTCTGCCGCGCCGAGCAAGTCATAAAGTGAGATGATCGAGACGAGAGAGGTAGTCTTGAGCATGCTGTTGAATTCGTTCCCCAACGGTGGCAGAATGACCCGCATCGCTTGTGGCAGCACGAGTCGGCGCATGCCGAGCCAGTAGGTCATTCCCAGCGACTTCGCCGCCTCGATCTGTCCTGGGTCAATCGAGTCAATGCCTGCGCGCACAATCTCGGCCATATACGCGCCCTCGTTGAACGAGAATGCGAGATAGCCAGCGACGAATGAGTCGGTCAGGATGCCGACAAATCCCAGGGGAGTAAAGATGTCTGCGGCGCGTAGTCCCCGTGCGACACCAAGATAGGGCATGGCAAGATAGACAAAGAGGATCTGAACGAGTAATGGTGTGCCGCGAAAGAACCAGATATAGAGATTTGCAAGCCAGCGAAATGGTACGAAGCGGGCGCGCCGCATGAAGTAGAGCACCAGACCAATCAAGACACCGGTGAACTGTGAGGAGACCGCGAGGATCACCGTAATGATAACCCCCTGCACGATCAATTGTGCGAAGAGGTAGTGGCCAACAGCGGCGCCATCGTAGCTTCTGAGGAATGACTGGATGGGGTTCATAAGTCGTCAGATCCTCCGTCTGCGTCTCGCCGCTGGCGGGCCGCATCTGAGATCGCCTCGTTCCCGCGCGGAGCCAAGCGCCGCGCCTGAAAGCGCGACCCGGCGAGAAGCCTCACCGGGTCGCTTGTTCGCCGCGAAGGAGAGAACGCATAGCCCACGTCCTCACCTTCGCGGCGGATAGTGTTCGCCTGGCGTCGCTAGCTCAGCGGCGGATAGGCGCTGCTCAGTTGTCCCCACTTGGTGAGGATGCTCTTGTATGAGCCGTTAGCGCGGATCGTGGCGAGCGCAGCTTTCACTGCATTCTCGAAAGGCGCGTTGTCCTTGCGGACGACGATACCCTCAGGTGAGGCCTGCTGATCAGTCGGCACGGGGCCAAGCACAACCTTGCCCGCGTTCTGCGCGACGTAGTAGCCGGACACAGGCGAGTCCTGGAAGCTGGCGTCAGCGCTGGTGCTGATGATCTGCTGCACGACGATAGACTGGTCAGCGAAGTGCAGGATCTTGATCGGGTTGCTCTTACAGGTCGCTGGCTCGCCGGAACCATTGTTCCCGCCGTTGAGATCCTGCAACTGCTGTAGCTCGACGGTGCCATCCTGCGCGGCGATAGTCTTGCCGCACCAGGTCGCATAGTCGCTCGTCAGGCCTGCCGTGCTGTTCGGCGCCACGATGAGTGACTCACCCGCCTGGAAGTAGGGGATCATGTCCACCTTCTGCTGGCGCGCCGAGTTGATCGTGAACGACGAGATAGACATGTCGTAGCGCTGTTGGCCGAGCGGCGGGCCAGAGAGGTCAGGAATGATTGAGTCGAAATTCTCGGTGTTGTTGATGACGAGCGTCAGGCACATCTGCTTCGCGATAGCATTCGCGATGTCCATGTCATAGCCGATGATAGATGTCGGGTTATTTGGATCGGGGAACTCCGCCGGGGCGTACGGTGAGTTCGTGATGATCGTCAGCTTGCCCGGCGTGACGAGCTGCCAACTCGTCTGCGTGGAGGCAGACGGGCAATTGGAGCCAGCCGTGCTCGATCCGCCGCCAGTGGTGGTTCCGCAGCCAGCGAGCGTCAGCAGCGCCAGCGACGCCGCCATGAAGGCCCCCACTCCCGTGCGGAGCATGCGCGTGGAGTGTGAAGGCGTTGAATGTGTCGGTCGCGAGTCCATGAGTAGATACCCCCTACAGGTGACGCGGGAGACGGAGACGCAGCGCAGACCACCATTCCGGCGCTCGCTACATCGCGGAACTAGTTGTGGCGTCAGTGTATCACGTCTCGGCAAGGAAGGGGCAAAGCAAATCCGCCGCACACTGTGTGTGCGCGCTAAAATGGATCCGCTCTGTCACAGTGCATTCGGTGCGAAGGGCTTACCTGCAATACCGCCACGTAGTTCTTACCAGACTACGTCACACAAGGCGCGCATCTCTCAGCAAGGAAAGGATGATCGCGACAGCCGCAGCTGTTCCGCTGCTTGCGACAGGCAGGACAAGGCCCGGTCGCTTGCTTGTCGCTCCTCAACACGAGAGGAACGGCAGCGTGCGCCGGGCCAGGGCCGGTGATATGTCAGCGTGTGCGCTGACGCCTCAGGCTGTAGCGAAGGTCGCCTCGACCTTGCCAAAACGAACCTCATCGCCATCTTTGATCTGCGTGGGGGTCTTTGCCGCCAGCTTCTGCCGGTTGAGATAGGTCGCGTTGGTGCTGTTCAGGTCCTCGATCAGATATTGCGAGCCTTGCGCATAGATCTTCGCGTGCATGCGCGAGACGCCATCCTCCTCGCCCCGATGCTCCGTGAGGTCAATATCGGGGTAGATATTGCTCACAGGATCTTCTCGGCCAACCAGAAACTCCGACTTGCCTTCGAGCGGGAACACCGTGCCATCTTTGAGCATGAGTTTCGCCGCCACGCTGGCGGGCGCAGGCGTCATGGGCGCCCCAGCCCCAGTGCCTGGCGATGTGGCGTCTGGCGCCGCGTTGTAGGAAGCGCCGCTCGTCGCCGCGCTGGCGCTGAGCGCCTCGCCGCACTGATCACAGAACATCGAGCCATCAGGGTTTTCATGTCCCTGAGCGCAAAAAACAGACATGCGGGTTCTCCTCATACCATCGTCGCCGGTGGAGCGCCAGTCCGGCAGTGACCAGGCGCAGGCACATGCGCCAGCCTGGCGCCAGTCTCACCTCTCACCAGCATATCATCAGCGTTTCATACGCTACAAGCGCTCCACCTACAGCGCCACGCTCTAGAAATTCTGGGTTAGCTTGCGCGTCTTTGAGCCGATTGTCTTGATCTCATCGCCCGACAACTTGCCACCCGCTTGAAGCTGTTCCAGCAGGCGCTGCGTCTCCGGGTCGAGCACGCGCGTCACGCTCGGACTGAGCTGAACCGTCACCTTGCCGCTCGACTTATACTCATCCAGCACGCGCGTCACCAGTCGGTGCGCATTGGCTTTCTCGGCGTAGTTCATCACCTGCGGGTTCGACTCATCCGCCGGAACGGGGTCATTGGTGAAGGTCACAATCGCATCGGTGCGGATGATTTCGCGCTGGCCCGACGGCAGATCATACGCCAGCTCCGCCTGTGCGATGCGGAAGACACCCGCAGGCTTGCTCTCCACCATCAGCTCCAGCAGAATCGCCTGTGGTGTGTCGCGTTCGATGTCGCCCAGCCCGACCGTCACATGGGCGTCACTCAGCACGCTGGGGCCAAGATCAGAGATGACTGGCAGCACCCGCACGGCGCGACGGGATGTCACCCCGCCATACAGCCGCACCGTCAACTGCGCATTGCTCACCGCGACGGACTCGGCGCTCTGGAGCTGCTGCTGGAAGATACCCAGGGCATCCTCTGGCCGCCGGATGAACTCCGCAGGCAAGCCACTGCTACGCTGGCCAATATTATCGAGCAGGTCTTCTTCCCAGTCGGCGCCAATGCCCAGCGGATAGATGCCGATTCCTGAGGCGCCTGCGTAGTCGGCGATGCGGCGGCAGCGATCTGCGTCGCCATAAGTAGCGCCATCGGTGAGCAAGATCATGCGATTGACCATGTGCGGCGAAGCGTTCTTGCGCAGCTCCGTCATGCCGACATTCATGCCCAGCGACATGGACGTGCCACCACCATCTTTGATGCCATCCACCGCAGCCTTCAGCAGCTCGCGGTCGCGCACAGGCTGCGCCGGAACGACCACACGCACATTGTCATCGAAGACGACCACTGCGACGACATCGCTGGCGTTCATGTGATCAATGACCAGTTTCACCGCATCCTTCACGCTGCGCAACTTGTCGCCACGCATTGAGCCGGAGTGGTCGAGCACGAGCGCCAGATTGAGTGGCAGCCGCGCAGTGGCCTGGCCTGCGCCACTTGTCTGTGCGGCAGCCGCACGCATCTCCACCAGCGCATAGGCGAGCTGCGAGCTGCCTGTCGCCGTTACCCGTGGACGGCCCATCTGGCACGTCAGTGTCACCTCACCCGCCATCGTCTATTCGCTCCTCTCGTCCCTCCACAGCGCATAGGCCACAGGCCAGCGCGTGAAGACTCAGGATAATCGCGCAATCTCTCCTAGGCAAGTACGTAGCCACTGCCACAGGGTTGTGGCCATAGTGGCCTATGCGACACGCTGTTTGCCGATGCCGCTGGCGCGCGACACGACGCCAGCCCTGCGCCGCTCAGGAGTCTATCTGGATGATGAGCGATGTGATGTTGTCGTCTCCGCCATTTCTATTGGCCGACGCGATCAACGCTGCGCAGGCGGCGTAGGGATCCTGTGTGTGCAGGAGAATGTCCTCCATTTCAGGGTCGCGGGTCATCTCCCACTGGCCATCGGAGCAAAGCAGCAGGCGCATCCCTGGGCGCAGGCGCTGGGTGAAAATATCAACCTCCACATCCTGCTCGCCGCCCAGGCTGCGGAAGATACGATTGCGCTGCGGGTGCGTATAGCGCTCCTCAGGTGTCACCATGCCGCTGAGGATGAATTGCTCGACCAGTGAATGATCGGATGTGATGCGCCGCAACGCCCCGTTATCCAGCACATAGGCGCGGCTGTCACCGAGATTGGCGATCCAGGCCATCTCACCGACGATGACGGCGGCGACCAACGTCGAACCCATGTCAACCGCGCCATTCGCATTCTCCTGCATGACGGCGGTATTCGCCGCCTGCGTCGCGTCGCGCAACGCCGACTCGACTGCTTCATCTGGCGGCAGCGATGAGCCACGCGGCGCCACGAGCGGGGTCGCCAGTTCTTCCATCAACTTGTTGAGAAAGACACGCACCGCGAGCCGACTGGCATCCTGTCCGCTGGCATGTCCGCCCAGGCCATCCGCCACTATCGCGATTGCCAGAGGCTGCCGGCGCGAATCATGCCCCAGATTGAGCGCGAGCGAGCCAAAACTATCCTCGTTCGTCTCACCCGCGCGGGTCAGCCCGACATGTGACATGCCGGCGAGAGTAATGTGTGGGCCATAGGGGAAGCGCGTCGGCTCATGCTCGATCTCGCTCACCTGATAGCGCCGACCCATGCGCGCAAAGACGCGCTCACGCTCCAGTTGCGCCGCGTCATCGTGCGAGGTCGGTAGCTCTGGGCGCGTGTCGCTCTCGGTCTCCTCGCGACGCTCTGTCATCAGGTATTCGTGGCCGATCATATCGGCGCCACACTTCGGGCAGAAACGCTCACCCTGCATCGTGCGATCATGCTGTGTCCTACAAGACCAGCAGCGCTCGTAGCCGCGAAGATCCACGACATGATAGATATTTTCGGAGCCAGGCGTGTCTGGCGAGGCTTCGACCACTGATTCGACGCGAAACCGCCCCTCGAGCACATCACCAACGGGCAGCGGCCACGGAACAGGGCCATTGGCGATGTCGCTGGCGTGGCTGCCCGTCGCTGGCGTAATCACCGCATATTCGGTCGTCGGCTGTTCGGAGATCTCGCGGGCGGAACCCCCAGACAGATGAGGTGGCACTGGCCCCTCTGCGGTCGGCGCCTCACTGAAGTCAGCGAACACCCCCGGCGGAGCGTTGAGTGTGCTGGTTGGTGGGGCATTATGCCCATTCAACGCGACGGTCGCGCGCGCCAATGGCTGGGATAGCGGGGCGGCGACGCCCATCTCACCGGGTCGCAGCGGGCGCGAAGGACGCTTCACGCGGTCTGTGTCGCTCGAACCAGGAGAGATGGCGCTGTCGTTATTCATGGTCGCCTGGCCGACGACCTGAGCCGCTCCGCAGACATTGCAGAATCTGGCGGCGTCACGTAAGACGGCGCCACACTGGCGGCATTGCATACGCCTCTCCTTCTCATCGTTCACGAGCGCCTTCACGCGTGAGACTCCCGCATACGCTGGTTGAACGCTCACCAGGCCCCACCATAGGTGTGTGGCAAAGCAACCAGAACGCGCTCACACAGCGTATCACAGGGCGCGGAGCAACTGCCCCGCTTCAGGATGATTCGGCGCCAGGCGCAGCGCCTCACGCGCTGCCTCACGCGCGCGCTGGCGTCGCCCGGTCGCGTGGTACGCCATCCCCAGCGTCGCGTAGGCGTCCGCTGACTGCGCATCGAGCTTCACCGCCTGCTCCAGTTCGCGCAGCGCCTCGCTGTAGTGACGCTGCGCCAGCAACACACGCCCCAGCCGCCAATGCGCCTCGCCTGACGCTGGGTCTACGCTGGTCGCCCGGCGAAGCGCATCCACTGCGCTCTCTAACTGGCCGCGCGCCTCCGCGACTCGCCCCAGCGCGATCAGCGCACGTGCGGAGTCGGGTTCCAGCCGCATCGTATCGCGCAGATCACCCTCCGCCTGCGCCAGATGTCCGAGCTCGAGATTCACCAGGCCGAGCTGGTAGCTGGATTCGCCATCATCGGGGGCGAGTTGACGCGCTCTGGTGAGGGCCAGCTGCGCCTCGGTCAGTTGGCCAGCCGCGCGCCAGGCCTGCGCGGCGGCGATTAGCGCGCTGGCGTCTGGCAGAGCCTGCGCCGCCCGTTCGAACGTCTGCGCCGCTTCGAGTGGACGACCCACGCGCTCATAGGCCCGCGCGAGTGTCAGCAGCAGGTCAGCGCTGGTGTGGCCGTGGCTGAGCGCGACCTGCCCCTGTTGGATCGCCTGATGATAGCGCCCTTGCGCAAACGCTTCGGTCGCGCGCAATGCATGCGTGACGCCTGCTGTCGTGATCACATGCGTCGAAGGGGCCGCCTGCGGACGCGCCAAGACGCGACCCACATCTCGCCCTGCCAGGGGAACGCCATCGTGCGCACAGAAGCGTGCGCCCGCACGATTCAGGTGGCCACAGCGCGGGCAGGCGATCCCGGCGGATGCGGCGGATGCGGCGGATGCGGCGGATGCGACGGTTAGTGGCGCTACGGCTGGCGCGCTGGCAGATGTGGCGGCGCGCGGTGGTTTCGCGGCGGCTGGCGCGCCCGCTCGCGTGGCGGCGGGTTGGCGCGCAGACGCGGCGCGCGGTGGAGTGGAGGATGTCAGGCGCGCGCGCGGTGTGAGCGCTGTCACACGCTCCTCCAGCGCGGCGCGCATCTCGCCAGCGGATTGAAAGCGTTGCGCGGGATCGAGTTTCATGGCACGCGCGACAATCGCCTCGGTTTGTGGCGTCAGCGCGCGGTTCCAATGGATGAGCGCGCCAGGCGGGGGCTGATCGAGTGGCTGCGGCTCACGCCCGGTCAGCGCGTGGTACATCGTAGCGCCGAGGCTATAGACATCCGAGCGCGCATCAGTCTGTCCCTGGCCGTGGTGTTCAGGTGAGGCGTAGGCGAGCGTGCCGAGATTCTCAGTATTGCTCACCTGTCCGGGCTTGTAGGTGCGCGCGATGCCGAAGTCTATGACGCGCGCAGCGCCAGCGGGAGTCAGCATGATATTGCCCGGCTTCAAGTCACGCAGGATGATCGGCGGGCGCTGGTGATGTAACGTCTCCATCGCACGGCAGACATCCACCATCCACCGCACGACCTCACGCTCTGGCAAGGGCGCTTTGGCTGCGTCAATGCGGGCTTCGAGCGAGTCGCCGGGGATATACTCCATGACGAGGTAGCGGCGTCCCTGCTCGGTAAAGTCGCGCTGATACGCGGGGAGGCCAGCCTGCGCCGCGACACCGCGCAATCGTCGCATCAGCGCGACTTCCTGCTCGAAGCGCTCGCGTGTCCACTCGCGATCCTCCGGCGTGCTGGCAGGGTCATCCAGCGCTTCTTTGAGCGCCCAGCGCTCGCCGGTAGGGAGATCCTCGACGAGGTATACCCCGCCCATGCCACCAACACCCAGAAGCCTGACGACCCGATAGCGGCCAGCCAGCGTCGTCCCAATCACGAGGTTCATACGCCGCTGCTCCTACGCCTCCACACAGCGCACGAGCACCGCAGTGATGTTATCTTCACCACCATTGTTGTTGGCTATGCTAATGAGGTGTTCGCAGACCTGTTTGACATCGTCGCCCTCTGCGATGATCTTCTGGAGTTGTGGATCGCGAATCATCTCCCACAGACCATCGGAGCAAAGCAGCAGCGCATCACCCGCGTGCAGCTTCTCGACAAAAATGTCTACATCCACTTCCGCATGTCCGGCGCCCAGCGAGCGGTAGATCAGATTGCGGCTGGGGTGGTCATAGACATCTTCCGGCTCGATCTGCCCGGCCTCGACCAGCCGCTCGACCAGCGAGTGGTCGCGGGTGATACGGTCGAGCTTGCCATCACGCAGCAGATAGGTGCGGCTATCGCCGACATTCGCGATGAAGGCCTGGCCATCCATCACCAGCGCGGCGGTCACAGTGGCGCCCATACCGCGAGCTTCGCGATGACTGGCGCCATACGCTTCGATGGCTGCGCTACTATGCTCGACAGCGGCGCGCAGTTTCTCGGCGAAATGCTCCAGCATGACCGATTCGAGCAGGTGACGGGTCGCGCCTGCGTCATCGCCATCTTCGCCTACCGCTGTCGCGGGAGTCTCACTGGCGGCTGATTCGCTGGCGACCAGCGCAGCGCTGGGTGTCTCGATGGCCGCGCTCGTCGCACCGCTCTCGCTGCTCTCATCGGCATCGAGCGGCTGCGTTTTCGCCGCGCCGCGCTTGCCGCTCTTGGTGCGCTTGCGTCCACGGCGATTATTCAGCCTAATCGTCGCCTGGTCGCTGGGCTGGGTGAAGATCGCCAGCAGGTCTTCGCGGATGGTCTCCACGGCAATCTGGCTCGCGACTTCACCGGCATGGTAACCACCCATCCCATCGGAGACGATGAAGATACCACTCGCCGGGTGACCGTTATCCATCACCTGAGTGTGAAAAGCGTCTTCGTTTTGCTCACGTTGAAGGCCGATATCGGTTTTACCGGCTGATACGAGGCGCAGCGGCATGCTGCCCTACCTCTCCTGCGAATACAGTCAGTACCCTGTAGTGGTTCCGCGTCGCGTGACGCGGGTGAAGAGCGCAGGGAACAGACGCTCAGTCGCACGGCACTATACCACGCGCTAAACCACGGTCGCAACGAACGCGCGTCGCTTCCTCCTGCGAACGTCACTCCTGCTCATCTATGCGGAGTACGTTGGAGTCTGGTGGATGGTTGGGCTTCACGACATCCTTGTATGGTCAGCGCGCAACAAAACACATGCCAGGGGACAAAAAGCTCTCGCTCTCTGTCCCCTGGCTGATGTGCGCGACTCGCCTGCGCTACGCTGGCTACGCTGGCTGCGCTGCGCTGATTGTCTCAGCCGGCTCGGCGGCGACTTCGACCGGCAGCGGACGCACAGTGACACGCTTCTTCGTGCGGCTATCCCACTCGAATTTCACGGTCCCATCCACCAGCGCGAAGAGAGTGTAGTCGCGGCCAACACCGACATTCACGCCGGGGTTGAACTGCGTGCCGCGCTGACGCACGATGATCGAGCCTGCGCGCACGACCTGGCCGTCATAGCGCTTGACGCCAAGCATCTTTGGCTTGCTGTCGCGCCCATTACGTGAACTGCCAACGCCCTTTTTATGAGCCATCTCGCTGTACGTCCTTCCACAGGGACGCTATCCTGGCAGATAGCGCCGCCCATCTACTCGTCGCCTCAGAGCGTTACTTCTTGCCCCTGGCGCTCTTTCCCGTTGTGTCATCTGGCGCGCTGGCTTCAGGCGCGCTGGCTTCAGGCGCGCTGGCTTCAGGCGCGCTGGCCTCAGCCTCGACAGCAGGCTCTTCTTCCTCGACATCCACCACGTCAATGTCATCGAAGCTCAAACCCGTCTCAGCGATGATGGAGCCGATAATGGAGTCGAACGCTGCGAGCAGCTTGCGCTCGTATCGTCCCACTGCGCGCTGCGCCTGGCGCTCGTAGCGCTGGCGATCCTCATCCGTCATGAGGCTCTCGCCGTTGGCCTGGATGTCAGTCACGGTGAGATAGGTGTAGTCTTGCCGATGACCCGTCGTGCGGCGATAGCGCTTCTTCGACTTGTACTTGAAGACGATGACTTTTTTGCCACGCCCCTCGCCGATGACCGTCGCGACGACGGCACCACCGGGAACTGTGGGCTGGCCAACCGTTGTATCGCTCTCAGAAGAGACGAGCAGCACCCGATCGAGCGTAACCGTAGCTCCCGGCTCGGCGGGTAGCAGCTCCACCTCGACGGTTTGACCGGGGCTTACCCGATACTGCTTGCCCCCCGTCTCGATCACTGCGTACATGATGATGCGTCTCCTGCGACCATGCGATGCGCGCGCTCGCTTCCGTCGCCTGGAGCCGCGCTACAAGCGCGTGTCTGGGGT
>VFSW01013301.1_pt1 | contig 11444 bp, 8 predicted proteins | sample 5358111 | NCBI WGS metagenome assembly VFSW01 (sample SAMN11554181, study PRJNA540505) | mine drainage metagenome | isolation source: sediment from site ElyBrook_90M | place: USA: Ely Copper Mine, Vershire, VT | collected 2017 | reverse complement strand
GGCGACGCGGCGGAGCAAGAGTGGCGGACCCTCTCACTTGCCGCGCGGTCCTCTTGGGAACCAATCAAAACCAATCCAAGATCGGGGTATTGCTGCGCTAACGCGCGTAAGACGACGCTCCAATTTTCGAGTCCCCAATCCTTGGCCTGAACTTTGGTGCCTATGGAGCAAGCCAGAAAGGCGCGGCCACCTAGCGACTGCAGATGTTCCGCTGCGCGTGCTCGTTCGGTGGGCGATAAATGAAGGCTCCAATTAGCCGGGTCGTTCAGGTCGATCTCGCCCAGTGCGCGGAGATTGCGCGCCAGCCGGGCGGCTTCGGGTTCATACAGCCCGGTGGTCGTGTCGAGTCGATGATTGCGCGCGTCCTCTGAATAGGGCGCGCCGATAATTTTAGGAACTCCGCAAAATCGAAAGAACGCAACATCGCGCGCGACCTGTTGCCAACTGCGCCGCACGGTCAGATAGAGCAAAACTTGCGGCTTCCAGGTGCGGATGGGACGAGAGAGTGTGAACAGCTCAAAAAAATTTCTGGTGCCCAGCGGATAACGCAGCGGGTTCACGTCCTCTGCCAGCAGGCCCGAGCCTTCGAGAACCGCGTAGGCTGCGGGAGCCTTGCTATGCACGGGAATATTGGAGAGCAGACGACGCTGCGCAGTAGGAAAGGCCCGTGCGATTTGATGGAAGCAGGGCAGTGCGACCACCGTATCCCCGAGGCTGCCGAGGCGGTAGATCAAAACGCGTTCAATGGAAGCAGAGGACGCTGGGGACATGATGCCGTATACTTTGGGTATGTCGATTGTGCGCGATATTGCCGGTGTTGCCAAGGGGATGGGCATCACCTTTAAAGAAATGTTTGAGCCAACGCAGGTGGAAAACTACCCGGATGGCCCGGGGCCGATGCGTGGCGCGCAGTTTGAGGAGCGCTATCGCGGTCGTCACATTCTGCAGCGGGATGAAAACGGCCTGGAAAAATGCGTGGCGTGTTTTTTGTGCGCGGCTGCCTGCCCGGCAAATTGCATTTATATTGAAGCCGCTGAAAATACAGAGGAACAGCGCATCTCCAGCGCGGAGCGTTACGCCAAGGTCTACAACATTGATTACAACCGCTGCATTTTTTGCGGATATTGCGTGGAGGCCTGCCCGACGGACGCCATCACACATGGCCACGGCTTTGAATCGGCCTCGCTGAACGCGACCAATCTGGTGATGCGCAAAGAGCAGTTGCTGACGGTTACGCCTGCTGGGACTTCCTCCCCGGCCATTTCTAAATAGACATTTTGAGAACTTGACCTGGAAAAACAGCAGGCCTCAGGGCTTGCTGTTTTGTTTTGCGCAGAATTGTGCGCCAGTCCGCGTGACAACAATCAATGGCGTAGTTGCTGCTTCGACTTCTGGATACTTAGGGTAGCCCTCTTGTTTTGCTTTGAAGGAGCGATCTCCCATGTCCATGCAAGGTGATTTTTTGTTGCGCGCCTATCAGGCCGCAGTCGATGCGAAACATGTTTTTCCTGAATACGCAGCCTGCGAGGCCGCGCTGGAGTCCGGGTGGGGACACTCGGCATTATCTCTGCAGGCCAACAATCTTTTTGGTCAAAAACAGAGCCACCCCCCGCTGCCCGGAACAGAAACGCTGGCCATGCCGACGCGCGAATATCTGCATGGGGCCTGGATGACGGTACCCGCCAACTGGACGAAGTTTGCAGATTGGAGCGCGTGCTTTGCGTCGCGCATGAATCTTTTGCAGCGGTTGAGCGAGCATGATGCGCATTATGCTGCGGCTCTGCGCGCTGCGACGGGGGAAGAATTTGTGACGCAGGTTTCCGTTAGCTGGTCGACTGATCCACAGCGCGCGGGCAAGGTGCTATCGATTTACGCTGAGCATAAAACTGTTTTTCCGGTGAACGGATTATCGAAGTCAAATCATCCCAACGCAGCGTAAATTTTTTAGCGTAAGGCACGCACCCGCGCACAAGCCTCCTGCAGTTGCTCCTGCTTTTTCGCAAAGCAGCATCGCATCAGGTGATCGCCGCCTTGATGGAAAAATGCGCTGCCAGCCACGCCTGCAACTCCGCTTTGCGCCAGCAGGCGGCGCGATTTTTCCTTTGCATCTTTTCCTTCGATGGAACTGACGTCAGCAAGAATGTAATAGGCCCCGTCGGGCTTGGTGTTTTTAAGGCCCGCGGCGGTCAGTGCGTCACAAAGCAGATCACGTTTGCCTTGATACTCCGCTGCCAGATCGGAGTAGTAGCTGTCCGGCAACTGCAGCAGGCCCGCAGCCACGCCATGCTGCAGTGGTGCTGGCGCGCAGACGTAGACCAGATCATGAAAATAATTGATCGCGGGAACCCAGCGCGCGCTTGCCGCCAGATAACCCAGACGCCAGCCTGTGACGCTGAAAGTTTTTGAGAATCCAGAAAGTGTGATCGTGCGCTGTGCCATGCCGGGAAGCGACGCAAAGCTGATGTGCCGCGCATCCCCATACACAAAATATTCGTAAATTTCATCGGTGATGACAAACAGGTCGTGTTGCTCTGCGAGTGTCGCGAGGGCTTCCATCTCCTGCCGCAAAAAAACCTTTCCGCTGGGGTTACAGGGTGTGTTCAACACCAGCGCGCGCGTACGCGGCGTGATGGCTGCTGCGACGCATTCCACATCGAGTTGCGGATCTGAAGCTGCCATTGGAATAACCACGGGCTGCACGCGCAGGCACTGCAGCGTGTTGCGGTGGTAGCCATAAAATGGCTCCAGCAGAATCACCTCATCCCCGGGATTAAGCAAGGCCATGCACGCCGCCAGAAAACCGCCCGTTGCACCAGACGTGACAACGATCTGCGACTCCGGATCGCAATTCAGGCCGTTGTGCCGCGCCAGTTTGTTGGCGATGGCTTGACGCAAAGGGGCGATGCCATCCATGCGGGTGTAGATGTTGAATCCATCGCGAATGGCCTGGATGGCCGCAGTCGATACCGGGGCTGGCATCTCCGTATCACAGACGCCTTGTGCCAGGTTGATGCCGCCCACGCGGTCACACTCGGCGGTCATGGCACGAATCTCCGACTGCACGGTGTTGGTCGCGATGCTGCTGGTGTAAAGTTTTGAATCGAGTTTTGAAGTTGTAGGAATTGTCGGTGGCATAAATAGAAGTCTGGCGAAAGTGTACTGCTTTCCCGCGAGTGCGACCAGTCCTGTGCGCGATCTGGTTCTGCGAAAACATTTAGAAAATCCTACAATAGCGGCATGAGAAGCAACCGCAGGCTCAGCCTTGTTTTTTGTGCCGTTTCTTTTTGCGCCGCCTTATTTTTTACTGCAGCAGCCCACGCTGATTCTTCCTTTGACCTGGATGGCCCACAGCTCCACATTACGGTGACTCGGGGGCAGGTCACATTGCCGATTGCGCAGGTGCCCAGATTGCAACAGGCGGATCAAATCTGGCTGCGCCCGGAGACGCGCGGGGGCGAGTCCATCCATTATGTTCTGGTGGTGGCATTTTTGCGCGGGTCAACCAATCCGCCGCCTGAAAAATGGTTCTTCAAGGCAGAGCTATGGAAGAAGGATGTGAATAGCGAAGGATTTCGTGTCACTATTCCTCCGGACGCAAAGCAAGTTCTATTGTTGATGGCGCCCGACACAAACGGCGGATTCAGCACCATTCGTTCCGCTGTTGAAAGTGAGCCCGGTGTGTTTGTTCGCGCAGCGGCGGATTTGAATCATGCGATGCTCGACCGCTCTCGGGTGGACGCGTATCTCAGCGCGGTGGAATCCATCTCGAATACCAATGCAGATCAGCTGGAAAAGCGCTCGAAACTGCTGGCACGCAGCCTGAGCCTGAAAATTGATACTGCTTGTTTTAGCTTGCCCAGTGAGCAACAGGCCACGTGCCTGACCAAAAACAGCAACGATCTGGTTTTGGATGATGGGCACACGCAATCCATGGTTGCAGAGATGACGACGGGGACTACGTCTGATCTCTTTAATCAGATTAGTAATTCGCGCATGGGCGGTGGCGGATCCTATAGCCCCTACGTGGGAGCGGTTGTGGATGCGGTGCATCTGATGGCCAGCTTACACACGGCGGATTACCAGTACATTCCTGCACTCTCCGTGGAGCACGATGATCTGGTCAGTCTGAAACTGAATCGCGCACCTTCGTTTCACAAGCCGAAATCCGTTCTGGTGATCGGCTTGCCCACCATACAAGCTGCAAATTTCCCTCCTCTGCGGGTGGTGGATCCCAACCAGGTTTACTGTCTGCAATCGCCAAAGCTTTTATTTCCGGTAGAAGGAGCACCGCTCGTCTTCTCCAGCGAATACGCGCGTGCGATGCACGTTGAGATTGCAAGCGCGTCGGGCTCTTCCCTCGAACTTGACGCAAATCCCGATGCGGAGCGCGGTGGATATGTGGTTGACAACTCCACGTTGAACGCCGCGCGTACAGGGAGGATGGCAAACAATGTCATTGGCAGGCTGCGTGGCTCGTGGGGATTCGATCAGTTTGATGGGCCGGTGTTTCGGATTACATCCGCGCATTCCGTGCAATGGAAGAACTCCATTGCCACGAAGAATGCGCTAGTCGTTGGAAAAGAAAATACATTCTCTGTGCAGTCTCCGGCGGCTGTGTGTGTGGAGCAGGTGACACTTTTGGACGGAGAAAAGAAAACGCTGCCCGTTACTTGGAAACGGACTGCGCCGGATACTTTGCAGGTGCATGTGGGCCTGCAGAATGCTTCGCCGGGTGCGATGACATTGGCTCTGCAGCAATATGGGCAAAGCAAGCCGGACACAATCAAGTTGCGAACCTATACCGAGGCAGCGAGCCTGGGACGGCTTGCATTTCATAGCGGGGATACCACCGCCATTCTTTACGGCAAGAAGCTGGATGAAGTGGTGAGCGTTGCATTGCAGGGACTTCGCTTTCTACCTGTAAGCATTACCCAGCAGGACAATAATGTGGATGCGCTGAATTTAAAGCTGGAGAAAGACGACGCGAAAATATCCGCAGCCAAGCATCTGGCTGAGTTGCAGCAAGGGGAAGCAGCGATTGCACATGTAGCACTGAAGGACGGGCGAACTCTCGATTTGTCGATCATTGTTCAGGCTCCACGGCCCGTTGTTAGCCTGCTGGGAAAGTCAGTGCAATGGAACAGCAGTTCAAACTCTTCGGATACGCAATCGGGAATCGTATTTCAAAATCAGGACGATTTACCGCAGAGCGGACGGTTATCTTTTTTTGTGAAATCAGTCGTTCCGGCCTTGTTTCCGCGCACAGAGAGTATTGAGATTGCATCCGCGGACGGATCATTCCACACCACGTTGAGCATTACCAATGGAACGCTGGTGCTGCAGGATGCGCGCACGGTTTTTGCGGAGTTGGACCCGGAGAAGAGTTTTGGCGCATCTGCTTTTGGGGCGCTGCAGTTTCGTGCGGTGGATGTGGATGGGCTTTCAGGGGATTGGCAGCCGCTGGCAAATCTGGTGCGCGTGCCGACATTTCAACATGTGCGCTGTCCGATGAATTTCGACAAAGCCTGCACATTGCGTGGCAATGATCTGTTTCTGCTGGATTCGGTGGCGTCGGACTCCCAGTTTCAGCACAGTGCGTCAGTGCCACTAGGATTTGCGGGCGAATCGCTGTCGATTCCACGTCCTGTGGGGGCAACGCTCTACATCAGATTGCGCGATGATCCATCGTCCATCATTACGATTGCTCTTCCCGTGTTGCCGGAGAACGCGCCGTGAGATTGCCTGACTAAAACATAGGAACGTCGGTGATAGTGGGGCGAAAGAGAATCGTAGCGATGGAACGCAGTCTGCGCTTCCATATGAGGAGCACGGTGATGGCCAGCAGAACAAGGGCTGCGCTAAGGCCATACCAGATTCCCGCCGCGCCCATGTGCCAGTGAAAGCAGAGTGCGTAACCCAGTGGGACGCCGAGCAGCCAGTAGCAGAGCAGGTTCAGCAGCATGGCACTTTTTGTGTCGCCCAGCCCGCGCAATGCGCCGGTGGTGACGGTTTGCACACCGTCGAACAATTGAAAGAAGGCGGCGATGATGAGCAGCGTCACGCCAATGGCGATCACACTGGTATCGGTGGTGAACAGACGCATCAGCGGCTTGGGAAAAAGAACAAAGGTAAGCGCGGCCAGGCTCATACATCCAGCACCGAGAAAGATTCCCAGCCATCCAACGCGGATGGCGCTTTGCGGATCTTTGCGTCCCAGCGCGTGGCCAACGCTTACAGCTGTGGCAGACCCAATGCCAAGCGGGATGCCATAGGTGAGCGTGGCACAGTTCAAAACAATCTGATGCGCTGCCAACGCTGCCGGGGCTAGCCTGCCTGCAAAAATGGTGGCCGCAGCAAATGCGCCCAACTCAAGAATAATTTGGGACGCTGCAGGGATGCCGAGCCGCAGCATGATTTTGAGTCTCTGGATATTGAGACGAAGATGGGTGGTAAACAAACCAGGTTTACTTTTACGTTCCGCAAAAAATAACGCACCGGCGAGATAGACCATGAGATAAATTCGCGCAACGAATGTAGACCAGGCCGCACCAACAATGCCCATTGCGGGAAGGCCAAGATGTCCGTAAATCAAGACCCAGTCTGCAAACGCATTCAGAAGATTTGCAGTCAGTAGCGCAATCATAATGGGGCGGACCAATTGCACCGCCTGCATATAACGGCGCAGACATGCGTAGAGCAGTAAGGGAAGGGTGCTCCATGCGAGTATCCGAATAAAAGGGGCAGCAGCGGCAACGATGACCGCATCAATGCCCAGATGCGCGAAGGCGTAGGGCATGCCAAAGGTGATGGCCATGAGAGGCACAGTGATAGCAACTGAAAGGATGATTCCCTGATGTAATGTGTGGTGACAATCCGCGATGTCTCCCGCGCCGTAGGATTGCGAGACGAGAGGGTCCATCGAAAGCAACAGGCCAAAGCCAAATAGAACGACGGTGCCATAGAGAATGCTGCTAAGGCCGACAGCTCCAATGGCTACGGCATTCAATCGCCCAACCATCCCCGTATCAACAACGGCCATCGACATCCAGCCGAGTTCCGAAATGGCAACGGGAACCGCGAGGGTGATGAGCGCGCGCAGTTCCTGGCGAAGCAGGGCGGAATTGTTCTGGAAGAAACGCATCAGGGTTGGATCACTTAGAGGCTCGCGGATTTTTTGCGAGGCTGATTAGATTTGCAAAGATGCGATACGCGCCGGGAACGCCCTCCGGCATCTGCCGATCAAGGGAGAGCGCGGTATAGACATAGATGCCTTTTCCGTAGTGCGCATAGATCAGGCCACCTTGTTGCGGCGCTTGCTCTGGATCATGCATCTCCAGCAAGGACGTGTAGCGCGAATCCCACGAGCGTAAAAATCCATGACCGCGCTCTTCAATCCAACTTCCAAAATTTTTGGTGGTAATGACGTTGGGCCACGCCAGCAAAGGATCGTCGGGATGCAGAATCGTAACGACGGAGTTTTCGTCGATTACTTTTTCCGGGCTTGAACTCAGGTCGAGCGGAAACGGCGCATCGTCCGATTTGAATCCTGCCGTGTTGTATTGTACGACGAGCACACCGCCATCCTTTACATAATGCAGCAGCCGATCGTTATATGTTTTCAAATCCTTGCGGATGGCGTAGGCGCGAATCCCCAAGACAATTGCGTCGAAGCGCGATAAATTCTCCTGCGACAAATCCTGAGCGGAAAGAATTTGCGGGTTGATGCCAAGTTGACGCAGAGCCTCGGGAACTTCATCTCCCGTACCAACGACGTAGGCGATGTGCAACCCGTGCGCCACGTGCACATCTGCGGCATGAACCTGCATGGAAGCATCACGATAGACGGGATACGGACGCAAGGCCGGATAGCCTGTCATGTGAAAGCCACTTGCATACACCTTGCCGTTGCATTTTGCGATGGCTTTCAACATGTAGCTTCGGGTGGCGATGTCATGCGGCGTCACCGTGAAGTCAACGCTGACGGCATCTCCGTTCTTTTCGGTTGCAAATTGCGCAGAGTCCGGGGAGACCGTCCAACCTTGCGGAACCTGCAGCGAGAGATTGCCCGTTGCTGGATGCACCAGATTGCTCTGGATGGACGCGGTGACGTGTAGAGTTTTGTTGGACAGCGGCAGGATGGCAATCTGCGGCGTGACCTTGACGGAAATCGCAGGCCCAACAAGGAGAGGCTCAAACACAGGCCCCAGGCCCTGCTCTTTGCGGACGGTCGCCACGCGCTGTTCCACGCTGAACTCCACATTGCGGTATCGCAGGGTGGCGACGGCATGAAGAGGATATGGCGCGGTCGATAAATTTTGATCCGCAAAGTTGAGAAGGTCATAATACGGTTGCTCGATATTCGGTCGATCAAAATAAGGTTGCGTGAACTTTGCATCCTCGGGCACGCGTACGGAGAAGACGCTCTCTGTCGAGGCTCCCTTATTGAGGTTGCTCGTACTTTTTCTGGGTTGAGTAATCGACCAATTTTCTCCGGATTGTGCTACTAGTTGCACGGAGGCTATCTGTAAATGCGCGGAGCTGCCGTTTGCCAGATGCACCTCAACCTGAAAGCGCTGCCCGGGAACGGCGACGCGGAAGGTATCGGTAAATCCGCGAAAGATTGCGGGCACATTGGATGGGGCAGCGTCGCGAATCACAAACGATCGCATGGAGATGCCGAGCGCCTGCGCCAAGGCCAAGCCGAATTGTTGCTGCTTGCTGTGTAACTCGCTCAACACGTTTTGGCGAGCGGTCGAATGCGCATCATCGCCGCGCCATTTGGCGTTGGAGACTTGTGCGACCAATGCATTGGTTGCGCCCAGTCCTTCCGCTAAGGCGTCCGCGCAGTTTTCCGGATGTACGGCAGAGTAGGCGGTAATGGTCTTGACAACGGCGGTTTGAATCTTCGACAATTTTGCGCGGAGAGCGGCCTGCTGGGGTGCGGGAGCCAGCGTTGCAATTCCAGAAATGGATACATCGATACCGCCGAAGAAGCTCGCATCCTGAGCGGTAGCGGGCGCAGGCGGATGCAAGCGCGAAGCATACAAGTGATAGTCGGAAGAGACAGACTCTGCGAGCGGAAGACCGAGGCCGTCGTTCTGAGATTTTTGCAGGCCCAGGCCCAGGCGAGCAAGTTGAAAGTAGGAGAGTCCAAGCAATGGATCATATTGGCCGACGGGCAAAGACACATCGGCAGCGGGTTTGCCCGCGAGATCGGTTCCATCCACATAGTTGTGAAAGATGGCTGGTGCCCAATGTCCAGTGGCGTAGTCATAGACGCCCTGCGAAGTGATGTTTGCGAAGGGCACGCGGATGTAAACCTTGAGCGGAGTCCACGGCAGCAGGCCGTCGCGAATCTGATCGGGAAAGACATTCGGATCACCCGCCTTCTGGTATGCCTCCTGCACGATTTCTCCAGAGACTTGATGTTGGCCGTGACCGTCGGAAACATTTCCGGCGAATACTGACATCACCACCAGAGGCCGCGTCATACGAACGACGCGCACTGCGTCATAGAGCACGCGGTCGTGATTCCACTTAGCGAAGGCTTCTTCTTTCGTCTTGGTAAATCCAAAGTCTGCGACTCGCGACCAGTAGGTGCCAACGCCGTAGTAACGATCCGCGGCCAGCAACTCCTCGGTGCGCAGAATGCCCAGATCATCCCATGTATCTGCGGACATGCTGTTTTGTCCGGCTTCGCCGCGCGTGAGCGAAAGTAAATCTGCGCGGACGCCGTCATGACGGCTCTCATAGGTCAGCGCGGGGCCGTCCTCGTCGTCAGGATGAGCCGTAATCATCAGCAAGCTGGCGCGGGTCTGCAACTTTTGCAACGTCTGCCATAGTCCCACAGAACCACGATCAAACGAATGCGGCGCTGCAGAAAGTTGAACGGCTGGCGTGGAAGTTGGTACTGCAGACTTTTTCTGGGCCAGAGCTGGAGGGACAACGAGAAGCGCACAGATGCCGAGCGTTCGTAGCGTTCTACCGGGACGAGAGAGGTGCATCTACCGATTCTAACGAACGTGCTCCCAGGACGGAGCGCACGGTTAATAAAATCAGAAGAATCCAGAGCATATCTGCGAACAGCAAATGCAGAATTTGAATCCAGAGCGGGGCCAGAAGAAAAACATCCAAAGTGCCCAGACAATACTGCACGATCAAGCACGACAGCAATGCAATGGAAAGACGGCGTCGGTCTTGCGGCACGGACCGAAGCAGGTTCTTTACAACCAGCCAGACGATATACACCCCCGCAAGTACTGCACAGGCAGGGTGAAGCCATCGCAGGCGAAGCAGCAGGGAACCAGTGGCAGAAAAATCCTGTTGCAGCGCGGCGGCGAGCGAGGTAGCGGGATAAAGAGTGTCGCCCAGTGCGGCGAGCGATCCACTGACGCCTACAAGCAACGTCGCACCCAATCCGATAAAAGAAATCAGCCATGCGCGCACGCCCAAACTTTTTTGAGCTGGATTCTGCGGTCGGCTTAAGAATTCGGCAGTTAATGTCAGGCTCGCCAACAGCAGCAAAGTATTGGTGAAATGAAATGCCAGATAAACGCCGCGCGCGGAAGATTGATTGTGAGCGACCAGATGCAGCAGCACCAGCAGCGCGCCCAGTAACGCCTCGTTAAAAGTAAGGAGGGTGGAGGCGGCTGCCCACCATCGTGCCCGCGCACCTTTTGCCATTGCACGATGCGTCCAGACCCAGAGAGCCGTGACCAGCAGCAGGGTAGCGCCGCTCATCAGCCGATGCGTGAACTCGATAATGGTGTGGAAGGCAGGCGCTTGCGGGATAACGACGCCGTTACACAACGGCCAGTGGGCGCCGCAACCTGCGCCGGAACCGGTAGCGCGAACGACTGCGCCCCAAAGAACAACCAACACATTGTATGCAAGCACAAACCATGCAAAGCGGCGGAGGCCTGCGCTGGCGACATCCCTTCGGTTCTGCGCTTGCGTGGTGGTCTGCATTAGTCCGCTGCCAGTTCCTTGGCGCGTTGCGCGGCACGCATGACGGCTTTAATTAATGTCACGCGAAGGCCGCCTTCTTCCAGTTCCAGAATGCCGTCGATCGTGCAGCCTGCGGGCGTGGTCACAGCATCTTTCAGCAAGGCTGGGTGGTAGCCAGTTTCAAGCACCATGCGCGCAGCGCCGTAGGTGGTTTGCGCAGCCAACAGTGTCGCAATATCTCTGGGCAAGCCAACCTTCACGCCAGCCTCAGCCAGCGATTCCAGAATGATGTAGATGAAGGCAGGCCCGCTGGCAGAAAGTCCAGTCACAGCGTCCATGTGCTTTTCGTCCACAATTACGGTGCGGCCAACGGATTCAAAAATTCGCGAGGCTAGGGCCATTTGTTCGTCTGTCACGAAGCGGCCGCGACACAGCGCAGCGATGCCTGCGCCCAGCATGGAAGGTGTGTTGGGCATGGCGCGAATTACGGCGATGTC
>VFSW01013300.1_pt1 | contig 11445 bp, 11 predicted proteins | sample 5358111 | NCBI WGS metagenome assembly VFSW01 (sample SAMN11554181, study PRJNA540505) | mine drainage metagenome | isolation source: sediment from site ElyBrook_90M | place: USA: Ely Copper Mine, Vershire, VT | collected 2017 | reverse complement strand
GTCGCGACGACGTCGTGTCCCGCGGCCTGTAACGCGCGCACCGCGGCTCGCCCGACCTTACCCTTGGCCCCCGTCACGACAACCTTCATCTCAGCTCCTACTCGAAACGAACCACGCACCGACACTACGCACCTCGCCCGACTCGCCCCGTCGCCTCACTCGAGGGCGTCCGGTCGCTTCGTTCACGCACCGAAATCGTCGGGCATCTGCCCGGCGACGACGTCACCCTGGGCCGTCACGACGCCCTCGACCTCGACCGTGGAGGCGACGACGACCTTGCGTCCGCTGATCTCGCTCACCCGACCCCGCAGGACCAACTCCGGGCCCAGCTCCGTCGGATTGAGGTAGCGCACCTGCAACGACCCGGTGACGAATCGAAAAGGGGGCGCGGAGTCCATGTCTCGACCCTCGGCGCGGTACATGGCCGCGGCCGCCGTCCCCGTGCTGTGACAGTCGATCAAGGAGGCGAGCAGTCCGCCGTACACGTAACCCGGCACCGCGATGTGGAACGGACTCGGCGTGAATCGCGTCACGCTCTCGTCGCCGTCCCAGAAGGTACGGATGCGGTGGCCGTGCTCGTTCAGGCGCCCGCAACCGTAGCAGTGCGCGAGGTGCTCGGGGTAGTAGTCCTGGAAGGCGCGCGATCTCACTGGTGCAGTTCCTCGCACTCACTCGCACGGTCCGGGAAGGTCACGGACGTCGGATCAGCTGACCGCGGTCGTCAAGAGTTCGATCAACCGCTTCTTGTCGGCCGCGGTGAGTTTGGTGACGGCGTAGGCGCAGGGCCACAGATTGCCTTCGTCGAGGCGTGCCGCCTCCTGGAAGCCGATCGTGGCGTAGCGCACCTTGAACTTGGCGGCGCTCTGGAAGAAGACCACCACCTTGCCGTCGGCGTTCGTGTAGGCCGGCATCCCGTACCACGTCTTGGCACGCAGATCGGTGTGCTTCTTCACCAACTCGTGCAGCGTCTGGGCCAACTCCTGATCACTGCCCGTCATCTCCGCGATCGCGGCTTCGCACGCCGCCTCGAGATCGGCGCCGGCCTTCGCGGCCTTGGCCTCGGCCTGGGCCGCGCGCATCGCGGCCCTCTCTTCCTTGGTGAAAGTAGAACTCATGCTCTCCTCCTGCGTTGCTCGTCGATCCCATCATCGCACGCGATGAAGTGGCGCCACACGGCGCCGCAGACGACTGAGGTCCCGCCAGAAAATGGGAGAGGCGGGCGCGCCGCACCAGCCACCCTCACCGTGGTGAGAGAGGCTGGCGCGACACGCCCGCCCGGGGGGACTACTTGACGCCGAAGAACAAGAACAGGTTCGTCGGGATGATGGGTGTGGTCAAGCCCTTCTTCACCTGCTGGTCGAGGAAGGTGAAGGACTTGTGGGCGTTGATAGCGTTCCACTCCGCGTGGCTGGTCACACCGACGACCTTGACGTCCCACCATTCGGCCTGACCACCGTTCTTCGTGGTGATGAAGTGCTCGTGACCGGGGGTCGCGAAGTTCTTCAACGCCGCCGTGAGCTGGGCCGCGCTGTACTGGGGGTAGAGCGGCTTGAGGGCCGGCTCGAGGGCACTGAGGTCAATGGTGCCGGGGTGGTCGACGCAGACCAGGCCCGTGGGGCAGTCCATCGACATCGGAGGCACCCAGAAGCCCAGCGGCACCGTGATGTAGAGCGGGTCGAAGTTCTTCGCGGGCGCCACCTTGTAATTGGCCCCAGCCTCACAGCCCGAGCTGGCGGCCGCGGGCACGTGCTTGTCGCAGTAGAAACCCATGGTGTAGGTGAAGTTGACCGTGTGGCCGTTGTAGAACGACTGCGTCATGCCGAACTCGTTAGTGCCCACACCCTTTTGCGTCGCGTTGCTCGGTGTCGTCATGGTGGCCGCACCCGCCGCGATGCCGACGCCCGCGATGGCGACCATGGTCATCGCCGCGGCGAGGACTCGTGCGCGATTCGTGAAGGTTCTCATTGTCATATTCCTTTTCCCCCAGCCAGTGTGGCCGGGCAACGACTTCTATTCGGTGCCACGCGGCGAGTCGGATGTCGAAATCGCCAAAGACTTTCGGCGGGGTCGCGCGCATCAGCGACCGTTGCTCCCTGAACGGATCACGACGGGAGGTGTGGTGGCCGCGCGTCGAGCGAATCACGAGGGCTCGCTCTACCAGCGCAGCAGTGACGGCCGCTGGATCGGCGCCGTGCGTCTCGGCCGCGACGAGCACGGGGTGCCGCGGCGCAAGTACGTCTCGGGCACCTCGCGTAGCGACGTCGCCAAGAAGCTCAAGGTGCTACAGCGTCAGTTCGACGACGGCCTCTTGCCCCGCGACGGTTCGATCACCGTGGCGACACTCGTCACGCGGTGGACTCAGGACGTGATCCGTCACCAGGTCGAGGCGAGCACCCTGCGCAACTACGACGCCATCGCGAGGTGCCATCTTCTGCCCTCCCTGGGGCATCGACGCCTCGGCGAATTGACGGTGCTCGACGTCGATCACCTGCTCTCGCGCAAGCGCGACGAGGGGCTCGCCTCGTCGACCGTGCGGCGCATCCGACTGGTCCTGGCCCAGTGCCTGGAACAAGCCGTTCGCTGGGGACTGGTGGGACGCAACGTCGCCGCCCTGTCGCGCGCACCCCGGGCGGTGCGCGCCGAGGGACGCACGTTGACCCCCGCGCAGGCGCGCCACTTGCTCGCGACTTTGCGAGGGCACCGACTCGAAGCCCTCTTCGCGCTGATGCTCGCCACCGGGCTCCGTCGCGGCGAGGCCCTCGGACTACGGTGGACGGACTTCGACCGCGCGAACGGCGTTGTGCGCGTCCAGCGACAACTCAAGCGCGAGGGGGCGGGACTGGTCACCACCGATACCAAGACCTTCCGTAGCCGCCGCGCCGTGAACCTACCCACCTCGATCGTCGCCGTCCTCCTCGAGCACGAGGGGCGCCAGCACCTCGAACGGCGTCGACGCGGCCCGGACGGGGTCGACACCGACTTCGTCTTCACCACGACGAAGGGCACGCCGATCGACCAGCGCAACTTCTACCGGGAGTTCCGCCGGGTGTGCGAGACCGCGGGACTGGGTCACTGGCACCCCCACGAACTTCGTCATTCGGCCGCGAGTCTCATGCTGGCTCAAGGAGTACCCCTGCACGTCGTGAGCCAGGTCCTCGGACACTCCTCGATCCGCCTGACCTCCGACGTCTACGGTCACCTGCTCGAACCCGACCGCGCGAGCGCCGCGCTCGCCATGGACGAGGTGCTCTGGGCGCGGGCGCCCCGCGCCGACGATGACGTGGCCGGCTCAGGCCTCGGGCGAGGGCGCGTGACGTTCGAGGAAGTCGTAGATGGCCACGCGGTCGATCCCGGTGAAGGTGCCGGTGGGGATCGCGGCCAGGAGTGAGGAGTTGAGTTGCGCACTCGGTAGCGCCATCGTGTCCCAACGACTGGCCAGGGCGTCCGAGGGCCGTCGACAACAGCGCTCGTCCGGGCAGGTCGACTTGAAACGCCGCTTGGTGTCGCGCCCGCGGAACCAGCGCGCGTCCTCGAACGTCGTGCCCACGCTCACCGAGAACACCCCGGCGGGGGTGTTCTGGATGCTCGACGTGCACCAGTAGGTCCCGGCCGGCTTGTCGGAGTACTGGTGGTAGGGCGTCAACTGGTCCTCCATCGAGAACACCTGACGCGCCGCCCACCACCGGCACACGATCTGACCCTCGACCGAACCCAAGGCGTCGGTGGGAAAGACCACGCTGTCGTTCTCGTAGGCCTTGGAGATCACTCCGCTGTCGTGCACCTTGAGGAAGTGAACGGGGATGTCCAGGTGCTGCGTGGCGAGATTGGTGAAGCGGTGCGCCGCGGTCTCGTAGGGCACCGCGAAGGTGTCGCGCAGATCCTCGACCGAGAGTTCGCGCGCCGCCTTGGCGCTGCTCAGGTAGGCGACCGCACTGGCCTCGGGAATCAGCAACGCCGCGGCCAGGTAGTTGGTCTCGACGCGCTGGCGCAGGAGTTCCTCGTAGTCGCGGGGCTCCTTGAGCTCGAGCACGTGCAGTGCGAGCGCCTGCAGCAACGCCGACCTCGGATCGATACCGCGCAGGTTCACCGGCAAGTAGATGCGACCGTGGCGATGGTCGGTGATGGACCGCGTGGACTTGGGGAAGTCACTCACGTAGTGCAGGGAGAAACCGAGGTGCTGGGCGAGCTCGGCCGCACTGCGCTGCGACAGCGGACCGCCGTGGTGATCGACGCGCGCCAACAGTTCCGTCGCGATCCCCTCGAGGTGCGCGAAGTAGTTGTTTCGGTTGCGCTGGTCGAGGCGCAGGGCGGTATTGGCCCGCCGCGCTATCTCGGTGGTGGCGGCGCGCTCCTGGTGCAGTCGTTGGATCTCGTCGTGCAACGCCAGCACCGTCGCCTTGGCCGCGTCGCTGCGGGACTTCCCAAGCGCCACCGGCGCTATGTTCAGTGAGTAGAACCCCGCGCCGCGTTGGGCGCGGTCGAGGGCGATCTCGAGCGCGGCGCGTCGAGTGGGCGGTTCCGCGTTCATGAGGACGTCCACGGTGGTCCCCAGCGCCGTCGCGATCTGGCGCAGTTCGCTCAACTTGAGCTCACGGCGCCCGTTCTCGATGAGCGACACCTGGGAGGAGGCCCGTCCGAGTCGCGTCCCGAGCTCGGCCACGGTGAGGCCCTGGGCGAGACGACGTTCGCGAATCCGTCGCCCGATCGCGAAGGCCAGGGACGCGTCCTCGTCGACGTGGGGGTCAGACACCTGAGTCATGTCGAAATAATAGCAATATTTCTTGAAAACGAAAATCAAGAGATAGTTCTTCTGATAATCGGTATATTTATTCCGTTTTTTTGCAGTCCTCCTGTTACGTTGAGCCCACACCACACGTAGGAGGAACGACAATGGACAAGTTGCCGATGGGATTTCAGCCCGGGGACCAGACACAGACGAGCGAGGACCTCGAGTTCGAGTGGGCCAACAACCCTCGCTGGGAGGGCGTGCGCCGCGACTACTCGGCCCAGGCGGTGATCGACCTGCGCGGTCCCGTGCGCGAGGAGCGCACCCTGGCCCAGCGCGGCGCCGAACAGCTCTGGCGCCTGATCCAGGAGAGTCGTCAAGACTCGACGAAATGGGTCGCCGCCCTCGGGGCGCTGACCGGTAACCAGGCGGTCTCCCAGGTGCGCGCCGGCCTCGAGGCCATCTACCTCTCGGGCTGGCAGGTGGCCGCCGACGCCAACTTGAGCGGACAGACCTACCCCGACCAGAGCCTCTACCCCGCCAACTCCGTGCCGGCCGTGGTGCGTCGGATCAACAACGCGCTGTTGCGCGCGGGCCAGATCGAGTTCCTCGAGGGCGGCACCGACAAGGACTGGCTGGTGCCGATCGTCGCCGACGCCGAAGCGGGCTTCGGCGGACCCCTCAACGCCTACGAGTTGATGATGTCCATGATCGAGGCCGGCGCCGCGGGCGTGCACTGGGAGGACCAGCTCGCCAGCGAGAAGAAGTGCGGCCACATGGGTGGCAAGGTGCTCGTGCCGACCGGCCAGCACATCCGCACCCTGAGTGCGGCACGCCTCGCCGCCGACGTGGCGAACGTCCCGACGCTGGTGATCGCGCGCACCGACTCCCTGGCCGCCGCCCTCTTGACTAGCGACCACGACGAGCGCGACCGTGAGTTCCTCACCGGGGAGCGCACCGCCGAGGGATTCTACGAGGTGCGTTGCGGCGTGGACGCCGCCGTCGCGCGCGGTCTGGCCTACGCCCCCTACGCCGACTTGTTGTGGGTGGAGACGGGTGAGCCCGACATTGCCCTCGCGCGAGTGTTCGCCGAGCGCTTCAAGGCGCAGTTCCCCGACAAGATGCTGGCCTACAACTGCTCGCCGAGCTTCAACTGGAAGCGACACCTCGACGACGCCCAGATCGCGAGTTTCCAGCGCGAGCTCGCGGCCATGGGTTACGCCTTCCAGTTCATCACCCTGGCCGGATTCCACTCGCTGAACCACTCGATGTTCACCCTCGCCCAGGGCTACAAGGAGCGCGCCATGAGCGCCTACGTGGAGTTGCAGGAGGCCGAGTTCGCCGCCGAGGCCACCGGCTACACGGCGACCAAGCACCAGCGCGAGGTCGGCACCGGCTACTTCGACCGCGTGGCCACCACCCTCAATCCCCAGAGCGCCACCCTCGCCCTGGTCGGTTCCACCGAAGAGGAGCAGTTCTAGCCATGGACACCCCACTGCGCGACCGCGCCCCGGCGATCCTCGTCGCCGGAGCGCGCGACGAGCGCTTCGACGAGATCTTGACCCCCGACGCGCTCGAATTCCTGCGCCAGCTCCACGTCAACTTCGAGGGCACCCGTCGGTAACTCCTCGCCGACCGCGCGGCGCGGCGCGAGTGGATCAGGGGCGGCGGACGCTTCGACTTCTTGACGCGCACCCGTCTTATCCGCGAGGACCCCACCTGGCGCGTGGCCGGCGCCGGACCCGGACTGCTCGATCGGCGCGTGGAGATCACCGGACCCACCGACCGCAAGATGACCATCAACGCCATGAACTCGGGCGCGCGGGTCTGGTTGGCCGACCAGGAGGACGCCACCAGCCCCACCTGGGCCAACGTCATCGGCGGGCAGATCTCGCTCTACGACGCCATTCGCCGCCAGATCGACTTCGTGTCCGAGGAGGGCCGCGCCTACACCCTGGGTGAGGAGACGCCGACCATCGTCATGCGTCCCCGGGGCTGGCACCTCGAGGAGCGCCACTTGCGCCTCGAGGACGAGGCGAACGTCGCGGGTCCCATGTCGGGCTCGCTGGTGGACTTCGGACTGTACTTCTTTCACAACGCCCACGAACTCGTGGCGCGCGGGCGCGGACCCTACTTCTACCTCGCCAAGACCGAGAGCCACCTCGAGGCGCGTCTCTGGGACGAGGTGTTCTCCTTCGCGGAGAACTACGTCGGTTTGGCGGTGGGGACCGTGCGCGCCACGGTGCTCATCGAGACGATTCCCGCCGCCTTCGAGATGGAGGAGATCCTCTTCGAGTTGCGCGAGCACTGCGCGGGCCTCAACGCCGGGCGCTGGGACTACATCTTCTCGATCATCAAGGCGTTCCGCGACCAGGGTGACGACTTCGTCCTTCCCGATCGCTCCCAGATCACGATGACCGTCCCGTTCATGCGCGCCTACACCTCCCTACTCGTCGACACGTGTCACCGGCGAGGTGCCCACGCCATCGGCGGGATGAGTGCCTTCATCCCGAATCGGCGTGACCCCGAGGTGACCGAGCGCGCCGTCGAGCAGGTACGCGCAGACAAGCGCCGTGAGTCGAGCGAGGGCTTCGACGGGACCTGGGTCGCGCACCCCGATCTCGTGCCCATCGCCTTCGCCGAGTTCGACGCCGTCCTCGGCGATCGGCCCCACCAGGTGGACCGCGTCGTCGCGTTCGACCGGCCCACCGCCCAGGCACTGTTGGACCTGCGCATCGAGGGTTCGTCGGTGTCGGCGGCGGGCGTGCGCACCAACGTGTCGGTGGGTATCCGCTACATCGAGAGCTGGCTGCGCGGTGTCGGCGCCGCGGCCATCGACAACCTGATGGAGGACGCGGCCACCGCCGAGATCTCGCGCGGGCAGATCTGGCAGTGGATCAACGCGGGCACCACCACCGTCGAGGGGCCCCGCGTCACGGCGGACTACGTGACCTCGGTGATCGCCGACGTGATGGCCACGACCCCCCGATTCCCCGGCGACCGCTTCGACGACGCCGTGGACCTCTTCAAGCGCGTCGCCCTCGGCCTCGACTTCGTCGCCTTCCTCACCATCCCGGGCTACGAGGACTACCTCCAGTAGCGAGGGACTCGCCGTGGCGAAGTCATCTATTAGGACGAATACGTCACGACGAAGGCGTCGGTCGACGGTGATCCCAGAGCGATCAAGCCGCTCGAGCACGACGGACGGTTGTTCGCGGTACCCGACGAGAACGCCCCGACCGAATTACAGACCGGGTCCTGGACCACGCCCGTCGCCGAGGTGAATCCCGTCCACGACTTCACGGCCCAGCCATCGCCCAGACTCCCCACCAGGTCGATGTCGCCCGAGGGCGCGGTGACCGTGATGGCGCAGTTGGGGTTGTTGTTGATGTACGCCGTCTGGGTCCCGCCCGGCCACTGGTACTGCGTGTCGCCGAAGATCGGGAAGCCGACGTAGTCACCCGTGGGCGTGCTGGTGATGTGGAACGTGTAGGTCCCACTGGTCGGGCACTGGGAGCTCGAGGTGATCGGGATGTTCGAGCAGATGATCGCGCCGCTCTGATCGAACCCCGTCACCATCTGTCCGGCCGGACACGACGTCCCGGCAGCGCCGTTGGGTCCGGCGGGTCCCTGCGGACCGGCCGCGCCCGTGGCGCCCTGGGGACCAGCGGGACCTTGGGGGCCCTGCGCTCCCGTCGCACCCGTCGCACCCGTGGGACCCATCGGGCCCGCGGGTCCCTGCGGGCCGGTGGCACCGGTGGCGCCGGTGGCACCCGTGGCGCCCGTCGGACCCGCGACCCCCTGTGGCCCCGGCGGTCCGGTAGCTCCCGTGGGTCCCACGGCGTTCCACGAGATGGGTGTCATTCCGGCGGGACACTGGCTGTGGGTCGGGGTGAGGAGATGCAGCTCACCACTACTCCTCTGGTAACAGCCGTTGATGGTGTTGCCACCGACTCCCGAGAAGGGTAGCGACACTGCTCCCGTGGCGACGGCGACACCTCCTCCGGCCAATAGTGTCGCGACGAGAATGGCACTCGCCAGGACTATCCGATGTACGTGTTCTCTCTTCTTTTCCATGATTCAGTTCCCCTAGTCTGATTTAACGTGTTCTAAGTACCGCGTTCGCCACGGGGTGACTTGGACTGCGGGGCACGCTCAAGGAGAAGGCGCGGTGAGACGGACCGTATTACGGCAACGTGACGCTGTCAAGGGTGCCGTTCTCGAACTCCCCACCGGGCGTCGACCTCACGCGATCCGCGAATCACCGGTTGCCCGTTTCAGGCCTCCGCTGTCCCCCCTGAGGGCACCGCGATGTCGCGTCAGTGCGAAAGAAGTTGGGGCCACCCCAAGGCGAGGACCAGGGTGACGCTGGCCGCGACGGCGATGAGCACCATGGTCCAGAACCAGATGACGATGGAGCGCACCGTGCCCGTGACCGATACCAGACGGTCAGTGACGCTATCGGATTCGCGCTGGCGCAGCACGATCTGCTGGCGCCGCCCCCGCCACGACACGCCGTGCAGCACCGGCGCGTGGTGGGCCACCTCGTACTCGTGCAGCCAGGCCGAATCCGCGAGCTCACTCAAACGGTGCGAGGCCAGCGAATGCAGACTGGCCATCGCCACTAGGAGCGACAGCAGTGCGGCGATGACCCGCGCCCACTGCGAGGTTTGCGCCCCGAGGGAGATGGTGAAGAAGAAGGCCTCGCCGGTGAGCACCATGGTGGGCATCTGCCAGAGCAGCACGTCCCACTGTTGACGCCGACTCGCGACGATGGCGTACTGCTCGAGCTCGTCGCGCGTCTCCTCCGGACCCTCGTCACTCACGGATTCCTCCCTCCCGTGGTCGTGTCGGACGCTCGATTTTCACCCTACCCCGGACACTGTGGCGGCGCCGGGTCCGACGCTCACCTTGCCCGTCACCGCTCGGCGCCCTGGACGCCGATGAGGCGTGCGATGAGGATGCGCTGCATCTCGCTCGTCCCCTCGCCGATCTCGAGGATCTTCGAGTCCCGGTAGTGGCGCGCCACGAGACTCTCGTTCATGAAACCCGCCCCGCCGAAGATCTGCGTGGCGTCGCGCGCGTTGTCCATCGCGGCGTTGCTGGCGACCAGTTTGGCGATGGAGGCCTCCTTCTTGAAGCTACGACCCGCCAGCATGCGCGCCGCCGCGTCGTAGTAGGCCAGGCGCGCCACGTGCGTGCGCGTCTCCATGTCGGCGATCTTGAAGGCGATGGCCTGATTGCTCCCGATGGAGCGACCGAAGGCCTCGCGCGAATTGGCGTAGGCCACGCTCTCGTCGACGCAGCCCTGCGCCGCCCCGGTGGCGAGCGCGGCGATGGCGATGCGACCCTCGTCGAGGATCTGGAGGAAGTTGGCGTAGCCGTGCCCGCGCTCGCCCAGCAGGTTTTGCGCGGGCACGCGCACGTCCTGGAACGACAACGGGTGCGTGTCGGAGGCGTGCCAGCCGACCTTGTCGTAGGCGGGCTCGACGACGAAGCCCCTAGTGGGCACCTCGACCAGGATCGAGCTGATGCGGTGGCGGTCGCGGTCCGGGTCGGTCAGAGCCGTCACGGTCACCAGGCGCGTGAGACTCGTGCCCGAATTGGTGATGAAGCTCTTGGCGCCGCGAATCACCCATTCGTCGCCCTCGAGGTGCGCCACGGTGCGCGTCCCGCCGGCGTCGGACCCGGCGTCGGGCTCGGTGAGGCCGAAGGCGCCCAGGGCCTCACCCGTGCACAACGACGGCAGCCAGTACTCCTTCTGCTCGGCGGTGCCGAAGCGAAAGACCGGCATGGCCCCCAGCGAGCACGCGGCCTCGAGCGTGATGGCCACGCTCTGGTCCACCCGCGCGAGCTCCTCGATGGCCAGACAGAGCGTGAAGTAGTCCCCGCCCATGCCGCCGTACTCCTCAGGGAAGGGCAACCCGAAGAGGCCCATCTCGCCCATCTGACGCACCACCTCGTAGGGGAAGGTGGACGTCGCGTCGTGGTGAGCGGCGACCGGGGCGACCACTTGGCGCGCGAAGTCGGCCACGGTCTGGCGCAACATGTCCTGTTCGGTGCTGAGATCGGTACTAATCACGATTCCTCCTCGTTGGGGTGCGACGTGGGCTCGCCGACTCGGGCGCGCACCCGCACCAGGACCTGGTCGAGCAGGACCTGGTCCCCGGGGGCCACCAGCCGCTCCACGACCTCGCCGTCCACCGGCGAGCGCAGGGGGTACTCCATCTTCATGGCCTCGACCACGACGAGGGGGTCACCACGCCCGACCACGTCGCCCGAGCGCACCGCGACGTGGATGACCACGCCGGGCATGGGTGAGCGGACCGCGCCATCGTGATCGAGTTCGTCGACGGCGCGCCGGGCCGTCGCCGCGTCACGCCACCACGTCGTCGTCGCGTCGTACGCGAACCACGTGCGCGGCCCCTCGCGAGCCACCAGCACGACCACCGTGCGCTCCAAGAGTCCGAGGACCAGCTCGACGACGTTGGGCGCCACCGCGCGCCACTCGAGGCACTCGACGTCGACGCCCGCAGCGTCGCCGAGGCGCACCCGCGCGCGGCGCCACGTCCCCGACACGCTCAACTCGAGCGTCGAATTGTCCGCGCGCAGGAGTGAGTACCGCGTGTCGGCGGGCGCGCCCCCGCGCCACCCGTCAGCGCCGGCGAAGCGCGCCGCCGGCGGGGGCGCCCCCGCGCACCCGCCGCGACGCGCCCCCC
>VFSW01013299.1_pt1 | contig 11445 bp, 9 predicted proteins | sample 5358111 | NCBI WGS metagenome assembly VFSW01 (sample SAMN11554181, study PRJNA540505) | mine drainage metagenome | isolation source: sediment from site ElyBrook_90M | place: USA: Ely Copper Mine, Vershire, VT | collected 2017 | reverse complement strand
TGACCACAAACGGCAGCTTCACGCTTTGAAACGGCGTTCCGTAAATAAACGCCGTCAAACCCTGTTCCAGAAACCATCGCTGTGTTGCCTCGCCCACGAAATGCAGCATCCAAGCCGCCGAAGGATTTTCGCCGACAAGACGTTTCAAGAATTGATCCGGCCGGCTCGAGTGCAGATGCGCCGACGAGACAAATCGCAACTCGCGCTTCTGCTGGCCAAGGTGCTTCTCCAAATCCTCAAGCTCGACGTGGATGATCCGGTCCACCATCGGAAATGGCGACAGAAAGGTGACGGGCAGCGGATTATCGACTTCGGCGCGAGTTTCGTCCGATTGCTGCCTGTGAACCAGCCGTTGCTTTCCGCGCCCACTGGTGGAAATCCATCGCTCCTGCTCCAGTTGTTTCAGCGCCAGGCGCAGCGTATCGCGGCCCACCCCGAGCTTGGCTTTCAGCCGAAATTCCCCAGGACGGACGCCGTTGATTTCGCCGGCGCTGATCCATCGCTTGAGCATCAGCGCCGTTTCCGTGACAAGACTGGTTCGCTGGGGCAGCAACGCCATAATGGCGGCATTGTAACAACGTCGCGGCGAAAACGCCATGAGCAAGATGAGAGCGCGTGTTTTGTCGCATCATATATGAACATGGCAGCAGTCTGGCCCAGAGGTCGGAAAGCAGAAAACCTACCAGAGGTTTTTTAGCACGATTTTTGGAGAAATATTGAGGAAATTTTGAATCTGGAACTCAGGAAATCTGGAAAAGAGGCTGACTCTGCGCCTTTTGCCTTTCTGACAATGGCAAGCCCGCCCCAACAGTAAAATGTTGGCAGCTATTGTAAAAAATGGCGCGGGTGAAGCGAATCGAACGCTCGTTTCGTTGATGTTGAATGATCTGGCACAAAACGGGCTTCCCGCCGACATAACTGGAAAGGTCAAATGCGATCACGCCAATGTCTGTCATGGCGAGCCTCGTGGACAATTTCAATGACAGCCACCGCATTTGGGTTCACGCGATACACAATGCGATAAGGAAAACTTTTTGGGAAGCACCACCGAATATTCAATCGGCGATTCCGGAGCCGGAAAGCGAGTGGGTTTCCGGCTAAACCATCAATCGCGGCGGCAATTTCCTGTGTAAACCGGGCTCCCAAACCCTCTTTCCGCTTTTCGTGCCAAGCAGCGGTTTTGGCAATGTCCGCCAAAGCCTGCGGCCGAATCTCCACTCTGTAGCTCACCGTTTAATGGCGCTCAAAAGTTGCGCTCGGGCATCTTCCCAGGAGATGCTGGTCCCAGGATTCGCATCCATCTCGCGGCAACGCTCGTCAATCAAAGCCTTTTGCTCCTCAGTGGGATCCTCTGCGTCCAGCCAATCAACATTATCCAATTCGGCAAGGCGCAAACGAACTTCCTGCCTCTCCGTCGGGGTAAGCTTTGGCAATTCGTTGAGAATGTCGATCTTGCTCATTTGGACAGCTTACCAACGCGCCTTCTTTCGGCAAGCCGGCCCTTGTTCGTCAAACCGGCAGCGAGGTAAAGAAAGTTGAACCCTCGTCTCGGTGCGAATAAATATATAATCTCCAAAAAGTGGCAACATCCGCTACATTGTTGATTATAAGGCACTTAAGTGGCAACAAACCGGCAACATTTTGGGCCAGTGGCTATCCGATGCCGTTGTCTTTGCTTAGCCTTCGCAGCATGGCCAATGCTTCCGTCTGGCTCTCGTTCGCTCTTTCTTTGACGCTCCTCGGCGCGGGCGTGGGATTCCCTCTCCCCGACCACCGGCTCAGTGCCACGTTTCCGGGTGCGGTTGGTGATCGTAATTCCACCGCTGGCGATTGCTGGTTGCGGCCTTCATCCAATTGGTTTGCTTGCCGTATTCCACATGGGCATCGCAAAAAACCACGTTGCCGCCGCCGCTGTGACAGTCGCCCACGAAATCGTCCTCATCATGCAACGCTCCAGCGATGTCGCCGTCCTGGAGTTCGTTTGGAAGGCCGGTTATGTAGTCGCCTATGGCGATCATGTCCGCCGGGGCGAACACCATTCGCTCCGGCAGCGGGTCCGGCACCCCCGGACCGCCGCCGGCCAAACCGAGAACTTCGATTATTTGCGGCGAAACGTTGCCGGAGCCCAGTTCGTTGTAACCATAGCTTGGTTTGAAATAGAAAGTATTCCAAATTGGGGGCGATTCAAGGTCCGGACAGTAGAAGATGCGCTTGTTTCCCGAGAGATAAGGAAGAAGGGCCGCATCCCAAAACGGAGTGTACATCGTTGAAGGATATTTCTGGGCCGTGTCCACGTAGAGCCGCAGACCGATGCCGATCTGGCGCAGATTGCCCTTGCAGTAAGTGCATCGGGCAGTCTCTTTGGCCCGGGCAAACGCAGGCAGAAGCAGGGCCGCTAAAATCGCGATCACCGCGACCACGACCAATAGCTCAATTAACGTGAAAGCCGTGCGGTTGCGCAGGTGCTTCGGAGCCCGCGCCATGCGGCTCCCAGTCGCCCACGGAGATCTCCTGGGTAATACGGCTGGCACGACGCGAATGTACTAATTCAAGCTACGGCTGCAAAGCGAAAAATGCAGTTACCCTGGGTCGTCAATCCAGCCGCTTGGTTGAAACCAAAAATTCCGCCAATTGCTTTAACACGCGGCGATGTCGTTCGCGCGAAATCACCCCAATTCTCCCAATGACCTGCTGCTCTGTGTAAATCGCCAGAAACCCTTAGTCCGTTTGTTGCGGCGGCTTTCCACCTAATCAAGTTCGTTAACTTTGGCTTCGCTCAGATAAGGATTCTGCGTAATAATGTAGCCGTCTTGGGATCCACGGATCAATGAACCGGTGGGGTTCGGAAAAAGACCAGGATTGGCAATCGCGACTGGCTTGTGTTAGCTTGACTTGACTTGGCTGAATTATGAGCTTGGCGCCAATTCGCAAATCGGAGGCATTCACTCGCGTGGAGTTGGTCGTGATGCTCTTCGGGCTCGCCGTTATTTTTTCGGTGGTTGCCATGATGTATCAGGCAGGGAGTCTTCGTTCCGCGCGAGCCTACGCCTATAACGTAACCTGCATAAATAATCTCAAACAAGTCGGCAGTGCTTATCGCCTTTGGGAAAACGATCATAATAATCATTATCCTGCGTCGGTATCAGTGACCCAAGGCGGTTGGAGCGAGGTTCTGTCCAACGCCGATCAAGGATCGCTCTGCTGGACCAACTACGCCATCATGGCAAACGAGTTTGGGCGGTCAAACGCATATTGGCCTGTGGATTTCCCAAAAGGTCTCGTATGTCCATCGGACGAACGCAAGCCTGCCAGTACTTTCAGCAACTTCATTTCCAACATCAATCTCTCCTATTTTGCTGTCGTAAGCGCGGAAGTGTTTTATCCTCAATCTCTGCTGAGCGGCGATCGCAACTTGGGCGGAGGGACAAAGCCGGAGCACGATTACGGCTTCTCACCTGAAAGCGGGAAAGGAAATGATGTTGCCATTCAAACCAACTCAAAAAGCGGGCCAGTCTGTTGGTCGCAGGAAATCCATTCACTAAATACAAATGGCGAGGGAAACATCCTGCTTGCCGACGGCGGCGTAGAGCAGTCTACTAGCGCCCGTTTTCGTCAGAACTTCCAGCCTAATTTTGAACCAACCACCAACTGGCCCGCTGGCCGCGCTCCGTCGTCTCCTTCCATCCGCGTCCTTTTTCCATAAGGTGGGAAATTCGGAAGGCAAACGTGGCACGCTCTCCGGGGTGCGGAAAGTTTATTGGGGCGTCTGATTCCGGTGGTGTCGCTTCGCTCAACCACCGGCTACACTCTTTCATCCCTGCCGGGATGCTGACCTTTGCGCTCGTTACTTGATCCCATCCAGGGCCAGGTTCAAACGGAGGACATTGACCCCCGCCTCACCAAGAAAACCGAGGTCGGGTTCATCCGTGTATTCGGTAATCAAAGCCTTCACTTCCTCGATCTTCATCCCCCGCTCCTTCGCGACGCGTGGCGCCTGCAAGGTGGCGTTTTCGGGGCTGATGTGCTGGTCCAATCCGCTGGCGGACGCGGTGACGGCATCGGCGGGGACGGGCGCGTTGGTGGCGAGGCCGTTTTGCGAACGGTAATCCGCGATGTTTTGCGTGATGGAGTCGGCGAGCTTCTTTGACGTAGGGCCGAGGTTGCTTCCGCCCGAACTTGTCGGATCATAACCGTTGTTGCCGGCGGAGGACGGGCGCGGATGGAAGTATTTCGCGCCGGTGAAATTTTGGCCGATCAATTTGGAGCCGCGAATGGTTCCATTTTTGTCAAGAATAAGACTGCCGTCGGCCTTGCCGGCCCAGGCTCGCCCGAGGCCGAAGACCACCAGCGGATACAATCCGCAACATACCACCGCCAGCACCACCGTGCTCATGACGGCGCTTCTGAATTGATTGATGAATTCTTTCATAATCGGAGCTTCCTTAAAAATGCTTATGCCCACTTCAAAGCTGTGATCAACACGTCGATAATCTTGATGCCGATGAACGGAATGAGGATGCCGCCTAAACCGTAAACAAGAAGGTTGCGCCGCAAAATAGCCTCCGCCCCGATGGGCTTGTAGGCCACGCCGCGCAAGGCCAGCGGAATCAGCGCGATAATAATGAGCGCGTTGAAGATGACCGCGCTCAAGATGGCGCTGCCGGGGCTGTGCAGGGACATGACGTTCAGCGGGGCGATGGCGGGAAATGTTCCCATCAGCATCGCCGGGACGATGGCAAAGTATTTTGCGATGTCGTTGGCGATGCTGAAGGTGGTCAGCGATCCGCGCGTGATCAAAAGCTGTTTTCCGATTTCCACAATCTCGATGAGCTTCGTCGGATTGCTGTCGAGATCGACCATGTTGCCGGCTTCGCGCGCGGCTTGCGTTCCGGTGTTCATCGCGACACCGACATCGGCCTGGGCCAGGGCGGGAGCGTCGTTGGTGCCGTCGCCCGTCATGGCAACGAGGTGGCCGGCGGCTTGCTCTTCGCGGATGCGCTTGAGCTTTTGCTCCGGCGTGGCCTGGGCCATGAAATCGTCCACTCCCGCCTCGGCGGCGATGGCGGCGGCGGTGAGCTGGTTGTCGCCCGTGATCATGACGGTGCGAATTCCCATTTTGCGCAACTGAGCGAAGCGCTCTTTGATGCCGCCTTTGACGACGTCCTTGAGTTGCACGACGCCGAGAACATCGCGCTCTTCCGCCACCACGAGCGGCGTGCCGCCCGCGCGGGAAATCTCCTCGACAGCGGCGGTGACGAGCGCGGGAAATTTTCCGCCCGCGTGGTCAACGAAAATGGAGATCGATTCCGCCGCGCCTTTGCGAATGCTGCGCGCCAGCGAACCATTGACGGCGGGAAAATCGACGCCGCTCATTCGCGTTTGCGCGGTGAACGGAACAAACGTCGCGTGCGGCTGCGCCACTTCGCGCCCGCGCAAATTGAATTTCTCCTTCGCCAGCACGACGATGCTGCGGCCCTCCGGCGTTTCGTCCGCCAGCGAGGCCAATTGGGCCGCGTCCGCGAGGCGTTCGGGTTTTACGTTCGGGGCCGGAATGAAGGCGGTGGCCATGCGGTTGCCGAGCGTGATGGTTCCAGTCTTGTCAAGCAGAAGAACATCCACATCCCCTGCTGCCTCGACGGCGCGCCCGCTGACGGCCATCACATTGCGGCGAATCAGGCGGTCAATGCCGCTGATGCCAATGGCGCTCAACAATCCTCCAATCGTCGTCGGAATCAGGCACACCAGGAGCGCCACGAGAACTGGGACGGAAAAATCCGTATTGGAATACGCGCCAAACGCTTTCAACGTCACGCAAACCAGCAGGAAGATGATAGTCAGGGCTGACAATAGAATTGTCAGCGCGATTTCGTTGGGCGTTTTTTGGCGGCGCGCGCCTTCCACCATCGCGATCATGCGATCCAGGAACGTGTTACCTTTCTCCGACGTGATGCGAATCACGATGCGATCACTCAGCACGCGCGTCCCGCCAGTGACCGCGCAGCGATCACCGCCGCTTTCACGGATGACCGGCGCGGACTCGCCGGTGATGGCCGCTTCGTCAACGCTGGCAATGCCTTCAATCACGTCGCCGTCTGCCGGGATAATGTCATTGGCTTCGCAGACGACCACATCGCCTTTGGCCAGGTCCGTCGCGGGGACGCGTTCCTCCGTTTTATTGCGAAGACGCCGGCCCATCGTGTCCTTGCGGCTCCGGCGGAGGCTGTCCGCCTGGGCCTTGCCGCGGCCTTCGGCGACGGCTTCCGCGAAATTGGCAAAGAGCACGGTGAACCCGAGCCAGAGCGCGAGTTGAAAAATGAATCCGCGCTCGGCAGGCGCGCCGGTGAAAATGGCCACCGTGGTCAGCGCCGCGCCAACCATCGTGACAAACATGACGGGGTTGCGAATCATCACGCGCGGGTCGAGCTTTTTAAAGGCGTTGATGATCGCCGGCCCGGCTATGGTCCAGTCAAATAAAGAGGGGGCTTTTTGCGTCATAGGATCAATAGAGTTTGCCGGCGTTGGTCAGGAAATGTTCGATGATCGGCCCGAGCGACAGCGCGGGCAGAAAATTCAGCGCGCCCACCAGCAGAATCGTTCCGAGCAGCAGCACCACAAACGTCACGCCGGAGCAGGGAAAAGTCCCTGCGCTTGGCGGTGAAATTTTCTTGGCGACCAGCGAACCAGCCAGTCCCATAATTGGAACAATCATCAGGAATCGGCCGACCAGCATCGCGAGGCCGAGAGTGGTGTTGAGCCACGGCGTATTCGCGCTCAAACCGGCAAAGGCGCTTCCATTATTTCCGTTGGCGCTGCTGAAGGCGTAGAGAATCTCGCTCAAGCCGTGAGGGCCGGAATTGTTCAGCGCGTCCGTTCCCCATTTGCTGACCGAGGCCCAGGCGGCAAAACCGAGGATTGACAGCGCCAGCACCAGCAGCGCGAGCATCGCCATTTTCACGTCGTAGGATTGGATTTTCTTGCCGAGATATTCTGGCGTTCTGCCGACCATCAAGTCCGCGATGAACACCGCCAGCACGACAAAGACGAGCATTCCGTAAAGTCCAGCGCCGACACCGCCAATAATAATTTCGCCCAGCATGATGTTGAACAGCGGCACGAACCCGCCGAGCGCGGTGTAGGAATCGTGCATCGAATTGACGGCGCCGCACGAAGCATCCGTGGTGACGGTGGCGAAAAGCGCGGAGTTGAAAATGCCGAAGCGAACTTCCTTGCCCTCCATATTTCCGCCGGACGCCATCAATCCAAGATTCTGATGGATGGGATTCCCGCGCGCCTCAGCCCACCAGCAAAGCGCGAGCCCCGCAATGAACAAAACCATCATCGCCGACCAAACCGACCAGCCGTGCGCCTGATTTTTTGTTTGACGACCGAGGTAATACGTCAGTCCGCTGCCAATGGCGAAGATGGAAAGCATTTGCAGAAAATTCGAGAGCGGCGTCGGATTCTCGAAGGGATAGGCGGCGTTGGCGTTGGTGTAACCGCCTCCGTTAGTGCCAAGCATTTTGATGGCGACTTGCGACGCCATCGGCCCTTGTGGAATTGTCTGTTCCTCCACTTTTTGATCCACCATGACAGGGGTGTTCGTCATTACCGTTTTGCCGTCGATGGTGACGGCCATATTGGTCATGACGGTTTGGCCTTTGTCATCCGTTTTGGGAAGCTGGATGGTGTAAGCTTCCGTCAATTTGGCTTTGGCGTAAGGCTTGAAGTTTTGAATCATGCCCTGCGAAATCAAAACCACCGCGAAGACCACGCAAACCGGCAGCAGCAAATAGTAAGTCACACGCACGAGATCGACCCAGAAGTTGCCAAGCGTCTTGGCTGTATGCCGCGCCAATGCGCGCACCAGGGCGGCGGCCAGCGCAATTCCCACCGCGGCAGACGTGAAATTATGAATGACAAGCGCCACCATTTGGGAAAGGTAGGACATCGTGTTTTCACCCGAGTAGCTTTGCCAATTTGTATTGGTCGTAAAACTCACGGCGGTGTTGAAGGCGAGATCCGGCGTGAGATTTTCGAAGCCCTGCGGATTCAGCGGCAGATGCTTCTGCAGCCGCAAAATGGCATAGGTGAACAGGCAGCTTACCAAGCTGAAAAGAAGCATGGCAGAGGTGTATAGTTTCCAATCCTGCTCCTTCTCCGGATCAACTCCCATGAGCCAATACGTCAGGCGCTCAAGCGGCTTGAGAATCGGATCGAGCCAGGTTTTGCCTTTGGCGTCAAGAACGCGGCAGAGGTAAAGCCCGATCGGCTTTGTGATCACAGCCAGCAAGCCGACGAAAAGGGCCAATTGCAACCAATCAAGGGGGCGCGACATAATTTCCTTAGAATTTTTCAGGCCGGAGCATGGCCACCAGCAAGTAAATGAAAAGGAGCACCGACACGATTCCGATAATTATATTCGACATAGGGGGACCTCGAAGCGCGAGGAAGCTAGAGCTTCTCGCAAAAACGCGTATACAACGCAGCGATGGCAAAGAAGCCAATGATCGCGCCGACAAAAATAAAGTCGTTCATAGATTTGCGCGGCTGACGCGCCAATTACTATTGTCAAAATGACACCGGGAGCGGGAAGGCGGTAGTTAAAAGGCGGGGCGGCGGCATTAAAAACTTGTTAAGGCCAAATGCGTGCATTGCGGAAGATGCGAGGCGCATGCGCTCCCCGGGCCGTCCTAAAACCGATTCAATCTCTCGGCAATTCCTGATTCCCGGGGAGAGCGGGCGCCCTCGCCTACGGCGGGCCGCGCCTCGCGACCGGCATCAGGGACGCCCGCAAATCAAATGTTTTTGCTGTGGGGTGATTCCTGTTGTTGACGCGCGGGTGCGGCGTCGGCCAAAATGTGATCTTCGCCTTTGACCGCCTCAGTCCAAAGTCGCAGGCCCGCCAGCTTCATGGTGAGGCGTCGCTCCGCGTCGAGTGAGGCGGAAAGTTCAAGCCCCAGCGTCCTTGCCAGCGCCTCCGCAAGCGAAAGACCGAGACCGCTGTGCGCGCCATCCGTTCTGGATTTGTCTTTGCGCCACAGTCGCTCGAACAAATGCGGGATATCCTCGGACCGCAAATCGTCTGTAACGTTGGCAGCGCTAAAAGCCCGAGCCGCAGCATCCCACCGCATCTCCATTTGGCTCCCAGGTGGCGAGTAGGTCACAGAATTGACGAGCAGGTTCGACATGATCGACCGGAGTAAAGCAGCATCCGTCGTAACAACAACCTCGGACGGGATATTCATCCGCGCCGCCAGATTTTTCTCCGCCGCCCGCAGCGCAAGCGGACGCCAGATTTCGTTGACAAGCGCCGCCAGCGGCACGGCCTCGCCGCGAGCCGCAAATCCACCATCCTCGCAGCGTGACAACTCCAGCAAGCGCGTGACCAGCGCCTGCATTTGCAACGCGACGGCCAGGGTTTCACGATGCGCCTCGGCCATTTCGCTTTCTCCAAATTTAATTCCAACCTCGGCTGCTGTGCGCAATTCCGCCAGCGGCGTCCGCAGTTCGTGGGCGAGATCGGAACTGAATCGCCGCTCGCGGGCGAAGGACGCTTCCAATCGCTCCAGCAAATCATTCAGGCGGGCGCTGATGGGCTGCAATTCCTCGGGTAATTTTTCGGTGGCGAATCGCGCGTTGAGAGAGGCCGAGGTGATTCCCCCAGCCTGCCGCGCCAAGTCCGCAATGGGCGCATGGCCGCGCCGCAGCGAGGCTCGCACCAACGGGACTGTCGCGGCCAGCGCGATCACCCCGGTGCCGATCAACACCAGCGCGAGCGTCGATTCCGCATGCAGAATCGCTCGGCGATCCGCCGCGATGACGATGGTCGCTTCCGACGGCTTGGTGTTGGCCTGGTCTTCATCGTCCACTTTCGGCGTGTAATCCATCTGCAACGCGCGGAATGGAATGCCTCCGATTCGCAGATTCCGAAATCTCGCCCGTGTTTCGGCGTCCTGGGCGCGCGGCAAATCACCATCGCTCAAATCGCGGCTTCGGACCACGGAATGGCTTCCGCCGTGCCAGATTTCGAACACCGTGGGCGCCATCTCATCCCTGCCCTTATGCGTGATGGCTGGCGGCTGTTCGAGGTGCAAGCCGGTCGCGCTCTGCTCCGAGCGCGCCATGATGGCGGCCGCCTCGGCCCGCAGGCGATTGTCAAATTCATGCTTCAAAGCCTCAGCCGTCAACCCATAGACGGCGGCGCCGCACGCGGCCAGCAGCAGGCCGAAACCTGCCGCCATCCGCAGCGTCAAATCCTGGCGAATTGATTTCACGGGGCCGGAGCGTTCAGCGTGTAGCCCAATCCGCGTTTCGTGAAAATCATGGGAGGGTTGTCATACGCATCCAATTTTTTCCGCAGGGAGCAAACCGCCGAATCGACGGCGTTGCTCATGACTTCGTTTGAATCGCTGTAAATGTGGGTTTCGATTTCGGCCCGTGTCACAATATGGCCGCGCCGCATGGCGAGATACTCCAGCAGAATGAACTCCCGCGCTGTCAAGTCTAGCGACCGGCCCGCCCGCGTCACCAGGCGCGATGTCAGGTCAATCACAAGATCGCCGATGACGAGCAAATTGGCGTTGGCGTTATAGCGCCGGCGGCACAGCGCCTGGATGCGGGCCAGCAATTCCTCCAGGGCGAAGGGTTTCACCAGATAATCATCCGCGCCCATGCGCAAGCCCTCGACGCGATTCTCCACCGTATCCCGCGCCGTCAGGAGCAGCACCGGCGTGGGACGGCCCTTCTGCCGGAGCTGGCGCAGCAGGGTCAATCCATCCAGTTTTGGCAGCATGACATCGAGCACGATGGCGTCGTATTCGCTCGACGTCGCAAACCAGTAACCCTCTTCGCCATCGCCGCTGACATCAAGGGCGTACCCGGCCTTGCGCAACGCTTTTCCAAGCGAGCGCTGGAGCCGTTGCGAATCTTCCACCAAGAGCAAACGCATTCCGCCAGATTAACTGGAGGAAGCGCGCTTGGCGATTGATTTTCAGGCGGCGGCAATTTGATTCAATCAACCTAGTCCGCCAGCCCATTAAAAGGCTTTTGCCGCATTACATTGCCGACTCGGATATAATCCGGCATCTGAGCGGCAGTCACGGGCGTGACGCCCGCGCGCTCCGCAGCGAAGCGCAGGGAGAGAGAAAGAGAGAGGGTGCCCAAAAAATCTTCCGCGGAACAATCCATGGTTGGGAGCGCGACCGTCTCGGTCGCTCTGGCTGGCGTCTCGCCAGCCAGCCTCACGACATTTCCGCCACCACCGTTGGAGAATCTGGCACTGCATGGGTTTTCGGCGAGACGCCGAAAACAGCGGTCGAGACGACCGCGCTCCCCAAAGCAACTGAATCGTTCCGGCTAAGGAGCCGCGCAACAATAACTGTCGCATTATAGCGCGGGAATTTTGCCCGCTGGCGAGACGCGAGCGAGGCACATATCCGCATGGAT
>VFSW01013298.1_pt1 | contig 11445 bp, 3 predicted proteins | sample 5358111 | NCBI WGS metagenome assembly VFSW01 (sample SAMN11554181, study PRJNA540505) | mine drainage metagenome | isolation source: sediment from site ElyBrook_90M | place: USA: Ely Copper Mine, Vershire, VT | collected 2017 | reverse complement strand
TACGGTTGCAGAATCGCAATTTCCGATTTGCATACCCCGAAAATACCCCATCTAAATTCTTGACGCCGTTTGCGCGTTTGTGCTACAAGTAACATGCATTCCCAAATCGCCTTGCCTTACACCACATCTTTATTTAGCTTTAAAATCGGATACGCATAGAAGAATTTCTATGTGGGTATGTCACACCTCCAGCATGGGATGAAGTGCTGATCATTGACGCGCCTTTTTAAGTAAACGTCCTTCCTTGATGTTGTAAAAAACAGAGGGAGTTTTACGTTAAATGCTGTTCAAAAAGAAGCGTCATAACTCAATAAACTTGATTCAGGATATTGATGGGGTATGCATATTCAAGCTACAATCGCGCCGATGTATTAGCGCATTGCGTCCACAGATGGATCATTCCCACAAATTGAGACGAGAGGGGATTTATAAAATGAATTATATTTCCATGTCGATAAGAGTAAAGAACTCAATAAGAACAATAACCTTATTTTTAATTACGATAGCCTGCATCATTGGTTTCATCCCGTCCATGTCTTTCGCCTTCAATTCGAACGGCTGGCTTTACCAGGATAAGTATCCTACTTCAAACACCATTCTAAGCGTAAAATTTATAACACCGAATAAAGGCTGGATCGTAGGTGAGCGCGGGATGATTCTTTATACCGAAGATAGTGGCGACACCTGGCAAGAACAGGAGAGCGGCTCGGAAGAGGATTTACACAGTATCTTCTTTGTAAACGAGAAGCAGGGGTGGGCGGCAGGAAACGCCGGGGTCATCATTCATACAGCGGACGGAGGCAAGACCTGGTATCGCCAGGGAGATGCAGCAGCTTCCTTGCATAAAATATTCATGTTAAATGACAAAGAAGGCTGGGCTGGTGGGGACCGAGGAATACTTTGGCATACCGTGGATGGTGGAAAGCAGTGGGCAAGGCTGCCGCTTAACACAAGTTCGAGCATAGCCGGCATATTCTTCACGGATGCCAACACCGGCTGGATCCTGGCTGGGGGAAAAGTCTTTAGGACTGACAACGGCGGAAAACAATGGGAAGAGAGCCTACTGCCAGTCAAGTGGCCAAATCAGGGAGCTATAGGCCGCGGCCCAAGCATGTCCGGAATGGGAGAGGACATGCCTGACGACTGGTGGCAGGGAGATATTTTTTTCACAGATGCGAAAAAAGGCTGGGCTGTTGTCGGTCTTTCCTATATATGTTCCACGGCAGATGGCGGCAAAACCTGGGTAAATCAATATGGTAGCGTCTATATGTCGTATGGACTTGGAACACTTTCGTTTCTTAATGAAAAGAGCGGTTGTGCTATAGGATCAAGCATTCTTTGTACAGAAGACGGTGGTCAAACGTGGAAGGAAAGGCTAGGCGTCACATCAGGAGAGAGGGGCACTCTAGAAGGCTACCTCTTATCTCTTTGGGGGCTTTCGTTCGTTAATCCATCTACGGGGTGGGCTGTTGGAAATGACGGCCAAATAATGAAGACCGAGGATGGCGGGAAAACATGGAAAATGAAGAGTCGAGCACGTTTTGGAAACATTTATTTTCTAAATGCCAAAGTCGGTTGGGCTGTAAAAGGTGGCATTTGGGGAACAACAGATGGCGGGGCTACGTGGGAAATTCAAGAAAAGATTGAAAAGCCTGCCAACTTAAGGTTCTTTTTTGTCAGCCCTACAATAGGCTGGGCTGTAGGGTGGCGATGGCGTCATGATCCCATGTGGGGTTATACGCTTACAGGTGCTGTAATATTCCATACATCAGATGGCGGAAAGACGTGGATTACACAGTTTGACAAGCCAGGTAAAAAGTTAGCGCTATTGGATGCATTTTTTGTGAGTCCTGATCTGGGTTGGGTTGTCGGATCGAATGGTTTTGTAATGCATACAGTGGATGGCGGCAAACAGTGGATCCAACAGAAAAGCAGCACCAAATTCCGTCTTGAAAAGGTTCAGTTTGTTGATAGCAAAATGGGATGGGCAATTGGGGTTAAGGGTGGTGCTACAGAGATATTTGATAAACCCGAAGAACAAGAGGAAGGAATTATTCTTCAAACATCGGATGGCGGTGAACATTGGCATACTCAGTGGACAAAGAGGGATAGATGGTTAAATGGGCTGTTTTTTTTAAATAGAAAGAATGGATGGGCGACAGGAAAAACATTTGTAAGAGGCGAACGAGGTCTAATCCTGCATACCAATAATGGCGGTAATTCGTGGATGGAGAATGAAACAGCGGAAAATTTTCCTGCGGAACCATTTTTTTTCGATAAATATCATGGATACACTCAATTATTGACTCAAACCAATTACTTAATAACTAAAGAGAGACTTCTTTTCTTAACAGATAATGGGGGAAAGACCTGGGAAAGCCAAAAAGTTGGAGTTTATAAATATCCATGGAGACCATTTGATGATTTAATCAAGAAATAGATTATTTAGGACACGGAGGATTAAATCATGATTAAACGTTTTTTATTGATAGCGGCCTTATCTTCAAGCCTTCTGGCAATCCTAAATTATTCAGCACAAGCTGTCCCGACATGGGATGGCGGCATCATTATCCAACCTTTCTGACAGAATGATATAGCATGGGCAAATCTAACGTATGGTAAGCCGGTTTTAAAAGAAACAATTGGTGGAAAAGGCTGTGCCTTAACATCTTTGGCAATGCTTCTAAAATTTCATGGTTTGCCGTGGCTCCCGGATGATAAACTTCACTATCCTCGTTCCACAAAGGTAGATCCCGCATCTCTTAATTCGTGGTTGTTGGACCACGGTGGTTATACTGCAATAAATTATGTTGATTGGTCGGCAATAAAAGAATTTTATTATTTTGGCACCATCGGTTATGATTTAAAAAACTGGAACACGTTCATTGATCTACAATTTGATTGTCAGCCTGTCAGTAATAAGAGCAATTGCTTTATGGTAGATTGGTCTGTCAGTGCAGATACTCTGCTGGAAAGTGATCTTTTCTCGGGGATGCCGGATATTATGCAAATCTCGTACCCTGGTTCTAAAGGCCATTTCGTTCTGGTTAGTGGTTACAGTCAGAAATATGAATCATATAGCGCAAATGATCCGGGGAAATTCTATGATCGTCTGCCTGCGCCTGCGCTGGCAGAGTTTTATCAAGATGAATATCAAAATCCTACTTATCATGCACTTGGGATCAGACGATTCACTGCTCTTTACAGCAGAAGGCCGCCAAATCTTAGCAGGCTTTCTTGTTGGATATATTCACCAGTGGAAGTTCAGATCGTAGATCCGAAAGGGCGAGTTACGGGATATGACAAAGTAACTGACACTAAAGTCGAAGATATTCCGCGTACATATTATGGCACAGAATTGATTGACTCCATTAATACTCAAGACCCGACCGGGGAACCCGAAAAGACGTTACACATAGACGAACCTTCAGAAGGCAATTATATTCTCAAGTTATTTGGGACGGGGGATGGGCCATATACAGTTGTTCTTAAAGGATCAATAGAAGATGGTTCAAGCAATCTTTCCACCTCCATCACCGGCACAGCCTATCCCGGCCTGTATCAAATCTACCGTATCAAATACTCCCCCACCGGCGAAGCCTCCCTTTCTCAGGACAACCAGCCGCCTGTCGCCAACGCAGGGCCGGCGCAAACAGCAACACAAGGCGATGTGGTCACACTCGATGCGTCTGCCAGCAGCGACCCGGATGGCGATCCGATAACTTACAAATGGACATTCCAATCCAAACCCAACGGCAGCATGGCCGCACTTACCGATGCGAATTCGGTAAATCCCACCTTCACGGCCGACAAAGCAGGAACATATGTTTTGCAACTCGTTGTCAATGACCAGTTCATCGACAGCTCTCCTGCAACAGTCACCATCACCGCCACACCTATCAAAAGCCAGATTTCCATCACGCCGAATTTCAATACCCCATTGACCGCGGGATCCGGTTACCTATCCTTTGACGTAAACAATATCGGCAAGGTCGGCATATCCTCCGGCATCATCAACATAAGCCTCACAGACCCGAGCGGCGTCGTTGTCTCCACCGGCAGCCAGTCCTTTGCCATGAATCTCGGCGAGGGCAAAACTGTTGCTGTTCCCGTAACAATACCGCCGCTTAAGTTCGGCGCATACACGTTGACCTATACCGAGTCCGATGAAACCAGGACCGGCGCTCCGACAACAGTTTCCATCCCGAATACCCCTGCTGTCACATTCTCTTTTGACAAAACGTCTTACCGTGCCGGTGACACTGCCAATATAGTCCTGACCTTGACGAACACGGGCCAATTCAATCAGGACAATTTGTCTCTGATGGTTTATGCTCCTGACGCAGGATTTAGTGAAACGAGAAGTGTTTCTCTCGGGTTGTCTCCTACCTCGATAACCTTGAATTATGCTGTACCCATTCCTGCAACTATTGCAGCCGGTCAGCATTTTCTCTATGCGAAATTTACTACGCCCGCTGGCAGTGTGAATCAGCAAATAACAAAATTCAGCGTACCCCAGTCCGTTTTGGCCGTGAAATATATCGGTCCCAACTCTTTGAATGCCGGAGACCCCGTTTCTCTCGGCATAGAGAATACCGGTGGAGCGGATACAACGTACACCACGGAAAAACTTACTCTTACAGACAGCAAGGGCGTTATCATTGCTCAGGCAAATATAACGGATTCTGTCTCTAGCGGAGAAGTGAAAACAGTTCCAGCACTTCAAATTCCCTCTCAGGCCGCGACCGGCACGGTATATTTTTACGCTTCACTGAAAGATGCAAAAACAGGAAAAACTGTGAATTGTTATCAGGCGTTGAACGTGAACGGTGTACAAGCCGGTCTTACTGCAAGGACTGACAAGGACGTATACCTGCCCGCAGACTCAATTACAACGGTCAGCACTCTTGCGACGGGCTCCGCTGGTATTGCGAATGCACTGCTGGATATTAAAATTATCAGGAATGTCGTACCAGTAAAAGAAACTTTCTCTCAATTTCTCCCACTTATAAAAAATGGCTGGGGTCAAATTCATTATCCGTCAAGCGTTGCAAACGGACCGGACGGATCCATTTACATCCTTGCAGGAATGAGTGTATTTAAATTCAGCAGCGATGGAAATCTGATAACCAGTTGGGGAGGAGCGTGTCCCTCCGATCAAAACGTGGAGACGTGTGAGGGCCGGTTTTTAAATCCGACCGCACTTGCTGTGTCTTCTGGTGGTTTTGTTTATGTAACGGACGACAGCCGCATTCAGAAATTCGATAACCAGGGGAAGTTCATATCAAAATGGGGTAGCCCAGGCGAAGGAGACGGAGACGGACAATTCAATTACCCTTTAGGGATCGCAGTAGGAGCAAACGGGAATGTTTATGTAGCGGATAGTTTCAACTACCGGGTACAACAATTCGATCCAAATGGAGTTTTTATAGGTAAGTGGGGGACATTTGGAACAAGTGATGGTGAGTTTCAAACGCCAACAGGCATTGCCATTGGCAGCGATGGTTCTGTCTATGTTGTAGATACAGGCAATAGCGTGATACAAAAATTTACCAGCGGCGGTGGTTTCATTACTAAATGGGGCCGCTATGGAGACGATACGGGTGCGTTTCAGACCCCTTGGGGAATAACAGTCGATCTATCGGGCAATGTTTACGTTTCCGATGTTGATACGGATTTTGTTCAGAAGTTTGATTCCAATGGCGCTTATATAGCACAGTGGAGAGGGTGGTCGGAGCCTTTCGGGCTTTCTACAGACTCTCTAGGCTTTATTTGGGTAACTGATTATTCTAACGAGCGCGTGCAAAAATATACTTCTGACGGAGTTTATGTTTCCATGATCACCGGCGGCCCCGGAGACGCAGAGGGCATTTTCGATCAACCGCAGGGTGTTGCTGTAAGTCCAGATGGTTCTATCTACGTAGCCGATTTTTATAATAGTCGCATTCAGCGGTTTGACCAAAATGGGAATTTTGTTAGTATGTGGAATACGGTGGAAGGGTCGCCACTAGATGTTACGTGCGGGCTTGACGGATCGGTGTATGTGGTGACCGATTCAGGCAGTAATGGGTTGGTCCAAAAATTTGATACTAATGGGAACTTTATTATGCATTTATCAAGTGGGCGGGGTTGGTATGATGCCATTACTACGGATAACAGCGGGTATATATATGCGTATCCTTCTCTAAAATTTGATTCTACTGGGAATTTTATAAAGTATCTTTCCCCTTCCCAGGGTCTTGGCGGCTGGGGCAGAGATATCGCAGTCGATAACGATGGCTCAATATATATTGCAGGCGGTTACGGCATTCAAAAATATGATTCGAACGGAAATCCTCTCTTTGCCTGGGGCGGCCCTGGCAGCGGACCCGGACAATTTACGATTGCGGACGGGGTCGCGGCAACCAATGATAATTTTATCTATACCGCTGATAGTGCGGGCCGCATTCAAAAATTTGATGCCAGTGGCAACTTTATCTCGCAATGGGGTAGCCAGGGTTTTGGTGATGGCCAATTCGATAATCCAATGCACTTAGCGGTGGGACCTGATGGAACGGTATACGTAGCGGACAGCGGAAATCACCGCATCCAGGTAATGCATCCGTCGCATTCCTCAGAAACGTTATTTAGCACAACAGTGCCGGTCAATCAAGCTGGTAATATTGTGCAGGACTATGTAAAAGATGTTGCTGCCCTGAATACGAGCGGCAAACTTTATTTACAGGCGACTCTCAAGAATACCCTCGGTCAGATAATCGCAGTTGCCGAATATCCATTCTATATCGTGCAGGGTAATACCGTTCTTTCCTTCTCTACTGATAAAAAGATTTATAAACCGGGAGAAACGGTTACGATAACGGGCCGTGTTCAAAACTTCGCAACGGCGGATGCCAACGATCTGGGCCTGTCCATTGCCGCCCAACTCGGGACGGGAAGTTCTCAGCAGATATTTGCAGACACTATCAGCGTGACAGCCGGTGGTACTCATGACTTTAATTTCACGACCACAGCCGATGCAGAAGGAAGTGTAACGCTCATTGGTGAAGTTAAACAGAATAGCGTCTCGCTCGTAAAGATTATCGATGGGTATGAAGTTGCGAAGCCTACGGTTACGGTTTCAGTTTCAGGTCCCGACATCACCGATGGGAATCCCTTTGATCTTACAGTCGAACTAAAAAATACCGGAGACGTAGATGCAAACGTAGCCTATACGGCCGGCAGCAGTCAGGGAGATACCCTAGTACACCGTCAACTTAATTATTGATGGTTCCGTGCCGTTATTCTGGCTTAAATTAAGCCCGGGTGACGATCGAAACAGGTGCATCACTATCAAGAAATATTTTGACGGTGTACTAGATTCCCAGAATATTACGATTGCAGCAGGAGAAACGAGGACTTTGCAATACACGAAGCAGATTGCTAAGACGACTGTGTTCACGGTTGCATTATCCAGCGATGCAACTCAGACTGCGTCGAAGACCGTGGTCTACGGAGAAGCAGCAGCAATTACGATAGGGTCAGGAGGACAAGGAGCAAATCTATACCCGGAGGGAAAGGTCACATTACCGGTGACGATTACGAATACGGGGCAGGTCGATGAAACCTTAGCCGTGACGTATCAGCTGAGTCAAAGTTCCGGGAGTCAGGGGCAAGAAACAAGGACCTACTTCCTGCCTAAAAGCGGCAGTGCCACCGATACGCTGACATATACTCTCTCATCGGGTAATTATCAGCTCTCAGCGGTAAGTTCTTTGCCCATGGCCTCTGCCGCGGCTACTCTAAACGTGGCAAAGGTAAACGACGTTGGAATGGCAACAGTCGTAGGCAGTTTGGGAACAAACGGGCTCATACCCGTTACGGCAACGCTGACAAACAATGGTTATAACGATATTAATGGAACTGTTCAATTATCAGTCCTAAACAACCAACAAAAAAATATCTGGTCCGGTGAAGTGCCGGTCTCAGGACTCAAACCGCAGGCTACAGGAGCTTACACGATCAATGTGAGCTCGACCGATATGGCGTCCGGCGGGTATGCCGGGAACAATGTCCTCTACAGCACTTCAGGACAGCAGCTCGCGGCTAACCAGGCGCAGATTCGGGTCCCTGGCCCCAGTTTCGATATTACGGCTCTGCCTTCAAACCTGAGCTTTACCGTCGGACACACCGCAACTTTGACGTTCAGTATTAAGAATACGGGTACTCTCTCAGGGACGATGAGCATGTCAGTACAGGCGATGGACCTTTTGAATCAGACCTTGACAGATACGCTCAACGTGGGCGAAGAAAAGGCATATATCTTTTCCTTCCAGGTGCCCGAGAATGCCGATCCGGCGGATTATCCCGCGGATTATACGCTGTCAGGACCAAGCCAACAGAAGGGCAACGTCAAATTCGCTGTTGTAGGAGTGAATTTCGGCGTAACCGCGTCCACGGATAAGCAGGTCTACAACGACGGGGATACGGCGGCCTTGACCCTGAATATTACAAAGCAGTCTCAGTTCGACGACGGAACGTATCTTGTGATCATCCGCTACGGCACGCATCACGATATCCAGACTTTTACTTCGAGCGGGCAGCCCTCAACCGTCACCTTCAACGTGCCGCTCGGTACAATAACGGGAGACAGAATCTTTTACGGCGTCTATTTCCAGAGCGGCAGGAAGATATTCCAGAATTCGCTCCATATCAACACCCCGCCGGCCGTAGCCCTAGTTTCGCCCACGCCGAACAGCCTCTTTAATTCGACGATCAACATATCAGCAAATGTTACAGACGGCGGTCTTGGCATCGGCGCGGTCGAATACCAGGTGGACAATGGGCCATGGAAAGCATTAGCGCTGGCTGATCCTATTCAAGGACAGTACACAACAACATGGATGCCGGTGCTTGCAGATGAAGGAATCCATACCCTCAATTTGAGAGCAACCGACCAATCGGGGAATCCAAGTAAGCTGGCAACGACCAAGTGTACTATAGATATGACGCCGCCGGTAACGACGATAGCCGCAAGCGCTCCACGATACACCTCGACAGACGGAAAACTCTATGTCACAAGTGCCAGTATGTTCACGCTTTCCGCAACGGATAATCTCTCAGGTGTTGCGAATACCGAGTACCGGATAGACGCCGGGACATGGGCAGCCTATGCACAGTTCACCCTTAACAGCGAGGGAACCCATACCATATATTACCGGAGCACCGACAATGTCGGAAACATCGAGGCGGACAAGATACTCTCAGTAAACATTGACAAATCGCCGCCCATCTCCACGTCGATGGTCGGTACGCCGCAATATACTTCAGAGGGGATCCTTTACATAGGCGGAAGCACTCCGATAATACTTTCGGCGGTGGATGCAGGAAGCGGCGTTATGAGAATTGAATACGGCATGGACAGCGCTGGCACCTACACAACCGCAGTCGGCCCCGTAAACCTTGCCGCCTATCAGGACGGCACGCACACAATGAATTATTGGTCAGTGGACAATCTGGGTAATACTGAATTGAGCAAGAACCTCACGGCCGTTCTGGACAAAACGCCGCCAATAACAACTATTTCGGCTACAGACCCCGTCTCGGCCGATGTTATCAGCACAGTGTCCCCGACGACCCGGTTCACCCTTGCATCAACAGACAGCCTCTCCGGGGTAAAGACCGCAAGCTTTAGCTTCGACGGCGGCTTATGGCAGACTTACATGGACGCCTTCAGCCTTTCGGCTCTCCCTGCGGGTCAGCACACGATCGCCTATAAATCAACTGACAACGTCCTTAATGAAGAAACAGCCGAATCCATAACCGTTCGGCTGCTCTCAATAGACGTCACGAAAAAAATCGATACGTCGCTCAACGTGCTCATCGGTGCGTGGCGGCAGCACTTTCAAGACCACGACGGGAAAAATGATTTTGGAACAGCCGGCGAGCAATGTGAAAATTGCAACACGTCCCTCGACCGGCTTGAAGCAATACTTAAATCCGCAGGCATAGCTTACTATATCCCCGATGATGAAGAGGACTTTAAAGCATCGCTTCGCACCGGCCGCTACAACGCCTACCTCCTTCCTGACTTCAAGGACGAAGACCTCGGAGCTGAACTTAGGGAGTCGGTCTATTACGGCGACGGCCTGCTGTTCATCAAGACACGTCCCGACGACGATCCGTCGCTAAGTGATGTTTTCGGAGTCAAGTTCTTCGGAGAAACCTCATATGGGGATCTTGCTATAACGCTTACCGATAGCCCCATCAGCAATGTAAGCACTATTGAGACCCGCGGGAAAGACATTGTCTCGATCATAACAGCAACTACTGCCCAGAGCTTCGGCTATGTCACGGATAAACGCAACACTTACCCTGCAATCGTTTTCAACCAGTATGGCAGAGGGAGAGTCATTACGTACACTTTTGACCTGCTGTCCAGTCCGGAGAAGGTGCAGGCTGCGGCCCTCCTTATTAACAGCCTCAATTTCATACGCCCGGCCGAGCATCACGTACGGGCTTTAGACAGCGCTCCCGTAAGGATAACGCTCAATAACTCCTCCGAACCGGCCGATATCAAGATGATCGAAAACTTGCCGGACAAGATCTCGACCGACACCATAACGCCTCAAGGAACGCAGAAGGACAACACCATCACCTGGCTCAAGTCCTTGGGTGGCACTGAAAAAGCGAACTTCGGCTACTATCTCAACCTGCCGGATATCGCAGGCAGCTACGCACTCGGTACGGAACTCAGATACAACAACGGAAGTGAGTTCCGTCTCTATGGCAATTACGACCTTTCGCTCGAAATAGAGTACAACTCGGCAGATTTGCTTCAGAATGTTATCACCCAGCTCTCCGAAATCACGACCACGAGCAGGAAAGACGCCAGGAGGATCGAAGAGTCTATTGACAAACTACAGTCGATTGATAGACGTGGCACCAGGCTGGAAACTGCACGGAATAATATCCAGGCCATAATCGAGGCAACGGAGGAACTGAGCAATCTTTCGATCGATATCTCTGCAATACGCCTTGAACTTGACGAACTCCTGAAGATTTGGGAGAAAAAGTGGTCACTATCATATGAGTCGAGACAGAAGGAGGATTAACAAATTACGATGCGCATAAGTAATTTCCGCGAGAGAGGGATGTCGAAAAAGACATCCCTCTCTTTTTTAACGAGACGCGTTTGTAATTCAAGAATATGCGCGATCTGCTTACGCTTCGGCTGCGGAGTTTTTCCGCCTGCCGGAACCAACGGCCAGAGGGTACTCGTGAGTTTTGTCATGATCTTGACATGCAATGATTCAAATGGGATTTGTTGGAGTTTCTATCACTCGAAACTCCAACAGTTGTAGGTGTAGTTGACCGTACAACTCACATTAGCTGTCTCTTTTCTTCCGTTCAGCGGCGAGCAATTCAGCGATCCGCGGCGTGCAGCCCTTTCCTTTGCACGTGCCGCTG
>VFSW01013297.1_pt1 | contig 11446 bp, 9 predicted proteins | sample 5358111 | NCBI WGS metagenome assembly VFSW01 (sample SAMN11554181, study PRJNA540505) | mine drainage metagenome | isolation source: sediment from site ElyBrook_90M | place: USA: Ely Copper Mine, Vershire, VT | collected 2017 | reverse complement strand
GAACCAGTGTACAGCGTCGGGAAGTGAGTGTATGACGACACCTTCGGGCCAACCATCAGCTTACGCGCCAGACATGGCTCCGTCACCGCTGCTGCTCGTGCTCTCAGGGCCATCGGGCGTGGGAAAGACGACCTTGACACGTCGCCTCGTGGCGCGCGGCTGGGGTGGACATGTGCTGGTGACGGTGACGACCCGTCGTCCGCGTCCAGGCGAGGTCGAGGGCGTCCACTACCACTTTCGCACAGCAGAGCAGTTCCACGTCATGCTCCAGCGCGATGAGTTGCTGGAGCATGCCGAGGTCCACGGCAATTGGTACGGCGTGCCAGCGACAATGGTGCGCGAACGGCTCGACGCTGGGCAGGATGTCATCCTGACCATTGACCCCCAGGGCGCGCAGACGATCCGCGCGAAGGTGAAGGACGCTATCTTCATCTTCCTCGCGCCGGAGTCGCTGGATGTGCTGACACGCCGCGTGGACCACCGCGGACACGACAGCCCGGAGCAGCGCGCCCTGCGCCTGCTGAACGCCGAGCGCGAGATGGCCGAGTTGCCCAACTACGATTACGTCATCGTCAACCGCGACGAGCGCCTCGACGAGGCAGCCAGTCAGCTGCAGGCGATCATATGGGCGGAACATAGCCGTGTACACCCACGCCAGCCAAGACTCTGACCCTGCCACAGCGGGCGATAGCATCGTCAGCGGTAGGCGATCCACCGCTCTTCCTGGCCAACGCTATTGGCCAGTGGCTATTGGCGCGCCGGTTGCGCCATCATCCACGCTCTGGCGCGCTCTGACGCCGCAACGACGTCGAGACTCGCCGCACGCAAAGCTCTGCGCCACACATCAACGACAGGAGAACCGCAATGACTCAGCAAGACTCGCAGACCCCGCACAGCGCGGATAATGGCCGATTCGAGCGCGCAGGCACGAAAGAGCGCAACCTGGGCCTGGAGTTGGTGCGTGTGACCGAGGCTGCCGCGTATGCCGCCTCGCGCTATATGGGGCGTGGCGACAAGATCGCCGTGGATCAGGCAGCGGTGGACGCGATGCGCAGCGCCGTCGATGGCGTGGATATGCATGGCGTCGTGGTCATCGGCGATGGCGAGAAAGACGAGGCGCCGATGCTCTACGTCGGCGAGGAGATTGGCAACGGCCTGCCACCCGATGTGGACGTGGCGGTGGATCCGGTAGATGGCACCCGCCTGACCGCGCTCGGCCTGCCCGGCGCCATCGCCGTCGTCGCCACCGCCGACCGCGGCTCGATGTTTCAGGCGCCTCCCGGCGTGTACTACATGGAGAAGCTGGCTGTCTCGCACGCCGCCGCCAAGGTGATCGACCTCGACGCGCCGATCGCGGAGAACCTGGCGCGCATTGCCGCCGCCCGCGATACCCGCGTCGACGATCTGACTGTGACAGTGCTCGACCGCCCGCGCCACGAAGACATCATCATGCAGGTGCGCGCGGCAGGCGCGCGCATCCAGCTCATCACCGATGGCGATGTAGCGGCGGCGATTCATGCCGCGATGGAGGAGTACAACGCCACCGATGTCTATATCGGCGTTGGTGGCGCGCCGGAGGCTGTGCTGGCAGCGGCGGCGCTCAAGTGCGTTGGCGGCCAGATGCTCTGCCGTATCTGGCCGCGCACCGATGCGGAGCGTGAGCGCCTGCTCGCCGATGGTATAGACCTCAAGCGCATCTACACCGTGGATGATCTGGTACGCAGCGAAAACGTCTCTTTCGCAGCGACCGGCATCACCAGCGGCGACCTGCTGCGCGGCGTGCGCTTCGGTCCGGCAGGCGCGCGTACCCACTCGGTGATGATGCGGGCCAAGACCGGCACGATTCGCTACATCGAGGCGCTGCACAACTGGAAGCGCATCTAGCCGCTCCCCTGATCCCTCGCAGAGGGAGAGTTCAGGGGAGCGGGCCGCGAATGGGGAACCCGCCATGCAACTGGCTTCGCAGTTTGCGACGCTCGCGCCGCTGGACGCCTGGGCGAACTTCTATGTCATCATAGGCTCGTCCGCCGGCGCGTTGACGGGGTTGACGTTCGTGGTTATCTCGCTGGCTGGGCAGGCGCCCGGCATGGCTCAGGGCCAGGGAACCGCCGCATATACGACGCCTACGGTCGTCCATTTCAGCGTCGTGCTGCTCGTCTCGCTGCTGCTCAGTGCGCCGTGGCCGACGTTGGCGCAGGTCAGTGTGGCGCTCGCACTCGTCGGCCTGGGCGGCCTCGGCTACACCGCCATTGTCACGCGGCGCATCCGTGGCATGCCAGAGTACAAGCCCGTGCTGGAAGACTGGCTCGGCCATGTCGTGGCGCCCTTCGCCGCCTATGCGACAATCGTCATCGCCGCAATTGCGATGCCTGGCGCTGCCGTCGCCGCGCTGTTCAGCGTCGCTGCGGCGATGATCCTCATGCTGCTCGTCTCCATCCATAACGCCTGGGATGTCGTCACCTACATCGTCGTCGAGCGCCTGGCGCGCCACGAACAGCAGTAGCGCCTGTGACGTGTCCAGGCGCGGCGGCTGGTGAGTGACCCTGTACTTACGCCCAGCGAATCAGCCCTAGCTCAAAGGGGGAGGCCAGGCCAGGGTGTGTCGGCGCCACGCGCACGCCGTAGACCACGCTACCCGTATGGAAGCGTTCCATCTCCGCTCTGTAGCGCAGCGCGCCGTCCACAGGCTCGCCGTCCGGGCGCATCTCCACAACCCGCTGCTCCACCAGCGCGCCGTTGTCATCGCGCGCGGTCACTAGTTCGACGCGCACATCGGCGGGCGTCAGGCGGCCCAGCCGCAGCAGCGCCTCCACCTGCACTGGCTCGCCCTCGGCGATCTGTTCATCGCTCGGGCCACTCGCCGTCACACTGAGCTCGCCCCAGTGCTCGCGTACTTGCCGCTCCCAGGCCGTTAGCTCACGCGCAAGCGCGTAGTTGCGCGCGTCCATCCGCTCGCCCCAACGCGCGGCGGGCGCATAGTACGCCGTCACGTATTCCTTGACCATGCGGCTCATGCTGAACTGCGGCGCCACCGTGCGAATCGCCTCTTTCATCACCGCGATCCACTCGTGCGCCAGCCCATCATCGCTGCGCTGATAGTACAGCGGCGCGATGGACTGCTCTAGCGTCTCATAGAGCGCCAGCGCGTCCGCCGCGTCGCGCGTCTCATCATCCTGATACTCGCGGCGCTCGCCGATGGCCCAGCCGTTCTTGCCGTTGTAGCCCTCTTCCCACCAGCCATCGATCACACTGCAATTGGGCAGTCCATTCAAGCTGGCCTTCTGGCCGCTGGTGCCGCTGGCCTCGTGTGGGCGAATCGGCGTGTTCAGCCAGACATCGCAGCCACTGACCAGCCGCCTCGCCATGTCGATGTCGTAGTCCTCCAGAAAGACCACCTTCCCCGCGAACTCTGGCTGCTGCGCGTAGGTGTAGACCTTGCGGATGAACTCCTGGCCAGGATGATCCGCAGGGTGGGCCTTGCCCGCGAAGATGATCTGCACTGGTCGCTCAGGATTGTTCAGCAGTCGCGCCAGCCGCTGCGGATCGCGGAAGAGCAGCGTCGCACGCTTATAGGTAGCGAAACGTCTCGCAAAGCCGAGCGTCAGCGCGCGCCGGTCGAGCAGCCCGCGCGTCGCGCTGACCGTCTGTGGCCCCTCACCGTGGCGCGTGCGCTGGCGGGCGATGCGGCGGCGCGCATAAGCGATCAGGTCATCCTTCGCCTGCTCATGCGCCGCCCAGAGATCGCCATCCGGAATCGCGCTGACCCCGTCCCAGCGTGTCTGGTTGTCGATGTCGCCGCGCCAGCCCGGCTCCAGCCAGTCGTCGTAGAGCGCGCCGAGCGCCGGATGCAGCCACGACGCGGTATGCACGCCGTTGGTCACATGGCCGATAGGCGCCTCGCTCGCCTCCACATCTGACCACAGCGAGCGCCACATCTCGCGTGAAACCTCGCCATGCAGGCGGCTCACGCCGTTGCGCCGCGACGAGAGGCGAATCGCCAGCACCGTCATGCTGAACCCCGAGCCCCACTGCGCATCCTGCCGCGCCAGCCGCATGAAGGCGTCGCGGTCGAGCCGCAACTGCGGCCAGTAGCTCGAAAAGTAGCGATCCATCAGCTCGAAGGAGAAGACATCGTTGCCTGCCGCGACGGGCGTATGCGTCGTAAAGACTCCGTTTGCGGCGGCGATCTGGCGGGCGACCTCGAACTCGACATCCAGCCCGTTCACCAGCTCGCGGCAGCGCTCCAGACCGAGGAAGGCGGCATGGCCCTCGTTCATATGCCACACCTTCGCATCGATGCCCAGCGCTCGCAGCGCCCGCACCCCGCCGATGCCCAACACGATCTCCTGCGAGATACGCATCTCGTGGTCGCCACCATAAAGCCGCGCCGAGAGCGTGCGGTCGTTTGGCGCGTTCTGTGGCACATCAGTATCCATCAGGTAGAGGGGGATGCGCCCAACCTGCACATGCCAGACCTTGGCGTAGACGATGCGCCCTGGCAGGTCCACGCTGATCAGCGCCTCGCGGCCCTGCGGGTCGCGCGCGGGACGAGCGGGCGCCTGCGAAAACTCCAGCTTCTCGTAGATCGCCTCTTGCTGCCCGTCACGCGTGATGCGTTGGCGGAAGTAGCCCTGTGGATACAGGAAGCCGACGCCGACGAAGGGCAGGCCGAGGTCACTGGCTTCCTTACAGTGGTCGCCGGAGAGGATGCCCAGGCCGCCGGAGTAGATCGGCAGCGACTCATGCAGTCCGAACTCCGCCGAGAAGTAGGCCACAATGTCGCCTCTGCGCTTGGGGAACTGCTGGCGATACCAGGTCGTCTCCGGGCGCATGTAGGCGTCGAACTCGGCCATCACGGTATCGTAGCGCGCCAGAAACTCCACATCCTCGGCCAGCGCGTTGAGCCGCCGGGCATCCGCTCCCGCCAGCGTGGCGACAGCGTTGTGCTCGCTGCGCTCCCACAGGCTGGCGTTGACCTGCGCATAGAGCGCCTGCGCGCTCGGTGTCCACGACCACCAGAGGTTATAAGCCAGCTCATACAGCCGCTCGATGCGCGGCGGAATCGTCGGGAACACGGCCAGACGGCCAAGGATCTTCAACTCAGTCAACTCCTGTGGGACGCCAGGTTCACAGCCCATCCGTACGTTCTGCCAGAGACGCGAGCCAACGGTACGGATGATACTCCCATCGGCTCGCCGCCCCAACGATACCACACCATAGTGCTAGCTCAATCGCTGGAGAGGCTGCTATCGGGCTGTCGCCCGCCGTCAGCCCGCCGTCAGCCCGCCGATAGCGTATACTGCCAGCAGCCGCCCCAGCCTCCCGCGCGTCGGGCTGCGCGGACCATTTGCAGGCGCGTCTGACCCACCATCAGCCAGCAAGATCAGCGAAAGTGAGGCGCTCCCACGATGGCGGCGACCACCCTGAACACTCCCACTCCTTCCGAGCCACGCTACCAAACGCGCATCGCCTTCGACCACCGCATTCCCATGCGCGATGGCGTCACCCTCTCAGCGGACATCTACTTCCCGGACCCGCGTGGCTCAATGGCGACCGAGGAGCAGCCGCGCCGCTGGCCCGCCATCCTCAGCCGCACGCCGTATATGAAGGCCAGCGAGGGGCTGCTCAACCAGGGACGCTGGTTCGCCGAGCGCGGCTACGTCTTCGTGGCGATGGATGTGCGTGGGCGCGGCGACTCCGATGGCGTCTTCAACCCCTACTTCGCCGAGGGGCGCGACGGCTACGACAGCATCGAGTGGATCGCCGCGCAGCCGTGGAGTGACGGCGCCGTTGGGACGATCGGCGGCTCGTACCTGGGCCGCATCCAGTGGCTCACTGCGGTCGAGCGCCCACCGCACCTGCGCGCAATGGTCGTCGCCGTGCCGCCCTCCGATCCCTTCGTCGAGACGCCAACTGGCCTGCCCAGCCCCATGCACCTCTGCTGGATGCATTTCACCAGCGGCCGCCAGCTCCAGCTGATGGAGGCGGTCGACTGGGAGCGCGTCTACGACCACCTGCCGCTGCTGACGATGGACGAAGCGGCGAGGCGCAGCGCGCTCCCCCGCTGGCGTGAGGAGATCGCCCACGCCCAGCTCGACGACTACTGGCGACCCATCTGCTACCAGGACAAGTTTGACCAGCTCAGCGTGCCGACTCTGCACATCTCCGGCTGGTACGACGACGAGCAGATCGGCACACCGCTCAACTTCCACGGCATGTCCACCGTCGCCGCCACCGAGGAGGCGCGTCGCAGCCAGCGCCTGCTCATGGGGCCGTGGGGGCACGCGGTCAACACGACGGCGAAGCTGGGCGAGGTGGATTTCGGCTCGGCGGCGCTGATTGATCTGCGTGGCGAACAACTCGCCTGGTTCGACCGCTACCTGCGTGGCGTGGAGGCGCAGGAGGCCGTCGCGCCCGTGCGCATCTTCATCATGGGCGAGAACGTCTGGCGCGACGAGCAGGAGTGGCCGTTGGCGCGCACACAGTGGACACGCTACCACCTGCGCGGCGCGGGCCGGGCCAACAGCCGCTTCGGCGATGGCGCGCTCACGACCGATGCGCCGCCCGCTGACGAGGCCAGCGACCAGTACCGCTACGACCCTGCTCGCCCGACACCGTTCATTACTGAGGCGACCTCGTCTCAGATAGGCGGGCCAGACGACTACGCCGCCGTGCAGCGCCGCGATGATCTGCTCGTCTATCAGACCGAGCCACTGGATGTGGATGTCGAGGCAACCGGCCCGATCCAGGTCGAGCTATATGCCGCGTCGTCCGCGCCAGACACTGACTTCACCGCGATGCTCCTGGATATCTGGCCAGGCGGATTTACCCAGCGCCTGACCGATGGCATGGTCCGTGCGCGCTTCCGTGAGGGGATGGATCGCCCCAGTCTCATCGCGCCCGGCGAGGGCTACCGCTACGTGATTGACAGCTGGAACACCGCGCATGTCTTCCGCGCGGGCCACCGCATCGCTGTGCAGATCGCCTCGGCTGCCTTCCCGAAATATGACCGCAACCCTAACACTGGCGCGCCACTCGGTGTCACCAGCGAGCTGGCGGTGGCGGAGCAGACCATCTATCACGATGCCGAGCGCCCATCCGCCATCATCCTGCCGATCATCCCGCGTGGCAAGCGATAGCCGTGCGACCGGGTAGCGCTGATGTCGGCGAAAGCGAGGCTGGCGATGCTCACGGTCTACTATTCGCCGCACGCGACCAGCGTCGACAATGAAGCTGGTCGCGCCTCGGGCCACGCTGATGCGCCGCTTACAGAGCGGGGAAGACATTCCGCGCTCGCGCTTGCGCGCCACTACGCCGCCATTCGAGTTGACGCAGTGTTCTGCTCGGACCTGCGCCGGGCCGCAGACACCGCCGTGCTAGTGTTTGGCGAGGGCAGCGCGCCAATCACACCTGACGCACGTCTGCGTGAGTTCGACTACGGAACGCTGACGCAAGCGCCTGTTGCGCATGTCGAAGCCGAGTTCCCGCTTCGAATCAGTGCGCCTTTCCCGCACGGCGAGAGCATGGTAGACGTAGCCGAGCGTTTGGGAGCATTCCTGCGCGACACGCTCGCTGCCTACGATGGCGGCACGGTCGCCGTCATCGGTCACCGCGGCACCAAGTGGGGACTCGACTACTGGTGCGGCCAACTTTCATTGGAGCGGATTGCCCTGACGCCGTGGACCTGGCGCGAGGTTCCCATCTGGCGCTACACCCTATCGCGCGCCGACCTCGCCCGCCGAACGCCAGTCATCGTCTACGACGACACTGCCACGCCGGAGGCCTAACCAGCGACCGACTATCCACCGTGTTTAGCATGCGTTCACAGCGACGGAGAGGAAGTGACCATGAGCGACCCTGCGATTCCTGCGAAGTACCAGGACCCCGAGACGATCCGCGCGATCCTGCGCGAGGCCAGGACCATCGCGGTCGTCGGCCTCTCGCCCGACCCCAGCCGCGACAGCCACGGCGTCGCGCGCTACCTGCAACTGAACGGCTACCGCATCGTCCCCGTCAACCCGACGGCGACGGAGCTGCTTGGCGAGACCAGCTATGCCACCCTCAGCGACATCCCGTTCCACGTTGATGTGGTGGATGTCTTTCGCCGATCAGAGGCCGTACCCGCCATCGCCGAGGAGGCAGTGAAGATCGGCGCGGGGACGCTCTGGCTGCAACTCGGCGTCATCAGTCTGGAGGGCGCTGCAACGGCGGAGCAGGCTGGCCTGCGTGTGGTGATGGATCGCTGCATGATGGTCGAGCATCGTCACTACGGGAGCTGAGCAGGCGCCGCAGCCCGCTTAGCGCCTCTGCTAATCCCAAAATCTAACAGCCACCGGACGATGCCGACTCCGGTAGCATAGTGGCGCCCTCCAGCGTTGGCTACGGGCGCTGCTCACCCTCGGCGCCAACACCGACCGCCTCCTTGAAGCGCTCGAGCGCCTCGATGTGCGCCGCGAGCGACGACAGGCCCGCGTCCAGCGGGTAGAGGGTCAGATGTGTTGCGCCCAGCGCCTTCCACGCTGCGACCTCCCGTCGCCAGTCGTCGGGCGACTTGTCAGCGAAGTACAGCGCCGCCTGGATGCCAATTGCGTGCGGGTCACGCCCGGCCAGCCGCGCATACTCGCGCATCCGTGCGATAGTCTCGCGCGCTGCGTCGTCTGGCTCCATCAACGGCATCCAGCCATCGCCGATGGACGCGACACGCTGCACGGCAATCTCGGCGTTTCCGCCCAGCCAGATCGGTATCGGGCGCTGCTTCGGCAATGGCTGGATGCCCATCGCTTCGACGTGATGCCAGCGCCCGTGAAAGGTCACCACCTCCTGCGTAAAGAGCGCGCGCAACACCGCGATCTGCTCCTCCATGCGCCGACCACGGGTGTGATAGTCCTCATTCAGCGCCTGAAACTCTGGCTCGGACCAACCGATGCCGACGCCCAACCGCAGCCGCCCGCCGCTCAGGATATCCACTTCTGCCGCCTGCTTGGCGACCAATACCGTCTGGCGCTGCGGCAGAACTAGTACCTGGGTGACAAGCTCGATGCGCTGCGTCGCCCCCGCAAGGAAGGCCAGGACCACGAACGGCTCGTGGAAGTCTACCAGCGTCTCACGCTCCTCCCAGCCGGGACGGCGCGAGAGGTCCGCGCCGATGACATGATCCATCACTGAGAGGTGAGCGTAGCCCAGTTGCTCCGCCGTCTGCGCGTAGGCAGCGAGTGCAGCGGCCTCAACCGGAAGTTCATAGGTCGGAAGCACAACGCCAATGTCCATGATCGTCTCCCCCGCCCCGCCGATGGCGTAGGCTCGGTTGCGTATGCGAAGTCATACGGCATGCTTCGCCCACATCGCATGGGCAAAATGGCGTATACGGTCAGCATCGAGCGCAGCTTGAGTATGAACGTCTGTTGGCGCGACGATTCTTGCTGGATCGCGTGACAAGCATGCCGCTGGAGCGCGCCAATCCGGCATCGGGCTTCCGCGCGCTATGCGAGAGACACAGAGAGGCCACTCCCCCCTGTCCGGTGGAGCGGCCTCTCTGCCTGCGCTGAACACCACACTTCAGCGCGCTGCATCTATCGTCTCGGCAAGGGGCGCCTGCTCGCCGCGCGCCCCATCACCGTGTCTACGAAGCAGTGTAGCGCCCGTTCATGTGAGTGCAGTGAAGACGCTATTTGAAATTGTTCATACTCCACTCTCGTGATGAGTCGGGCGAGCGCACGGCGCCCAAGTACATCGGTCGGCCAGCGAAGGTGACAATAACTCATCAATAACGGCCTGGCGGTATAGCCCATTCGGGCCAGACAATACCCGAAATCGGCGTTTTGGCGCTCGACATCGTGTACCCTTTGCCCTTGTACCGTCGGAGCGACTCGCATGATGGCCACTGCGTACACGACGCACGCATCATGCTCGACTTGCTCTGGCGCTGTCCAACGATGCTGTCCCGTTGACACTGTGTGGTCAACTTCTCCCGTCGGGGCGCGAGGAGCGTCTGAGGCCGACTGGGAGATGGATGAGGTCGCGCGAGCTGGAGACTCACGCGCCACGTGGAGAAACGACTTTCGCCAGACCAGCCGTCGCGGCTCCGGTCTGAGCGACTAGCTGCAACCCAGGAGGTACTCCCCAATGCAGCTCCGACTCACTCAACGCCCGCACGCCACCCTCGGCGTCCTCTTGGTTGCGGGCGCGCTCGCCACAGGTGTGGCGGGCCTCTCATCGCCAGCGGCGCACGCTGCCCCCAGTTTCCGCTATCAGCGCGGCTACAGCGTGCAGAATGGCTGGCTCTGCTATGGATGGACTAGCGGAACGTACCATTGCACCCAACACTGGCATCGTTCCGGTGGTCAACTGGGCTCTGACAACACCGCATGGGTGCCAAACAACGGCGGCTCCGCTACGACCTCGACCTACCACGCCAGCGCGAGCAAAGCCGCGTCCGCTCCCGCACAGACCTACACGGTGGGCTTCTACTCCACGGCGCCCGGAAACATCAGCCAGTGGGCCTGGACTGGGCACGGCTCGTACCCAGAACCCTACGGGAACTACCAGGGCTACTCCTGGGGCTGGTGCACTAGCGGCGCCGCGATGATGGCCCACGACTATGTGGGTGGTCTGGGCTACGCCGCTAACTGGACCCGCAACGCGGCGGCGCGCGGCATGGCGACAGGCTACTCCCCGCGCGCAGGCGCAACGGTTGTCTTCCAGCCGGGAGTGCAGGGCGCCAGCAGTGGTGGACACGTGGGGCACGTCGTCGCGGTCTACTCCAATGGCTGGTTCCTGGTTGCTGAGACGGCTTTCTGGTGGAACGGCGGCGGCTTCGGTCGCATCTCGTACCGCTACGCGCACGCGGGCTATGGTGTCAGCTTCATCTACTAAACTTGAGACATCCAGGCTGAGCGAGGCATAGCGCGCCTTCACTCACGGAGATAACACGACGCCCGGCTGGCAGGCATTCTCCTGTCAAGCCGGGCGTCGCCGTATGCGGATCACAGATTCACAAGCGTCGCCTCTCGCCTTCGGGACGGGAGAAGTCGCGCGACGCCTACTACCATATGCTAGCCACTACAGATGAGAGCAACGTGAGATGAGTATTGTGAAATCTTCATGTACGCGCCACGCACGCCACTGACATGATTGAACCTTGCCAGCGCGCGTGCCATACTTGCCAGGTAGGCGCCGACGCTCGCCTCGGCGGCGGCGTGCGCTGACGGCGCGAACGATTCTCGGCTATTCCTGGCTCCCGTCGCGCGGATGGGAAGAAAGAGGCTGCGCAATGGCCCGCTTCAAGCTGTTTCGTTATCGTCGCCCCTCACTGAAGACGGCGCTCGGCGTCACCGCCGCCAAGCGTCGCATCAAGACAGATACCGGCTACTACGCCGCCACCCGCTGGATGCGCGCGCCGTACAACTTCAAGCGACGTACGCTGCGCCGCATCGGCTACTACTCCGGC
>VFSW01013296.1_pt1 | contig 11446 bp, 9 predicted proteins | sample 5358111 | NCBI WGS metagenome assembly VFSW01 (sample SAMN11554181, study PRJNA540505) | mine drainage metagenome | isolation source: sediment from site ElyBrook_90M | place: USA: Ely Copper Mine, Vershire, VT | collected 2017 | reverse complement strand
TACTGGACGACGGACTTTCTGGTGGTGCAGCGCGTGCTGGCGGCGCATAACCTGCGCGCAGCGCGGATGGCGCCGATTATTGGCTCGTTCTTCAAGATGGCGGTTCCGTTCATCGTGATTTTGCCTGGCCTGCTGGGGCTGGTGCTGCTGCAGAATCCCGATGGCAGCCGCAGAGTGCTGGTGGGCGAGGACGTGGTGAAGTCCTGCGCGGTGAATGGCGCAGGCAGCGCGGTCGAGGATCCGGCGACGTGTTCGGCGGCGATGTCGAAGACACGGCTTTCCGCGGACTATCAGCAAAACGTGTTGAGTGCGGCGCCGGGCTCGGAACTGCACAGCTACAACGAAGCGCTGCCGCTGATGCTGGTGCGCTATTGCGGGCCGGGGCTTCTGGGACTGGGCATCACGGCGCTGATTGCCGGATTCATGAGCGGGATGGCGGGCAATGTGAGCGCCTTTTCCACGGTGTGGACATACGACATTTACAAACCGCTGATCAAGAAAACCGCTTCGGACAGCCATTACGTGATGGTGGGCCGCCTGTCGATCATGGTGGGTGTTGCAGTGTCGATTGGCGCGGCATATCTGGTGATGCATGCGCACGGCATCATGGACTATGTGCAAGCGTTGTTCAGTTTCTTTATCGCGCCGCTGCTGGGCGCAATTCTGATGGGCATGTTCTGGAAGCGTGCGACAGCACCGGCGGGTTTCCTGGGGCTGCTGGGTGGGATTGTAAGTTCAATCAGCCTTTTTGTGTGGGTCAAGCTGAACCCCGCAGCGCTAGCCACGGTGGCGCTCTCATCCGACGCCAAGCCGATGGCCGAGAATCTGTATCGCGCGCTGTGGGCGTTCTTAACCAGCATCATCATCATTTACGTGGTGAGCCTGTTCACCAAACCCAGGCCAGTGGCGGAACTGGAGGGCCTGGTTTATGGCGCGACAAAGCTGCCCAAGGAAAACCCAGTGCCCTTTTACAAGAACGAGTACATTTGGGCGGTGCTGGTGGTGATTATCTTTGCCTGCCTGAACATCATTTTCTGGTAGCGGGGGTTGATTGAGCAACGCAAGAGATTTCTGATTCGATAACGCGAGTGGAAAGGATTCAAGTTCATGCATGGTTCTGGAATTCCCATCTGGTTTTTTATTGGGGTGCTGCTGATTGTCTACGGCGTACTGATTTGCGGATACGGCATCTTTGAGGCCGCAACCGGCCTATATCCGGCCGGGGTGCAGTTGACCAACCTGCATACACCCATCTGGTGGGGTGGAACTCTGGCGTTGGTTGGGCTGTTCTACATCGTCAAGTTCCGTCCGGGCCGCAGCACAAAGTAGGCATTGCTGCCGGCGGTGCAAAGAGGCGCCGAGCGCAATCTTTTTGAGCAAGAACGCGCCAGGCCGTCCTGGCGCGCAGAGCAGTTGAAACCGATCCCTGTGCTGGGCAGCCTGGAACAATAGACGGCATTTCCAGGTCCGGCAAGGGCGCTGGAGCCGTACAAACGGCAATGAATGAAGGAGCAGAAAATGGCAGTGCAACGAAAGATGACGTTTGGCGTGGTGGTGGGCAACCGCGGCTTTTTCCCAGACCATTTGGCCAAGACTGGCCGTGAAGAGATTATTTCAGTGCTTGAAGCAGCGGGCGCCCGTGCAGTGGTGTTGAGTCCCGAAGAATCAAAATATGGCGCGGTGGAAACCTATGCAGAGTCGCAGCGCTGTGCGGAACTCTTCAAGAAACATGCCGAAGAGATTGACGGAATCATTGTGACACTGCCGAACTTTGGCGAGGAGCGCGGCATTGTGGACGCGATTCGGCTATCGGGGTTGAAGGTGCCGGTACTGGTGCAGGCGACGCCGGACCGCTCCGACGCAATGACGATTGCGACGCGCCGCGACAGCTTCTGTGGCAAGATGAGCGCATGCAACAACATGATGCAGTATGGGATCGGCTACTCGCTGACCACGCTGCACACGGAGAGCCTGACCTCGGCGGAGTTCAAGGCCGATCTGGAATGGTTTTCCGCAGTCTGCCGTATCGTGAAGGGCTTGAAGAATCTGCGCATCGGGGCGATTGGTGCGCGGCCTACGGCCTTTAACACGGTGCGCTATTCGGAGCGCATTTTTGAGACCAGCGGTATCACGATTGAGACGATTGATCTCTCGGAGATCTTCGGGCGCATCGGCCGCATGAAGGACAACGACGACGCGGCTCAGGCCAAGCTGGCGTCGATCAAGAAGTATGTAACGACAGCGGGGATTCCGGATGAGGCGCTGTTGAAGATGGCCAAACTGGGCGCAGTGATCGATGGCTGGATGAAGCAGACCCACGTGACGGTGAGTGCGGTGCAGTGCTGGACCTCGATGGAAGAGTATTTTGGCGTCGTGCCCTGCACCGTCATGAGCATGATGAGCAATGAGCTGATTCCTTCAGCCTGCGAGGTAGATGTACCGGGAACGCTGAGCATGTACATGCTGGCGCTGGCCTCGGGCACGCCCTCCGCGCTGCTGGACTGGAACAACAACTATGGCAGCCATCCCGACAAGTGCGTCTGCTTCCACTGCTCAAACCTGCCCAAGCATTTCTTCAAGGACGTGAAGATGGACTACCAGGAGATTATCGCGGGCACAGTGGGTAAGCTCAACACGTTTGGTACCTGCGTGGGCCGTGTGAAGGCGGGCACAATGAGCTTTGCGCGCTACTCGACCGACGACCGCCGCGGCGTGGTGCGCGGCTACACGGGCGCAGGCAAGTTTACCGACGATCCGCTGGAGACCTTTGGAGGCGCGGGCGTGGCGGAGATTCCACAACTGCAGAAGCTGCTGAAGTACATCTGCCGCGAGGGATTTGAACATCACGTGGCGGCTAACTTCAGCGATGTGTCGAAGGCGGTGCATGAGGCCGCGCGATACATGGGCTGGGAGAGCCACTACCATCCCGAGCTTGAAGACTAAGCGCAATCTGGAATAGGGCGGGCGTTGACGAATGGAGTCAACGCCCGCATCACGTAGCGCAGAAACTGCAGAGGGAACAGCGATCATGAGGAAGAGAATCGGCAAGAGCCTGGTGGTGAATGGTAAGACGGTCGTCACGGAGTCCGCATGGAATGAGGAGCTTGAAGCCAAACACGGAAAGCTGGTGGAGTGGCTAGGCAGGCAGCACCTTGCGGGCGTACTGATACGCCGCAACGAGAATGTGGCGTGGCTAACAGGCGGCGCGGTGGAGTTGCGCGTGCTGACGCCGGGGGAGACGGGGGTGGCTTCGCTACTGGTAACGGCCGAAGGAAAGCGCTACTACTTCACCACGGAGAATGAAGCGCCGCGGCTGCACGACGAGGAGTTTGGCGCGCTGGACTTTGAGCCGGTAATTTTCCCCTGGTGGGCAGACGAGACGGCGGCTGCCGCTACCCGACTGGCAGGCGGGCCGCTGGGCTCTGACACGCCCGGTGCGGAGACGACGCTGGTGAGCCTCTATCCGTTGCGCGCCGCGTTGAGCGAGAGCGAGATGGAGCGCTATCGCTGGCTGGGCGCGGAGACCGCAGCGGCCACTGCGGAGGCGCTGGAGGCAGTAGAACCGGGCCTGAGCGAGTATGACCTGGAGGCAATGACCGCGGCGGATCTGCTGCGGCGCGGGATTTTACCGTCGGTCTATCTCTATGCCGTGGACGACCGCATCTTCAAATACAAGCATGCAGTGGCGCGCGGGGCACGGCTGAAGCAGTACGGCATGTTGAACCTTTGTTCACGCAAGTGGGGGCTGGCGATTTCCATTACGCGCTTTGTGCATTTTGGCGCGCTGCCTGCAGAGCTAGATGCGCGGTTCAAGTCCGCGGCGCGGGTGAATGCGGCGCTGCTTGACGCGACGAGAGTGGGGGCAACGTCCGCTGAGCTGTTCCATGTGGCGCAGGCGGCTTATGCAGCAGAGGGATTTCCGGGCGAGGAGAGGTTCCATCACCAGGGCGGCGCCACGGGCTATGGTGAGCGCGAATGGGTGGCGACGCCGATGGGCACAGAGACTGTAGTGAACAATCAAGCCTTTGCATGGAACCCGAGCATTCGCGGCGGCAAGGCGGAGGATACGGTGATCCTGCACGATGGAAAGATCGAGTGGCTGACCGCCACGCCGGAGCTGCCGATGATTGAAGCCAGCTCCAATGGAACGGTCTATCCCGCGGCGGGGGTGCTGGTGAAGTAATGCCAGCGATCAGGGATGATGGGCTTGGGATCCAGCAAATAAAAGTAAGAGGCGGGGATGCCGGGAAAGGGGCGGCGGCCCATTTTCCGGAGTTACCTGTTGCGTTGTTGATGCTCGCAGTTAGTCCGCTTCGATGGGTTGCAGCGTGAGGCGCGCGGTGAGCACAACGAGCGCGGCCCAGAGCACATCCGCTCCGAGCAAATGCAGGACCTGCATCCAGACCGGGGCCAACATCACCACATCCAGCAGGCCCAACCCATATTGAACGGCCAGCAGAAGCAGTACCAGCGCAGAGAGGTTGCGGTTGTCCCAATGCGCAGTGTGCTGTGCGGCGCGCACCAGAAGCCAGATGAGGAAGATGCTGGCCATGAAGGCGACGGCGGGATGGGTCCAGCGCCAGCGCACCAGCCAGCCGCTGCCAGCCGCAAAGTCCTGCGTGAGTGCGGCCCCGAGCGAGGTAGCCGGAAAGAGCGTGTCGCCGAGCGCGGCAAGCGATCCGGTAACCCCTACGACGAGGACAATGAATAGTCCGGCGGCAGCGCGCAACGGCGCAACTAGGCGGACGGAGCCGCGCAGGTAACCGTGTTTCCGGCTGAGCAAATGTGCGGTGAGCGCCAATGAAGCCAGCAGCAGCAGCGTGTTGGTAAGGTGCAGGGCAAGGTAAGGCGCGCGCAGGGGCGACTGGCTTTGCGCCGTGAGGCCAAGCTTGACCAGAAGCGCTCCGAGCGCCGCTTCAATCAGAATGAAAGCAAGCGCAGCGACAGCGACAGAGCGCGCCAGGTGTCCGCGCACCGTGCCGGCAAATGTCCAAATGAGCAGTCCGAGGACGGCAAAAGTTGAGAGGGCGCTGGTGATGCGATGGGTGAATTCAATCATCGTATCCACGCGCGGCGAGTGTTGCAGGACGGTGCCGTTGCAGAGCGGCCAGTGGTCGCCGCAGCCAGCGCCGGATCCGGTGGCGCGCACCAGCGTACCCCAGAGAATTACAGCGATTGAGTAGGCCAGCACCCCCCAGGCAAAGCGGCGAAGGGCGGGCGAGGGCAATCGTTGAGCAGGTACGGGAATGACGGCACCAGGCATGAAGGAGGGCTCCATATGGAACCCTATAGTGTAGAACACGCGGCGGTTCATTAGATGTTGCGTTTCCATTGCATGAAGCAAGTGCAATTTGTGCCAGATCTACTTCTCCAGCAGGCGCACCACGTGATTCACGATCATTAGGTCCTCGGCGGGCGGAATCACGCGCACGGTTACGAGCGAGTTTTCGGCGGAGATGACCGCTTCACCGCGGACGTTGTTGCGGACGGGGTCAAGGACGATGCCGAGTGGGCCAAGGCCGGCGCAGATTTCGGCGCGGGAGATGATGTCGTTTTCTCCGATGCCGCCGGTGAAAACCAGCATATCGAGTCCGCCGAGGACGGCCATGAAACTGCCGATCCATTTGGCGATGGTGCGGGTGAAAAGCCTTACGGCCATGAGGGCGCTCGGGTTGCCTTGAGCAATGGCTTCGCGCAGGCCGCGCATGTCGTTGGTGAGTCCGCTCACGCCCAGCAGTCCGGCCTTCTTGCTGGCGAAGGTCTCGAGCTTGTCCGCTGCTTCGGCGGTGTTGGGAGTGTCGGCTGCAATTTTACGCAAGACGAAGAGCAGGACGCCGGGGTCGATGTCTCCAGTGCGGGTGCCGCTGATGATGCCTCCGGTCGGCGTGAGGCCCATGGAGGTATCGATGCATTTGCCGTCGCGAATGGCGGTGATGGAGGCACCATTGCCGAGGTGTGCGACGACAAGGCGCGGCGGCGTCTGCCCGGCGAGCTGATAGACGATGGATTCGTAGCTGAGGCCGTGATAGCCATAGCGGCGCACGCCGATGGCCGAGTACTCCTGCGGAATCGGCATGTGCCACGCCTCTTCTGGCATGGTGCGATGGAAATAGGTGTCGAGGCAGACAAAGTTGGGCACGCCGGGAAAGAGACGCAGCGCCTCGCGCATGATGTAGACGGCGATGGGCGTGTGCAGCGGCGCGAAGGCGGTGTAGCTTTCCATCTCGTCGATGAGTTCTGGGGTGATGCGCTGGTTTTCCTTGACGGTAGGTCCGCCGGAGACCATGCGATGGCCGATTGCGGCGGGGGCAGGGAAGTCGCCAGAGTGAAGGGCGTCGGCAACCAGCTTGAAGGCGACGGCGCGATTGGGCAGCGCGGGCGATTGATCGACGAGCTTTTTACCTGCGGCGTCTTTGATCCAGAAGGTGCCAAGGTCGGTGCCGATGCCATCGACGGCGCCTTCGTGGAGCTTGATGCGCTGGCCATCGACTGCTTCGTAGACGGAGAATTTGATGGAGGAAGAACCGCTATTCAAAACCAAAACGGGCAAAGACGACATGTAGAAAAACCTCTGAAGGTTGAGGCTGAATGAGTCAGCGGGTTAACGAAGAGTTAATTTGGCTCCGTCGGAGTGCTTTGAAGGAAAGGACGAACATCCGCAGGTCCTTCGACTTCACAGCTGTCCGCTCAAGATGAGAGCATTCGTTCGGGTTCAATCCATCAAATTCAAAACAACGCCAAATCAGCAGCGAGTCAGCTTTGGCGCCAACGCCAGTTGCGAATCTCGGGCAGGTCCTCTCCATGCTCGGTTACGTAGAGACGGTGGCGCTGGATGGCCTCGGAGTACCACTGTCGCGCCGCATCAGCCTGTGACGCAAGACGTGCGACGCGCGTGGTGGCGTCGAGCGCCAACTGGTAACGATCAATGTTGTTGAGCACGCACATGTCAAAAGGCGTGGTCGTGGTGCCTTCTTCCTTGTAGCCGCGCACGTGAATATTGTCGTGGTTATGCCGCCGGTAGGTGAGGCGATGGATGAGCCATGGATAGCCATGGAAGGCGAAGACGACGGGAACGCCGACGGGAAAGATACGGTCGAATTCCTCGTCGGGCAGGCCATGCGGGTGCTCTGATTGCGGCTGCAAGGCCATGAGATCTACGACATTCACCACGCGGATACGCAGATCAGGAACGCGGTCGTGGAGCAGCATGACGGCGGCCAGCGTTTCCAGGGTAGGCACGTCGCCACAACAGGTCATTACCACCTCAGGGCCGCCCTTGTCGTTGGAGGCCCATTGCCAGACGCCGACGCCGGTAGTGCAGTGAGCAATGGCCTCATCCATGGTGAGCCATTGCGGCGCGGGTTGCTTCCCCGCAACGATGAGGTTGATGTAGTTCTTGGTGTGCAGGCAGTGGTCGGCTACTGAAAGAAGCGTGTTGGCATCGGGCGGGAGATAGACGCGCACAACGTCAGCCTTCTTGTTGACCAAGTGATCGATGAAGCCGGGATCCTGGTGAGAAAAGCCATTGTGATCCTGTCGCCAGACCAGCGAGCTGAGCAGGTAATTGAGCGAGGCGATGGGTTTGCGCCAGGGAATCTGCCGCGTGACCTTGAGCCACTTGGCGTGCTGGTTCGCCATCGAGTCAATGATGTGGATGAAGGCCTCGTAGCAACTGAAGAAGCCATGTCGGCCGGTGAGCAGATAGCCCTCCAGCCAGCCCTGGCACATGTGTTCGCTGAGCACTTCCATGACGCGGCCGGTCTGCGACAGGCTCTCGTCCACGGGCAGGGTCTGCGCCATCCAGGCCTTGCCGGTTCCTGTGATGACGTCGCCGAGGCGGTTGCTGGCTGTTTCATCGGGGCCGAAGACGCGAAAGTTCTTGTGGCCCATGTTGGCTTGCATGACCGCGTGCAGCAGGTGGCCCAGAACGCGAGTGGACTCGACGTCATGCTGGCCGCGGCCTTCAATCTTCACGGCGAAGTCGCGGAAGTTGGGCACCTTGAGCGGCCGGAGGAGCAAGCCGCCATTGGCGTGCTCGTTCATGCCCATGCGGCGTCGGCCCTTGGGTGCGATCTCGGCCAGCTCGGTGCGGAAGGCGCCCTTTTCGTCGAATAACTCTTCGGGCTTGTAGCTGCGCATCCACTCTTCCAGGAGGCGCAGGTGGTCCGGTTTCTCGCGCAGTTCGCTGAACGGTACCTGGTGAGCGCGCCAGGTACCTTCGACCGGTTTGCCATCAACGAACTTCGGGCCTGTCCAGCCCTTGGGCGTGCGCAGGATGAGCATGGGCCAGGCAGGGCGCTCAGTTGATCCGTCTTGCCTGGCAGCCTTCTGGATGGCTGCAATGCGGTCGAAGATGGTGTCAAAGACGGCGGCGGCCTGCTGGTGCATAGTGGCTGGATCGTCGCCTTCGAGGCAGAAGGGCTCGTAGCCATAGCCGCGCATCAGTTCTTCAAGTTCTGCATGAGGTATTCGCGCCAAGATGGTGGGATTGGCGATTTTGTAGCCGTTCAAATGCAGGATGGGCAGCACGGCTCCGTCTGTGGCGGGGTTGAGGAATTTGTTGGAGTGCCAGCTTGTGGCCAGGGGGCCGGTCTCGGCTTCGCCATCGCCGACTACGCAGGCAACGATGAGGTTTGGATTATCGAAGGCTGCACCGTAGGCATGCACGAGCGAGTAGCCGAGTTCGCCGCCCTCATGGATGGAGCCGGGTGTCTCTGGCGCGACATGGCTGGGAATTCCGTAGGGCCAACTGAACTGGCGGAACAGGCGCTTGATGCCGTCGCGGTTCTGCTCGATGTGGGGATAGATCTCGGTATAGGAACCTTCCAGGTAGGTATTTGCCACCAGGCCAGGTCCGCCATGGCCGGGACCGATGATGTAGATCATGTCCAGGTCGCGTTGGCGGATGATGCGGTTCCAATGGACGTAGAGGAAGTTAAGACCGGGCGTGGTGCCCCAGTGGCCCAGAAGGCGGGGTTTGACGTCGTCCAGCGTGAGCGGATGTTCAAGGAGCGGATTGTCTTTGAGGTAAATCTGCCCGACGGAGAGATAGTTAGCGGCACGCCAGTAGGCGTCCATTTTGGCTAGCATTTCCGCACTGAGCGGTCCCTTGCTCGTAAATTCACTCATAATACCCCTCGCAAGTAGAGATCCCCGTGACATTCAAGAGCCTAGCAGCCAAGGGTTTCCTGCACGGGTGATTGGAATCACATGGTGACGGGACAGCAGACTACATTGTGGGATGCCTGGAATGCATGGGCGGTTTTAGGGGGCGGCGTCAGAAGTAGCGTTTCAACTTCAGAATGCGGGACTCGAAGCCATACCAGAGAGCAGCAGCCATGACCGTGGCAGCGGCAAGCCGAAAGGCCACTATGGCGAGGTTGCCGGCCATTCCGTAGCGATCCATCCTCAGGTCAAACCAGCCGAAGTAGATGAAGACCATGATGTGAATCATGTAAAGGCCGTAACTGATGCGGCCATAGAAGGCGAGCGGTCCACGGCTCAGCAGGGCGTTAATCGGGTTGCGCATGCCTGTTGAAGCTATGGCCGCGAGTACCGCTCCGCCAAAGGCGAGGGCCAGAGCGGAATCGAGAAATGCGGTGCCGCCCGCGACGGTGGCTGTTGCCGCGACGCCCAGCACGAGTCCCGCGAGGCCGAGTCCGAGCCAGGCGCGCCGGGTGAGACGCAGCGTGTACAGCCCGAGCGCGAGCAAGCTGCCGAGGGCAATGCCGTCCAGATGGATGAGCGTGTGGGTGGGGGTGAGCCATGCGTGGTGGCCAAGGCGCAGCAGCGGCGAACCCAAAAGGGCCGCAGTGAGAACGGTAGCCAGCATCCAGGGGCGGCGCAGGAAACGCACCAGCGGCGCCCATAGGAAGTAGTACTGCTCCTCGATGGCCAGCGACCAGGTGGGGCCAATGGCTGGTGGGAGCGCCAGATGAAACAGATTCTGCACAAAAAAGATGTAGGCCAGCCAAGGCGCGGTCTTTACGGCGTTCCATATGGTGGGGCCGATGAACCACGGGGCATTGAGATAAACGACGATGAGCGCGAGCACGTAGACGGGCCAGATGCGCAGCGCGCGGCGGCCATAGAAGTTGCGGAAGTAGTGCGGCTTGGAACGCGATTCAAGAAGGATGGATGTGATGAGGAAGCCGGAGAGGACGAAGAAGAGATTCACTCCGGTCCATCCCCAGAGCGAAGCGTAATGAATCCATGTGCCAGCCAGGCGCGGGCTGCAGTGATAGAAGACCACGGCCAGAACCGCGAGGCCGCGCAGCCCCTGCAGTTCAGGGATGTAGGAGGGCAGCCAGGTTGGGCGTTGGGTCTGCAAGATAGCGAGTGAGCAAGTCAGCGGGTTAGCGTAGAGGTCCGCACCGGACCTCTACGGGGCGCGATGCCGAGGGCTGTGCGCCGATCAGCCGGCTGCCAGTTCCTTGGCGCGTTGTGTGGCGCGCATTACCGCTTTAATCAGCGTAACGCGCAGGCCGCCTTCTTCCAACTCGAGAATGCCATCGATGGTGCAGCCGGCGGGTGTAGTGACGGCGTCCTTGAGCAGCGCGGGGTGATAGCCGGTTTCGAGCACCATTTTGGCTGCTCCGAAGACAGTCTGCGCGGCAAGCTGGGTGGCAATGTCGCGGGGCAGGCCCACCTTGACTCCCGCCTCGGCCAGCGCCTCAATAATGATGTAGATGTAGGCAGGGCCGGATGCGGAGAGACCGGTGACGGCGTCCATGTGCTTTTCGTCGACGACGACGGTACGGCCCACGGTTTCAAAGATGCGTTCGGCCAGTTCCATTTGCGCGGCGGAGACGAAGCGTCCGCGACAGAGGGCCGCCGCACCTGCGCCCAGGGCGGAAGGCGTGTTGGGCATGGCGCGGATGACGGCGATGTCCATGCCGGCTGCTTCCTCGATGGCGCGGGTCTTGACCGAGGCGGCAAAGGAGACGAGCGTCTTGGTTTTGGTGAGCGCGGGACGAATCTCTGCCACGAGGTCCGGCACCTGAAAGGGCTTGACGCCAATCAGGATCAGGTCAGATTGTTGGGCCGCGGCGAGGTTATCGGTGCTGACATCGACGCCCCATTGCGTGCTGAGCGCGATGGCGCGCTCTGCGTGGCCGACGGTGGCGTGAATCTGGTCGGGCGCAAAGAGGTTCTGCTTGAGAAAGGCCTGCAACAGGATGCCACCCATCTTGCCGGCACCTAGAACTGCGACTTTCACTTTGGGCAGTTGTGCGGGTACTGCGGTGGCCTCTACGGCGATCTCTGCCATGTGCTTCCTTGTCTTTGAGAGAGTGGTAGTTCAGTTCCAAGGATACTCGCAGTTGGAGGAATCAGGGATGGGGATCGGCGGCGAGGAACCCATGGCGCGTCGAGCGGCGAAAACCCGTCGAATGGTGCGAAGAGATAATGTGCAAGCTTTTTGTGGAAAACCGCAAATATTTTAGGG
>VFSW01013295.1_pt1 | contig 11448 bp, 8 predicted proteins | sample 5358111 | NCBI WGS metagenome assembly VFSW01 (sample SAMN11554181, study PRJNA540505) | mine drainage metagenome | isolation source: sediment from site ElyBrook_90M | place: USA: Ely Copper Mine, Vershire, VT | collected 2017 | reverse complement strand
TTCGCGCAAGGAGGATCAGGGATTGGGGTGATTTCGGGGTCGAACAGTAAGTGTGGGCGGGTAAATGGGTTAGGGGTTGGGAGCACAGCCGAGTGCTTGAGAGCGCATTTTCGCGTGGCTCGGGGTGGCGAAACTAGGGAGAATGCCAGCGATTGGACAAACTGGTCTGTCGACTCGGGGGTTACTCCGCGGTTATTTGGTATGTCCTGTCTTCAGCACTCGACCATCCCTTTGTCGGATGTCGGCCATTGCGACTCCTCCTGTGCAGCGGCCCGTAATCACATTGCCATGCTCATCGTTGCAGTAGAGCGTTCCTCCGACATGCCAAATGCCGTCACGCAAGATAGCCGTAAACGGTCGCTCTGACTCGATTTTTTTTTCACCGTAGACCTTTGCCAGCGCTTTTTCAGCAATCTTCACCGCAGTTGCCTCGTCAGGAACGGCGATGGGCGGTGGATTATCTGTCTGTTGTGCCAAGACGTTCACCGCAATCGCTATCAAGAAGATGGTCAGGCACGCGCGCTGTTTCACACGTGCAACTCTACATCAGATTACGGTCATGTGCGGCATGGTGGGTGTAGTCAGCGATTGCGCTCAAGACCCGATAAATGTTCAACACCCCGTCGCGCTCAACTACCGCTTTCAGTTCCCGTCTAACTACGCTCAGGGTGGGATTGCTTCGGTGCTTACTGAGGGCCTTCGGGTTTCGGATGCGCGATCTTCTCGATAACCCGCACCTTCTGGTCTTTTCCGTAATCATCCAGAATATGCCCGTGGTTACCGTCGATGGCTAGTTTGGTCGGTCCGTGGAGGGTTACGTTCAAGAAGTGGCTGCGGGTGAGAACCGGGCCAAGAACGTAGATCGTGTCGTCGGTTTGTACCCAATAAAAGGTCTTTGAGATCGGCCCACCAACCAGCGCTGTGATAGGAACCACCGCGACTCCGCCCCTCTCGGAAGTAATGTCGATGACCTTCGCGTCTTTCCACTGCAGATCTTTTGCTCGCACTCTGGCCAGTGCTAACGAGGAGGACAAAACGGCGAGTATTAAAGCCACCCTTCGTGCTCCGACCAGGGCTGCTGCCAAGTGTCTGCCCATACGCACCTCTGCCTCCCTATTTACAGCGGCGCAGGTGGGCGGGGAAGGTTCCGAAAGACGCTCGTCTTATGGTTGGTTCTTGTCGCGTTCGGGAAGGTCTGATTCAGTGGCCGAGGAAAAGCGTAAACCACGGGGTCCACAGGGTTTCACGGGGGAAGATCGGAGACCTACTCAGAGTTGTAACAGAATCGCCGGTTGCGGCTCGGCTCAGCGTTGGGCTCGTTTTTGCAGCCCTTGCAACACCAGTCCGCATAGCTCATCGGCGAATTTTTCTTCGAGTTTGATATGGCGGATCAGAAAGCGCATCAGAATGGGTCCGTACAGCGAGTCGAGGATAAGGTCGAAGTCGCAACCTTGCGGCAACTCGCCGCGGTCAACGCCGCGCTGCAGAGTCTCATAGGCCTGCTTGCGCCGGGGCCACAGAAATCTGTCGCGATAGGCCTCAAGCAACTCCGGATCTGACTGCCCTCCCGCGAGCAACGCGGCTACGATCTTGCCGCGTTGCGACCGGAAGATTCGAATCAACCCTCCCATCTGCTGGCGGATATCGTTGTACACGGAACCGGTATTCGGGAAGCGGAGTTCGTCGTCGGCGCCGGCGGAGAAAGCGTCGGAAACCAGGGCGGCCTTGGTCGGCCACCAACGGTAGACAGTTGTCTTGCCGACGTTGGCGTCGGCGGCGATGGCCTCGATGCTCAACTCTGAGCATCCGCCATCCTGTTGCCGTAATTTCAGGGTGCTGCGCAGGATCGACTGGCGCGACTCTTCACTGCGGGGCCGGCCCGGGGGACGTTTCCCGTTGTTACCATTTCCCGCAGCTCCGGCATGAACGCGATTGTGAAGCATAGGTAAAGTCTAATATAATTTAGATCCGAAACGTATTGTTTCGGAATCTAAAGTTTTTAAGTCTCGGGAATCTGCCCGGCGTTTTTTCAGCTTCCGTCAGGATCGCGGGTCAAAGTTAAAGGTTGTAGTTTGTCTTATGTGGATAGTCGCCTTAGCGCTTCGCCGTCCTTATACGTTCGTGGTGATGGCATTGCTCATCATCATCCTCACGCCGATTACAATCCTGCGCACGCCGGTCGACATTTTCCCCGATATCAACATTCCCGTGGTCAGCGTGGTTTGGAATTACACGGGCTTGTCGCCGCAAGACATGGCGGACCGCATCGTCACCAACTCCGAGCGCGGAATTACGGTTACAGTCAACGACATTGAGCACCAGGAATCGCAATCGCTTGCCGGGATTGCCGTAATCAAGATCTTCTTCCGGCCCTCCGTCAATATTTCCATGGCGGTCACGCAGGTGACGGCGATTTGCCAGACCGTGCTGCGCGGATTGCCCGCCGGCACGACACCGCCGCTGGTCATCACTTATACCGCATCGTCGACACCGATCGTGCAACTTGGCGTGAGCAGCAAGTCGCTTCCCGAGCAGCAGGTGTTCGACCTGGCGCAGAATTTTCTGCGCACGCAGTTAACCACGGTGCAAGGGGCGGGCACGCCGTATCCGTACGGCGGCAAGCCGCGCCAGATTCAGGTAGACCTCGATTCCGCGAAGTTACAGGCCTATGGTTTGGCTCCCGCGGATATCGTCAACGCGGTAGCCGCGCAGAACCTGATTCTGCCCTCGGGAACAGCGAAGATCGGCCCAACCGAATACAACGTGGAGATGAACGGCACTCCGCAAACCATCGCCGAACTGAACGATCTGCCGGTGAAGAGTTCGCCCTCATCTCCGCTTTACCTGAAGGATGTGGCGCATGTTCGGGACGGATTTGCGCCGCAAACCAACATCGTGCGGCAGGATGGCGAGCGCGGCGTGCTGATGTCGATGTTCAAGCTGGGCGGCTCTTCCACGCTGACGGTGGTGAATGCGATCAAGGCGATCGTACCGCTGGCGGCGCAGGCGCTGCCCCCCGACCTTAGCATCAAGGCTCTTTTCGACCAGTCGCTTTTCGTGCGCGCTTCGATTCAGGGAGTGTTGCGGGAAGGCCTGATCGCAGCCTGCCTTACCGCCGCCATGATTCTGCTCTTCCTGGGCGACTGGCGTCCGACGGTGATTATCGCCGTCTCGATTCCTTTGTCTATTTTTGTTTCCGTCATTCTCCTAAGCGCGCTCGGGCAGACCATCAACATCATGACCCTGGGAGGACTGGCGCTGGCCGTCGGAATTCTGGTGGATGACGCGACAGTGGAGATCGAAAACATCGAGCGCAACCTGGCCATGGGCAAGGAGATGAAACAGGCCATCCTCGATGGCGCGCAACAGGTTGCCGTGCCCGCGTTCGTGTCGACGCTGTCCATTTGCATTGTGTTTGTGCCCATGTTCTTCCTCACAGGAGTCGCGAAGTATCTTTTCGTCCCACTGGCGGAAGCCGTGAGCTTTGCCATGCTGGCGTCGTACCTGCTGTCGCGAACTCTGATCCCAACGATGGTGATGTTCATCATGCGCGGACACGAGCACCGCGCCGCCGAGCCGAAGAGCTTCCTGGGGAAATTTCAGCGGGGATTCGAGCGCTGGTTTGAGCGGGTTCGCGGCGGCTACCAGCGACTGCTGGAAGCCGCGCTCGAACACCGCAAATTATTCGCCTCCGGGTTTGTGGTGTTCTGTTTCTTGTCGCTGGGGCTGGTGTTCTTCCTGGGGCAGGATTTCTTTCCTCAGGTTGACGCGGGCCTGATCCGCTTGCACTTTCGCGCCCGGCCTGGGTTGCGGGTGGAAGAGACGGCGCGTCTCTGCGATGAAGTGGAGCAAGTTCTGCGCAGCGAGATTCCGAAGCAGGAATTGGAGACCGTGCTGGACAACATAGGTGTCCCTTACTCCGGAATCAATCTCACCTACAGTAGTTCGGGCGTGACCGGGACGAGTGATGGAGAGATTTTGATCTCTCTGAATCCGGAACACCATCATCCGACAGCGCAGTACGTGCGGCGGTTGCGCCGTGAACTCCCAACGCGCTTTCCGGGCGTGGAGTTCTTCTTTCAGCCCGCCGATATCGTGACGCAGATTTTGAATTTTGGATTACCCGCGCCGGTGGATATCCAGATCATGGGCGCCGACGTGACTACGAACTACGAAATTGGGCAGAAGATCGCAAATCAGGTGCGCCAGATTCCCGGTACGGCGGATGTGCACGTGCAACAGATGATGAGCCTCCCCACTCTCTATCTCGACATGGACCGCACGCGCATCAACCAGGTGGGACTGAATGCCCGCGATGTCGCCCAGAGCGTGCTGATCAGCTTGAGTGGAAGCTTTCAGACGGCGCCGAATTTCTGGCTCAATCCCAACAACGGAGTGACCTATCCTATTGCGATTCAGACGCCGCAGTACCGGATGACGTCGGTACAGGACTTGATGAATACGCCGGTCAACAGCACGGGTGCGCAGGCTCCGCAGGTGCTCGGCAATCTAGCTCAGCTCACGCCGGTGTCGCGTCCCGCCGTGGTCAACCACTACAACGTGCAACCGGTCATCGATGTGTATGCCAGCACGCAGGGGCGCGATCTGGGTGGAGTTGCGTCCGACATCATGAAAGCGCTCAAACCGTTCCAGGACCATCTTCCTCGTGGAACGCGCATTGTGGTTCGCGGACAGATTGAGACGATGCATTCCTCGTTCCTGGGTTTGGGTTTGGGTCTTCTCGGGGCGATTGTGCTGGTTTATTTGCTGATCGTGGTCAACTTTCAGTCGTGGCTCGATCCCTTCATCATCATTACGGCATTGCCGGGGGCGCTGGCAGGAATATGCTGGTTCCTGCTGATTACGCGCACCACGCTCAATGTCCCGTCTCTGACCGGGGCGGTGATGTGCATGGGCGTGGCGACCGCGAATTCGATTTTGATGGTTTCGTTTGCTCGTGACCGCATGAACACGGGAGCGCCAGCCCTGCAGGCGGCGCTCGATGCCGGCTACACTCGCATGCGTCCGGTCATCATGACGGCCCTGGCCATGATCATTGGTATGTTGCCGATGGCGTTGGGCGTGGGAGAAGGCGGCGAGCAGAATGCACCGCTTGGCCGGGCCGTAATCGGCGGGCTGCTGTTCGCTACCGTCGCCACCTTATTTTTTGTGCCGAGTGTGTTTACGATTATCCATAGCCGCCGCCAGGCGCGGTTGCAGTCGCAGCAGAGGTAGAACACCTAGAGTTTTGTTGGAGACGTCATTATGCCAGTAGAAGCACCGACGATAGAGACGCAGCGAAGCGATCAGCCGCGCGATGCGGGTCCCGCACCGGCGGGTCAGGCCAAGATCCTGGTGGGCGCCGTCCTGCTGGTTCTGATCACCGCCGGCGTGGTTACGTTTATCAACCGGAGCACCGAGGCGAACGCTCTGGCGAAGGAGACCGAAGCGGTCTCGATTCCAACCGTTGCCGTTGTTCACCCCCAGCCTGAGGCTGGAGACGACGAGCTCGTGTTGCCGGGAAATCTTCAGGCATTTGAGGAATCTCCTATTTTCGCCCGACCCAATGGCTACCTTTTGCGATGGAACAAGGACATCGGAAGCAAGGTTCAGAAAGGGGAATTACTGGCGCTCATCGATACTCCGGAAGTCGACCAGGAACTTTCCCAGGCGCGGGCCACACGCGAGCAAGTCAAGTCGGCGCTGGAGTTGGCGAAGATCTCCACCGATCGTTGGGAGAATCTGCGCAAATCCGATTCGGTTTCGCAACAGGAGGCCGACCAGCAGGCGAGCGGCTATCAGCAGGCGCAGGCAAACCTTGCGGCCGCGGACGCGAATGTCCGGCGCCTGGAACAGCTCGAGTCGTTCAAGAACGTGTACGCTCCTTTTTCGGGAGTACTAACGCGGCGCAATGTTGATCCGGGCGCGCTTATCAATTCCGGTGCACAAGCGGCGGGCAAAGAGCTGTTCGATATCGCGCGGGTCGATCCTCTTCGTGTTTACGTAAGTGTTCCGCAGGCATACGCTCCGGCAATGAAAGTTGGAGTCAAGGCGACCGTTACCTTGCAGGAATTTCCGGGGCAGAAGTTTACGGGTACGATCGCTCGTACTGCCGATGCCATCGATCCGGCGACGCGCACTTTGAATACGGAAGTCGATGTTCCGAACAAAGACGGCAAATTGCTGCCGGGTTCCTTCGGCCAGGTACATTTCGCGACCGGGGCGTCGGTTCCGCGAATCACAATTCCGGTCAATGCGATGCTGTTCCGCGCCGAGGGCGCGCGAGTGGCCGTCGTCGACAAAGATGGGAAAGTGAATTTGCGGCCGATCAGCATTGGTCGAGACTTCGGCAACACGCTTGAAATTCTTGGCGGCGTCGAGGCCAGCGATCAGATCATCATCAACCCATCGGACTCACTCGAAGAAGGGCAGAAGGTGCACGTTGCCCAGCCGAAGGCAGGAGACGCGCACTCGTGACGCGAACGAGAACCTCATCACGGAGACACGGAGGCACGGAGAGGACCAAATTCATGATTTCGTTTGTCCTAAAGAAATTGCGACTTCGGGACGGTCTTTTTGGAAAGGCTTCCTCCGTATCTCCTTGTCTCCGTGGTGGACTGTGCGGCGTTGTGTTGCTCGTGGTCTGCACGGTGGGTTGCACCGTGGGGCCGGGATATAAGCGCCCCGCTGCGCAGGTTCCCGACACATGGAAGGGCGAGGGGCCGTGGCAAACGGCGGCTCCGAAGGATGCAATTCCGAAGGGCACGTGGTGGCAGATCTTTCACGACGCGGAACTCGATCGACTGGAGCAAGAGTTGCTTCAGGCGAATCAATCGCTGGCGGCGGCACAAGACCGCCTCTCGCAGGCGCGCTCACAGGCGCGGATTGCATCATCGGCCTATTTCCCGACGGTCAGCGTCGACCCTGGTGGACAGCGGCAGCGAATTTCGGGAAGCCGTCCGCTTCAGGGTAGCCCGTTTCCCGCAACGCCCGTCACCCAGAACGTTTTTATCGTTCCGTTTTCCGCCAGCTATGAGCTTGATTTATTCGGGCGCGTACGCCGCGATCTGGAAGCGGCCAACGCGTCGTTACAGGCGAGTGCGGCTGATCTCGAAAATGTCCGTCTGGTGCTGACCGCCGAACTCGCGGCCGACTATTTTAACCTGCGCGAATTGGATCGTGAAGCCGGAGTGGTACGACAGTCGGTGGAAATCCAGCAGAAGGGGTTGGACCTGGTCAACCGCCGTCACGATGGCGGGGTGGCAAACGGACTGGAAGTGGCACAGCAGGCCGCGCTGTTGGATTCAACTGCGACGCAGCTTCAGCTTGTGCTGCAGCAGCGAGCGCAGTACGAACATGCAATTGCTGTGCTGCTAGGGAAATCGGCGTCGGTGTTCAGCGTCACCGAAGCGCCGTTCGACGCCATTCCTCCCGCGATTCCCACCGGGTTACCGTCGGAAATTCTGGAGCGCCGTCCCGACGTTGCCACCGGCGAGCGCCAGATGGCATTTGAAAATGCGCAAGTTGGTTTGGCGATGACCGCGTTTTACCCGCATATCACTCTGGACGGAAGTGGTGGATGGCAAAGCCGCGACATCGCGACGCTGGTCAACGCTCCCAGCGCCTTCTGGTCGTTCGGCGGTGATCTGCTGCAGCCGATTTTCAATGGTGGCCGGAATCGTGCCAACCTGGCGGCCAGCCGTGCTTCATATGACGAATCGGTAGCCAACTATCGTGAATCCGTGCTGGTGGCATTTCAGCAGGTGGAGGATGGGCTCTCTGGCCTGGTTCTGCTCAACCAGGCAGCGAAGACGCAGCAGGCAGCGGTTGCCGACTCGCGCCGGGCACTCGACATCGCCAATAGCCGCTACGTTGGCGGAGTTACAACCTACCTTGACGTCATCACGGCGCAATCCGCGCTGCTTAATAACGAACGCCTGGCAACGCAGTTGCTAGGCCAGCAGATGACCACTTCCGTTTACCTGGTGAAGGCGCTGGGCGGCGGTTGGGATGCTTCGGCTATTCAGCATGAACAAGTAAGGCCGACGCTGGTTCAGGCAGTACAGCAGTAGTTTGTAAAGGTGTGCGAATTCAGGGCGGCCAACCCGATCGCCGCCGCCCAATCATTTCGCGGGTTCCGGCCGCTCTTCATGTAGGTGCTGCAAATCCATGATTTACAAACTTTTACCATCCCGCGCCTTCCGAAAACCATCACTTTAGCAGAGTATGATCGTCTAATGATTTTCTACTTAATTTCTAAGAACACGGCGATAAATCAATTGATTCCGGCAACAAACCTCCGGTCGGTGCGGCTCTTTTATGAATAGAAATCTGACTTGGCAGTGGATACAGTTCGGCGGGACCTTGATCCTGCTGCTTGCCTTTGGCGGTTGCCAGGGCGCCAGTTCCTCGAAGGACAAACAAGCTCTGGCGGCCGCCAGCCGCGCTGTGTCGGTTGGGGTAGCGACAGCGGTCGAGCAGGATATGCCCGTCTACTTGACTGGCTTGGGCTCTGTCACGGCCTACAACACGGTGAGTGTGAAGAGCCGGGTTGATGGCCAGCTTCTGCAAGTGAACTTCCGCGAAGGGCAGCAGGTAAACAAGGGTGACCTGCTGGTGCTGATTGATCCACGTCCGTACCAGGTGCAACTGGAGTCGGCGCAGGCGCAGTTGTTCAAAGATCAGGCTTCGCTTCGGGACGCACAATTGAATTTCCAGCGCTACAAGGATCTTCTCCAGCAATCCGGCGCAATGTCGCAGCAGCAGGTGGACACGCAAAAGGCGACGGCGGATACGTTTGAAGGCGCGGTTCGTTCCGACCAGGCGTCCATCGACAGTGCAAAACTTCAGATCGAGTACTGCCACATCACCGCACCGGTCAGCGGCCGTATCGGATTACGTCTGGTGGACGTAGGTAACATCGTGCATGCAACGGATACCAACCCCATGCTGGTCATCACGCAATTGCAGCCGATTGCGGTCATCTTTACTTTGCCGGAGGACAGCCTGCCCGACGTCGTCAAGCGAATGCGGCAGGGAACGCTAAAGGTGGACGCCTATGATCGCGACGACAAAACCAAGTTGGCAACCGGCACGTTGCTGACCATCGACAACCAGATTGACCAGACCACGGGCACCGACAAGCTGAAGTCGATCTTCGACAACAAAGATGGCGTTCTGTTTCCGAATCAGTTCGTCAATATTCATCTGCTGCTCGACGTACGCAAGGACAGCACGATTGTTCCCAGTGTGGCCGTGCAGCGCGGGCCGCAGGGAAGTTTTGTCTATGTCGTGAAGGCCGATAAGACGGTGGAAGCGCGCACCGTAACCGTTGCGCTCACGCAATCGAACCAGAGTGCGATCGACAGCGGCTTGCAGGTTGGTGAAGTCGTGGTCACCGACGGACAGGATAAGTTGCAGAACGGCGCCAAGGTTGAGGCTCGCAGCCCGAACACAAAATCCACATCACAAACGACCACTCCGCAAGGGGCGACAGCTCCTACGTCATGAATCCTTCGCGCCTGTTCATTCTGCGGCCCGTCGCCACCTCATTATTAATGCTGGCGGTCATGCTGGTGGGCTTCGTCGCTTACCGGCAACTGCCGGTGTCTGCCTTGCCCGAGGTGGATTACCCGACAATTCAGGTCATGACGTTCTACCCGGGCGCTGCTCCCGAGGTGATGGCCTCCTCGGTGACCGCTCCGCTGGAGCGGCAGTTCGGGCAGGTTCCCGGACTGAATCAGATGACCTCGACGAGTTCGTTTGGCAGTTCGCTGATCACTCTGCAATTTGCTCTGGACCAGAACATCGACGTGGAAGAGCAGCAGGTTCAGGCGGCGATCAACGCGGCGACGACGTACTTGCCGCAGAATCTTCCCAATCCTCCGATTTACAACAAGGTGAACCCGGCCGATGCGCCGATCCTGACCATGGCGCTGACTTCCGATTCCATGCCACTGTCGCGCGTGGAAGATCTCGCCGAGACCGCGCTGGCACAGAAGATTTCGCAGCTGCCGGGAGTCGGCCTGGTTTCGATCAGTGGAGGGCAGAAGCCTGCGGTCCGTGTGCAGGCGAACCCTACAGCTCTTGCCTCCTACCAGTTGAGTCTGGAAGATGTCCGCGCGGCGCTCGCCGCCGCCAATGTCGATCAGGCGAAGGGGGTGATTGACGGTCCGCGGCAATCGTTCACCATCGGTGCGAACGACCAACTGCTCTCGAGCCAGCAATACAACGGGGTGATCGTTGCCTACCGCAACGGCGCGCCAGTTCGGCTCTCCGATGTAGCCACGGCTGTCGACAGCGCGGAGAACGTGCAGCAGGCCGCTTGGGTCAATACCACGCCCGCGGTTCTGCTGAATATTCAGCGCCAGCCAGGGGCGAACATCATCAGCGTGGCCGATAGCATCAAGAAAGTCCTCCCCCAGTTGCAGGCCTCGATGCCAGCGGCGATCAAGGTTCAGATTCTGATTGATCGCACGGAGACGATACGCGCGTCAGTCAACGATGTGCAGTTCGAGTTGATGTTGACCGTTGGCCTTGTGGTGATGGTCATCTTCCTCTTTCTGCGGAATCTTTCTGCCACCGTCATTCCCAGCGTTGCCGTGCCGCTGTCGCTGGTCGGCACCTTCGGGGTGATGTATCTGCTGGTGTACAGCCTGAACAACCTGACGCTGATGGCGCTCACGATTTCGACCGGATTCGTGGTGGACGACGCGATCGTGATGATCGAGAACATCGATCGCTACCTGGAAGAAGGCGATTCTCCGCTGGATGCCGCGCTCAAGGGCGCCGGACAGATCGGGTTCACCATCGTATCGCTGACGGTATCGCTGATCGCGGTGCTGATCCCGCTGCTCTTCATGGGAGACATCGTAGGCCGACTGTTCCGCGAATTTGCGGTTACGCTGGCGGTCACAATTCTGGTGTCCGCAGTGGTGTCGCTCACGCTGACGCCGATGATGTGCGCGAAGCTCCTCAAACGGAAGCAGCCGGGGAAGGAGACTTGGTTCTATCGCGTCACCGAAGATTATTTCAACCGCGTGATTGCATTTTATGGACGCACCTTGAAGGTCGTCCTCAAGTACCAGACCATAACGTTGCTGGTTACGGTGTCGACGCTGATCGCCACCCTGCTTTTGTATGTCTACGTGCCCAAGGGCTTCTTTCCTGTGCAGGACACGGGCGTGATCATGGGTGTCTCAGAAGCTGCCGAGAACGCATCGTTCACGGCCATGTCGCTGAAGCAGCAGGAACTGGCGAAAGTAATTTTGAAGAATGGAAACGTCGACAGCCTGTCATCGTTCATCGGCGTCGATGGAACCAACGTTACGCCGAACAGCGGTCGCATCCAGATCAATTTGAAGCCGCGCAATCAGCGCAAAGAGACGGCCTCCGAGATTATTCGCGATCTGCAGCCGGAACTGGCCTAGGTCGATGGCATTACGCTTT
>VFSW01013294.1_pt1 | contig 11448 bp, 9 predicted proteins | sample 5358111 | NCBI WGS metagenome assembly VFSW01 (sample SAMN11554181, study PRJNA540505) | mine drainage metagenome | isolation source: sediment from site ElyBrook_90M | place: USA: Ely Copper Mine, Vershire, VT | collected 2017 | reverse complement strand
CTCCCCGCCTGCCTCCGCGAGCGCGGCTGCCTCGTCTGCGGCGAGCGCTGCGCCCAGCGCATCCGTCGCCGCGGCGATGGCCGACGCAGGCCCCTACGAGGGGCCGTGGATCGGCGCGACGGTGATGCAGGCCCCCATCTCGAGCGAGATGGAGTTCCCGTCGGACAAGCCCGACAAGCCCGGCGAGCACCACGCCGTGCGCCTCGGCAGCCTTCGCTACGGCGAGAAGGCGCCCGTCATCCCCGAGCCCCACAAGAAGGCCAACTGCCCCGAGGGCTGGTACGAGCTACTGGCCGGCGGGTTCGTGTGCGGCAAGTACACGACGCTCGACATGGATCACCCGCGCTTCAAGCTGGTGAAGGCGCCCGACCTCGTGGGCGCCCTACCCTACACCTACGGCATCAACGTCCAGAACGGCACGCCGCTCTACCGCCAGGTCCCGTCCCGCGAGGAGCGCATCAAGCTCGAGCCGTGGCTCGCCCGGCCCCGCAAGGCCAAGACCGACGACGACGGCAACCCCTACGCCACCGCCGCGGCGACGAGCTCGCCGGATGGCGGCGCCTCCGACACGACCATCGGCGAGGGCGCCGGCAGCGACGCGCCGTGGTGGCAGAAGGAAGCTCCGGACGCGGGTCCGCCTGCCGTGACGCTGGAGGATCTGCAGGAGAGCGACGGCCCCATCGCCCGGCGGATGGTCAAGGGCTTCTTCCTTTCGCTCGACCACCAGTTCGGCTCGGGCGGGTCCATGTGGTGGAAGACCATGTCGGGCCTGGTCGCGCCGGCCGACCGCATCTTCGTGACCAAGCCCGCCACCGACTTCCACGGCTTGTGGCTGGGGCAGGACGGGGCGACGTTCGCGACGAAGAACACCCCCTCGCGGCGGATCGACAAGCTGCCCGTGGGCTTCGTGCTCTGGCCGCGGGCCCACAAGTGGTCGTTCGACGCGTCCCGCAAGCACGCGACGCAGGCCGAGGGCCTCATCGATCGCTTCGAAGCCGTCGGCCTCACGGGCGAAACGGCTACGCTTTCCGACGGCGACTACTGGGAGACCGACGAGGGCTGGTGGCTCAAGGCGTCGGACGGCACGAAGACCGAGCCCGGGCCTCCTCCCGACAAGCTTGGCGAGCACGAGAAGTGGATCGACGTGAACCAGCACCGGCAGACGCTGGTGGCCTTCGAGGGGAGCACGCCCGTGTACGTCACGCTCGTCTCGAGCGGCCGCAACGAGCACGAGACGGTCATCGGCTCCTTCCGCATCCGCGAGAAGCACATCGCCTCGACGATGGACGGCGACGCCGACATCGCGAGCGACGGGCCGTACTCCATCGAGGACGTCCCCTACATCGAGTACTTCAGCGGCAGCTACGCCCTGCACGGCGCCTTCTGGCACGCCGAGTTCGGGCGCGTGAAGAGCCACGGGTGCGTGAACCTCGCCCCATGGGACGCCAAGGGGATCTTCGGCTGGACCGAGCCCCAGCTGCCCGACGGGTGGCACTCGGTCGTCGCGACCAGGGAGCATCCCGGCACGCGCGTCGTCGTCCACGAGCGCGGTGCGGGGCCCGGCCGCGGGCCGACGCGCGCCCCCGGTGCCGGACCCGCGCAGGCGCGGGCGATCGCGGGACGCCCCGCGGGGGGCCCCCGGGGGGCCCCCCCCCGGGCGCCCCCCGCCCCGCGGGGCGCCGCCCCGCCGCGGGGCCGGGGCCCCGCCCGCGCCCCGCCCCCCCACCACTGTCACTGACGCGCGAAGGCGCGGGCTATCGCGCTCAGCTGCGCGAGGCGCACGCGTGCGCGCCCCGGCACCTCGGGCATCGAGGGGCTGACGCCGAGCCGACGCACGAACTCCTCCAGCGTGCCGACCTTGCCCTTCGCGTAGACGCGGGCCACCTGGCGCAGGTCGAGGCGCTCGCCAGGCATGGCGGGGCCGAGCGCCTCGAACAGCCGCGCCGCGTAGTGGCCCCACGAGCAGACGACGTCCGTGTCGCGGATGAAGCCGCGCCAGGCGTCCACCAGCTCGCCTGGCGAACGTCCCGCGGCGAGCACGGCGGGGGTCAGCCAGGTGTGCGAGGGCGTCGCGGGCGCGAGGGGATGCCTCGGGGCGAGCACGACGTCGAGGGTCTCACCGGTCGCCGGTCGCTCGGCCACCCAGTGCACCAGCTCGTCGCCGTGACCGGCCCGCTCGGCGGTGCCGTACGGCCACGCGTTCGCCTCGCCGTGGACGCAGACGATGTCCCCCGCCCGCTGTCGCATGCAGGCGGGGACGTGCGGCGGCGCGGGTCCGGGCCTCGGACGCTTCGCGTGACGCGAGCCCCGGTGCCGGTGCAGCGCCTCGCTCCGGAGCTGATGGTCGATCATGGCGCGGAAGGGCTCGAGGAGCGCGTGGAAGCGATTCGGGTCCCCCTCCAGAGCGCCCAGGACGTAGACCAGCGCCTCGATCGTCGACACGTACGTCGCCTGGGGCTCCTTGCGGATGCGGTACTGGCTGGGGACGTCGGGCGTGAAGGCGTAGCGCGGGAGCGCCGCCAGCTCGGGGTTGTCGCGCACCAGCTGCTTGGCCTGCCACCACGTGCCGTCGACGACGACGAGCGTGATGGGTCCCCGGGGGGGACGCTCGCGCACGTCGACGGCGCCCGGCCCGGGGTAGAGCAGCGCCGGAGGGCGCGCCGGATCCGACAGCGCCCTTCGCAAGGCAGGGGAGCCGCTCCACTGGATGCCGACGTGCAGCTCCGAGCCGGGCAAGCAGAGGCTGGCCATGCGGGCGGTGCCGATGGCGACGTCGCGCTCGCGGGGGTGCTGGAGGATGACGACGCGCGTCCGGGTCGCGAGCGGGCGGACATGACGGCAGTAGCAGGCGCTCTCGGGCCGCAGGCACGTGAGGCACGTCGCACGGGGAGCGCCCTGGGTCATCGCCGTCATCGAGCGCCCTCGGCGTGGCGCACCGGTGCACGGGGATCGTGGCGCATCGCGCCCTCGGGGATCCCACCGGTCACCGCGCACCGGTCGAGCGCGCCGCGAGCCCACAGGGTTCGCTCGACCATCGTCCGGAAGATCCGCTCGAGCGCGTCCTGCACCACCCGTCCCCGCTCCCCCTCCAGCACGCCGAGCGCCCGCGCGATCGCCTCGACGGTGGCGAGGCCGTGCTCGTGCGCGTCGAAGCGCAGGTGGTAGCGCGAGGCGCCCCCGGGCGGCAGCGATACGCACGGCACGTCGCGCAGCCCGGGGACTCGCATTCGCACCTTCGAGGCTTGCCGCCACGTCCCGTCGGGCACGACCAGCGTGACGGGCCGTGGCGAGGACGCGAACCGCTCGAGGGGAGTCGCGTCTAGGGCCGGAAACAGCAGCACGGGCTGGCTGTCCTCGGGGTGCACCAGCGGCGCGCTGGGCTCTCCCTCGCGACCCCGCACGATCACCTCGCTGTTCGGCAGGCAGAGGGTGGCCAGACGCCCGGTGTTGGTCGGCTTGCGGTCCTCGTAGCGGTGCATCAAGAGGACCAGGCGCGTGCGCGTCTCGATCCGGGGCAGCAGCGCGCACAGGCAGAGGCTGTCGTGCATGCGGCAGCGCGGGCAGCGGACGTGGGCATTGTCACGGCGGCTCACGAGGGCAGCGCCTCCAGCACGTCCGGCTCGGACCACGACAGGCCCAGCGTGCGCAGCGCCGCCGCGAGGTCGACCGGGACGGGCGCGACCACGCGGATGCGGGCGCCCGTCGTCGGATGGTCGAAGGCGACGCAGACCGCGTGCAGCGCGAGCCGGTGCAGCGCGTAGGCGGCACGGTAGTGCCGGTTGATCGCCCCCGACCCGTAGTTCACGTCGCCCACGATGGGATGATCGATGTGGTGGAGGTGGCGGCGTACCTGGTGCAGGCGGCCCGTCTCGGGGCTGGCCAGGACGAGCGAGCAGCGGTCGACGCTGGACCGCCCCAGCACGCGGAAGCGCGTCACGGCGGGCACGCGCGGGCCGTCCTCGCTCTTCGGGATCGCGTGATCGATGACGCCCGCGTCGGGAGGCTTGCCCCGGACGAGCGCGAGGTATCGCTTGTCGACCCTGCCCCCGGCGAAGGCCCTCGACAGCGTCGCCGCGGCCTCGCGCGACCGGGCGAAGACCAGGGCGCCGCTGGTGCCGCGGTCCAGACGGTGGAGCGGATGCACGTGCTGCCCGAGAGCATCGCGCACGCGGAACATCGCCACGTCGTCGTCGTCGTCCCATCCCCGGTGCACGAGCAGCCCCGACGGCTTGAGCGCGACCACCACGTCGGCGTCCACGTGGAGCAGCCCGATCGGCGGCAGGGTGCTGCGCAGCGCGCCGGTCACCGGCTGGCGTCTTCCTTCGCCTCGACCGCCATGAGCAGCAGCGCCCCCGCGAACGCCAGGCGCCGGTCGTACGGGACGCTGCGCCAGCCCGTGATGTCCATGGTGGCCCTGTAGCCGATCCACGTGAAGTGCTGGTTGAAGGTGCCGACGGCGTTGTTCTCGAAAGTGAAGGCGAACGTGTACGGCAGGAACTTGAAGATGCGCCGCCAGAAGGCCGCGCCCGTTTCGAGGATCTTTCCCACCGGTCGGTCGAAGGCGTCGTGGATGTGCCACTCGTCGCGCGCGAACGACCGCCACCCCTTGCGGCGCAGCACGCCGATGCGCTGCCCCGACGCAGGGTCGGTCACGTCGAAGATGCCCGCCCAGTCCATGACGTTGCGCTGCCCGATGCGCAGCAGCTCGACCTGCTTGGACGCATCCGAATAGATGCGGATGTCGTCCTTGATCTTGAAGAGCTTCTCCTGACAGAAGACCAGCGGCTGCCCGCGCGGGTCCGATATCTCGAACGTCGGCGCGACGGCGAGGATCTTCCGCCGGCAGGTCGTCACGTCGTGCGCATACCAGAGCTGGCCCATGCCCTGCGGCCCGGCGGGCACCATGGGGTACGGCTGGTTGGTCATGGGTCCGCAACATACGCGCGCGGAAGCGCCCCGTCGAACCCCCGTCGAACCACGGGCGGCGACGACCGCTTGACGGAATCGTCACCCTCCGGCAGACACAGCTCGTCTCGAGGCCTCTCGGGGCCCGCCGCCGTCACGGATCATGGAGGATCAGCTCACCGCCACGCTCGACCGCGGGTGGGACCTCGCCCACAAGGGCGACGCCCCCGGGGCCTCCGCCTGCGCCAAGCGTGCGCTGGAGATGGATCCCCAGTCGCCCGAGGTGCACAACCTGATGGGCTTCGCGCTCGCGCTCGAGGGCGAGGCCGAGGAGGCGCTCGAGCACTACCGTCAGGCCGTGGCGCTCGACGAGACGTACTTCGAGGCCATGCTCAACGCGGCCGAGCTGCTGATGACCCCCCTGGGCGACTGGGACGCCGCGATCCAGCAGATCGAGGAGGCGCTCGACTACGCCGAGACGAGCGAAGAAGTCGCCGACTGCATCCTGCTGAAGGTCGACGCGCTGATGGCCAAGGGTGACGCCGAGGAGGCCAGGAGAGCCATGAAGATGCTACCGGATGGTCCCTTCGACGCGCCCACGTACCTGTTTCTCATGGGTCGCGCCTGGTACGAGCTCGGCGACGTCGAGAGAGCCGCGCCGCTCATCGAGCAGTCGGTGCGCGCCGACCCGAACAACCCCGACGCGCAGTACTACCTGGGCCTGGTGCGCGACGAGCAGGGCGACGGTCGCGCGGCCACCGAGGCGCTGCTGCGCTCGCGCGCGCTCGACATGGGGCGCCCGGCGCCCTCGTGGTCGCCCAGCCCCGAGACGTTCGGGGGCATCGTGCGCGGCGCCATCGAGAAGCTCGACCTGGTCCTCGCGCGGCACGTGAGGGAGGCCGAGGTGTACGTCGTGGAGGCCCCCGGCGCCGAGCTCGTCGTCGACGGCGTCGATCCGCGCGCGCCGCTGGTGCTCGACACGCCTCCCGTGGAGGACGGCGCCCCGGCGCGCGTGCGCGTCTTCGTCTACCAGCGCAACCTCGAACGCCTCGCCGGCTCGCTCGAGGCCCTCGAGGCCGAGCTGGGCACGGCCCTCGAGCGCGAGGTCACGGCGGTGTTCCTCGACGGGCAGAAGCCCGACAAGAACCAGCTCAACTGAGCATTGGCTCCGCCGGGAATCAGTGCCAGTTGCCGATCCCGAACCCGACGTTCTGGTACCTCGGCGCCAGATCCACCACGAGCCCCAGCTTCCAGTCCGCGTCGGGCAACAGGCCCCAGAAGGTCAGCGGGAACAGGTGGATGTCCGCGCCGAACGTGAAATGCTGCCGCGCCGTGCCGTCCACGTACCGCGACGGCTCGAGGTACGTGCCCGTCCGCAACAGGACGCGATTCTCGAGCGGCTCGCCCTCGAGCCCCAGGCGCGGCGTGTACGACACGCTGCGGCCCACGGGCGCCGAGATCTGGTCCAGGAACGCCTCGATCGACACGGCATTGGCGCTGGGCCCGGTGGCGAGCACGCTCGCGAGCAGCAGGATCCTCTCGCGCGGCCAGTTCTGGTAGCGCGCCTTGCGGATCGACTGCAGCCGCGCGCTCTCCTCGCTCAGGTGCTCGTCCTCGATCGCGCGCACCGCCTTCTCCTCGTTCGCCTGCTGCTCTCGCAGCTTCTCGCGTTCGCCCGACGGGGCCAGCGCGAGATCGGTGGCGTCACGCAGGGCGCGCTTCGCGCGGTCGCGCTCGATTTCCCCCCGCAGCTCGGCCTCCTGGTCGTGCGGGTTCTCCCAGCCCGGGTTGATCGGACGGGGGCCCAGCTGGAACGCCACCCCAGCCTCGAGCTCCCAGGGCTGCGTCACCTGATCGGGCAGCACCAGGTTGCCGGCCTTTCGCACGTCGCCGTCGACGGTCACTCTCTCGCTGCCGAACACACCCCCGGTCACGGGCCCGCGCGCCGTTGCCCCCACGCGCCAGCGGTGACCGGTGGGCATCAGCAGGAGCCCCGCCTCGGTCCCCACGCCCGTCATGGTGAGCAGAGTACTCCCGGCCTGGAGCATCTCCATCGTGATGATGCGCACTCCGGCGCCCACCACGAGCTGCCCGTCCAGCAGCCCGTAACCGGCGAGCACCTTCCAGCGACCGATCTGCGCCGTCAGCGACGAGCCGCCCGTGGCAAACTGCCCGAGCTGCCCCAGGGCCGCCCCCGGCAGCGTCGCAAGCGACTGCGACGTCGGCGATGCCAGGCCGTTGATGTCCTGGTACTGGAGCAGGTCGCCGGTGGCCGACACGCCGAACTGGCCGAACTGGAGCTGACCGCCTAGTGTGAGGTCGGCGAAGCTGTTGGCCGAGTTCTGGCTGAGCGCAGAGTTGGTGCCGTGGTTGTCGAAGTCGGTGTTCGTGAAGGCGCCCGGAAACGACACGCCGACCGCGATGTCGTAATCGAACCAGTTGATGCTGTACGGATCGCGCACCGCGGGCGAGGCGGAGTTGGCCGCGGCACCCTCGGTATTCTCGGCCGACGCGATGTAAGCCCCGGCCACGCCCGTGACGTGGCTGGGAGCGAGCAGCGGGCCCTGGAACAGCTCGATGGTGTAGTTGTTGTGGCAGAGTCCCCGGGTCTTGCAGATCTGGGCGCGCGCCGACGGCGCCCACGCGAGCACCGCCAGCGTCAGGAGCGCTGCTGCCCGAGCAGGAAGCGCACGAGCGGCTCGGCGTCGACCTTCGCCGTGGAGACCAGCGCGTCGAGCAGGCGCCGCCCGAGCTTCGCCAGCTCCAGCAGCTGCGAGATGCGCTCGTGCTGCAGCTCGGCCCGCGCCCGCGTCGCCGGATCCGTCGAGGTCTTGCGCGTGCGATCGAGCTGGCGGAGCGCTTCCTCGAAGGCGTCGATCGCAGCGATGATCTCGCTCCTCTCGCGCTCGTTGAAGACGCGGCTGATCATCCGCCACAGCTGCACCTCGGCCGTATAGAAATCCTTGCGCTGTCCCTGGATCCAGACCCTGCGTACCACACCCCACCGCGCCAATTCCGAGAGCGTCATGCTGACGGCGCCGCTCGACAGCTGCAGGGCGTGGCGCAGGTCCTCCGCGCTCAGGGGATCGGGAGACAGGTACAGCACCGTCCACACGCGCCCCATGTTGCGCTTGAAGCCCCAGAACTCGATGAGGCGACCCACGATGTCGCTGACGGCGGCCTCGGAGGGCCAGAGGGTGCGCTGCTTGTCCTTCGTCGGCACTTGCCTCCGAGGCTAGCAACTACCGCACGCGAGCGGAAAGCTCGCCGGCGATGGCGGCCAGCAGCTCGCGTGCCGGGCAGGGCGCGATGACTTGGAGCGCCTCGAGGGCGTGCTCGGTTTCGGCCGCCGCCAGGGCACGGACCCCCGCGCAGACGCCCGAGGCGCGCACGGCTTCGGCCAGGTGGACCGCGGCGCGGGGATCGCCGGCGCGCACGGCCTCGACGTCGGCGAGCAACGCGGGCCGGAGCGCGAGGGTGCGGATGAGCGGCAGCGTGAGCTTGCCCTCGACCAGATCGCCCAGCAGCGCCTTGCCCGTGGCCCGGGGGTCGCCGTCGTAGTCGAGCACGTCGTCGACGAGCTGGAAGGCCACGCCCACGCGCGAGCCGAACTCGCCGAGCGCGCTCACGGCCGGGGCGGGCGCGCCGGCGAGCGACCCTCCCGCGCGGGCGGCCCATGCGAAGAGCGATCCCGTCTTGTCGCGGACGACGCGAAAGTAGGTCTCCTCGCTCGGATCCAGGCACGTCCGGCCGCGGAGCTGCACGACCTCGCCGTCGACCAGGCGGCGCAGGGTCGCGAACAGGTCCATCAGCACGGCGCCGGGCGCGACCTCGGCGGTGCGCTCGAGCGCGTGCGTGAGCAGCAGGTCGCCCGCGAGCACGCTCACCGCGTTGCCCCATATGCGGCGGGACGTCGTGAGGCCGCGGCGCTCCTGCCCGTCGTCGATCACGTCGTCGTGGAGCAGCGTGGCCAGGTGCACCAGCTCGGCCACCACCGCGAGGTGGCGAGCCGCCGCCGGCACCGGCCCGAAGCACGCCGCCGAGAGCAGCACCGTGAGCGGCCGCACGCGCTTGCCGCCGGCTTCGAGCAGGTGGGCCGCGGAGTCGGTCGCGGGGGAGAGGCCCTCGCGAGCCAGGCGGGACAGCTCGGCATCGACCGCGCCCAGGTCGTCGCCGAGCAGGACGTGCACCTGCTCCAGGCGGGCTCGAACGCTCTCGCCGGTGCGCTCGACGGTGGCGGCGTCGCGCAGGAGGGAGACTGCCGCTGTGGCGTGGGTCGACGTGTTCAAATTGATTTGAAACTTATCTAGGGGACCGGGGGCGCGGGTCAAGCCCCGACCTACGGCAGCGCATCGCATCGACACGATTCGTTGACAGAGGCGTCCCGGACGGCGATGACCTTGGACGCGCATGGCGGACGGCACCCCGGAGAGCCCCCCCGACGAGGCGACCGACCGGCTCGTTGCCCGCGCCAGGCTGCGCTGGAAGCGGATCTCGCTGGTCTTCGTGGGCTTCGTCGCGGTCAGCTTCATCGGGGTCAGCGTCGCCCAGATCATCCCGGACGTCTTCGGGGTGCGGGTTCGCCCTCTGCCGCCCGCAAGCCCTGGATCTCCTGCACGAATCTGCGCCGAGGGCGTGCGCGACCTGGCGAGGGCGCTGGACCGGGCTCGCGACGCCGCCGGAGGGCCCGGCTTCGGCAAGGCGCTGCAACCCGAGTGGAACGACGCCGCCGGCGTCGAGCAGGCATGTGCGCGTTCTTCCGAGGGATTGGACGCCTGGGCGGCGCTGCTTCGCCTGCGCTCGGGCGAGGAGCAGCTCGCGGGACAGCCGGGCGATCCCCTGGTCCCGTTGCAGCGAGCGGTGGCGTCGCACCTGCCCTCCGACTTGCGCTAAGAAGAGCCACCCCGATGACCGAGCCTGCTGCACCCGCCGGAGCGGGGCACACCCCGTCGACCCTGCCCGAGTCCGCGCCCACCTTCGACGTGCTGCCGCTCGGTCCGGACGTCCGCCGCGCCATCGACGCGATGGGCTACCGGCATCCGACGCCCGTGCAGACGGCGGTTTACGAGCCGGCATCCGAGGGGCGCAGCCTGGTCGTCCAGGCGCGGACCGGCACGGGCAAGACCGCGGCGTTCGGTCTGCCGCTCATCGACCGACTGGTCCGCAGCTCGGTCAAGGGCGTGCAGGCGCTCATCCTCTGCCCCACCCGCGAGCTGGCGCTCCAGGTCTCGCGCGAGCTCGCGCAGATCGGGCAGTTTCGCAACACGCAGGTCGTCGCCGTCTACGGGGGCGCCCCCATGGGACGGCAGGTCGAGGCGCTGAAGGAAGGCGCGCAGATCGTGGTCGGGACGCCCGGACGCGTGCTCGACCACCTGCGGCAGAAGACCCTCGACCCGGGCGGCGTGAAGACCCTGGTCCTCGACGAAGCCGACGAGATGCTCTCGATGGGGTTCGCGCGCGAGCTCAACGCCATCATCGAGCAGCTGCCCAAGCACCGCCAGGGCCTGTTCTTCAGCGCCACCATCCCGGCCGACATCGAGCGGCTGGCGCACACCCACCTGCGCGACACGGAGATGATCACCCTGTCGAGCGACCAGGTCGGCGCGCTCGAGATCTCGCACTACGTGTACCTGCTGCAGAGCGGCGACAAGCTGAGCCAGATGGTGCGGCTGCTCGAGGTCGAAGACCCCGAGAGCGCCGTCATCTTCTGCAACACGCGCGACGAGACGCAGCGCCTGGCCGAGGCGCTCAAGACGCGTGGGTTCGACGCCGACTGGCTCAACGGCGACCTGCCGCAGAGCGACCGCGAGCGCGTGATGGCCGCCACGCGCGAGGGGCGGCTGCGGTTCCTGGTGGCGACCGACGTCGCGGCGCGCGGCATCGACATCTCGCACCTCACGCACGTCATCAACTACGACTTCCCCGACGCCGCCGAGCAGTACGTGCACCGCACGGGGCGAACGGGCCGCGCAGGAAGGACCGGAACCGCGATCTCGATCGTGGGGCCGAAGGACATCGGCAACCTGTACCTCCTGCGTCTCACCTACAAGATCCGACCGATCGAGAAGCAGCTGCCCAGCGCGGGCGAGGTCAAGACGCGCGCCGAGATGGACCTGCTGGGGCTGTTCGCCGAGGCGTTCGGCAGCCGGCCGGTCCACCCCGACGATCTGTCGCTGGCGCGCAGGCTTCTCACGCACGAGAACGCCGAGCGCATCGTGGCGGGCCTGCTGCGCGATCACCTCGGCGCGCGCGGGGCCGACGTCGCGACCGTCGCGGCCGACAAGCGTCGCGCCCGCAACCCCGAGCCCGTCGCCGCCGCTCCCACCTCGGCTCCGACCGTGGACACGCAGCGCGAGGTGCCGCGAAGGAGGCCCGAGCGCACGCGCGAGCGCGTCGAGCGTGTCGAACGTCCTGCGGTGACCGCGGAGCCCCCGGCGCGGGAGTCGTCCGGCGCCATGCCGGGCTTCACCGTGGACGAGCCTCGCACCACGCCCTCGCGCGAGCCTCCGGGCTACCTGGAATTGTTCGTCAACATTGGACGGC
>VFSW01013293.1_pt1 | contig 11448 bp, 13 predicted proteins | sample 5358111 | NCBI WGS metagenome assembly VFSW01 (sample SAMN11554181, study PRJNA540505) | mine drainage metagenome | isolation source: sediment from site ElyBrook_90M | place: USA: Ely Copper Mine, Vershire, VT | collected 2017 | reverse complement strand
CTAGGAGGCGGAACGAGACATGGCCAAGCGGCTCCTCCAGGGCAACGAAGCGGTGCTCCTGGGAGCAGTGAAGGCGGGTGCCACCTACTTCGCGGGCTACCCGATCAGTCCAAGCAGCGAAGTCCTGATGGCCGCGTCCGTGTACGCGGCCAGCCACCCGGAACTGCGGTTCCTCCAGGCCGAGGACGAGATCGCCAGCGCCAATGCGATCATCGGCGCCAGCCTCGCCGGCGCCAAGTCCTTCACCGCCACATCCGGCCCCGGGTACAGCCTCATGCAGGAGGCGATCGGCTACGCCCACAAGCTGGGCGTCCCGACCGTCTTCGTCGACGTCCAGCGCGTGGGGCCCGCCACCGGCATGCCGACCATGCCGGGGCAGGGCGACATCCTGCAGACGCGTTACGGCTCGTCGGGCGACTACACCAGCATCGTGTTCTACCCGTCCACCGTGGCCGAGTGCTACGAGTACACGATCCACGCCTTCAACTGCGCGGAGGAGAGCCGGTCCCCGGTGATCCTCCTCTCGGACGCGTTCCTGGGGCATCTCAACGAGGTCGTCGACCTCGACGCGATCGACGTCCCGGTCGTCCCGCGCACGCTCGAGCCGCTTGCCTCCGGGCACACCCGGTTGTTCAGCGGCGTGGCCACGTACCCCGATGGCGAGCCGGCCACGGCCGACGGAGACGAGTTCATCCGGCAGTACGAGGAGGCCAAGGCGCTGCGCCTCGAGGTCGCCGACCGCTACGCGTTCTACGAGTACGGCTGGAACAAGGACGCCGACACGCTCGTGATCGCCTTCGGCATCACGCGCCGTATCGCCCAGCCTCTCGCCCCGCATTTCGCGCTGTTCCGGCCCATCCGCATCTGGCCGGTCCTCCAGGACCAGCTCCGGGAGATCGCGCCGCGCTACAAGCGGCTGGTGGTCATCGAGGGCAGCGACGGGCAGTACGCGAGCGTGGTCGAGCGCGTCCTCTATCGCGACGTCCACCGCGTCCCGCTGCTCGGCGGCCGCATGAGTCTCGAGGCGGTCCGCGAAGGGCTCGACCGGATCGGCCTGCTTCCGCGCGAGCTGACCCAGGCCGGCGTCTCCTGAGCGCCCACGGACAGCCCCAAGAACCGAGGTCCGCACCACAGATGTCGTACAAGGACAAGATCAAGACCGATCTCTTCCCCACGATCTGGTGCCCGGGCTGCGGGATCGGCCTCATCATGACCCAGCTGGCCACGGTGATGGACGACCTCGGCCTGGACAAGTCGAACACCGTGATGGTGACGGGGATCGGCTGCACGGGCCGCATGGGCGCGTACATGCAGTTCGATTCCGTCTACACGCTCCACGGCCGCACGCTCCCGGTCGCCGAGGCGATCGCGACCGTCCGCCCCGAGCTCAACGTCATCGTGGTCTCGGGCGACGGTGACCTGACCTCGATCGGCGGCAACCACCTGCTGCACGCGATCCGGCGCAACCCGCGGATCAAGGTGCTCTGCAACAACAACGAGATCTACGGCCTGACCGGCGGCCAGACGGGACCGACCACCCCCGTGGGAACGAAGACCGTGTCGTCGCCGGCCGGTGCCACCTTCAGCCCGGTGAACCTCCAGGGGCTGGTCAACACGAATCCGAACGCGTTCTACGCGAAGACCACCGTCTATCACCAGGGGCAGATGCGGAGGGCGATCAAGGAGGCCATCGAATGGCCCGGCTTCGCCTTCGTCGACATCACCAGCCAGTGCATCGAGAACAACGGGCGCCGGATCGGCTTCCCGAGCGCCAACGAGATGCTCAACTACTACAAGAAGGAATACCGGCAGGCGCCCCCCGGATCGACGCAGCTGGCCAACCACCAGCTGGGGATCGTCAAGGGCAAGCCCGCCGAGACCGAGCCGGTGCCGGTGGGGGCCGCCTCGGGGAACGGGAGCGGCGAGGCATGACCGAGCACGCGATCGCCATCGACGGCGTCGGTGGCCAGGGGGTGCGGGTCATCGGCAACACGATGGCCACCCTGCTGGGCGCGATGGGCTACGAGGTGACGCTCCTCTACGACTACGACTCGAGCGTCCGCGGGGGCATGAGCGAGGCGTTCCTCAAGTACGCCGAGGAGCCGATCTCGAACCCCGTGGTCGAGCACGCGAACGTCACCCTCCGCCTCGCCGACCGGGGTCCGAACCACCTCGACAGCGACTACGTGGTCTGCGACATCGGGCTGGCGAAGCCCGGCGAGCACGCCGAGGAGGTCCCCTTCCTCGAGCTCGGCGTGAAGCACTTCGGGCGCGACCTGTTCGGCAACATGATCGCCCTGGGCCGCCTGCTCCGGCTCTCCGAGGTGTCCTTCGACGAGGCGGCGCTGATCGCGGCGCTCCCGTCGAAGTACCGCGAGGAGAACATCGGGGCGGTGCGCTACGGGTACGAGCTCACCCCCGACCAGATCCGCCGGATCGTCCCGGACGAGGCCGCCGGGCGGTTCGCCGGACGGTATGCGGAGGCGGTGCTGGCCGGTGCCGAGCCGGACCGGGCCATCGAGGTTGCCGCGCAGCACGTGACGGCCTGACGACCGGTGGCCGAGGGGCCGCTCGTCGCGGTGCTCGCCGACGACCTGATCTGGGCGACCCGCCTGGATCGGCTCGTACGGGACGCGGGGGGCCGGCCGCTGCCGGTCAGGACGATCGCTGCGCTCGATCGGGTGCTCGACGGTGACGGCGGGCCGGGAGATTCGCGGCTGCCGCCCGCGGGCGTGGTGGTCGACCTGACCGGCCGGGCCTACGACGGGATCGACGCCGTGCGCCACGCGGCCGCCAGGGGCGCGGCGGTCGTGGCGGTCGGCCAACACGACGACCGGGCCGGCCGGGAAGCGGCGCGGTCGGCCGGGGCGTCGGCGGTCCACGCTTACGGTCGCCTCTTCGCGGCCGGGCCGAGGGTGTTCGGGACGTGGATCGGCGAGCTGTCGGGGGGACGCGAATGACCATCGCTCCGGCGCGGTTCGCCGCGCGGATCCAGGCGGCGCGCCAGGCCCTGCGCTCGGCAGACGACATCGCCCTGCTGGTCGGCGTGGGCGCGGATCTCCGCTGGCTCACCGGCTACGACGCGATGAACCTGGAACGGCTCACGATGCTCGTGCTCGGCCAGGAAGGCGACCCCGCGCTGTTGGTGCCGCGCCTGGAGGTGCCCCGCGCGTCGCTGGCCCCCGCCGTCGCGGCCGGCATGGTCCACCTGGTCACCTGGGAGGAGACGGACGATCCGGTGGCGCAGGTCCCGGGGCTCGTGGGGGCGGCGCACATCGCCGGAGGCGCCGGGTCGGCGCCGGCCGCGCGCACCCCGAGGCTCCTGGTCTCCGACCGCCTCTGGGCGTCGTTCGTGCTGCGGCTCCAGGGAGCCTTCCCGCGCGTCCCGTTCGGGCTCGCGTCCGAGGTCCTGCGCGGGCTCCGGATGGTCAAGGATGCCGACGAGATCGCGCTGCTGCGGGCCGCGGCGGAGGCCGGGGACCGGGTCGTGCTGGCGATCGCGGGTGGGCGCCTGGTCGGACGCTCGGAGGCCGACGTGGCCCGCGAGGTCCGCGAGCGGCTCCTCGACGAGGGGCACGAGACGGCCGAGTTCGCCATCGTGGGCAGCGGCCCCAACTCGGCCTCGCCTCACCACGAGGCGTCGGACCGCCGGATCTCGGCCGGCGAGCCCATCGTCCTCGACATCGGTGGCGCGTTCGCGGGGTACGGCTCCGACATCACGCGCACGCTGTGGGCGACCGGCGCGGCCGACGCCCGGCCCGACCCCGGGTTCGCGCGCCTGTACGAGGTGCTGCGCGAGGCGCAGGCGGCTGCCACGGCGGCGGTCCGGCCCGGCGTGCCGGCCGAGGAGATCGACAGGGCCGGGCGGTCGGTGATCGAGGCGGCGGGTTTCGGGCCCGATTTCATCCACCGCATCGGGCACGGGATCGGGCTCGAAGGTCACGAGGACCCGTACCTGGTGGCGGGGAACCGGGAACCGCTGCAGCCGGGGAACGCGTTCAGCGTGGAACCCGGGATCTACCTGGAGGGGCGCCACGGCGCACGGATCGAGGACATCGTGGTGTGCGGCGCTGCCGGCCCCGACGTGCTCAACCTCGTGACTCGCGACCTGCTGGTGGTGCACGGGACGTGATGGAGCAGCCGGTGACCGACATCCACGAGCAGGCGGCGCTGCCCGATCGACAGGCGTCGAACAGCCTGCCCGACGCCCCGGGCTCGCCGCTGCCCGGCGCGCCGGCGGAGTCCGAGCAGACCGCCCGCGGTTGCACCGTGGCGCAGCTGCGGCGGTTCATCAAGTCGCGGCCGTACGTGCCGCTCCACGAGTTGCGCCGCCGGTTCGAGCTGAGCGGCGAGGCCGACGACGTGTCGCTCCTGGAGACGCCCGACGGTCCCGTCTACCTGGGGCTGCCGGCCCGAGAGTGCCGGCTCATGCAGGATCTGCTGCGGCAGGGCGAGATCGGGCTCGAACTGTCTCGTGACCCCGATGCCCCGGTTGTCATGGGCGTGTACCCGATGCGCCCGGTGCCCCGGCCCTGACCCGGGCCGACAAGCCCTGTCCAGCCGTCCGGCCCCGGGGTACGCTGTAGCGCGCGGAAACCCCCGCTCCCACGGAGGTGCAGCATGCCGGCAAACGACGAGCCCCGCGTGACCCACATGGTGCGGGAGACGATCGAGGAAGAGCCCGACGTGGCGGCGGCGGCGGTCCGCCAGGTCGATCCGGACGCTGCCCTCGCCGACTACACCGAGCTCGCCCGGCTGCTGCGGGCGGCCGACCAGGCCGGTGACCGCGAGGCGGCCGTCCAGATCCGCGAGCTGATGGACGGGATCTGGCCCGCTCTCACCGAGGAGCAAAAGGTCCGGATCGAGGACGGCGAGTTCGACTGGTAGGGGCTCCCCGAGGGTCCCGGCGCCGGCCGGTCGCCCTCCCGGCAGGCCCGGATCGGCTCGTGCCCCGGACCTGGACGCGCACGGGCTGACCGGGGATCGCTCACCCGGCCACGCGCGCGCCCTCGAGCGCGAGCAGCGACCGCTTGACGGCGAGCAGCCGCGCCCGCGCTCCGCGTCCGCCCCCGCCGTAGCCGCCGAGCGTCCCGTCGCCGGCCACGACCCGGTGGCACGGGATCATCAGCGGCACCGGGTTGCGGCCGAGCGCCCCGCCCACCGCACGCGCCGCCCGGGGACGGCCGATCGCGCGCGCCAGCCCCCCGTAGCTGGTCACCTCGCCATAGGAGAGCCGCCGCGCTCCGTCCAGCACCAGCCGGTCCCACGCCGAGACGCCGGCCAGGTCCACGGGGACGTCGAAGGCGGTGCGCCGGCCTGCAAAGTACTCGTCGAGTTCACGTGACGCCGTGGCGAGCGCGTCGCGCCAGGCCCCCGGCAGCCCCGGCCGGTCGGGCACCACCGTTCCGCCCAGCCTGCGCGCCAGGTCGTCGACGAAATCCCCCGTCTCGGACGCCAGCTCGATCGCCAGGATCCCGCGCTCGCCGGCCGCAACGTGCAGGATCCCCCACGGCGCGGGGTGCCGGATGAAGGCGGCCACCGGCGCGACGTCGCCTGCCCGCCCACGGTTCGCAGCCCCGTCGCGCGCGCGGGTCCGGGTCGCTCCCGGTGCGTCGGACGCCGACGCCGCGAGCGCCGCCCGCGTCCTCGGGATCGCGATCGCCAGCTCCTCGTCGAGCGCCTGCGTCCCGGGTAGGGGATCGCCCGCCCGCAGCACACGCTCCACGGCCGCGTCGTCCATTCGCGGGGCCGCCCGTACCTTCATCGCTCCACCTCCACCCAGGTCGCCAGCAGGGTCCGCAGCCTTCGCAGCCCCTGGCTGACGTGCTGGCGTGCCGTGGCGTCACTGCAGGCCAGGGCCGCGGCGACGTCCGGGTACGCGCGGTTCTCGAGCACGCGGCCGACCACGGCAACACGCTGGCGCTCGGTCAGCTGGAGCAGGGCGGCCCGGACCGCCTCCCGCAGTTCGGCGGCTGCCAGCCGCTCGGCCGGATCTCCGTCGGTGGCGTGCACGGTCCCGCCGACGAGCGATGCACGGGCGCGGGGCACCGGCGCATCCGCCCCGGCGACAAGCGTGTCGCCGTCCAGCGACCCCGCCGACAGCGCCGTCCGCACCACGCGCCGCCGATGCGCGTCCCGGGCCAGGTTGCCGGCGATGCGATAGAGCCACGCGCGGACGTTCGCGTCATCGGCCAGCCGCGCGTACGCCCGGAACGCGCGCAGGAACGTCTCCTGGTGCAGGTCCGCGGCGTCCTCGGCGCTCGGCGCCAGCCGGCGCAGGTAGCGGTAGAGCTCGACCTCGTGGGCCGACACGATCTCCTCGAACGGGAGCCTGGTGGGCGCGGCCGGCTCTGCGATGGGCATCACGGTCATCACATGCAGTGTGACGCGCGAGGCGTCAGATCGTGAACGCCCCGCGATCCGGAGTGAAGGTTCGTTCACCTCGCCTTACCCGCCGTGCCCGCCCGGCTTTCAGACGGTTTTAAGACGGCGTGCCCAGCATGGTCACTGTCGGGAGCGCGGACCCGGCCCGCGGGCCACGCACCAGGCCCGGTCCCGGGACCGCGCCGCAGCCCGACCTGCGTCGATAGCCAACCGCTGCCGTCCGTCCGGGCGGAGCATCACCTGGATGACAGCATGACCGCAACGGCCCGCACTCTCCGCCGCGTTCCGCACCCCCGGACGTGGTCCGTGCGCGCCTCCGACGTGGTCGCGCTCGTGCTCGGGAACGGCATGCTGATCGGCGCCATGTGGCTCCGGCACGGCCAGGCCGTGGAACTCCACTCGGTCTCCGGCATCCTCATCGCCGCGGGCCAGCTCACCGCGCTGTACGGCACGTACCTGGTGCTGCTGCAGCTGGTCCTGATGTCGCGCAGCCCGTGGCTCGACCAGGTCTTCGGCTCCGACCGGGTCGCCGACCTGCATCGCTGGGTCGGCTTCACCGGCATCATGCTGCTCGTTGCGCACGGCACCTTCACCACCGTGGGGTACGGGCTGGCCTACGGGAACGGCGTCCCGGGCGAACTGGTCACCGCGCTCACCACCTACCCCTACGTGCTGATGGCGACGGCTGGCATGGCCCTGTTCATCGCCGTCGGGATCAGCTCGGTCCGCCTGGCGCGCCGCCGGCTGTCGTACGAGACGTGGTACGGGATCCACCTCTACGCGTACCTGGCGATCGCCCTCGCGTTCATGCACCAGCTCGCCATCGGCACCGACTTCATCAGCGACCCGGTCGCCCGCGTGTACTGGATCGCGCTGTACGTGATCGCCGGCACGCTGATGCTGGTGTTCCGGTTCGGACAGCCGGTCCGGCTGTCGCTCCGCCACCGGTTGCGGGTCGCCAACGTCGTCGAGGAGGCGCCGGGCGTCGTCTCGATCTACGTCACCGGGCGCGACCTCGACCAGCTCGCCACGCGCGCCGGACAGTGGTTCCGGTGGCGCTTCCTCACCGCCGACGACTGGTGGCGGAGCCATCCGTTCTCGCTCTCCGCCGCTCCGAACGGCCGGTTCCTCCGGCTGACCGTCAAGGACATCGGCGACCACACCCGGACGTTGCAGCGCCTGCGGATCGGGACCCGGGTGTTCGTCGAGGGGCCCTACGGCAACCTGACCGGGGCCCGCCGGACACGACCGCGCGTGCTGATGATCGCCGGCGGCATCGGCATCACCCCGCTGCGGGCGCTCCTCGAGGAGCTGCCGGCCGCTCGCGGCGACCTGACGCTGCTGTATCGCGCGCACCGGGAAGAGGACCTCGTCTTCCGCAACGAGCTCGCGCAGCTCTCGACGCTGCGGGGCGCGACGGTGCACTACCTGGTCGGTGGCCGGGGGACGCCGTCCCTGCCCGGCGATCCGCTGGCCCCCGGGGCGTTGCGTCGCCTCGTTCCCGACGTGGCGCAGCGCGACGTCTACATCTGTGGACCGCTGTCCATGATGGACTCGGTCCGCCGCAACCTGCGGGCGCTTCGCGTGCCCGCCTCCCAGATCCACTTCGAACGCTTCGCGTTCTGACGCCGGAGTACCTGACGATGCTTCCACGACGCGCAGTCAGCGCCATCGCCGCCACGGCCGTCGCGATGGTGCTGCTGCTGAACTTCAAGACGCCCTCGGGTCAGGTGGTCGGCACGACGTCCGTGGTGGTGGGACAACCCGCCGCGCCTGCCGTGGTCGCCCCGGGTACCGCCGCCAGCTCCGGCGGCGGACAGGCCGGGGCCACATCCGGGGCGCCGTCCGCCTCGACCGCGCCGGTCGCCAGCCAGTCGACACCCCAGGCCCAATCGAGCACGCAGGCGCCGTCGACGCCCCCGGCGCAGGGAACCGCGCTGAAGAGCGGCCGGTACAGCGGGCCCGTCGTCCAGATCCCGTTCGGCAACGTCCAGGTGCAGATCACCGTCCAGGGGGGGAAGATCGTCGATGTGCAGCCGATCCAGCTGCCGACGGCGCACATGATGTCGCAGCAGATCGGACAGTACGCCGCGCCGATCCTGCGCCAGGAGGCGCTGCAGGCCCAGAGCGCGCAGATCAACCTCGTGTCGGGCGCGACCTACACGAGCGAGGCCTACGCGCAGTCACTGCAGGGTGCCCTGGACCAGGCGGCCGCATGATGATGGCTGCGCCCCACGTTCCGCCGGCCGGGGGCGCGCGCGCGGCCGGACGCGCCACGGCCGGTGCCTGGGCTTCCGCTCGGGCGCCGCGGGCATTTCGGCGGGTCGAGCACATCATGGGCACGGCCATCACCGTGGACGTGCGGGAGGGTGACCTCGAACCGGGTGACCTGGACGCGGCGTTCTCCCGCCTTCGCGAAGTCGACGCCCGGTTCAGCACCTACCGGCCGGACAGCGAGATCAGCCGGCTTCTCCGCGGCGACATTCGCGAACACGAGTGCAGCCCCGACGTCCGTCACGTGCTCGCGCTCTGCGACGACCTTCACCGCACCAGCGGCGGGTTCTTCGACGCCCGTGGGCACCGGGCGGATGGAGGCCCCGACCCGACCGGCGTGGTCAAGGGATGGGCCGTCGAGGAGGCGGCGTGGCTGATTGCCGAGGCCGGGGCACGGCGGTTTGCGGTCAACGCCGGCGGGGACATCGTGGTCCGAGGCGGGGTGGGTCCGGACGAACCGTGGCGCGTGGGCATCCGGCATCCGCGCATCGCGGATCGCGTCGCGGCAGTGGTGCGGCTCCGCGATGCGGCGATCGCGACCTCCGGCGGGTACGAGCGGGGCGAGCACATCGTGGATCCACACACGGGCCGGTCGCCACGCGAGTTGCTGGCCGTATCGGTGATCGGTCCGAGCCTCACGTACGCGGACGCCTATGCCACGGCCGCGTTTGCCATGGGCATGGATGGACCGGCGTGGGTGGCCTCGCATCCCGGGTACGGAGCCTTCGCCGTCACGGCCGACGAGCGAGTCGTCTGGACCCCGGATATCGACCCGCTGCTCGATCGCTGAGCGCATCGCCGGGCGCCCGGCAGCCTGCCTGCTCCCCGAGCCAGATTTCAGGATTAGTTCAGGCTGCAGAGGTACACCTTGCGACAAGGGATGAGGAGCTTCGATTGATCGCCCATCAGTGGGAGCAACGAACATGACAGACGAGGAGACGGGTTTCCCGATCGAGCCGTCCACCGCGATCCCGGCTGGGCCCTCGGGTGCAGCTGGTTCCGTTTCTTCCGACGGCGGCACGATGACCGCCGAGACCGCCCCGACCTCCAACGGCGACGCCATGGCGCCCGTGTGGCCGCCGGCCACTCCTGTCGAGCCCGCCGCGCCCGCGTGGCAGGCCGCCGAGTCGGCCACACCCGCATGGCAGGCCCTCGAGTCGGCCACACCCGCATGGCAGGCGCCACCTCCCGTGCCCGCGGCGCAGCCGAGGCGGCGACGGCAGGTGCCGGCGCGCGCCATCCTTGCCGCCGCCGTGCTGTCGGCACTGCTCTCGTCCGGCGGCACGTACGCCGTCGTCGCGCTCACGGCCTCGTCACCGTCCGCGGGCGCCCCGGTGGCACGGCTGGCGTCAACGAGCGCCGCAGCCACAGCACCGGTCACCATCAGCGCCACCGACGCGATCGTCAAGGTCGCCGCGGAGGCCTACAAGTCCGTGGTCACCATCACGACCACCGGCGCCACGGGGTTCTCGCCCTTCTCGGTCCCCGAGACAGGGGTGGGCTCCGGTTTCGTGGTGTCGTCCAACGGGCTCATCCTGACCGCGAACCACGTGGTGACGGGCAGCGATTCCCTCACCGTCACGCTGCCGGACGGCCGCCAGGTGTCCGCGACCGTCGTCTCCACCGACCCGACGCACGACGTCGCCCTGATCAAGGCGGACGCGACAGGACTGGTGCCGCTCCCGCTGGGCGACTCGAGCAACCTGACCGTCGGGGAGCTCGCGATCGCCGTCGGCAGCCCGCTCGGCACGTTCAACGACACCGTCACGAACGGCATCGTCTCGGCTTTGGACCGGACCATCCAGGTCGCGGAGCCGGGCTCGCCGCAGCAGACCAGGCTCTCCGGGCTGATCCAGACCGACGCGGCCATCAACCCGGGCAACAGCGGCGGCCCGCTGCTGGACGCCTCGGGGAACGTGATCGGCCTGATCACGGCCCAGGCGAGCGGCGCGCAGGGCGTCGGGTTCGCGGTGCCGATCAACGCGGCCAGGAGCCTGCTGGCGGGCACGCCGGCGGCATGACGCAGCGGCGGACGGAACCGTCCCACCCGCGTTCCCGCGGCTCCGTCCGCCACTTCACCCCCGTTCGAGTGCCGGGTGAGGACACCGGCACGAGCGGCCCCGACGCCACACGAAGGGACAAACGATGAGACAGAAAGTAATTGCTGCCCTCGCGGTGATCGTGATCGGGGTGGGCGCGATCGGGTTCGCCGTCTTCGGGCCGTCGCTCGGCTCGTCGGCGGCGCCGCAGTACCTGACGGCCACGGCATCGCGGGGTACGGTGGCGGTCCAGGCAGTGGCGACGGGTACGGTCGCATCGACGGCGTCGTACGGTCTCAGCTTCGGAGCCGACCCGGAGGTCATCTCCAGTGCCTCCACGACCAGCACGTCCTCGGCGACCACCGCCACGACCTGGGTGGTTCAGAAGGTACCCGTGTCGGTGGGCCAGAGCGTAACGAAGGGCCAGGTACTCGCGACGGCGGATCCCACCGACGCCAAGGTCGCGGTGGCGATCGCGAAGGCGAACCTCGCAGCGGCGCAGGCTCGGCTCACCATCGACGAAGGCCACCCCGCTGCGACCGTGGTCGCATCCGCCCAGAACGCGATCAACTCGGCCAGCCTGTCGATCACCGCCGCGCAACACAACGCGCAGATCACCGTCCAGCAGGACGAGCTCGCCGTCACCCAGGCACAGACGGCGCTCACCAACGCGCAGACTGCCCTGGCGCAGGCGCAGGCTGGGCCCAGTGCCGACACGCTCGCCGCTCAGCAGGCATCCCTCAGCAACGCG
>VFSW01013292.1_pt1 | contig 11449 bp, 12 predicted proteins | sample 5358111 | NCBI WGS metagenome assembly VFSW01 (sample SAMN11554181, study PRJNA540505) | mine drainage metagenome | isolation source: sediment from site ElyBrook_90M | place: USA: Ely Copper Mine, Vershire, VT | collected 2017 | reverse complement strand
TTCCTGATCCGGAGCGTCATCAAAGAGGTAAAGCAGCGCGAGCGTTCAGAGGAACTGGCCAAAGAGGTAGAGGACAAGAACGGCAAGCTTAACGAGAAGACCCTGGAGCTGAACAAGCAACTGGCCGAGATAGAGAAGATGAACAAGTATATGGTCGACCGAGAGCTGAAGATGGTCGAGCTGAAGAAGGAAAACGAGGAGTTGAAGCAAAAAATCATCAGTAAAGCCTCTGCCGCATAGCCTCCTATGGTACGGAGGATAATTGTCTAATTATGGGATTGAACCTATTTGCATTATCGGGAGGACTCATCGCTCTTTCTAGCGGAGTAATGGTCGTTGTTATGTTCTCTGTCGCCCAGAACCGCGTACAGCGCCTCTGGGGAATATTCTGCGTTTCCGTGCTGGTGTGGGGTCTAGGCGGGTTGCTTATCGGCCTGGCCAAAGACCCTGGGACCGCTTACTTCTGGTGGAGAATAACGCATGTCGGCATCGCTTTTATTCCGACGCTCTTCGCAACTTTCGTCTACGAGTTTCTTAAGATAAAGAGGAGAAGGACGCTCATCGTTTTTTACGCAACGAGCATAATGTTTTCGTTCTTTGCACTTTATTCGAATCTGCTTATTGCCCATATGCGGCTGGTGTTCGGCGAATTCTACTACGATTCTCCCCCGGGACTACTGTACCCGCTGTTTACCGCATTCTTTTTCGGTCTGACTATTTTCAGTCACTTCCTGCTGTGGAAGGGTTATCGCGAGTCGAAGGATCCGGCTACACGTACGCAGATTCAGTATTTCTTCCTTGCAACGGTCATAAGTTTCACGGGCGGAAGCCTGAGCTTCCTACCAGTATACGGAATAGATATATATCCAATCACTAACTTTGCTGTTGTGCTCTACCCTATAGCCGTAGGTTACGCTATCCTTCGTCTGCGCCTGTTCGATATTCGTGTCGCAGCCGCACAGGGACTCATATTTCTCCTTTGGATATTCGTTGGCGTTCGTTTCGCTTTTTCAAACTCCGCGCAGGAGTTCTTGCTTAACGGGGGGCTTTGTATGACAGTTGTAATACTCGGCCTGTTCCTGATGCGGAGCGTAGAGAGTGAGATAAGGCAGCGTGAGATTGCGGAGAAACTAGCCAAAGAGGTGGGAGAAAACGCAGCCCAACTCAATAAGCAGCTGGCAGAGATAGAGAGGATGAACAAGTACATGGTCGACCGAGAGCTGAAGATGGTCGAACTGAAGAAGGAGGTTGAGTCCTTGAAGAAAGAACTAGGTAGAACATAACTAACAAGATAAGTTACAAATAAGCGCATGTTCACAAACTTCATAAATACAGACCTACTTACTATTGGTATGACTGTCGCGGCCATCGGTTTGTTGGGCGTTTTTTGCGCTTTTCAGCGATCCGCAAAACCGGACTAATCAAGCGTTACTGCTGCTGGCGGTGTCGAGGATCTTAAGCAAAAACTGATAGGGTAACTAGATATTTTGCCTGAAAGAAGTTCATGATTACGAGCCAAACTCTTCTGCTATAATTTGAAGGATGGGATTATCGGCAATCAACCCGATCGCCTTTTTCGGGCTTGCTATAGCTCTAAGCGCCGTGATTACGGCAGGGACAATGTTCATCCTCGGGAGAAAGGCGTTGCATATAATATGGGGCGTTTTCTGTCTGGCGGTATGCGTGTGGGGAGGAAGCTTTTACATAATCGCGCAGACGCATGATCCCGTAAGGGCCCTTTTGTGGTGGAAGATATCACATGTCGGAGTGATACTCATTCCGATACTATTCATCCACTTTGTGTATTCATTCCTCGGCTATACAGACACAAGACACAGGTTGTTTCTCGGTGCATCTTACGCTGTAGGCGCCTTTCTGTTGTTCGCTGACGCGTATACCAGCTGGCTGATCAATAACGTTAAGTTCGTGTTCGGCCAATTCTATTGGGTATACCCTCCAACCGCTTTGTACTGGTTCCTCTTTATATTTTTTCAAATCCTAATCGTGTATGGCCACATTGAACTTATATGGACGTATTTTCATTCTGCCGATAAATTGCAGAAAGCACAGATTCGGTATCTTCTTGCTGCAACGGTGCTGGGTTTTGTAGGCGGAGGTATAAGTTTCAGTCTAGCGTTCGGGATCAACATCTATCCCATAACTATAGTCACGGTGCCCCTATATCCGATAATTACTGGATATGCAATCCTTAAGTACAACCTATTTAACCTTAAGGTCGTGACCGCACAGATCACGACCGTTCTCATATTTATCTTCACCTTCATAAGGCTGTTTACTTCCACCTCATACCAAGACTACATACTCAACGGCGGATTGTTGGTTATAGTTATGGCACTGGGTATATATTTAAGCAGAAGCGTTACGAGCGAGGTTGAACAGCGCGAACGTTCGGAGAAACTAGCCAAAGAGGTGGGAGAAAACGCAGCCCAACTCAATAAGCAGCTGGCAGAGATAGAGAGGATGAACAAGTACATGGTCGACCGAGAGCTGAAGATGGTCGAACTGAAGAAGGAGAACGAGAGCTTGCAACACGAGAACGATACTCTGAAAAAGAACACATGAGCCCTGAGTCCTCTATCTGCATACTATGAGATTAGTAATAAAACGGCTTTCTAGGGTATGGAGTTGAACGTATTCGCCATATCAGGAGGGCTAATCACGCTTTCGAGCAGCACCATGGCCGTTGCGATGTTCTACTTCGGTCAGAGGTGGCTCAATCGTCTGCTGGGGATATTTTGTACAGCTGTTCTTATGTGGGGGCTGGGTGCATTTTTGGTCGGGACTGCAACTGACCCAATACAAGCACTTCTATTCTGGAAGATCGGCTACATAGGCGTCGTCTTTATCCCGCCCATGTTCACTCATTTTGTCTATGTATTTCTTGAACGAAAAGTGCCACTTTTGGTACGTGCGTCATATATCCTATCGGGTATGTTTCTATTCGCCTCTTTCTTCTCGAATGCATTTTTCGCGGGGACTCATCCATTCGACGGCTTCTGGTATCTGTCGCCGACGGCCCTCTACGACATCTTCCTCTGCTACTTTTTACTCTCGACTATCTATGCCCACGCGCTTTTATACTTTGCTTACAAGCACAGCGACAGCGGACGCAAGCAGCAGATAGGTTACTTCTTTATAGCGACTTTCGTAGGTTATTTGGGTGGCAGCTTCAGTTTCCTCCCGGTGTACGGTATCAATATTTATCCCTACCCAAACCTATGCGTCGCGTTCTACCCTCTTATTATGGGATATGCGATTCTCCGTCATAATCTATTTGATATTCGCGTAGCAGTCGCGCAGGTGCTTATATTCCTGCTATGGATATTTGTGGGTGTCCGTTTCATATTTTCAAACTCAATTCAGGATTTTTTGCTAAACGGCAGCCTGTTTGTTTCCGTTGTAATACTGGGTTTCTTTTTGGTGCGCAGCGTCACCAAGGAGGTGAAACAGCGCGAGCGTTCAGAAGAGTTGGCTAAGGAAGTGGAGGACAAGAACGGCAAGCTTAACGAGAAGACGTTAGAGCTCAACAGACAGTTGGCCGAGATAGAGAAGATGAACAAGTACATGGTCGACCGGGAGCTGAAGATGGTGGAGCTGAAGAAGGAAAACGATGCCACAAAACAGGAGAACGAGGCCCTGAGGCATAAGTTGATCGGCAACGATTTAGGATCTGCTGACTAGAATGGGCAGTATTAGTTTTAATTTAAATGGGACGGTTGATATAATTATATTAACGAACGTTTAACTATGGAGTTTCTTCAGATCACGCTTACTGGATGGGTTGCGCTGTCAATTGCATTATCGATGGCGTTCTTGGCTGGGCTTATGTTCATTCTTGGTAATGAGCGGTCCCATTATGTTTGGGGGGTATTTTGCGTAGCCGTAACGATATGGGCTGGCGGGTTCTACATGGTGTCTTTGGCACACAACCCGCAAACAGCAGTTTTTTGGTGGAGAATATCGTTTATTGGAATAATTTTGAATCCGTTTCTATACTTCCAGTTTGCGCTTGAATTCGTTGGGAACAAGCTATTAGCAACGCATCGGATGCTTGTAAGCGGAGGCCTTTATTTGGCGGCAGCCGTTTTCCTATTCCTCGATATTGCCACAAACCTTATCGTTAACAAGGTAACATTTCTTTTTGGCGATATTTACTTCGACACGCCTCCCGGGCCGTTGTATCTCTATTTCATGACGCTATTTCTATTACTGGTCTGTTGGGCGCTTTTCATAATATTTAACGAATATCGTAAGCGGAAAAGTGATTTCCTATTCCGTCAGCGGTCGATCTACCTTTTTATCGCATCTGCAATCGCCTATGTCGGCGGCAGTATGAACTTCCTACCGGTCTATGGTATAGAAGTGCCTCCGACTACTGCTTTTGCAGTGGCCTTTGGAGCAATCGTCATCGCCTATGCCATCTTGCGGCACGGCCTCTTTGAGGTGCGCGTTGTTACCGCACAGTCTCTGGCACTCATTCTGGTAATTTTCACACTTGTCCGGCTTTTCATGTCCGGCTCAATACAGGAGACAATCTTTAACTTATTAATGCTTGCGGCGACACTTGCCGTCGGTATCTACCTTATTTTGAACGTCCGCAAAGAGATAGAGCAGCGCGAGCGTTCCGATAACCTTGCCAAAGAGGTAGAGGACAAGAACGGCAAGCTTAACGAGAAGACCCTGGAGCTGAACAAGCAGCTGGCCGAGATAGAGAAGATGAACAAGTACATGGTCGACCGAGAGCTGAAGATGGTCGAGCTCAAGAAGGAAAAAGATCACCTTAGCGATGAGGTGGCGGAACTAAGGAAAAGGATCGGGTAACCGAGACGTTGTTTTGAGAGTATCAGACCCCTTCTTCTACCAAGAATCTGACCTCATTTGAGGATGAAACTTCGAGGAACCCAGAGCGGACAGGTATATAGTTATCTTTACCGTCCTTATTCGTTATTTTTAGCACTCCGTTGCCTAGCATGGAGATCAGGGGATTGTGATGGTCGAGAATAGTTATCTCTCCAGACTCAGTGTTGCAGTTTATGGAAACAGCCTCGCCTTGGAACAAGATACTCTTGATAGAATACACTCCTAATTTCATTTTATGCACCAGTGCCTTGCGCGACTTCCTCAATCTTGCCTTTCAGGTAGAAACTGTCTTCTGGCTGGTCGTCATATTTACCGTCCAGTATATCCCTAAAGCCCTTGACTGTTTCCTTAAGTGTTACATATTTGCCGGCGCGTCCAGTGAAGGGCTCGGCGACAAAAAACGGCTGCGACAGGAATCGCTGTATTTTTCTGGCGCGATCGACGGTCTTACGGTCGACATCTGACAGCTCTTCTATCCCAAGGATCGAGATTATATCTTGCAACTCCTTGTATCGTTGCAGGGTCCTTTGAACCTCGCGAGCTACGTCGTAATGTTCTTGGCCGACGATTTTAGGGTCGAGCGCGCTTGAGTTCGATGCCAGCGGGTCAACCGCCGGATATATCCCTATCTCGGTGAGCTGTCTGGATAGTACGACGGTCGAATCGAGATGACTAAAAGTCGTCGCTGGGGCTGGGTCGGTGATGTCGTCCGCCGGCACATACACGGCCTGCACGGAAGTTATAGACCCTTTCTTTGTAGAGGTTATCCTTTCCTGCAGTTCGGCCATTTCTGAGGCCAATGTGGGCTGATAGCCCACAGCTGAAGGCATGCGCCCGAGCAAGGCAGAGACTTCGGACCCGGCCTGGGAGTACCGGAAAATGTTATCTATGAATAAAAGCGTATTTTTACCCTCTTCGTCCCGGAAGTATTCGGCCATGGTGAGTGCTGACAGTGCGACTCTGGCCCTAGCCCCGGGGACTTCGTTCATTTGGCCGAACACAAGGGCTGTTTTGCTTATGACACCTGAATCGGTCATCTCGTGGTAGAGATCGTTTCCTTCACGAGACCTTTCGCCAACCCCGGCAAATACAGATACCCCGCCGCCTACTTCTGAGACGTTACGGATAAGTTCCTGCAGCAGCACGGTCTTACCAACCCCGGCCCCGCCGAACAGACCAACTTTACCGCCCTTTATGAACGGACAGATCAGGTCAATCACTTTTATCCCTGTCTCAAACACCTCAGTTTTAGTTGATTGGTCGGTGAAGCTCGGGGATGGGCGGTGTATCGGCAAGAACTTATTGAATGGCTTCTTGGGGATGGTAAGAGGTCTCCCGATTACGTCGAAGATGTTCCCCAGCGTTTCTTCGCCCACTGGCACCTCGATCATCTTCCCCGTGTCTATGGCCTCGGCGCCGCGGTTCAGGCCATCTGTGGGGGCAAGGGATATGGCACGGACCTTGCCTGGTTCGAGGTGCTTAACTACCTCGGCTAATATTTCTCCCTTGCCGAGCTTTATTTTGATCGCATTGTATATGGGGGGCAATATCACATCCTCGCCGAAATCTATGTCGACAACGGGCCCTATTACTTGCACTATCTTTCCAGTTTTCATTTTATTGTTGCATTTGTGCGCCAGAGGTGACCTCGATCAGCTCGCGAGTGATTGCCGCCTGGCGTGATTTGTTATATTCGATCTCCAGCGTCGACGAGATCTCATTGGCGTTTTCCGAAGCATTCTTCATTGCCACGCGGCGCGCCGAGTGTTCAGAAGCGTTCGCCTCCAGTATTTGATGGTAAATGATCGTTTTTAGGAGCCTTGAAGCCAATGTCTCGAATACTTCGCTGATAGATGGTTCAACTATATAGTTGCTCTTTTCGCCTTCGGACAGAGTTGCTGTATCTATATAGTTAGAATATTTGCCCGCTCTAGGCAATGTATCCTCTAAGGACCTCTTTATTGATTCTTGGTCAACGGGGAACAGCTCGCGTACGACGGGGTCCTGTTGGAGGGCTGTCACCAGAACAGTGAAGAATATCTTCACGCTATCAAAATCGTCTTTGGTGTACCCATTGATTATAAAATCAGCGATAGGTTCAGCTTCTTTTGGATCGACATATTCTCCAACCCTGCTGAAAGATGCGACTATGTTTAGTTTCCTGCGTTCAAGATAGGTCTTGGCTTTCTGCCCTATAGCAACAAAGGAGTATTGCGACCCACTCAAGTCTATTTTTTCTGACCTTACGTAATTCTCGAACTTTTTTATTACCGCGCTGTTCAGCGATCCGGCAAGTCCCTTGTCGGATGTCATGATAATGAAAAGAGTATTCACTATCGGTCTTGGGGTGAGTATTTTGGGCATCGGCATTTCCCTTATGCTGGCGAGTGTCCCTAGAAGTTGCATCGCGTTGTAGGCATAGGGCCGTGAGTTGAGGGCAAGCTCCTGACTGTGTCTCATTCTAGTAGCGGCCACAAGCTCCATAGCCTTGGTTATCTGGCCTATATTCCTAACGCTTTTTAGACGGCTCTTTATGTTCTGTGTGGATTCCATTTCTGTGGTGGTCTAGTTCATTAGGAATAACTCGATGGCTGACTTGAGCTTTTGCTCCACATCCTGTGAGAATTCTCCGGTTTCGCGTATCGGCTTCAGAATATCATCGTTGTGAAGTTTCCTTAGATACTCCGTAAGTCCCTGCTCGCGCCTTTTTATATCCTCCACCGCTACTTTCTCGAAGTAGTCGTTCAGCACTGCGTAGAATATGCACACTTGATCCTCGAATGGAATGGGGGCTAAGTCGTTCTGTTTCAGGACCTCATTGATCTTCTGCCCCTGCAGTATCTTCTTTTTAGTGATCTCGTCCACGTCTGTAGAGAACTGTACAAAGGCCTGAAGCTCTCGGAATTGGGCTAAGGCCAATCTAAGCCGGCCGGCCACCTTCTTCATTGCCTTGGTCTGTGCGGCAGAACCGACACGCGATACTGATACGCCTACGTTAAGCGCCGGGCGCAGGCCTTGATGGAATAGGTTCGATTCTAGGTATACCTGCCCATCGGTAATCGAGATTATGTTAGTTGGGATGTATGCGGTGACATCCCCCAGTTGCGTTTCCACTATCGGGAGCGCAGTCAGCGAACCACCGCCCTTTTCTTTGGACATTTTAGCGGCGCGCTCAAGCAGGCGGGAGTGCAGATAGAATATATCTCCCGGATAGGCTTCTCGGCCGGGCGGGCGGCGCAGCAACAGCGATATCTGGCGGTACGCCCAGGCGTGTTTTGATAAATCATCATAGACTATGAGCGCGTCCTGACCCTTGTCGCGGAAGTACTCTCCTATGGCGCAGCCGGCATATGGTGCGAGGTACCAAAGCGAAGCCGGCGAAGACGCCGAAGCTGACACTACGATAGTGTACTTCAATGCATCAAATTTCTTCAGGGTCTCTGTGATTTTAACCACTTTCGACTCCTTCTGCCCGATGGCTACGTATATGCATATCGGCGTGCGGTGGCCCTTGTCATGTAGCTGGTTCAGTATCGTGTCCAGAGCGAGAGCCGTCTTACCGACCTGACGGTCGCCGATAATCAATTCGCGCTGTCCGCGGCCGATAGGGATCATGGAGTCCACGGACTTAAGGCCCGTGTGTAGCGGCGTGTTGACCGATTCGCGCTCTAACACCGATGGGGCGCGAGCCTCAAGGGGATTCCGTTTCGGCTCCGCGCCCTTTTTGAAAATGTCACCCAAGCCGTCCTGGGGATTGCCTAGCGGGTCTATAACTCTGCCAATCAGTTCTTCTCCGACCTGTATAGAAAGGACCTCGCCCGTGCGTTTTACTGTATCCCCGACCTTAATTGCAAGGAAATCATCCAAGACCAAGGCGCCGACAGATTCCTCTTCCAGGTTGAGGGCTAAGGCAGTCCGTGCCCCGCTCGATGTCTCAATTTTTAAAATCTCTTGGCTTACCGCGTTGCCTATACCCAATATCTTAACAATGCCGTCGCCGACCTCTATGACCCGTCCGATTTCAGCCCATTCCGAGCTATTCTTGCCCCCTTCGGCAATTTCCTTCTTTAATTTTTCGATAATTTCGTAAGCCAATTCTTTATTTCTTTCTTTTTATATATTTTCGAACATTTTGTCTAATCTACCTCTCAACGTTCCGTCCATCTGCAGTTCGTCGTCAATGATTATCCTGACCCCCGCTATGAGCTCCGGGTTGATCTTTTCAGTAACTATGTCGTCCGGTTTAGCAAAACCAACAATCTTTTCCTTATCGTGAACATTCAGTTCTCTGGCAGATTCTATGACTATTCTGCGGATTCCGCTATTCTTGTTTATGGAATCGGCCGTTTCTTTGACTATCCTCTTCAATAAGATCCCATCGCCGTTTTTTCTGACCAGCTCGACAAACTTTTTGACAGCCTGCTCGGGGCTGTTCGCCCCCGGCGTATTCAACGCCTTAACAAGAGCCGCTGCATATATGCGTGTAGAGTACTTCATTTTATCCTTTTGACCTCCTCAACCGCTTGGGCTATGAGGGCGTCGTCTATGTGGGCCGGATCGAGCTGGACCGTCTTGATTATGGCTAACCTAACCAGGTTTGCCGCCTCCCTCTCTATTATTTTCCTAGATTCCGCTTCTTTGGCCTTGAGCGTCGCTTCGGAGTCGCGCGCGACCTCCGCCTCTTTGCGTCTGGCCTCGTTAAGCAGTTCTACCTCTATCGATTTGGCGTCGTTTTCAGCCTTCTGTATTATCTTGAGCGCCTGCTGTTCCGCTTCCTTTATTTTCCCCTTACCAATCATGTCTATCTCGTGCAATCGTTTGTCGGCCTCTTTAGCTTTTGCGAGGCCGTCAGCTATCTTATTGTGGCGATCGCGCATGATCTTAAGTAGCGGCTTGTATACGAACATGCGTAGGACTATCAGGAGCAGCAGGAAATTTACCACCTGGCTGAGAAGCAGGCGCCAATCTATCCCTAATTGAATGATGAATTGCTGCATTAGATTTTTATTTCCCCCGACTATGTGTCGTTTTAGGGGGTTAGAGAGCCGGGGCCGAATGTTACGGTACGAACCGGATGATAAGCGTGATTACCAAAACGTATATAACAACCGCCTCTGTAAAGGCAATCGCCAAAATAGCGAACGTCTGTATCTTTGAGCTTGCTTCCGGATTCCTCCCTATCGCCTCCGACGCCTTTGCGCCAATCAGGCCTATTCCGATACCCGGACCTATAGCGCCCAATCCGATTGCTATAGCAGACGCGATTAGTCGTGCTGAAATTATGTCCATTTTATTTTCTGATTCTATTCATTTCCGACAATTTTAATACTGTGTAAATCATGATTATCTCCATGGCTGGTTCCTATGGCTATAAAAGCCAGTATCAGCATTGCGAACACGAAGGCCTGTATAAACCCGACGAAAACCTCCAATAACATGAATGGTACGGGGACGAGGTAGGGCACTAAGAAGGCCATGATGACCAGGAGGACCTCACCAGCGAATACATTTCCGAAGAGACGAAAAGAGAATGATATTATCTTAGCAAATTCCGATACAAGCTCAAGTATCCCTACAAAAAACTGAAGCGGGTTTTTGAAATTGAAGAATACCGAAGCGCGGGACTTGAGCCCGACCGTGGCGACGCTTATCGCATTTATGACAACCACCGCTATTAATGCGAGCGCGAGAGTGAAATTAAGGTCGCTGGCCGGAGACCTGAATAGAGGCACAGAGGCGCCATTGTGAACGACCAAAATGGAACCAACTCCCGGCAGCAGCCCTAGCCAGTTAGAAAAGAGTATGAAAAGGAATACGGTCAATACCAGAGGCAGGTATGTTTCGGATCTGTTGCGGCTGCCCAAGACGCCATCCATAAGACCAAGAGCCCCCTCTATTATGAGTTCGGCAATGTTCTGCATGCCCCCCGGCACTATGCTTATTTTATGGTATATGGTGATTGATATGACTACTAATAATACGACCGCTATAAGGGTCAAAAGACCCGAATTAGTGACCGGGAAGGTGCCAATTTTGAATATATTCTCGGCTCGAAGTGAAATATTGAGCATTGTTGGAATCGAAAACAGATTAGTCGCCTTGGGCTAATCCACGCTCAATATACCAGATTAGAACAATAAAGAAAGAGGTTATTCGCCTATTCTTCCGGGTTGCTGATGGCCTTATGCCTCTTGACCTCGGTTATCTTGTTCTTGTCGTCTACAAATACGACTATGGGGTTAAGGTCTTTCAGTTCGGAGGGCTCTATCCATGCTTCAGCCAGTACTATTATCTTGTCTCCCGGATGAAAATGCCGCGCCGGTGGCCCGTTCAGGCATACGTCACCGTCGCCCCTCTTGCCGGCTATTATGTAGGTCTGCCAGTAGGCCCCGTTGGAGAGATTAGTTATATTGACGTACTGGAACGGCCTCATGCCGGCCTTTTCTATAATCTCTTCGTCTATCGTGATAGAGCCGACGTAGTCTAGCTCGGCCCGGGTCACCGTGACCCTGTGGATCTTAGCCATACAAGTTCTGATAAGCATACCTATATTGTAAATGCTAATTAT
>VFSW01013291.1_pt1 | contig 11449 bp, 7 predicted proteins | sample 5358111 | NCBI WGS metagenome assembly VFSW01 (sample SAMN11554181, study PRJNA540505) | mine drainage metagenome | isolation source: sediment from site ElyBrook_90M | place: USA: Ely Copper Mine, Vershire, VT | collected 2017 | reverse complement strand
GGGCATAACGACAGGCCGTTTACCCCCATCGTAAGTGAAGGGCTTTGAACCGTATTTTTCATAATCTTTTTTGTTACTTTCTCCAATACGGAAATAGAGTTCTCCCTCAACGATGCAAGCAAACATCAAGTCGCCATAATAAATTCCATATCCCCCAAACATCGCCCGCGCACGAATGGGTCCATGAGGGGTGAGAGTTTCCATAACTTTGTCTAAAAAAGGATTTGTCTTCATTTGCCATTGCTCCCAAGCAAAAGTTTGCTTTATTATGCATCCATGTGGTTTTTTTCATGCATTCTTCTTTTTTCCACGTTAACGGGGTCTCCTCAGCTCAAATCCCTCCTCTCTAGTCTCGACCCCCTCTCCGTCTCCCAGCATCTGGCCTTCTATGACCTCTACAGCGACACTCCTGAAGGGCAAAAAGCGCTGGCTCATGCCTGGCACCTCCTCAGCGGAGGAAAAGTCTCTTCCAAAACCGTCCAGCTTCCCTCTCTCGACATCCAAGCCATCATATCTCTCATCACCCGCGAGCCCCATGAGCCTCCTCCAGCTTTAAACGCAGAGCAAATTGCCGCCATCGATTCAATCGCAAGCAAACTCGCGCACCAGTCTTTGCCTGGCCATCAAGTATGGTCCAAAGAAGCGCTCCTCGCCCTTCCATCTGAGCATGTCGATCTCGCCCGCGGACTTCTTCTTTACCAATTCGATGAAAATGCCGAAAAAATTCGGCAATACGAAGCCCTGCTCGACCTCATGGCGCTCCAAATTCTCGCGCGCATTCCGCAGTCGGCTACGGCCTATGATAAAATCCGCGAGATCAATCGGTTCATCTTTGAAGAGATGCACTTCCGATTTCCTCCCCATTCTCTCTATGCAAAAGAGATCGACCTCTATACCTTTCTCCCATCTGTTCTCGATAGCCGCGAAGGCGTCTGCCTCGGCGTTTCGATCCTCTACCTCTCTATTGCCCAGCGCATCGGCCTTCCTCTCGAGATCATCACGCCGCCTGGCCACATTTATGTGCGCTACCGAGAAGGAGTGCGCGTCACCAATATCGAGACAACCGCACGCGGGATCAATCTTCCTTCCGAGACCTACCTTGGCATCGACACCCGCCGCTTGCAGCAGCGCACTATGAAAGAAGTCATCGGTACCGCCTTTATCAACGAAGCCTCCGTCGCGTGGATGCAAGAAAATTACGAAAAATCGGTCGAGCTCTATCTCAAGGCCGCTCCCTTCTTAACCGAAGATCCTCTGCATAAATTCCTTCTCGGCTTGAACTACCTTTTCGTCGGAAAAAAAGCTGAGGCAAAAAAACTCTTAGCTCCCCTCCAAAAGTTTACGTTTGACCATGCCGTTTCTGCTGAAACGATCCCCGAGGACTACTTTTCAGGCCGCGTCGATGCCGAAGGTATCAAAGCCGTCTTTCTCCATGTTGACGCCGACAGAAAATCGATCGTAGAAAAACAAAAGAAGCTCCAAGAAATCGTTCGACGTTATCCCCGGTTCCGCGCTGGACTTTTTCACCTGGCGATCACCTGGCTCCAACTAGGAAGGATGACCGAAGCCAAGCAGGTACTCGAAAAGTACCACGCTCTCGATCCTCACAATGCAACTGTTGAATATTACTTAGCCATTTCCAGTGTCGAAAGATACGACTATCTTAGCTCCTGGAAATACCTGCACAACACAGAAGAGCTCCTCGATGCGCGCGAACATAAATGTAAGGCTCTTCGCGGCCTCAAAGACCATCTCCGCCGCACCTGCCCCACACCAAATTAAAATAATTATTTACTAAATTCGCCCCCTTTCATATAAGAGCCTTCAAGGAGACTCTTATGCATTTTGTCCGTAGTATGCCCGCCTTAGCCATCATCTATGCCATCTTCTTTACTTACTCTATAGGAGATGCCCAAACCGCCACCGCCCCTAAACCCGAGATCTATCTTTCGGAAAACATCAAAGGCGGAACTCAGCTCCGCTTCAGCGATGGGTCTGTCTATGAAGTCGCACCTAAAGACCGCGATATGGCACAGCTATGGATCACCCCCTTTTCCGCTTCCTTTGACCCCTCTTCTGATCCGGCTTATCCTGTTAAAATCACCAACGCGATCACCGGCTCTTCCGTCAACGCCAAAAAAATCAATTAGTCTGCTTGTTAAAATTTAAGATTTCGTAGTACAAAACTAGGGCATGGCTGCCCGTTTACAATCGATAACGACCTTTCAGATGCTTCTTATAGAATGTAACGCCTTTGTTAACACATTTGAGCAGAGTCATGGAAACTTAAATCCTCCCACCAAAAGCTCTAATATCTACGCCAACATTCCTAAAGGCCTAAATGCCGAACAAATGGAGGTAACTCTAGATCGATTAAAAAAGGCCTGGACTTCCCTCTATCCTCAAGCCCAAACAACAGAAGAGCTAAAAACCTCTTTAGTTGTTTGGAATACGCTTGAACTAGCAAAAAACCGGATCGAAAACTTAAAAAATCCCCCGAATTCATTTGTGACAATTCCCTTGGACACACCCAAAACCATTCCAACCCTTCCGAGTTTCGATGAGTCGCTAAGCAAATGGGCGGATACACTGAAGGAAATCACCTTTGATCGTCAAGGGACCTATCCGCTACTTTATTTTTTATCCATGGATTATCCTTGCACCATCTTTTTATCGAGGACAACCTACAAGTCAGCGCAAGAAGCCTTCACAGCGATCTGTTCCAACCAGAAAAAATTCGATGCCATTAAAGATATGGAAAAAATTTTAGAAGCTAAATTTACTCAACATGCCGACCTCAAAAAGATGCTTCTTGCGACCAAAGATTTACCTCTCTATTTTTTCGAGGATACGAGTGTAAAACAATTCTGGGGGGTGGATCAAAATAAGAATGGGCAAAACATGTTAGGAATCCTCCTCGACAACCTCCGTATGACTTTGAAAAATTGATCATTTCCAAAATATCTGCTAAAATGGAGGTCTATGAACCCCCAATTCACCGAACCAGTCACAGAAGCGCTCCAAAAGGCCGTAGAGCTCGCCCGCTCGATGAAACATACTCAGGTCACAGAGCACCATCTTCTCTATGCCCTCTTCGCCGAAGCTGAAGGATATTTTGCTACCTTCGCCTCTGGGCTCAAGCTTGATCCCCAAGAACTTCTCGCTCAGATCGAAACCGAACTAAAAAAACTGCCCACTTTCACAGGAACACCCTCTGAGCCAGCCATTTCTCCTTCCCTACAAGCCAGCCTGTCCAAGGCTCAAGCGATCGCCCAAAAATGGAACGATACCTATATCGCTACCGACCATCTGCTTCTTGCCTTGCCCTTTGCTGGCTGGAAGCAACCCTTAAGCGAACTCGAAAAAAAAGTTAAAGAAATCCGAGGAGATCACTCTATGGACTCACCGACCGCCGAATCTTCCCTTCAGACCCTGGAAAAATACTGTAAAAATTTGAGCGCACTCGCCCGCAGCGGCAAGCTCGACCCCGTCATCGGCCGCGGCGAAGAAATTAGACGCACCATGCAAGTCCTCTCCCGCCGCACTAAAAATAATCCGATTTTGATTGGAGAACCTGGCGTGGGAAAAACAGCCATCGCCGAAGGGCTTGCTCAGCGTATCATCTCCAATGACATCCCCGACTCCCTCAAAGGCAAAGAGCTCTTTGCCCTCGATATGGGAAGTCTCATTGCTGGAACGAAATACCGCGGCGAGTTTGAAGAGAGACTCAAAGGCATCCTCACCGAAATCGAAAAAAGCGAAGGAAAATACCTCCTCTTCATCGATGAAGTGCACACGCTCGTCGGCGCAGGCGCTTCCGAAGGCGCCATGGATGCGGCCAACCTTCTGAAACCCGCTCTAGCCCGCGGCACGCTCCACTGCATCGGCGCAACAACTCTTGCCGAGTATCAAAAATACATCGAGAAAGATGCAGCGCTAGAACGTCGCTTTCAACCTGTTCTAGTCGAAGAACCCACCCTTGAAGATGCGATCGCCATTTTGCGCGGTCTCAAAGAGCGCTATGAAATTTACCACGGCGTACGTATCACAGAAGCTGCCCTCCATGCCGCCGTCTTCCTCTCCCATCGATACATCAGCGATCGGCAACTGCCCGATAAAGCCATCGATCTCATCGACGAAGCAGCCAGCATGATCCGGCTCCAGCTCGGCAGCGTTCCTCTTCCCATCGACCGCAAAGAGCGGGAACTCGCCACTCTCATCGTCAAACAAGAAGCCTTGAAACGCGAAGGCCTTCCCACAGACGACAAAGAAATTGCCAAAATCAAAGAAGAACTCTCCATCCTGCGCGCAAGGTGGAACGGGGAAAAAAAGCTCATCGAAGAGCTGAAAACCAAAAAAGATCAACTCGAAAAGCTCAAGTTCCAAGAAGAAGAAGTCGAACGCGCCGGCGATTATAACAAAGTCGCCGAGCTACGCTACAGCAAGATCCCCGCCCTCAAAAAAGAACTCGAAGAATCACAAAAAAAGCTCGGTGACCAAAAGGATCGACTCCTTCAAGAAGAAGTCGACGAGTCCCTCATCGCCCAAATCGTCTCTAAATGGACCGGCGTCCCTGTCCAGAAAATGCTCGAAGGAGAAGCACAAAAACTCCTCCACCTCGAACAAGACCTGCAAGCCTCTGTCATCGGACAAAATGGCGCGATCACAGCCGTCAGCGAAGCGATCCGCAGATCCCGTGCCGGCCTGGCCGACCCCCATCGGCCCATCGGCGTCTTCCTCTTTGTCGGACCAACCGGCGTCGGCAAAACGGAACTCGCCAAAGCCCTCGCTCGCCTTCTCTTTGACCAAGAAGAAGCGATGATCCGTCTCGACATGTCCGAGTATATGGAAAAGCACACCGTCTCCAAGCTCATCGGATCGCCTCCGGGCTATGTCGGCTATGAAGAAGGCGGACAACTAACCGAGGCTCTCCGCCGCCGTCCCTACAGCGTCGTACTCCTCGACGAAGTAGAAAAAGCCCACCCCGATGTCTTCAACATCCTCCTTCAGATCTTCGATGATGGCCGTCTCACCGACAGCAAAGGCCGCACCGTTAACTGCCGCAACTCCCTCTTCATCATGACCTCGAACCTCGGCTGCGAACAGCCCACATTAGAAGGCATCCTACCCGTTCTGCGCCGGCATTTCCGGCCGGAATTCCTCAACCGCCTCGACGAAATCTTGCCCTTCTCCCCCCTGCAAGAACGCGACATCGAAAAAATCGTCACCATCCAGCTCCAAAAAGTTGCCGAAAGACTCGCTGAACGCCAAATCAAGCCCGTATGGAAAGACAACCTTCTCTCCTACCTCGCAAAAGAAGGATATGATCCCCAGTACGGGGCGCGCCCGCTCAAACGCCTCATCCAACATGCTGTTGTCAGCCCGCTCTCATCTGCCATCCTCAAAGGAGAAATCCTGCCGGGACAAGAAATCGAACTCACTGCAAAAGATGACAAAATCGCCATTCAGGTGAAGAAAAAATGATTTTCCCTAGCGTATTAGATATCGCCACTCCATTCCAAGGTATTCTCCTCGATGCATACGGAGTATTCTGGGGTGGAGGCGCCGTAGGCCTACTTCCCGGGGCTAAAGAGGCGATGGAACGTTTGGTTCTTGACGGTAAGATTGTGGGTATTCTCTCCAACTCAACACAGCTCGCTCATAAAGAAATCGAGAAAATTCAAAAGCACGGCCTCGAACAAGGAAAACATTTTCACTTTTTCATCACCTCAGGAGATGTCACCCGAAATCTTTTTTTGGAAGATAATCTTCCGTTTACTCGCAAAAAATTTTGGCTTTGGGGCGATACTCTTTCTTCTTCTCATCATGCCCTATTTGAGAACACCACCTATACCGAAACTGCCGTTTTGGACGAGGCCGATTTCATCTACATACCGGTTCCTCAAATCCATGGCCAAGATCAAACCGATCCAGCGCTCTTTCAAGCATCTGTCGAAGCTCTTCGAGATACCCAATTACCCATGTTTTGCGCTAACCCTGACCGATTTGCTCATGAGGGCAATCCTCCTCGAGCCGTCGTTCGCCAAGGAAGCATTGCAGCGCTCTACGAACAACTCGGTGGAACCGTTTTCTATATGGGGAAACCCTCGCTCCACGGTTACCAACTAGCCATGCAACACTTTGCTGAAAAAAATATCACCGATCCCGCAGAGGTGCTCATGGTGGGCGACACACCAGAAACTGATATTCGTGGCGCACGCAATTTTGGTATGGCCTCGGCTCTCACTACGCAAACAGGAATCATGGCAGAGCGCGCTTTCCCCCCATCGGACGTTCCTGATTTCTACATTGAGCGCCTCGGCGATTTTGAGCTGCATCCCAACCTCGTCTCCAAAGCGTTTGTCATCGACCTCCCGCTGTGCCGCGTTTTTTTAGAAGATGAAAAAAACTATCCCTGGCTTCTCTTAGTTCCTCGCCGTACAGCCGTCTCTAAAATGATGGATCTCAAACCTGAAGACCAACAGCAACTTTTTCTCGAGCTCGATATGGCTCAAAAAGTTCTGTGGGAAATATTTCACCCGCACCAACTCAATGTAGCAGCGCTCGGCAACAAAACGCCGCAGCTCCACTTTCATGTGATCGCGAGACGCACTGATGATCCCGCATGGCCAAGCACCGTGTGGGACCATCCTGTTAAGTCGACATATTCTGCTGAGGAAAAAAAGGCTATTTTAAGAACTCTGCACGCGAAGTTGGTAAATATTTTTCTAAGCTGTTAGAATTTCTTTCGATGCAAAGCTCTGCACAAAAAAAAGTGGTGGTTACAGGCGGCGCCGGATTTATTGGAAGTCATATCTGCAAAGCGCTTCATAAAGCGGGTTATCTTCCTGTAAGTATCGATAACCTCCAGCAAGGACACCTATGCTCAGTGCTTTGGGGCCCTCTAGAAGTGGGGGATATTCAAGATCGCGCTTTTTTATATGCGGTGATGGAAAAACACCAACCCCTCACTGTCATCCATTGCGCCGCGCTCGCCTATGTGGGGGAATCCACCATCCACCCCGCCAAATATTATCGCACGAATGTGGAAGGAACTCTTCGATTGCTCGAAGCTATCCACTATCATCGAATAGGATCGATCCTTTTTGCCAGCAGCTGCGCCGCCTATGGAAATGCCCAGTCCTCCCCTATTCACGAAAATCATCCCTTGTCCCCGATCAATCCGTATGGTTGGTCCAAATTCATGGGAGAACAGATCATCCGCGATTTTGCAGATGCCTATGAGCTGAAGTATGCGATCCTACGGTATTTCAATGTAGCGGGAGCTGACCTTGAAAGCGAAATCGGAGAAAATCATGATCCCGAGACGCATCTCATTCCTCTGGCTCTGGATGCAGCGTTGAACGGCAACTCTCTTTCCGTGAACGGCATAAAATACGCAACTAAGGATGGGACAGCCGTGCGTGATTATATCCACGTTCAAGATTTGGCGGATGCTCACGTTTTGGCTCTTCAATATATGCAAACAGATAACCCGTCTATCATGCTCAATTTAGGATCAGGTCAAGGATTTTCCATTCTAGAAATTCTGAAAAAAATTGAATCCCTTACGAAGAGAAAAGTTCTCTATAAGATCGCAGCCCCCAGGCTCGGCGATCCTCCCTTATTGGTTGCCGACCGTCACTTAGCGAACGCAGTTTTGGAATGGAATCCCCGCTATTCGGATTTAGATACCCTCATCACAACAGCGTGGAATTGGTATCAAAAAAAACAAATGAACCAGTTGCAAAACTCCTGGGCCCCGGAAAAATCGATGATTTTGGGAAGGGAGCCAGCAGACTCGAGGAGACATACCCGGTTAGGGTAGGCGACGAGGGGAGGCTGGCTAGCGGCGCCTACGCCGCGGCCCGTCCCAAAAGGGCGGTTTTAACGGGGTCCGGGAGTTTTGCAACTGGTTCAAACCTTAAGGAGAGCATCATGAAAGTATTGCAACTCATTCACGGCTATCCTCCCCGCTATAGTGCAGGATCCGAAGTCTACACCCAACTTCTCACACACGCATTACTAGATCGACAACATGAGGTGATGGTCTTTTCGCGGCAAGAAAATGCTTTCCTCCCTGAATATGCCATCACAAACGAACGCGATCCCCTCGATGAGCGTGTGGAAGTTCGTCTTATTAATATGTTTAGAACAAGAGACCGTTATCGACATGAAGAAGTCGAACAAGCTTTTGAAAAAACATTATCGGAATTTAAGCCCGACATATTGCACATCGGCCACTTAAACCATCTTTCGACGTCAGTCGTAAAAAAAGCAGCCGATAAAGGCATTCCTATTGTTTTTACTCTCCATGATTTTTGGCTCATGTGCCCCCGAGGACAGTTTCTTCGCACATACTCCAATCCTTCAGAAGATCTCGACCCTCTCTGCTCCAAGCAAATCGATCGAGAATGTGCTACGTCCTGCTACGCCAGACACTTTAGTGGAAATCCTCAAGAAATCGAAGCTGACATTAATTATTGGGAAGGTTGGGTTCATCAGAGAATGAACCACATTAAAGAGATGGCCCCTCTTGTCGATCTATTTATCGCTCCCTCTCGCTATCTGCAAGACCGCTTTGTGAATGAATTTGGTCTTCCCGCCAAAAAAACGATCTATCTCGATTACGGCTTTAATCTCAAGCGCCTGCAAGGAAGAGTGCGTGCAAAAGAAAAACCCTTCGTTTTTGGGTATATTGGTACGCATAAACAAGCGAAAGGGATCCATCATTTATTGCAGGCTTTTGCGGAAATAAAAGGCGATCCTCTTTTACGTATTTGGGGATCACCTTCTCAGCCCTTCACTTCTTCTTTGCAAGCCTATATTGAATCGCTAGCCCCCGATATCCAAAGGCGCATCGAATGGAAAGGGGGTTACGCCAATTACCGCCTCATAGAAGATGTGTTCAATCATGTCGATGCCATCGTAGTCCCCTCGATTTGGGGAGAAAATTCGCCGCTCGTTATTCACGAAGCGCTTCAATGCCGCATCCCTGTCATCACAGCCGATTTTGGAGGGATGGGAGAGTACGTAAAACACGAAATCAACGGCCTTGTTTTTGAGCACCGCAATCCCCGCGCACTCGCCGAGCAAATGCAGAGATTTTCTGATAATCCCACCTTCGCCAGCCATTTGGGAGAGCGTGGTTATTTTCAGTCGACCACCGGCAATATTCCCGATATCGAGACCCATGCGCAAGAAATAGAAAATCTCTACGAAGCCCTTTTAACCAAAAAAAAACCAGGTCCCTGGAGAATCACTTTCGATACTAACCCTGATGACTGCAATCTACGCTGCATCATGTGTGAAGAACACTCGATCTACAGCAAGTGCCAAATCGATCGCAAAGCAGAAGGCCGGCCAAGGCGCCGGATGGATATTGCCCTCATGCGCAAAGTCCTCACAGAATCGCAAGGATCCCCTCTCAAAGAAATCATTCCGTCCACGATGGGAGAGCCTCTGCTCTACAGAGATTTTGAAGAAATTTTGAACCTCTGCCGTGAATTTAATGTGAAACTCAATTTAACGACGAATGGAACTTTTCCCGGTTACGGAGCGACAAAATGGGCACAGTTGATCGTTCCTCTCGCATCGGATGTGAAAATCTCTTGGAACGGCGCCACAAAAGCCACCCAAGAAAAAATCATGATCGGATCTAACTTTGAAAAAGTCCTACAAAACGTGCGCGACTTTATTAAAATCCGCGACGATCATGCGGCCTGCGGTGGCAACTTCTGCCGCATGACATTTCAGCTGACATTTCTCGAAGAGAATGTGCACGAACTTGCCGACATCATCCGTCTGGCCGCTAGCCTCGGCATCAACCGCGTTAAGGGACATCATCTATGGATTTTTACCAAAGAGATGGAAACACAATCCATGCGCCGCAGCCCCGAGGTTATCCAGCGTTGGAACCAAACGGTTGAAGAAGCGCTGGAAGCCGCTGAAAAAAATCGCCTTCCCTCCGGCGAAAAAGTTCTCCTCGAAAATATTTTTCCTTTAGACGAACAAGCTACTCAAGACATTCTCCCTGAAGGAGTCTGTCCTTTTTTAGGAAAAGAGGCATGGGTCTCCGCCGAAGGACGCTTTGGTCCTTGCTGTGCTCCCAATGAGCAAAGAAAAACGCTCGGCGACTTTGGCAACGTGCAAAATCGCTCCATCGCTGAAATCTTCAGCAGCCCTGAATATGCCGATCTTCAGAAAAATTACTTAAACTATCCCGTTTGCAAGGGATGTAACATGAGAAAAAAGGAAAATTATGCCCTCGTGGGAACAGCTACAAATAGCCCCTGACCAGTCTTGTCACCTGTGGAACGGGTCTCCCGCTTATGCTCTGCGCTTCGATAGCGTACAGAAATTTCATTTTCCGGGCCTTGCTCCCGTTAAAGACAACACCGGAGCTTATCACATCGATGCCACCGGCCATCCTCTTTATACAGAGCGCTATGACGCCACCTTTGGATTCTACCAAAGTAAAGCCGCAGTCCAAAAAAATGTTTCTTGGTTTCATATTTCCACAAACGGTGAGCGACTTTACGAAAATTCTTATGCTTGGTGTGGAAATTTTCAAGAAGACCGGTGCACCGTCCGCGACTTTACCGGCATTTACTTCCACATCGATTCGCTGGGACATCCTGTCTACACTGAGCGGTATGCCTATGCCGGAGACTTTCACGATGGAATCGCAGCCGTTCAAAACAACGAAGGATTATATACACACATCGATGCCCAAGGCCGACCTCTACACAACAAATACTTTTTAGATCTCGATGTTTTTCACAAAGGCTATGCCCGCGCCAAAGATCCATCTGGATGGTTTCACATCAACAACTCAGGTCAGCCCATCTATTCCCACCGATTTGCCCACATCGAACCTTTCTATAACGGCCAAGCCAGAGTTGAGCGCTCCAATGGATCCATTTTCATCATCGATCCTCAAGGGACTATCCTGCAAGAAATTCGCTCCTCCCGCTCCAATCCCTTCCTCGAAGCGGCAGGAGAACTCGTTGGTTACTGGCGCCTACTTGCCATCGATGCCGCCGTCCGTCTCGGCGTTTTTGATACGCTGAGCACCGCGCCCCCACGTCTACTGGGCGCCCTCCTCGAAATGGGTCTGGTAAAAAATGGGGAGCTCACAGAAAAAGGAAAAGTTTTCCGACGCGATCATCCTCTCTCGCTTGCTAAAGCTACTCAAATGTGGAGCCAAGAACATCTCTCAGCATGGCGAGAGCTTACCTGCTCGCTCCAAACCGGTCGGGTGGGATTCGAAAAACTTTCCGGAGGAAAAGGATGGTTTGATTGGGTTTCTGAAAGTCCTGAGCGTGTCGAAAACTATCACCTCGCCATTTCTTCCTATGCAAATTACGATTATGCATCCCTTGGAAACACCATCGATTTTTCTCACCACCGCCACCTGATCGATGTCGGTGGGGGCCAAGGAATTCTC
>VFSW01013290.1_pt1 | contig 11449 bp, 16 predicted proteins | sample 5358111 | NCBI WGS metagenome assembly VFSW01 (sample SAMN11554181, study PRJNA540505) | mine drainage metagenome | isolation source: sediment from site ElyBrook_90M | place: USA: Ely Copper Mine, Vershire, VT | collected 2017 | reverse complement strand
AGGCTTGGTTCAGACATTGCCAGAATGGTCTACAGTAAAACGGGAAATGCTTTAGACGGTCCACTATCAGCAGCCGGCATTGCGTTACAGAGGAACCACGACCTACCGGACGATATTGAAGAATGTGAACTTGTGTTTCTCGCCGCTCATGGAGGAGTGTTGCCAGGTGAAGAGTATTTCCAGCGGATCAGCGATAACGAGACGCTCGCACTTTACCCTGAAGCCCTCGCTTATGCAGTTCGCGGATCGGGAATCGTAATCCTCTTCATCTGCAGCGGGGGACGCGTTGATTCCCATCCCACCGCTGAGACAACCATCGGTCTGGTGAAACAACTACTCGATCAAGGGTGTGCGACAGTAATCGCTTCTCCCTGGCCACTCAGTGTCAGTGTTCCTCCCCACTGGGCACCTGCATTTCTGGATCAATGGCAAGGAGGAGCCACTGCAATCGAGGCCGTCTTCCCCTCGGTGGCCACTTGAAAACCGGCCATATGTGGCCAGGTCAAAACCGGCCATATGAACTCACCCCGGACAGGGTTGTTTTACGCCGCCTGCCGACGGTCCGGCAAGCTGATGTGATTTGCGAGCACGATTCGGTCTACCGCCCCACGAGCGGAACATGATATTTTGAGTTCCTTCGCATCGGGGTCGCGCCCGGAGCGAAGATCCAGGGCCGAGGCGACGGGGCTGGCTCCGAAGAATCGGCTGAGTCGAACCCTCTGCGAGTAAGAATGGCTTGCAAGGGGGTTTGTTGTTTCCAGCGATTCTTTGGTGAAGCTTCCGAGCGGAGGCCCTAGATCAAGGAACGCGACGCCGCCGGGCCGCCCGGTCTCCATATTGGATTTCGTCGTAGTTTCATGGGGCGTTCTCCTTGGGGTTAGGCGGGCCAGCTTTGGTGCGCCAACTGCGGGGGCCGCACTTGAGCAGATGTCCGTGATGGAGCAGGCGGTCGAGCATGGCGCTGACGGCGGCGGTATCGCCCAACAGTTTTCCCCAGTCGTCGACGGGGCGATTGGAGGTGAGCAGCGTACTGACCCGCTCGTAGCGCCGCATGACGATCTCCAGCAGGTCTTCGGCAGCGGTCAACGGCAGCTTGCGCATGCCCAGGTCGTCGATGATCAGCAGCGGCACGGTCACCAGCGAGTCCATGTGTTCTCTGCGGGTGCCGTCGATGGTGGCTTCGGCCAGCTCATCGAGTAACGTGTGGGTTTCGCGGTAGAGTACGCGATAACCCTGTTGAATGACGGCCTGCCCGATGGCTTGCGCTAAGTGACTCTTACCGCTGCTGGGCGGACCGAGAAACAAGGCGTCCTCGTGGCGAGCGATGAAGGCGCCGGTGGCCAGGTCGAAGACCAGGCTGCGATTCATCTTGGGGTTAAAGCTAAAGTCGAAATGGTCCAGGCTCTTCTGGGGATCGCGAAACTGCGCCTGCTTGCGGCGCCGTTCCAACAGCCGCTCGCTGCGTCGGAGCAGCTCGTCGGAGACCAGGCAAGAGATCAGGGCGATGGGCGGCATAGACTCCGTCTGGGCCTGGCGCAAACGGGTTTCCAGTACTGCGGCCATACCGCCCAGCCGCAGTTGTCGTAAGGCACGATCCAACTCAATCAGGTTCATGATTCCATCTCCTGGGTGCGTTGTTCGATCAGTTCACGGTATTGCACCAGTTCGCGGATCAAGGGATCGATCTGGCGCAGCGTGAGCGGCAGTTGTGGGCTGCGCTCCAGATAACGGCGGACAAAGCGATAGTCAGGAACGCCCATCTCCAGGGCGGTAGCGCAAGCTTGCTCCACGGCGGCCAGACCCTGCTTCTTGGCCAAGCTGAGAACACCCAGAATGCGGCGAATGGCCGGCTCGCCTCGGCGGTCGTAAAGCACACGGCAGAGTTGGCCGATGTTCGCTCCGGCCTTCTCGGCACGCCACAGCAGTTGCTGCATGCGCAACGGAGTGCGCGGGGAACGGTCGCGCTCCTGGATCACGTGTGTGCCCCGCTTCTGGCGAAAGTGCTCGCGCAATAGCTGGCCCGTCTTAGGATCCAGCAGACGCACGTACACCGGGTTCCACTGCACTTTCACCTGGCGTCCGATCCAGCCCGGCGGTGCGCCGTAGTAAGCCGACTCGACCTCGACGCAGCCGTCCAAGTGCACGGTGCGCTCGCCGAACTGGTAATAGCGGAACGGTTCCACCGGCAGCGGCAGCAGCGCGGGCCGCTCTTCGACGAACATGGCGGAGACCTGCCGCTTGGTAGTGCCGTGGATGCGGGTGTCGGCCCAGTGCAGTTCCCAGTGGTCCAGAGAGGCTTGGGCTTCCTCCAGACTCTCGAAGCGCAGCCCTTTCAGCGGCGTCTTCTGAGCATGGCCGACGCCAGACTCCACTTTTCCTTTTCAATCTGGATCTTTCACCCGGCATGGCATGGCCACGACGCCGTAGTGCGCCAGCACGTCGCGATAGAGGGGGTTCAGCGTGGGATCGTAAACATCAGGAACCAGCACGCCTTCGCGGAGATTATCCAGAACCACGATGCGCGTGGCTCCCCCCAAGCGGCGAAAGGCTTGCTCATGCAACTCGGCCCAGATGCGGCTGCTGGAACGGAAGGTGAGCAGACGCACGGCCTTGCGGCTATAGGCCAGCGTCATCACGAACAGCCGGGTGCGACGATACTTGCCGCTGAGCGGATCGCGCACCATGGGTCCAGTGCCGTAATCCACTTGCGCCTCTTCGCCGGGCGCGGTCTCGATCACCACGCGGGCGGGCGGAGTCTGGATGCCGCGCAGTTGCCGGACAAAACGCTTGACGCTGGGATAGCGGCTGGCGAAGCCATGGAAGGAAACCAAGTCCTGCCAGATGGCCATGGCATTGCGCCCCCGGGCCAGCGCCAGCTCGATCAGTTCCCGATAGGGCTCGCAAGCGCTGGCGCGTGGACTCCGCCGTGGGCGAATCGCACACTCCGAGTCCGTTTCCGTGGGCGGCGCGCATGTCAGCGGGTCCGCAAAGTCGGTGGCCACTTGTATGGCCGGTTTTGCAGACGGGTTCTGTCCCCAGCCGGGAGGCCGCACCGTTACCCCAGCCGCCCGCAGATACACCCCCGCCGTTTCCCGGCGGATGCCGGTCTCCCGCTCGATCCGCCGCAGGGACCATCCCAGCCGTCCCAACACTATGACTTGTTGTTGCTTATCCTCGCTCAAAACATTGGCCATGCTGACGAGAGCTGCAAAGCTTCTCGCCAGAGTCAACGTCCTGAGTGGGTTCTATATGGCCGGTTTTGAAGTGTCCCTACATGGCCGGATTTGGGTGGCCGCCGAGGTCATCGCATTGTGATAGACGAGGCCCACTATTTCCTGCACGCGTCCAACGTCAAAGAGTTGCTCGATTTTGAACTGGGTGCTTACACGATCATCACCTACCGTCCGTCCGATTTGCATTCTGATCTTCGCCGTGGAATCGAAGGGATCATCGCCAAACGGCTGACCTCATCGCAGGAAGCTCACACGCTGCTGAGCCTTGCCGGAAATGGATATGCCGAGCACGAATGGTCCGCAATCTTAGCCGGACTTGCGCTCGACGAAGCGGCGCTTCTGCCCGGCAGTGAAGAGGCTGGTGGCGAACTCCGGCGTTTCAAGCTCCTGCCGCGCTTGACACCACACGCGCGTCACAGAACCAAATACTTCGATGTTCAGCTGCCTAAGGCGCAAGGGTTCTGGTTTAGTGGTTGTGGCAAGACACTTGCCTGTCCGGCCAGATCGTTGCAGGAATTTGTCCAGATACTTGCTGTCAAGCCTATGTGGTGTCTCGACGGGCACGTTCGGCGGGGTGATTTTTCGCAATGGGTTGCCGGCGTTTTCCATGATCACCGCCTTGCATCGGACATTCGCAAGGTTGAGCAGCGATATCGCCTCGATGACTTGCAGGATGTTCGTCAACCAATTACAACCTTGATTCAGGAGCGCTACGGTTTTTCGAACTGAGGATTCCTGAAAGCTCATGCTTAAGCCGAAAACCAGAGCCGGACAGCGGCTGAATCAAAAGTCTGAGATTTTTCGGAGGCCGTTATTGAAAGTGCCTGAATTGATGAGTTCCGCGGTTGTAACCGTTGGTTCCAAGGCGCCGCTGCGCGAGATATTGCAGCTCTTGCTCCGCCCATCATCTCAAGCTTTGTGGTGGTGGACGGAAAACGCCCTCACCCCGCTGACGGCTGATCAGGGAGAGTGGTGAAAGCTGCGGACGATGCGAAGCCTGACGACCATATTGAAGTTGAGATCGAGGCTTTAGTGCGACACGGGCTTCAAGACCTCGACGCACGGGCGCGGTTCGACACCGCAATCGCAGTGAACCAGTCTCCGGACGGGGAACAACGCATGCTCGCCCTCGCCGATGAGTACTCAGTGGTACGAGGATTTAGCGAGATCAAGGAGAACATTGACGCGATCTCGGGATGCTTGTCGTCGGTCGCAAATGATGCGGACACCTATGCTGGTGCAAAGCGTCTCGGTAAAGGCGGGCATGTTCCCGCTCAGCCTCAAGCGCCCAGTAAAAACTTCGTTCAGCTGCCCACTGCTTTGCGGATTGCGCCTCGGCCAGAAACTCAGGGTACATTACATCCCGTTCATACGCTTCCCCGGCTATGGCAGCAGCCAAGTTGTCTGGCGGTCGATGCAATGTCGACTTCATGAATCGTGCATATCGGCTCGGCTCCAAATACTGAAGAGCCTCCGCGGCATCCTCACTGTTCACGTTTTTACTAAAAGCTTTTCAGTATCGTCCAAGCCCTGTTTCCTCGGCCTGTTCTTCTGGCAACATTATGATTGGCCTCATCATCGCCTTGTTTGCCACTGGCGGCGCAGACGGGTGATGCTTTAAATCAAATTAGCTTGTTCACCACACAGACCCGCAGAGGAGAAGAGCTACTGAGCAGAGCTGGACCCAAGCCCACGAGCATCGACCTGCTCCGGCGAGCAAAATCATCGCGGGGCACGACATTTCAACCGTTACTGAATATTGGTACACTGCAAGCATCCGACCGCAGACGTGAGAGGCTTATGGGCGGCATACGATTTGTAACGTACGACGACATGCGCATTTTGTTATTGGATTTTACAAACTGCACGGCCCAGGAGGTGTCCGCCATCGCGGATCAAGTTCCGGCAACTGTGGTTAAAGAGCCAAGTGGCTCGGTCTTGCTGTTGGCCGATTTCAGTGGAGCGGAGTTTAGTCGCGATGCGGTAGAACACATCAAGATCGCGACTGTCTTCGACCGGGCCTACATCAAGAGAGCGGCGTGGGTCTTGACGGGGAACCTGCCCAAAGCCCTCTATGATGCCGTCCGGCATTTTTCTGCCCGTGAGTTTCCCGTTTTCGCGACCCGCCAAGAGGCGCTGAACTACCTCGTGAGCTGATCAACTCGGCGTGGCGATCGACCTACACTGTCCGCTTAGCGCACGCGGAACTATAGTCAGCAGCGGTGAGCGGCAGCCGCAGAGCTGTACCAACTTGCCGCCCGCACGAAGCTTAGTTCGACGGGCTCATCGATGGCGCGCACTTTTCACCAGAACCTATAGGTTACGAGACAAAGCAGAACGGCCGCTTCGGCATTGCCGTTGCCTTATCACTCCCGCAGCGCTGACACTTGTCAAGTCACGTGCGCCGTTCGGTCGCCCAGCGAGTGAGCAAGGGAAGCGAGAACTTGAACTTCGCCTCATATTCGATCCACTCGACCTCCACCGCGCTCACGTCGTTGTTAGTGGACGAACTTCGGCCACTCCTTGTCCACGACCGCAAACCCGGCGCGACGGAGGTCTGATTCGTACGTGTCATCGGAAGTCCGGGCGGAGCGGCCGATTGAATCAACCAGCCTCATGAACACACAGGCATCCTTGTCGACTTCTAACGCACCCCCGCCGGTAAGTCGAGGAGGAGGAAAATATATCCCATCTATCTGGACATAAGGTGTCCGGTAGACCAGGGAATTGTTGAAGAACATGTCAACGAACCCGGCATTAGCCTTGTGGTCAGAAATTTTCTTACACCAGTCGTCGGTGAAATCTTCTAGCCATTTCGGGCCCCACGCCACCGTGATTGATATGTTAGGGATTTACACCGCAACCCTGGGGTGCTCTGCGGTGTGGAGCACATTCTGCTGGCTTTCGTCCATTTCGCAGATCCGGCGGAAGTCCTTGCTGTCCAGCGAACCGACGTATTCGCCCTGCACTTCCGGCGGACCGATTATCCAGAACAAGAAGTGATGCCCGTCAGGTAGGAGCGAAGGTTGGCGATGGCTGGCCTCCTGGGGGCTGCGCTGTTGAGTCACCTGTTCTGGCCGCCCGCCAGTCGCTGGAATCCTGTACAAGGGTCCGTTGCCTGCGGGAGCAAACAGAATCGCCCCGTCGCGATTCCATGTTCCGCCGCGTGGCGTGGGGGCGTCGGCCAGGGTTTGCACTACGCCACTCTCGATGTCGATTCGCTTCAGCGCTTGGTGGGAGAAGAACCCGACCGATTTGCTGTCGGCGGACCAGAAGGGTTCGAAGCCCGACTCGGTTCCCGCAAGTGGCTTGGCGGTTTCAGAATCGAGGGGACGGAGCCAGAGCTGATAGCCATTGCCGTTCTCCGCAGGGGCAACGAAAACGATCCGGCGTCCGTCCGGCGAAAGCACCAACTCGTCGCTGTCGCCGGCCATCAGGACTTGCAGACGCAGCTCTGGGGGACGAAGCGCATTCGAAGTTCTGTACCAGAGAAACATTACAACGGCGGCAACAACGGCGAGCGCCGCGATCATCCACGGGAGCGCATTGTGCCGACGCTGCGTGGGTGAAGCAAGATTTGCGGTCGATACTGCTGCGTCGGAATCCGGCGCGCCGCTGATCAATTGCTCGAGTACCCGCCTCGCTTCTCCGATGTCGCGAAGGCGCTGCTTCGGTTCGCGCACCAGACAATCTCGCAATAAGGTACGCAGCCGCGAGGGTGTATTGGCGGGCAGAGCCGTCCACTCAACCTCTCGCGTCAGCACCGCTGCCAGCGTGTCCGACACGTCATCGGCCTGATAGCCGCGCTTGCCGCTGAGCATCTCGTACAGCACGACGGCGAACGCCCAGATGTCGGCGCGCCGATCGACGGTCTTGCCCTTGGCTTGCTCGGGAGCCATATAAGCGGCCGTCCCTAGAATTACGCCGATCTGCGTCGCTCGGGCGGTAAGCGTCGGCGAATTCATGGCGTCCGCCGATCCACTCGCGGAGTCTGGCAAGAAGGCCTTTGCCAGTCCGAAGTCCAGCACTTCACCGTTCCATCATCGCGAATCTTGATGTTCGCCGGCTTTAAATCGCGGTGGATGATCCCGTGCTCATGCGCGAACTCTATGGCCTCGGCGATCTGCCGCGCAATCGGCAAAACTTCTTCTATGGGAATCGGCCCCTGTACGAGGCGCTCGGCAAGGGTCGGTCCTTCCACCAGTTCGAGGACGAGGGCTCGATCCTCTACTCCGTAGATGGCAGCGATATTCGGGTGATTCAGGGAGGCCAAGACCTGAGCTTCGCGGGTGAAGCGCGCCAAGCGATCCGTGTCCCCCGCTAAGGAGTCAGGAAGGACTTTGATGGCGACCTCGCGTCCCAGCTTGGTGTCAGTGGCCCGGTAAACCGCGCCCATGCCGCCTTCCCCGAGTTTCGTAGTAATCCTGTAGTGAGCAATGACGGTGGGCGGGATCATCGGCTGGCAACGTAATGGTATCACCATGTCCGGCCATCGGGAGGCGGACACCGGGAATAGGGAACGGGTGACGGGCAAACCGGAAGTTGGCTCTCCGCAAATAGCTGGCGTGAACAGGGCAACATCGCACCCTCTCTAAACCGGGTTCGGTGCGGCACCTTCCGTGGCGCTAGCCACCCTGGCGCTCGCCGTTCATAAACATGGTGTAGGTTACGCAGGTATCGAAGGTCGGTCCATGCTTCTGGGTGCGATTGCCTTCTTCATTTATACGTCGGTGGCGAGCCGCATGATGATGCGGCAAAAATGGGCAGCTCTGCCGGTCACAGCACTCGCGCTTGTGGTATGGCTGGCTGTCACTCTTGGAACGGAGAGGTTGCTCAGGCCGTGAGAGTCCCGGTTCATCTCGGAGCCCTGGGCCGCTCGAAATGGTACGAATACGCCGTGCGTTTTGCTTTCGGAGGCGCCGTCACGGTGGTGGCTGGACTGGTTGCGAAGAGATACGGCCCGGAAATAGGAGGACTGTTTCTCGCATTCCCCGCGACCGCGACGCTCCTAGAAAAACACGAAAAACAAAAAGAACCCAGCCACTTGCGCGCTCGCGAGGGGGCGGGAATCGGCGGCCGGGGCTTCCATGGGAAGCATCGGACGCATGACTTTCGCCATCGTGATTTGGAAGGGTTTGCCACGTTATTCCTTCGTCGCCGTCCTTGCCACTGCCTCAGTGGTGTGGCTGTTGGCGGCAGTCGCAACTTGGTGGATGCGTAAGACGTGGCTCCGAAACCTTCGGCTGGCGATAAAGCGGCATCCAAATTCAGAGAACTAGGAGGTCGAATGAGCAGAAATGCTTCAGCCAAGGGCGCCCTTGCGGATCCGTCGCGGCTGCAGGCGCGCGATGAAGACGACGATGACGTCCTTCGGGTGGTGATTGAAACGCCCAAGGGTAGCCGCAACAAGTACGCGTTTGATCCGGAAGAGAGGGTCTTCGAACTCAAGAAGGTGCTTCCTGCGGGCATGGATTTTCCATACGATTTCGGTTTCGTTCCGTCCACGAAAGCAGATGACGGCGATCCAGTTGATGTCCTGGTATTGATGGACGAACCCGCCTTCACAGGCTGCGTCCTCAAGTGCCGAATCATAGGCATTATTGAAGGCGAACAAGGCGACAAAAAAGAGGCCGAACGAAATGACCGTCTCGTTGCCATTGAAAAACACAATCACAGCTGGGCCGACATACGGCACATCGACGACTTGGGAAAGAAATTCCGGGAGGAGCTTGAGGAGTTTTTCATCAACTATCACAAGCTCTCGGGAGAACAGTATCGTGTCATCGGAGTGAAGGGACCGGCAGCGGCGCGAAAATGCATCGAAAAAGGGCGCCAAGCCGTGCGCGGCAAGGGTTGACTAGCAGGCTCCCGGCCTCGTAAGCTCTCCCGCTAGAGCACGTCACTAAGTCAGAACGACCGTCACACACCCTAAGACATGATCGGTGGCGAGACATGATCAGTGGCGGATATTGTCTGTTGATGACGAACGGGGGATTCTGCTCAGCCGTCGAATGCTGCTGGAAATCGAGGGATACTATGTCCTCAGCGCCGATGATGGTGCCGGGGCGCTGGACCTCTTTGGGCAACATGACCTGGACCTGGTGTTCCTCGATTACCTGATGCCGGGAATGGATGGTGGCGAAGTGGCGCAGGAAATGAAGCGCCGAAAGCCAAACGTTCCGGTCTTTATTGTTTCGGCCAATAGCATGCCGCGCGCTGTTCTCACCTGTTTCATTGAAAAGGGCGATGGGCCTGCCCTTCTCCTGCAGAAATTAGAAAGATACTCGCCGAATTATCGCGGTAGGGCTGTAGTGTGCTGACAGCTCCCCAGACGGCCTTTGTAGACCTCCTTTGAACTCACCTCGCGCATCACATTCAAGGTTGCATTGCAGCCTCTTGCGCGGGAGGAAACCAGGGGATGGCCAAACAGAAGGGGAAAGTTCGATACGCCGTCGTCGGTTTGGGATATATCTCGCAGATTGCCGTCCTGCCGGCTTTCGCTCACGCGCGGTCGAACTCCACGCTTACCGCTCTTGTCTCCGGCGACCCAAAGAAGCTCAGGAGCCTTTCCCGCAAGTACAGCACGAAGCATAACCATTCGTATGAGCAATACGGTGACTGCCTGGCAAGCGGAGAGATCGACGCCGTCTATATTGCTTTGCCCAATCATATGCATCGCGCTTATACAGAAGCTGCGGCGCGGGCTGGCATTCATGTCCTCTGCGAAAAGCCGATGGCACTGGACGAGAGCGATTGTCAGGCGATGATCGCGGAAGTGGAACGAGCCCAGGTTAAGCTGATGATCGCCTACCGCCTGCATTTCGAGCACGGAAATCTGCATGCTGTCGAGTATGTGAATTCAGGGAAGTTGGGAGCGCCCAAGATCATTACATCCGTTTTCTCACAGCAAGTGAGGCCCGGTAATTCGCGGCTCAAGAAGGACGTGGGCGGAGGAGCCGTGTACGACATGGGCGTCTATTGCATTAACGCCGCACGATATTTGTTCCGCGCCGAGCCAGAAGAAGTCTTTGCTTGGAACTTCGCAGGCGACGATGAGCGCTTTCGCGAAGTGCCGGCAACTGCCACCGCGCTTCTTAAATTTCCCGGAGACCGCCTGGCGTCATTCACCTGTAGCTTCGGCATCACGGATCGCTCAATCTTCGAAGTCATCGGTACCAAAGGCGTTCTCAAGATGGATCCCGCGTACGAGATGGTGGAATCACTCAAGACAGAAATTACGCAAGGCGACCGCAGACACAGGAAGACATTCCCAAAGCGAGATCAGTTCGCCGCTGAGTTGGTCTACTTCTCCGACTGCGTGCTGAACGACAAGAAACCGGAGCCGTCCGGCGAGGACGGTCTTGCTGATGTGCGCATTATCCAGGCACTTCTTAAATCGGCGGAGGACAATCGGCCGGTCAGCCTCAAAAAAACAGCTGTTCCGCGCCGTCCGAACAAGAGCCAACAAATCGCCCGCCCGCCGGTTAGAAAGCCGCCTCAGCTGATCAATGCGCAAGCCCCGGGCCGGGAGTGAGCTCTCGTGCGAGCAACGTCGTCACTGGAGTCATTGGAAGGAGGAGAACATGCCAAGGTATGGTAAGTCCGCCAAGAAGAGCGTCAAGAGTGCCATGCACCGCAAGAAAAAGGGAACCCTGAAATCGGGCAAGGGCGGAAAGGGTGGAAAGGTCGAGAGCAAGAAGCAAGCTATCGCCATAGGTCTTTCGGAAGCGCGCAAGAAGGGCGCCAAGGTGCCTAAGAAGAAGAGTAAGAAGTCAAGTAAAAGCTAGGCGAAGGGAGCACAACCTCATGGGAACGATATTGATTGTGATACTGGTTTTGCTGCTGATTGGAGCATTTCCAAGTTGGCCCTATAGCAGGGGCTGGGGGTACTACCCGACCGGTGGCCTGGGATTGATACTGATCATTGTCATCGTCCTGCTGCTCTTGGGACGCCTCTGAAACCGGAGGTACGCTGATCGAAAAGCAACTTTTCCAGGCGAATAAGGTTGGCTGTGAGCTTTTCGAGGTCGGATAAGGGCATCGCAGAGGATGTAAGAGGGCTTGTTGGCCGCATTACGCACAGTATGGTCCTCGGGCCCAAGAATCGCCTGCCGCGGTTCGCGCGGCACCATCTATTCCTATTGAGTATCACATAATATACTGACAATCCTGAGATTCTGTGCTATGTTGCAGGCATGGGATTTCCAGCGGGAGTG
>VFSW01013289.1_pt1 | contig 11450 bp, 12 predicted proteins | sample 5358111 | NCBI WGS metagenome assembly VFSW01 (sample SAMN11554181, study PRJNA540505) | mine drainage metagenome | isolation source: sediment from site ElyBrook_90M | place: USA: Ely Copper Mine, Vershire, VT | collected 2017 | reverse complement strand
CGCCTACATCATCGGCGTCACCGGTGCGCCAGGCGCGGGCAAGTCCACGCTGGTGAATCAGCTCGTGGTCAAGTATCGCGCGCAGAACAAGCTGGTGGCGGTGTTGGCGATCGATCCGTCGAGTCCGTTTTCAGGCGGCGCCGTGCTGGGCGATCGGGTCCGCATGACCGACCATTACCGCGACACCGGGGTTTACATTCGGAGCCTCTCCACCCGCGGACATCATGGCGGTCTGAGTCGCGCGGCGCGCGAGATCGTCAAGCTGCTCGACGCCTTCGGCCACGACATCATCATTATAGAGACGGTCGGCGTGGGGCAGACCGAGCTCAGCGTGATGGATCTCGCGGACACCACGGTGGTCGTAACCGTGCCCGAGGGCGGCGACGGCGTGCAGGTGATGAAGGCCGGACTCAACGAGATTGCCGACCTCTTCGTGGTCAACAAGGCCGATCGCGACGGGGCGGATCGGATCAAGGCCGAGCTGGAACTCAGCGTGCATCTGCGGCCGGCCGTCGGTTGGCGCCCGCTGGTCTTGATGACGCAGGCCTCCAATCACATCGGCGGGGCCGCGTTGGGGGCCGCGATCGGACGCCACGCGGAATATCCGCGCGAGCATCATGAGCCCGCGCGCGACCGCGAGCGGCGGACGCGCGAGTTTATCGAGGTGCTGACTTCGGAACTCGAAGAGCGCACTGAACGTGCGCTAAAGAATGGCGGAGGCGGGGCCGAGCATGTGCTCGACGAGGTGCGCGCCGGCAGCGTCAATCCGTACAGCGCGGCGCGGCGCATTATTGAAGACCACGCGGCGGTTTCGTGCTTGCTCGACGAGGGCGGGCCGAAATCGATCCGCGAGTAGTCGCTGGCCGGGAGTAGTCTGTAACGATGGCACTTGGCAAAAAGGCAACGCCGGAGGGCCGGCTCTTCGCGATCGGCGATATTCACGGATGTGCCGACGAGTTGGCGGCGATCCTCAAGGCGATCGCGCCCGGCCGCACCGACACGGTCGTGTTCGTCGGCGATTACGTCGATCGCGGACCGTCGGCGCGCGACGTCATCGATCAGATGCTCGAGTTGCAGAAGGGCGCAGCCGAAATCGTCTTTCTCAAGGGGAATCACGAGGACATGATGCTCTCGTATCTCGGCTTCCCCGGCCGTTACGGCGACTCCTTTCTTTTCAACGGCGGTGCGCAGACGCTCGACAGTTACGGCGTCGTCGAGGACACTCTCGATCGCGCGGTCGATTTCATACCGGCGGCGCACGTCGAGTTTCTGCACAATCTGGCAACCAGCTACCATCGACCGCCCTATCTCTTTGTCCACGCTGGGATCCAGCCTGCGCGCCAACTCGAAGAGCAGGCGGTCGAGGATATGCTGTGGATTCGCCAGGAATTCATCTTCAATGCGCATCAGATCGGCGCGACGGTGGTGTTCGGCCATACGCCGATGCGCGCGGTGATGGTCGATCTGCCGTACAAGCTGGGCATCGACACCGGCTTGGCCTATGGCGGCAAGCTCACCTGCCTCGAATTCAGCGAGGGCGTGGCGTATCAGATCGGACGCGGCAGCAAGCAGGTCAAGACGCAGCAAGTCGCAGTCCGCTGAAGGGGAGGAAGATTTTTTGAAACCTTTGAAAGGTTTCAAACTTCCCACAGGGGATAAAGTAATCGTCGATCCGGCGAGCGCTTATCTACAGAGTCGTCAGCCTTAGAGTCGTCAGCCTTGATCAGCGAAGCGAACCAGAAGCGGGCGCGGTGAGTGCTGCGAGCGGCCGGGACTCTTCCGCGCGGACGGCGGTACCGCTATTGTATCTCGCCTGATGGCGGCGTAGCTCAGTTGGTTAGAGCATGCGGCTCATATCCGCAGTGTCGCAGGTTCGACTCCTGCCGCCGCCACCAAAAGTTTTCGACTGCTCCAATTCGGCAGGCGCACCAATTCAATCCGGCGGCGCAAGGAGTCGGCAAATGAAATTTCCAGTTAGGGTGAGTGCCGCCCTTTTCGTGATGACGGTTGTGATGTCAGCCCCGGCGGCTCAGGCACAGTACGAAGCCGTTCCTCCATGGAAGGGCGCCCCTCCGCAGTCGCAATCGCGCCCACATCCGAGGCTGGCCGCGTGCTCATCGAAGTCGGCCGGCGACACCTGCACCTTTTCGCGCAATGGACACACGCTAAGCGGCAGTTGCCAACCCTTGGGCGGCGGGCAGTTGGCCTGTATCGACGTTATCGGCAGGCCCGGTGTTATGCAGCATCCGGCGGACGCCGGGATGTCGGCCGGTGACCTCCCTAACCAATAACGCAAGTGTCCGGGTTTCGGGCAAGCGAGGGAGAGCGTGAACGGAATCCATGATATGGGTGGGATGCACGGCTTCGGTCCAGTCGTGCGCGAGTGCGATGAGCCGGTCTTTCACGCCGAATGGGAGCGTCGGATGTTTGCGCTCCGGCTCGCCGTGGGGGCTCGGCGATTCTTCAACGGTGACGAGTACCGCCGCGCGATTGAGCGGATGCCGCCGGCGCAGTATCTCGCGGCGAGTTATTACGAACGCTGGCTCTATGCGCTCGAGAATCTGCTGATTGAAAAGGGCGTCGTCGAGCGCAGGGAAATCGACGTCGTCACGGCCGCGCTGCGCGCCCATGCGTCATCGGCGACGGCAAACCGTGAGGTGACAGCAAAAGTTGAGACGGCGCGCGAACCGTCGTCAGGTGGCGTCTCCCGGATCGCGTCGAGTGTATCGTCCACCCCACGCATCGGCGGTGCGCGTTCGTTGCGCCATGACCAGAGTTTCCATCCGCGCTTCAAGGCCGGGGATCGCGTACTCGCGCGCAACCTCAATCCCGAGGGCCATACGCGGATTCCGCGCTACGCCCGCGGCCATCACGGGACAATTTATCGCGATTGGGGCGTGTTTGTTTTTCCCGATACCCATGCGCATGGCGCCGGCGCCAAACCGCAACATTGCTATGCGGTCGAATTCGACGGACGAGAACTGTGGGGCGCCGATCATGCGGCGGGCGAACGAGTCTATATCGATCTGTGGGAAGACTATCTCGAAGCGGCGGGCGCCGAGGTGCAATCGTGGAGTGGGGCGGCGCGAAAACATTCCGCGAAGTCGGGCGCGAACGGACGTACCGCGAAGCGATCGCGAAAACCGGCGTTAAAGAAAACCGCGTCGGCATCGAAGGACACTTGAGCCGCCGTGCACGGAAAAGGATTAAGCGGACATGAGCGGAAAAGACCACGACGATCGCGATAAAGGCGGTCACGATCATGACCACGACCATAATGCGCCCGAGTCCGGCCCGGCGCTGCGGGTCAAGGCGATCGAGACCCTGCTGTTCGAGAAAGGGCTGGTCGATCCCAACGCGCTCGATGCGCTGATCGACACCTACGAGCATAAGGTCGGGCCGCGCAACGGTGCGCGCGTGGTGGCCCGCGCGTGGGTCGATGCCGCGTTCAAGGCGCGTTTGCTCGATGACGCGGCCGCCGCGATCGAGGAGATTGGGCTGAATGCGGGACCGCAGGGCGAACATCTGACCGCGCTCGAAAATACCGCGACCGTGCATAACATGGTGGTCTGCACGCTGTGCTCATGTTACCCGTGGCCGGTGCTGGGATTGCCGCCGGTGTGGTACAAGAGCGCGGCTTATCGATCGCGGGCGGTAATCGATCCGCGCGGCGTGTTGCACGAATTCGGACTCGAGCTGCCGTCCGGAGTCGAGTTGCGGGTGTGGGACAGCAGCGCCGAATTGCGCTACATGGTGTTGCAGCTGCGGCCGGCGGGAACCGAACATCTGAGCGAGGAGGAACTCGCGGCGCTGGTCACGCGCGACTCGATGATCGGCACAGGAATCGTGACCGGTCCCGCGGCAGGGCGCGCCGCAAAATGAAAACGCCGGAGATCGCAGAGATCGTTACCGACGTGGAAGCGACGGTCTTCGCCGAGCCGTGGGAGGCGCGCGCGTTTGCGATTGCGGTGACGCTCAGCGGCGGCAAACGTTTTTCGTGGGATGAATTTCGCGATCGCCTGATCGCAGAAATCGCGCAGGCCGACGCGGTGAGTGAGAGCCGCGCCGGCAGTGACGCCAACCCTGGTCAATATTACGAATGCTGGCTCGCCGCGCTCGAGCAGGTGTTGTGCGCGAAGTCTCTGCTGGGCGCAGAGGAAATCGATCAGCGCGCCGCGGCGATCGCCGCATCACCGCCCGCGCGGACCAAGGCGCAATCACGCGGGCCGATCAAGATCGCGTAGCTTTTCGCAAGGTCGCGTAGCTCCCGCACAACGACTAGCTTTGCTTTTGCTGCGCCGCACGCGCGGCCGGTTCGATCACATAGCGCTGCCATTCGAGCAGATGGCTGAGCGACTTCATGTCGGGCATGCGATCGAGATAGACCTCGCCCTTGAGATGGTCGGTCTCATGTTGAATCACACGAGCGTGAAAATCCGAGGCGACGATGTCGAGCGCCTCGCCGTTGCGGCCGAGTCCCGTCACCCGCAATTGCTTGAAACGCGGCACGCGTCCGCGCAGTTCAGGGATGCTGAGACAACCCTCCCATTCATCGAGCGGTGAGGAGTCGAGAATCGTGACAGTCGGATTGATCAGAAAGGTCAGCGGCACGCTCGGCATCTCGGGATAACGCGGATGATTCTCAACTTCGAGCACGGCCAATTGGAGCGCGAGGTGTACCTGCGGTGCGGCCAAGCCGACGCCGCTGTACTCGCGCATGGTCTCGACCATGTCGTCGAGCAGGCGCTGAAATTCGGGCGTAGGGATTTTCGCCGGGTCCACCGGAAGGGCGCGGGTGCGGATTACCGGATGGCCGAGTCGGGCGACCTTTAGAATCATGCGTCGATGGATGATCCTTCGATTAGTCTCGCCTTCGATTAGTCTCGCGCCGTCGCGGGCGGGGCGATTCTGGCGCGATGCGGCCGGCGGTCCGTCCACACGAGAGCACTCGGACGCTAATCGACTAAGAGCCGCCCTTGCTGCTGACCGGGATTATCCCGAGTTCGCGGCCACCCTGCTCCGCTTCAGCACGCCAGCGATCAATCGATTCCAGGTTGAATCGCCAATCGCTGCCGACCTTAAAGGCCGGCAATTGCTTCTTCTTGAGCAGCCGATAAATAGTTGACGGATGCACTCTCAGATAGCTGGCAACTTCTTCCAGCGTCAAAACTCTCGCCATCGCCGCCCCCCTTTCAAGGTGGCCTGGTGGACCTTGAAGCTTGCGCTTACGCGTTCCAAGCTAACAACTTGTGAGCAAATTCACAACTAGCCCACCTATCAATGCGCGAGCAGCGTTCGGCCCAGCAACGATTGAACCCCGTGTCAGGAGCACATTTCGCGAGTTGTGCGAAAATTGCTACAAATCCGTTGCTAACTGACAGTTAGCAAGAACGATAGCCGGAAGCCACGCGCGGCTCAATAAGATTGGTTGCGAAGTTTAATTTGTGGACGGGCGAGATCGCTGGACGGCGAGGGCGTTTCCAAACAGCCCTCGAATTTTTCGCTTTGTGGAGTGCGACAAGACCCAGGTTTTGCCGAATCCCGGGAACTTCGCAAAGTCCGCGAGTGATCCCCGACGCTGTCGCCAAATGAAATTCGGTCGATTTTATGAGAGGGAAACGCCACGTCCGTGGAACGCCCTGAGCGAGTACATGATTTCGGTTGCGTCGATAGTGAACTGAGCGCGGAGTTATCGCATCAGCGGATTCGCGGCGCAATGGCAAACAAATCCGGGTCGATTGCCGAGACCGTGTATGGCTACCGTTCTGTATTATTGTGATCGATGCTTCTCAAAGGTCTCCACGACTTCCAGAAATGCTTTCAGCATATCGATCGTCGTGACCATCCCGACCAATTTTCCGCTACCGAGCACCGGCAAGCCACCGATCTTGTGCCGCAGCATCAATCGCGCAGCCTCTTGAACGGTTGAGTTCGGACCCACGGATATTACCGGCGCGCTCATGGCTGCGTTTACTTTGGTGGATTCCAGATAGCCGGTATGCGACCGCAGGTCGCGCTCGGTGAGCATTCCAACGATTTCGTCGTCTTTAACGACCGGCAAGCGTCGAAACCCTGCAACCTCCATCATCTCCTTGGCCTTGGCGAGAGTATCATCCGGATGAATAGTCTCTGGATGTTTGGTCATTATGTGAATCATCTCCATGGCTCGTACCTCAGGTATTGTTCAAAGCCGCTCACGCGAAGCTGTATCTCAAGTCATTTCGAGCAGCAACCGTGCCAAGGGTGCGACTTCCCTGCTTACACCGAGCGCATGTAGCGCGACGGCAACAAGATCGATGACGCAAACTCCGCCGCCCACCTCTATAAGCTTTACGTGTGAAATCAGAAGAAAGTACAGCGCGGGATGGCGATCGGGTGATGCCCTGGGCTGTGTCCATCGGCGTCAGCGAGCCGTGCGGGCTGATGCTTTAGGCGACAATCGCTTTGGAAGCGCATGCTTTGGTCCTGCATTCACCTGCCAGCTCAACCCTGCGGTGGTGGCACAAGTGATGCGACTCATTATCGCGTTGTCTCAAGGAGAATCGCGATGAACGAGAAATCTTTTATCCGCGATGTCGCGGAACGTGCCGAATGCGATGAGCGCCGCGCCGAAATCCTGACTTTCGCGGTATTCCAAGAGTTGCGCGATAGGCTCACACCCACCGAGGCGGCTAAGGTGGCCGCGCAACTCCCGACTTCGTTGAAGATGTTATGGATGTCTTTTGATCGTCCCGATCGTCAGGTCAGAAGGGTGCATGAGCCCCAGTTCCTCAATGAGGTCGCTCGTATGACCGCGCTTCAGACCGAGGATAAAGCGGAACGGGCGGTGGTGGCGGTGTTCGGCGCGTTACAGGACGCATTCGGGTATCTGGGCGGGACGGCGGGAACGGCGGGACACGTCATGAGCCAACTGCCCAACGATCTCAAGCGCCTGTGGCTGGCCGCGGGTGCGGAATAGAGGTGCATCGGCGAACCGGGCTGGGTGATAGGCGCCAAGTGACCCGCCGGCGGTCCCTCCGGTCGCTTGTCCCTATCCGCCTATGCGTGTGGGTGAGTCCCGGCGGGTTGACCGGTATGCAAAATGGTCTTTACTTCATCGTCGGTTACCTGATGGAAATCGCGATAGAACTGGCCTACCGCATAGAAGTTTTCGGGGGTCTCGAGACAGACAATTTCGTCGGCTTCGCTGGCCAGCGCCTCAATGGTGTCCACGGGCGCGACCGTGACCGCCAGTACCAGCCGCTTCGGTTTCTGACGGCGGACTCCCCGTAGAGCGGCCCTCATCGAAGAGCCGGTCGCAATTCCGTCATCGACGACGATAACGGTCTTGCCCGTCAGTGGAATCTTCGCCCGTCCACCCCGATACTCGGTTTCGCGGCGCTTCACCTCCTTCAATTGCCGGGCGATTTCAGCATCGATGTATTTGTCCGAGACCCCGAGGTGCTCGATGATGGCCTGGTTGAAGATCGCCCGTGGACGATCGCCATCGACGACCGCTCCAATTCCCAACTCCGGTTGGCCTGGAGCCCCGAGCTTGCGCACGACAACCACATCGAGTGGAGCGCCCAAGGCGTCGGCAACTTCTTTGGCGACCGGCAACCCACCGCGGGGAACTCCAAGCACGACCACGTTGGGGTTGGCGTAGGGCATCAAGCGTCGCGCAAGCATCGTGCCGGCCTGCGTGCGGGTCGAATAGACCATCGTCTCCTGCGCGTTGAGCTCATTGGCGTCTTGAGTTGTAAGGTGGCGCTTGAACCAGTCACTCGCTAGCTCGGCGACCTGCTCCAGCGCCCCAGCTTCCTCGAAGAGATGCGTCGCGCCGGGAACGATCTTGAGCGACTTTTCACAGCGCAAGGCGCGGTAGGCTTTCTCGTTGAGCTCGATTACGCCGTAATCGTTGCCGCCGACGATAAGCAGGGTAGGTGCTCTCACGTCGGCAAGATGACGGAGTGCGAGGTCCGGGCGGCCTCCGCGCGAGACGACCGCCCGGACTTCCGGATTTTGAGCCGCGGCGGCCAAGGCGGCCGCAGCGCCGGTGCTGGCGCCAAAATATCCCAGAGCAAGACCTTGGGCCTCGCGTCTTCCCTTCAACCACCGCGTCGCGTCGGACAAACGATGCGCAAGGAAGTCGATGTCGAAGACGTTGTCGCGGTCCGCAGCCTCGTCTTCGGTAAGCAGATCCAGGAGCAGCGTGCCGATCTGCGCGTCGCGCAGAATCCTGGCGACGAATTGATTGCGCGGGCTGAGGCGACTGCTGCCGCTGCCGTGGGCAAATACCACCACCCCGGCCGCGGCCGTTGGAATAATCAACTCGCCTTCCAACCGGACGGAGTCCGAGGGAATCGAGACCTGTTGTGTCATAAGGGTTTCCCCGCTTTTCTGGAATCTGCTTATTTGAAGTGCATCACGCGTGCCGTCGGATTCGCTGGAACAACGCCGCACCGCTGGACCGATTGGATACAGGTGTGAACCGAGAAACCTCCCAATCTGCCGCCAACGGAGACAGGTCGATCAGAAGCTGCAACCATGGCAGTGGCACGGCCAATGCTCAGAACAAATGAAGAAGTACAAAAGATCCTAGATGGACTGATATGAATCTGGCTGTGGTAGCCGGGTCCGGGAACCCGGCGCTAGCTGACTCCATTGCCGAACGGCTCGGAACCCGGGTCTGCCGCTCGGTTCTAGACCGGTTTCCCGACAGCGAGCTGTACGTGGAAATCGTCGAGAGCGTGCGCGGCTGCGACGTCTATGTGGTTCAACCGACTGGCCCTCCGATAGACCGCCACTTGATGGAATTGTTCTTCCTCGCTGACGCCTGCCGGCGGGCGGGTGCAGCCCGTCTCACTGCCATGGTTCCGTACTTCGGATATGCGCGGCAGGATCGCCGGGCCAAGGGGCGGGAGGCGGTTGGCGGGCGGCTCATCGCGGACATGTTGGGAGTTGCTCGCTTCGATCGAATTGTGGCGGTCGATCTTCACACTGTTTCACTTGAGGGATTCTTCAGCGTCCCACTGGAGCATCTGAGTGCGGTGTCACTGCTCGCAAACGCGATCGAGGAATTGGTCACTGATAAGAGCGTGATCGTTGCGCCGGATTTAGGGGCGGTCAAACTCGCCGAACGCTACGGGGAACTGCTGCGCCGGCCCATCGCGATCGCCCACAAGACCCGTCTGAGCGGCGAAGAAGTAAGAGTCCGTGGCATCGTCGGCGAGGTCGCCGGACGCATGCCGATTATCGTGGACGACATGATATCGACCGGCGGCACTATCGAGGCCGCCGCCGCAGCTATGATTGCCGCCGGATGCCTGCCCGAGATCACGGTCGTTGCCAGCCATGCATTGCTGGTGGGCCCCGCGATACGTCGACTTTCCGCGTTGCCATTAAAGCGAATCGTAGTGACCGACAGTCTGCCGACGCCGGAGCATGGTCCGCTAGCGTTGCAGGTGGTGAGCCTCGCCCCGATACTCGCCGAGTCGGTGAGCCGCCTGAACATCGGTGAGTCCATGACGGAACTCCTGAGCCACCAATGACGATCGGCTAGCGTGCACTGATCTGAGGAACCAGCACCAATGACATACCAAGGAACTGCATTTCCCAGTCGGAGGCACGCCTGCTGCGGAAAGCTTCTAAAATCCGAACACAATGATCTCCGGATGCGACTCAGCATAGCTTCGTGCGGTATCAAGTTGCTCCGAACTCGAAGCGTGGATCTCGAACAATGGCTCGTCCCTGGTTACAACATCACCGATGGTTTTGAGCATTCGGACACCGGCAGCGAGGTTGGCGGGAGCTCCCGCACGTTTCGCCACTCGTGCAATCTCCCAGCAGTCGATTTCTCGAATACGCCCATCGGCCTGAGCAGTAACTATTTGACGGTAGAGTGCTTGAGGGGGCAGATCGCGCGCACCTTGCGCACTCACAATCTCCGTGAACCTCTTTAGCGCCGCACCCGAATCGAGCGTGCGCCGCGCCTCGCGGTAGCCCGCACCCGGGCCCACTTTTCCACTCATCTCCAGAATTCTCGACGCCAGATAGAGCGATTTCTCACGAAGATCCTGCGGTGCGTCGAGATCTCCACGCAAAACTGCCAGTACGTCCAATGCTTCGAGCCGCGGGCCGATGCCACGTCCGATCGGAGCGCGCGCATCCGTCAATGCGACCTCCAGACGCAACTCGATCCGCGCCGCTACGTCGTGAAAAAGTGCGGCCAGTGCCTCTGCCGCCGCATAGGTGCGAACCTTGGCTGTGCGTCCCACCGGAATATCAATCAGCACGTGGGTGGCCCCAACGGTCTTCTTCTTTGCGAGAATTGAAGCGACCATCTGAGCCTCGGTGTCCAATTCCATCGGCCGTTCCACGGTGATGAGTACGTCGTCGGCCGGAGCCAGTTCGAGCGCACCGCCCCACACGATGCAGCCGCCGGTCTTTCCGATCACGTCGTAGATACGATCCGACGACAACGAAACCTCCGCCAGGACCCCCATGGTGTCGGCGGTTCCGGCAGGTGAAGTGATCGCGCGCGAGGAGGTTTTGGGAACAGTGAGACCGAGCGCGGCAAGGATTGGCACGATAATCATGGTGGTGCGATTTCCAGGGATGCCCCCGATGCAATGCTTGTCCACGATCGGAACCGAGGCGAAACTTAGTTGCTCGCCCGTTTCGATCATCGCGCGCGTGTAGGCCACCATTTCGTCAGGGTCAAGTCTTTTCAAGGCGCATGCAAGCACGAACATCGCGAGTTCGACGCGTGAGTACCGTCGCGCCGCCACATCGCCGAGAATCGCGCTGAAGCCGGCGCGGTCGAGCCGTGCGCCGCTCAGTTTGGCGCGAACCAGATCGACGCTTTGAGGTGCGACGGCCAGAGTTGCGCTCACCTGCGCGCTCTCCGAAAGACCGAGGTCGCGAAAAGCCTCGTCCGATAGTCCGACTTCGTCCGGCTCCAGCAGGCGGTCGCGGCAGAAATTCAGAACACCCGTAATCTCCCGATACTTCCCGGTCGCCGGGTCCACGCCCGATACCAGCACGCGATCGAGTGGATTCAAGCCCAGGTTCCCATTGCGTACCGCCAGTTCGTGAATCATCACAACGTGCTCTCGCAAAGTGTCGAGCGGTAGATGCTTCAGGCGAAACATTCAGCCAAGCCTCGTCAGTCGAGCCGCACGCGCTCCAGGTAGCGTGGCACTACGGCAGTCCATCTCAGTTCCCGAATGATCGTGGAGCGCAGCGCCTCGGCAGCCGCCGGATCGCCGTGCACCACGTACACTACTTCAGGCACTGAAGCAGCGCTCTTGAGCCAACTGATTATCTCCGACTGATCGGCATGGACCGAGAACGCGGGAATGTTCACGATCTCCGCGCGCACGGGTATATAACGTCCCAGCATCATGACTGACGGTGCCCCGTCCAGCAGCGAACGCCCTCGAGTGCCAGCCGCCTGGTAGCCTACCAGG
>VFSW01013288.1_pt1 | contig 11450 bp, 13 predicted proteins | sample 5358111 | NCBI WGS metagenome assembly VFSW01 (sample SAMN11554181, study PRJNA540505) | mine drainage metagenome | isolation source: sediment from site ElyBrook_90M | place: USA: Ely Copper Mine, Vershire, VT | collected 2017 | reverse complement strand
TGATCGGGCTGGCCGTCATGGGTAAGAACTTGGTTCTGAACATGGACGACCATGGGTATACGGTTGCCGTATATAACCGCACCGCTTCTAAGGTGGATGAGTTTCTCACAAATGAGGCTAAAGGCACGAAAATTATCGGGGCGCATTCGATCGAAGAAATGGTTGCACGACTTAAGCGCCCACGTCGGATAATGATGCTCGTGAAAGCGGGGGAACCGGTAGATGACCTTATTGAGCAGCTCATCCCCTGTCTTGAACCTGGCGACATCATCATTGATGGCGGCAACTCACTATTCGAAGACACTGACCGTCGTGTGAAGTATGTCGAGAGCAAAGGACTGCTTTATATCGGAACTGGCGTTTCAGGCGGCGAAGAAGGCGCGCGCCATGGTCCGAGCATGATGCCTGGGGGTTCTCCTGCCGCCTGGGGAAGTGTGAAAGGGATCTTCCAAGCTATCTCCGCAAAGGTCGAAGACGGCACTCCCTGTTGTGACTGGGTTGGTGAAGGGGGCGCCGGTCATTACGTCAAAATGGTGCACAACGGAATTGAATACGGCGATATGCAGTTGATCGGCGAAGCATATAACCTGATGAAAAACGGTCTCGGCATGAGCGCCGATGAGATGCACGGAATCTTTAAAGAATGGAACACAGGCAAACTCGATTCGTATTTGATTGAAATCACTCGCAATATTCTCAGCAAGAAAGGTGAAGACGGTTCGCCGCTGCTTGAGAAAATACTGGATACTGCCGGGCAAAAGGGGACTGGCAAATGGACTGTTATCAATTCGCTTGATCTTGGCATCCCCGTTACGCTCATAGCCGAAGCGGTCTATTCCCGCTGCATTTCTGCGTTAAAAGATGAACGAGTGAACGCCTCCAGGAAATTAAAAGGACCGCGACCCGCGCTCACAAGCATTGTTTCGGACGCAGAAAAGAAAAAGCGTTTTATAGCGGATATTCAGGACGCTCTGTACGCCTCGAAAATCATCAGCTACGCGCAAGGATATATGCTTATGTCCGCAGCGGCGAGAGCATACGATTGGGATCTCAATTATGGCGGCATTGCGCTTATGTGGCGCGGAGGGTGCATCATTCGTTCCCAATTTCTAGGCAAAATAAAAGAGGCATATGATGCTAATCCAAAGCTGTCGAACCTACTGCTCGACACATATTTTCAGACCGAAATAAATCGTTCTCAGAAAGGTTGGCGAAATGTAGTTGCCACGGCGGCCAAGCGCGGTATCCCTGTGCCGGCGTTTAGTGCCGCGCTCGCATTTTTTGACCAATACCGCAGTGCGGTGCTACCCGCGAATTTGCTACAGGCACAGCGGGATTACTTCGGCGCGCATACGTATGAACGCGTGGATAAGCCGCGGGGCGAATTTTTCCATACGAATTGGACTGACCGGGACTGTTCGACAAGCAGTGGCGATTCTACAGCTCAGACTTCTTGATCTGTGTACACATGCGCCTCAGTTATCTCCCGCCATATCCTGCACGGACTCCCATACAGAGTTCCTTCGTCGGAAAGTAATCGCCGCAGCGCCTGCTTTTTATTTTCACCGACTGCAAAGATGATGGCCGTGGTTATCTTTCTCAGAAAAGGAAGTGTAGTGGTAACGCGTAGCGGATATGGATTTTTATCCCGTGCGTCATAAGCGGCGATCCAATGATCCTCGTCATTGAAAAACACATCGAAATGTCGAGGGTCTTCCGGATACGGCATAATGCCCGACGTGTGAGCATCTTGCCCAAGACCGGCACTCGCAACAATAGTTCCCCGAGTCCGCTTAACCCAATCTCGCAGTGATTTTTCGAAACGGGCGGCAATGGATTCGATCGATTCGTTTGCTTGTATTTCCGTGTCGATGAAATGAGCGCCCGCATCCCGGGCTTTTTTATAGAAACTGGTTCGAACAAGTTGGGCCATAGTGTTGACCGTCGGATCTGCGGAGTACCTTTCATCGAGGAGGCCAATCGTGCTCCGCGGTCCGAAATACTGAACGTCAAGATATTCGAGGAGGGCGAGCGAAGAGCCGCCGGAAGATAGAAACAGAAATTCTTTTCCGCGCTGTGCCGCAAACGATGCGTTAAGCGCATTTGCGGCAGCTTTTGTGACCAAGTTACTCGATACGGTTTGAACATCCACGCAAAGTATTGTAACGCGTTTCATAGACTGGGCGCAGTGGATGCACAAGAGTCGGTAGCATCGGCGTTCGTATATAAAGCAGAAGCCGCCGTACCAGGCCAATATGATCCATAATCTGTACATCTATAGATTGGTGCCTCTAATGTACGTTTTTTCATTTTCGAGCCGATAGAGCTCGTATATTAAATCGTCGAGCTCCTTTTCCAGCCCGGCGACATCCTGTCCATCCTGCGACAATTTATGATTTGCGTAACAAGATTTGCGATCTGCGTCTGTTCATTTATTTGTGCCAAATAGATGGGAAGATCAATAAGAGGCTCCTTATCGATCTGATAATTTGATCCCTGCATTTTGCCTTTATTAATCCATACCCCGTAGCTCTGCTACGGGGAACCTTGGAGGAAAGTTTGAAAACCCTCGGTTTTCAAACCAGTTAGCGCGAAGCTCCTGGATACCCCGCCGATAGGAGCGAAGCGACTGAGGGAACGGCTTGCCGCGGGGTAGTTCATTTTACGGAGCCAAAATGCAATTAATCTTGAGTTAAGTAACCCAATTAAATATAGTAGGGATTAATCCGGTCACTCTTTATGACATAGAAGGTCGCTGAAACATAGCAGTCAAAATCTGTAATATGGCGATCCCCTTAAGCCATCGAATGCACTCTTGTTTGTGTATTCCTTAATGTAAGGGGGATTTGCAATGACAATGTCGAATCTTCAAAATATTTGAAACAAATAAGCAAGAGGAGAGAACTCTGATGCACGCCAGAAGCTTTCCTTTGTTCAGTCACTAGGATCATTCTAGCATTAAAGTCTGCAGGCGATCTTATGAAGTCTCGGATGGAACACGATTGAGAAAACCATTTTTAATTTTATACAGAAGAGGTTGATGGTGATATAGTGGAGATATATTCACACTGTATGGTAAGAATTCAAAAACTTTGGGCTCGCGAAATTCTTGACTCACGCGACAGACCGACTATTGAGATTCAACTTACCTCTGCACACGCCGAAACGGTTGCGTCGGTACCGTCTGGAGCAAGCGTTGGGAAGCACGAGGCACTTGAATTACGCGACGAAGATGGCAGAGGAGTTTCTAAGGCGATTGCACATATAAACGAGACCATAGCGACAGCGGTTGTCGGTAAGAGTTTTAATCAACAAACACTGGATGCTTATCTTTGTGAGCTGGATAGTACGTCAAACAAGAGTCGTCTCGGCGCAAATGCTATACTCGGTGTTTCCATTGCTTTTGCGCGTGCGGAGGCGCGAGAACAGAGAATCGAGCTTTATGCATATCTAGGTTCTTTAGATAATCGAAATTCTTTTTCTATACCGCAACCCATTTTTAATATCCTTAATGGTGGTAAACATACAGTTCACGGAATAGACATCCAAGAGTGTATGCTCGCGCCGATTAATTTCGCCACTACGCACGAGCGTATACAAGCGACAACGGCTTGTATGTTGGCACTCAAGGAATTATTAGAGAAAAAAGGATACCGTACCAACATGGGAGATGAGGGAGGATTTGCGCCTTCTCTCACTACTAACGACGAGGCTTTAGGGCTTATAGTCGCTGCACAAGCGCAAGCAGGGTATACGAGCGAGCAAATACATATCTCGCTTGATATCGCAGCAAGTAGTTTTTATACAGGTAGTACATATGTGCTTAGGGCAGGCGGGAAAGAACAGCGTGTTACGAAAGAAGAGATGCTCCACTGGTATACGCATATTACAAAGCAATACCCAATCTTTTCTATTGAAGACGGGTTTGCAGAAGATGATTGGAATGGGTTTGTTGCTCTTACGAAAGAGCTCGGCGATTGTACGATTATTGTAGGAGATGATCTAACTGTTACGAATGTAAAGCGCATCACAAAGGCCATACATGAGCGTGCCGCGAATGCTTGTATCATTAAGCCCAATCAAGTTGGTACGATAAGTGAGGCCATCGATGCTGTGCAGACGGCACGGAAAGCGAAATGGAAAATCTTTGCATCGCATCGTTCTGGGGAAACGATGGATACCTTCATAGCAGATTTTGCAGTAGGACTTGCTTGTGACTATTTGAAGGCGGGTGCGCCGACACGACCAGAACGTATGGCGAAGTATAATCGCCTGATGGAGATTGAAACAAAGCTACACATCTTATGAACTCCCGTGTACAAATAGTTGCGACTATCGGTCCTGCAAGTAATAAGTTGGAGATACTCAAACCGATGATTGAGGCGGGGATGGATATTGCACGGATTAATTTTACTTGGATTGACCTAACCAACGATGACGACCGGATAATGGCGATACGCACAGTCGCCAAAGAATGTGGGCGGATTATACCTATTATCGCTGATTTGCCCGGGCCGCGAGTACAAGAGGCAGGAGGTCATACTTATAATCCTTCACCGAGCTCCTCACTCACTACAAAGGATGAAGAAATGTTAAAATTTTGTGTAGAGAATGAAATAGAGTATGTAGCACTCTCCTTTGTCGCGAATGTAGAAGATATCACACGGTATCGTAATGCGATAAAAAAATACGGCGGTACTCAAAAGATTATCGCTAAGATAGAACGAAGGGCGGCGGTAGACGCTCTAGATGAAATTATTTCAGCAGCAGATGCGGCAATGGTTGCGCGTGGAGATTTGGGAAAGGAAGTGCCCCTTGAAGAAATTCCCTTTATACAAAAAGCAATTATTACAAAGGCAAATATTGCGCATAAACCTGTTATTACTGCAACGCAGATGATGTTCTCGATGATAGATCATAAGGAACCTACGCGTGCTGAAGTTGCCGATGTTGAAGAGGCGGTCGCGAGTGGTTCTGACGCTGTAATGCTTTCAGAAGAAACGGCCTCGGGACAATTTCCGGTTGAGGCAGTGACGATGATGGAGCGTGTCATCACTGCAACGGAGCGGCACTACGCGGAGCGATCTATCAATACCTTATGACACTTCCTGGTACTCTTATCATCGCGCGACATCATGAGTCAGAATGGAACAAAAAAGGACTCTGGACAGGTACACGAGATGTACACCTCACTCCCTACGGACTCTCTAAATCAAAAGAAATGGGTGGACTACTGAAGGGTATTCATATTGATACAGCATTCGCATCTACGCAGGTGCGCTCTCAAGAAACGCTCGCGTGTATGCTGGACGTGCTCGGGTTATCCGATATGCCAGTAGAGTATATATCCGTGCTCAATGAGCGTGACTACGGCGACTACACGGGGAAAAATAAATGGGATATGAAAAATCTTGTTGGAGATGACGCCTTTGAGCATATGCGACGGGACTGGGAATACCCAATTCCACATGGAGAAACACTTAAAATGGTTTACGAGCGGGTAACCCCATTTTATCAGGATAAGGTTGTACCATTGCTTACACATGGAGACAATGTACTCATTGTTTCCCATGGGAACGCGCTCCGAGCGCTGATGGTATATGTAGAATCAATCCCTCACACTGAGGTAAGTAATCTAGAAATGCTCTTTGGGGCCGTAGTCTTCTATCAGGTAAACGAAGTGGGTAAGATTGAACACAAAGAAGTGCGCTCAATTACATCGGAAGTCAACGCGTAGGCTATGACCTATATAACAATGAAATAAAACAAGTCTCTACGGTGTAGTTAAGGCATAACATTTACCATATGAATATAAAAATCGTAGGCGCAGGAGTTATCGGCGTTATAGCTATCGTAGGCGTAGTATCAATGCTCCACTCTCGTGGTATTGCAAGTACTATGACAGCAGCTCTGACCGAAGCGCAAACAACCAACAACCAATCACCTATCTCGGCATCGAGCACCGCATCCCTCATGCAGAGTACAGGAGCACTGTTTTCCCAATACCGATACGTCAGCAAAGCGTACGAAATTTTTCCAACACTCGGTACCAGTACCGTAAAAATGATGGGCGCGTTCGGTTACACCAAAGAGGTCCTTGGCAATAATATGTATCGGATAACACTGACAAATAACGCAGGAGGATATCAAGGAGAGAGCGTTATTGTAAGCGGAGACCAGTCAGTTTATTTTATTGAACTTGCTAGACGTGATGACAGCATCTCTGGAGATGCCTTCCCCAAAGACGACACTCTAATTGCTGTTGATGCACAGGGATATATCCTACAATAGCATTGTTTTGTGGGCGTACGAAGCCTGGGATAGTATGTGATGAAGGGGTAATCCTAAGACAAAAGAGATTGTTTTCTTGAAATCTAGGATATACGGATCGTCTAGTTAAACGTACATAGGACAATTTCGTTATCTGTGCCCACTCGCATTGGCGGCCCCCAGGTCCCAGTTCCACTTGAGATAAAGATTTGAGTATTCTTAAATGATTTTAGGCCATAGGAAAATCCATTATGGACCATGGCTGCGATATACCCGAATGGCCACATCTGTCCGTTATGTGTGTGCCCTGACATCTGAAGGGAAATACCAGCAGCGCTTGCTACCTGTAGGTTTTCTGGTCCGTGCTTAAGAAGAATAGAAGGCTGGTCACTACTGATTTCTAGTCTTGATAAAACCTTATCATACTCAAGAGTGTTAGATGTACTTCGATAATCGACACCGATGAGCTGGAGCCCATCAAGTTCGATGAGTTCATTTTTCAGTATTCGCATGCCAATTTTTTCCACAGATGAGAGGAACGTGGCAAGGTCGCCATATTCCTCATGATTACCCGTAATGAAGTAAACGCCGAGCGGAGCCGAAAGTCGCGCAAGAGGCGCCACTTGTTTCCGCATATCCAATGCTCTCGTACCGTCGAACAGATCGCCACCGACAAAGATAATATCGGGAGCGATCGTCTCAATATGGGTGGCGATCTTTTCCGCATATCTAGATCCGTAGATCTGGCCAAAATGCACATCGCTGATCCAGACCGCCTTTCGGCCTTTCCATGAAGAGGGAAGCCGAGGAAGAATCACAGTGATTTCCTTTGTGACGAGGGTGCGCGTGTGAAGTACCCCGTAAATCGATACGAGGAGAGTGATTCCATACAGTACAGAGCCGATTGGTACAAGTGATATCGAGATCGTGATAGTGAGCGCGAACAGGATTGATACAAGAAATGCGTATGCGAAGAAACCTATCCAAACTGCCGAGAGCAGATAGTACGCGCGGGTGAATGCGTTATAGTAGTAATTTCCGAGTATTGTTGAGGCGACAAAGCTTAGCGTCAGGAAGCAAAGTGTGATTGCAAGCCAAATGCTCTCTGTGTGGAACGCAAGAGCGAGACCCTCGTAGACCACGAAGGTTCCAAGCAACAGTATTCCGATAATGATAAACAAGAAGACTGTTCTTGAACGATTGAACATCAGATAATCATAACAGGATTTGTAACATGCGGGCTTACGCGTTCTGGGATGGAACACGATTGAGAAAACTATTTTGAGGTGGAAGGAGAACGTGCGTACTTATAGGATCATGTGATCCGATTGCTCTTTCTTCACTATTACGAAGGTTCCTACCCACGATCCCAATGCCAATGGTAATAGGTATAAAAAATTATGGACGTAATTTAATACTCCTACCGCAAGAAGGAAGTACATTAGGGCGCCCGCTGTCGCCGCAGAATATGGCTTTCGTTTCGTCACTTGTAGTGTGTAGTAGGCATACAGAGCATCTACAATAACGTAAGCTATAAAAATGAGAATTGCGATTCTAAAATCAAAACTTGCCCATGCCGACGCAATGTCCATGCGTCAACTATAACACCGTAATGGTCCACTACCCTGGAGACACAAAAAGCTCGACTCCGTGTGAGGGGTATGGAAAATAACCCAGTAAATACAACCTTTAAAAATCCGGCGGGCCCAGCTGGACTCGAACCAGCAACTGCGGTTTTGGAGACCGCCGTTTTACCATTGAAACTATAGGCCCTTACAACAGACACGATAGCAGAAGGAGGGGTAGTGGAAAAGCCACCCTGAATCGGCCAGAGGGCGGTATAATAGAGACATGCGTTCTCGCACGATTCTGTTCATGTTCCTGTTTACGGCCGGATTGTTCGCGTTGCCGTTCGCCGCGCACGCAAGCATACCCTTTTTCGGACCGATTATTCCTTCTCCTCCTACGGGAGATAATGTTTGTCCGGCAGGTTGGGGCATGGTCATGATTGTCGTGAATAACATTATCGAGCTGGCCATCACGCTCGCGATAGTCTTCGTTGCCCCGCTCATGATCGCGTACTCCGGATTTCTTTTTGTCGTGAATCCCGTGAATCCGGGTGGACGAGGAAAAGCTAAAGATATTTTACTAAACACAATCGTCGGTATCATCATCGCACTCGCTGGCTGGCTTATCGTCGACGCAGTCATGGCGGTGCTCTATAACCCAAATGCTGCCGGCGGAACATGGTCAAGCATCGTTACTTCAAGTGGTAATCCGTGCTTGCTGCAGGCTGGCGCGTTGTCCCAACTCAACGAAGCTACCGGCGCGAACATTCAGGGTATAAATGCGAACGGTAGCAGCGTGGCGCTGTCATTCGGAAGTGGCGCGTGTGATCCTGTAGTTCTGCAGCAAATCGTACCCAGTCTTACGCAAAACCAGGCGAATACATTCGCCTGTATCGCAAAGCCGGAAAGTTCGTGCGGAGCAGCGCGTAATCCTCCTAATTATAACTGGGGTAAGGGTTCGAGTGCAGCCGGAGCATTTCAAGTCCTGCTTTCCACCAATAGCAGCTGCTATGACAATCCGGTATGTGAAAAAGCAGCTGGCGTGTCAGGCCAACTCAATTGTGCTACCGGGTTTTCAGGAGGAAACCCTAAGACCGATCCGGCAAGTCAAGTAATCGTTCAAGAATGTCTTCAAGCAGCTTCAGATTTGAATTGTAGTATAACTGCTGCTGCGTGCCTGCTTCAGCAAAACAACGGTTCATTCTCGGCATGGACAACCGATCAAAACAGCTCGGTGCAAGCCCAGTGCATTGCTCAATATTCCGGCTCATAATTAAGTATGAACAAAAAACTCATCGTTGGTATCCTCTCGTCAATCGTACTTGTCACCGTGCTTACTGCAACATGGTTTTTCTTCTTTACGTCAGGACAACAATCCACCGTGCCGTCTGCAGGGAATTCTTCCCCACAGCCTTCTTCCGATGGATTCACTCCCGCTTCTACAACGTATTCCGGCTCAAGTAATATTGCAGTGCCCGGTCTTAATGGGGGCTCAGTGACCGTAAGTGATTTTATCCATAACGGGGTTACGATTCCCGATGCGGCAAATAACGGTCAATATCTTCTTGCGGGGAATCTTGGTTATTGCGTAACCGATACTCAGCAGTGCCAGGCTGGCACGGCGACTGATTTCAATATTTTTTATAACAGCACGGACGGCTCGTTTACCATCGCCCTCTTAAAGGAACCGCTTGGGCAAGTACGGATTGAAGCGGAACAGTTCCTCATGACCACTCTTGGTATCACGCAAGACGATATGTGCAGGCTAAATTATTATGTCGGCACAACCTCCAACGTGAACCCGCTCTACAGCGGCCAAAACCTTGGTTTCAGTTTTTGTCCTGGTACAACGGTGTTGCCCCAATAATATTTTCATCGCGGAGTTTGCGTAGCCATGCCTTTTGGCGTCGCGCATACTGCCAGAGTTTTGCCGAAAGGGCAGGGTGCAATGTTTCTTCGCCGCGCTCGCCGCGCAGGTATTCGCCAACGATTTTGTACTCGAGTCCAAGTTCGTTTAACTGTGTGTCACCGGCCACCTCACGTACGTGCTGCACCTCGCTCACAAGACCACCTACTAGCGCGTTTACGAGCCGCGCATCTATGTGCGTCCGCAATTCTTCGCGCGGCGGATCAATGATGATCCATTCAATTTCATACGCCGGTGCAGTACTCATTCGCGCCGGGACTTCTCCTTTTGTTTCAATAATCTCAAGCGCACGAATGAGTCGGCGGCGATTCTTGAGGTCGAGTTCGCTTGCACGGCGCGGATCGCGCAATGCGACCCGAGCCGCAAGTTCGTTCGTCGGAAGCTCTTCGAGCTCTTCGCGTAGCGCGGGATTTGCGTCAATTCCCATAGGCAGGCCGCCTAGGAGTGCGTGGAAGTAGAAATGCGTTCCTCCGGCAAGGATTGGAAACTTTCCGCGCACAGAAATCTCTTCGATTAGACGAGTCGCGTCCGCGACGAAATCACCTGCAGAATAATTCTCTCCCAAGTTGCGTATATCGATGAGGTGATGCGGGACGCCGCGCATTTCTGCCTTTGTTATTTTTTCCGTTCCGATATCGAGTCCTCGATACACCTGTCGCGAATCGACCGAGATAATTTCGCCCCCTCGCGCAAGCGCTTCCGTGACGGCACGGGCTGATTTTCCCGAGGCTGTCGGTCCCGCGATAAGTAAGATCCTTCTTGCCATTAGGCGGAAATGGTATCATGTTTTGGCTTTACTCTGTTAATCAAAAATCCTATGAAAGAAACAAAAAGCAATTATTGCGAGCACTGCGGCGAATTCCACGATATGGTGCGCGACTATACTTCGCAGGTAAAAGTGGGCGAGACGGTGCCCGATCTTGAATTCGAGGTGTATCACCGAGATGCAATTACGACCACGAGCCTCTCGAAGCTGCGTGGGAAATGGGTCGTTCTCGTCTTTTATCCCGCAGATTTTACGTTCATTTGTCCGACAGAACTTGAGGAATTAGCAAAACTGTATCCAAAGTTCCAGGCGCTCAATGCCGAGATCATTTCCGTTTCTTCAGACACTGTCTTTACGCACAAAGCGTGGCACGATACGTCGGAGGGTATTAAAGAAATCAAGTACCCGATGGCGGCTGACCCTTCAGGGAAATTGGCGCACGCGTTTGGTGTTCTTGTTGAGGGTGGTGAAGCGGTATTCACACCGGACGAAGGTCTTGCGCTCCGCGGTACTTTCATCATTGATCCCGCCGGAATGCTTCGCGCGATGGAGATCAATGACAATTCAATGGGCCGTAAAGCCGCCGAGACGCTGCGCAAGCTTCAGGCAGCGCAATACGTCGAGACGCACAAAGGCAAGGTTTGCCCCGCGTCATGGGAGCCCGGCAGCGATACGCTTGAACCAGGTCTCGACCTGGTAGGGAAGCTGTAATCTTAATTAATCCATACCCCGTAGCTCTGCTACGGGGAACCTTGGAGGAAAGTTTGAAAACCCTCGGTTTTCAAACCAGTTAGCGCGAAGCTCCTGGATACCCCGCCGATAGGAGCGAAGCGACTGAGGGAACGGCTTGCCGCGGGGTAGTTCATTTGTCTGTGCCGAGGGAGAGACTCGAACTCTCATGTCTTGCGACGATGGGTTT